>Ga0315298_1003946_pt1 | contig 22783 bp, 15 predicted proteins | sample WHS_1_MG_FD_203077 | JGI IMG/M metagenome (GOLD analysis project Ga0315298, IMG submission 203077) | Extremophilic microbial mat communities from Washburn Hot Springs, YNP, Wyoming, USA - WHS_1_MG | ecosystem: Environmental > Aquatic > Thermal springs > Hot (42-90C) | place: USA: Wyoming...
CTTGACCAAGCCTTTCTCTCCACGTGAACTCGTAGCGCGAGTCAAGGCGATGCTGCGCCGTCCGCGCACCAGTGCGGCCAAGGACGAGGTATCTCCGCCACAGCGTTTCGGTGACCTGGTGATCGACCTAGCCGGACATCGAGTTCTCAAGAGAGGTATCGAAGTGACCCTGACTCCCTTGGAATACGGCCTTCTGACGACTCTAGCATCCTCGGCCGGCCGCGTCTTTACCCGCGAGCAGCTATTGGAAAGGGTTTGGGGTTATGACTACTTCGGCGATGACCACGTCGTCGATGTGCACATTGCCTCACTGCGCAAAAAGCTGGAAGATGAGCCAACTCGGTCACGCTGGGTTCGGACTGTACGGGGCGCTGGTTATCGCTTTGAACCGGAAGGGGGTGCGGCGTGAAGGAGATTACCACGCGGGCGCCAAGGAACCGTTGGGCGGGCATCGGCGGTAAGCTTTTCCTATCCTATCTCCTTGTCACAGCCGTCGGTGTGGTTACCCTCTTCCTCGGCGTCAGCTACCTGGCGCCGGTCTTCTTCGACCGGTCGATGATGGGGATGATGGGCGGGAGCGTGTTCGGCATGGACCAAGCGATGAATGACGAGATCAACCAGTCCTTTCGCCAGGCGATGACCTCGTCATTGCTGATGGCGACCAGCGTGGCGGTGATTGCCGCGGTTGTCGCTAGCTATCTTTTCTCTCAACGCATCGTCTCGCCGGTGCTCGGCATGCTGCGGGCTAGCCGACGTATTGCCAGCGGTCACTATGCTGAGCGCGTCACAGTCAGAGCCACCGACGAACTCGGCGAACTGAGAGACAGCTTCAACCAAATGGCAGCCTCTTTGGAGGAGACAGAGCGCCGACGGCTGGCACTAATTGGCGATGTAGCTCATGAATTGCGGACTCCCCTGTCGACCATCGAGGGCTATGCGGAGGGTCTCCTGGATGGGGTCGTCGACGGTTCACCCGAGACCTTCGCCCTGATCCACAAAGAGGCTCGCCGTCTCCGTCGCTTAGTGGATGACCTCCAGGAGCTCTCTCGCGCCGAAGCGCGGCAGCTCTCATTGCACCCGCGTCCTATCGTTCCCCAGCATCTGATCGACGCCGCTTTGGTGCGCCTCCAGCCGCAGTTCGATGAAAAGGGATTGACTCTCACTATTGAGGTGCCGGATCGCTTGCCCGAGATCCTGGCCGACGAGGACCGCACGGTGCAAGTGCTGACCAATCTGATGGGAAATGCTCTGAGCTATACTCCTGCCGGGGGTCACGTCGCAGTCCGCGTCCGCACTCTCGGCGATCAGGTGAAGTTTATCGTGTCAGACAGCGGTATAGGCATTGCCGCCGAACATCTTCCCCATCTTTTTGAACGCTTCTACCGCGTGGATCGCTCGCGTTCGCGTGCCATAGGGGGCAGCGGCGTCGGGCTGACAATCGCACGCCATTTGGTGGAGGCGCAGGGTGGGACTATCGAGGCCAAGAGCCCCGGCCTTGGCAAAGGGGCGACTTTCTCCTTCACCCTACCCACCGTACGCTGATTCCACACCTTGACCAAATCTTGACCCAGATAGGCATCTAGCCTTGATCTGAGCCTGCTATGATCACCTCAGAAAGTAAGGAACGAGGACTGCACGGATTGGCGAGGGAAGGCAGGCTCCTCTTGCCACCGATCGCGGGAACCCTCGAAGAGGAGCAGAGCGATGATTGGCTATGGTGGATACGGATGGATGGGAGGACTTGGGATGGGCCTTGGAATGGTCCTCTGGATCGTGGTCGTGGGCCTAATCATCTGGGCAGGCATTTCGCTGCTGAATAGGCCGACTCAGCGGCGGGAGGATTCGGCTTTGGAGATCCTCAAACTCCGCTACGCGCGAGGCGAAATCAGCCAAGCGGAATTCGAGCAGGCGAGACAGGACCTGACTCGCTGAAAAGACGTAACGCCGTTTCGCCGAAGGGTGGCGGCACAACCGAGTGAAAGACATGGGACAAAAAGGAAGGAGTACCAGACGATGAGGGGTGGAAAGATCATTCTCGTGATCGGTACAGCGCTGCTCGTAGGTGCGCTGGCGGTAGTAGGAATCGGCACGGCATTTGCTTGGGGTCCATGGACGCCAGGCCCAGGGCCTTTTGGCGCAGGAACACCCGGTGCTGGTCCCGACAGCACGGGCGGCTATGGGCCAGGATGGATGATGGGTGGCTACGGTCCGGGTGGAACAACAAGTGGTTACGGACCCGGTGGAATGATGGGCGGTTATGGCTACGGCGGAATGATGGGCGGCTTCGGTCCAGGGTGGGTGATGGGGGGCTGGTATGGTCAGAACTCGCCTAATCAAGGCGCGCCGATCAGCATGGACGCGGCAGTTCAGAACGTGCAGGCCTATGTCGATCATACCGGGAACAAAGATCTGGCCATAGATGAACTGATGGAGTTCCAGAACAACTTCTACGCCATCGTCAAAGAACAAAGCACCGGCCTCGGCGCCTTCGAATTGCTGGTAAACAAACACACGGGCTATGTCTTTCCTGAGTACGGTCCGAACATGATGTGGAACACCAAGTATGGCATGATGGGCGGCTGGTTAACCGCCAGTGGCGATACCTCGAACGGGACCATGACGATAACGGCGGAACAGGCTCGGGCGGCAGCCGATCAATGGCTCGGCCAGTACCGGCCCGGCTCGACCACGGAGACTCCCGATCAGTTCTACGGCTACTACACGATACACATTCTCAAAGACAGCAAGATTACGGGGATGCTCTCGGTGAACGGTTATACCGGTCAGGTCTGGTATCATACGTGGCACGGGGACTTCATTCAGATGAAGGAACTAGGGAGGTAGACTGCGGACAGACCGGCCCTGGAACCGGGGTGGCTCACTGCCACGGCCAAAATGCACAACAGACAGAAGCTGCTCGTCAGAGCAGCTTCTACACTCTGAGCACTGTTCATGGACTAGCCAGATCAACCGGATACAATGGATCAAGCGGCATCCCACGCCTTACGTTCCCGCAATTCCTTTTGAACACGCTTCAGAAGCTTGTCTGTTGGCAGAGGCTCCTGCCCCGGAAGCTGCCAGAGCACATCGAGTTTGGGCAAGTCACCCCAGCGGTCGAAAGAAAGCAGCGACATCTCAATACCATCAATGCGCCCCGTCTCCTTGTCGTGCTCGTCCACTTCAAGTGGCAAACTATCTGTCACATCCCCAAGAGGCTTGGGCGCGAAAGCACTTCTCGCGAGATCATCTGCCCACAAGACAATCTGTTAATCCTATTCTTTGGCATTCTCTCTCGCCAGCACTCGGCGCTACCTGACTCAACCCCTTCTCCATCCACTTCTTGGCTTCCTTGTCACCCAGTATCTCCCGCAGGCTCCGTGTGTATCGCCTCGTCCCTCAGCGGTTACCCACCCGCCGGCCCACAAAGTCTTTCAGCGTCACCGCGCCGGCATTGGACGCAAAGCATACCACTTTACCTTTGAACGCTGCCAACGGCCGGGCAAACTGAACCGCTTCCGTTCGACGATACCGTGCTACCGGGCCTGACCGTGCGCGACTTCGCCCACTAGGATCCACGCCTTGTGGTGGTGAGGTCGCCTTTCGCCGCGCGGCTCATCGTACTCGATCTCGTATAACTGCTTGATCTCTAGGAAGCTGAAGTCTTCCGCCAGTTCTTCCCGAGTGGAGAAGTGCAGGTACTTGTCGCCTTGAAAGGAGTGCATCTCTCCCGCCACTGGTTCGCCCTTGCCATATTCCTCTCGATCATTCGCCGACAGGGTGTTTAGGAACACTAAGGTCCCGGCACCCGATACTTCCTTGATCTTTCGCCTTAGCGCTTTTCTCTGGTCAGGGCGCAGGGTGTGATACACATTGGACGCGAAGATGATGTCATAGTTGCCGGACTCCAGATCGGACCAGTCACAGCACCGGAATTCCGTGGTCTGTTCAGACAGCTCGCCGGCAGCGTTCCTGGCCATCTGGATGGCCAGTTCGGAGATGTCGACGCCAAGCACGCGACACGGGAGATGCGCCGAGAGATACACGGCGTCACGTCCATACCCGCATCCCAGATCCAGCACGTGAAGAGGACACTTATCAGGCCCCTGTTTCTGCAGGTAACCGACTATCGAGAGGGCCAGCTCGCTGGGTCCATCCCCCCAAAGGCGTCCTTTCCCTTCGTACTCTTGATCCCAAAAAGCCACGTCTACCTCCTAGGCTGAGATCATGCTCGGGTTGGTAGTCCGAGCCAAGATTCTAGCGCAGCCAGACTCCGCTTGTACAGGTTGGGAAAACCCGGTATACTGAACAAGCTATGAAACCAACGAACGATTTCGTGGTCCCCTTGCTGACCGACCTCTATCAATTGACCATGGCATACGCTTACTGGAGGGCAGGCCGGCACGAAGACCAGGCAGTGTTCGACCTTTTCTTTCGCAAGAACCCATTCGACGGGGAGTTCACGGTCTTCGCCGGTCTCGAAGAGGTGCTCCGCTTCGTCAGCGATTTCCACTTCTCCGACCGGCAAATTGACTACATTGCCTCGATCCTTCCCACTTGTGATAAGAGATTCTTCGCCTGGCTGAAAGAGATCGACTGCCGGCAAGTGAAGATCCGCGCACTCAGGGAGGGCACCATCGCCTTCCCTCGGATTCCTTTGATCGTCGTGGAAGGCCCGCTGGCGATTGCCCAATTGCTGGAAACAACACTACTTACGCTGGTCAACTATGCCAGCCTGATCACCACCAATGCGGCTCGCTTCAGGCTGGCCGCCGGGCCCGACAAGACCCTGCTGGAGTTTGGCCTCCGCCGGGCGCAAGGTCCTGACGGTGGTGTATCGGCCTCGCGCTATAGCTACATTGGAGGCTTTGATGCCACGAGCAATGTTCTCGCTGGTCAGCTGTTTGGCATTCCCGTGAGGGGAACACATGCCCACGCCTTCGTCTCATCCTTTTCCGGGCTGAAAGACCTCGTAGACCGCACTATCGTCGATCCTTCCGGCAGGCAGCACGATTTCGTCGACATGGTTCTCGGCTGTCGCAAAGAGCTTGGGTATGAGAATGCGAACGAAAGCGAGCTTGCCGCCTTCATTGCGTACGCTCAGGCCTTTCCCGGAGGCTTCCTCGCTCTTGTCGATACCTACGACACCCTAAAGTCGGGGGTACCCAACTTCCTCTCCGTGGCTCTAGCACTGCAACGGCTCGGCTACAAGCCAGTCGGCATTCGCTTGGATTCGGGCGACCTAGCGTTCCTCTCGAAAGCAGCGAGGGCCATGTTCCGGTCGGTGAGTGAACAGCACGACGTCGATTTTACGCGACTCTCGATTGTCGCCAGCAACGATATTGATGAGGCCACTCTCCTTTCGCTGAACCAACAGGGGCACGAGATCGACGTCTTTGGCATTGGTACGCATCTGGTAACTTGCGAGACGCAGCCGGCACTAGGGTGTGTGTATAAGCTGGTAGCAGTGAATGGCCAGCCGCGGATTAAGCTTTCTCAGGACATTACCAAGGTGACGATCCCTGGGAACAAGGAGGCCTATCGCCTGGTCGGCGAGAGCGGCTCCCCTGTCCTTGATCTGCTGATTCAGTCGGGCGAAGAGCCGCCGGAACCAGGGCGTAGGATTCTCTGCCGCCATCCGTTCGAAGAGGCCAAGAGGGCGTATGTGACGCCAGCCGCTGTTGTTCCCTTGCACGAGTGCGTCTGGGACGGCCAGCTCCGTCCTCTGCCTCCCCTTGCTGAGGTTCGCGCGCATGTTGCCGAGCAACTCAGACTGATGCGAGAGGACCATCTCCGGGTGCTGAACCCGACCCCCTACAAAGTGTCGGTCACTGACACGCTTTACAGCTTCGTCCACGGGCTCTGGTTGCAAGAGGCACCGATCGCCGAGATCCGCTAGCGGTGGTTCTGGATCGGAATCAACGCCAGAGGGACCCGGTCGCCCTGCGGCTCGGCCTGGCGATCGACCACCGGCAGGCTCTTCATTTCCGCCAGGTCATAAAGCCCAGCGACCAGCTTGTAGGTGCCCGGCGCCGCCGTGGGAGCAATCGGCACTTCATGCTGATCTTCGAGGATCTCACCTGCGAACCAGCGCGTGGTCGGAGTGAAGCCGCCGACCGGCGGGCCATCATGCTGCCCAGCTTTCACTGCCTCATCGTCGGGCTGTGCCAAATGGACGAACACTTGATAGTCCTTCGTCGGATCCTGCAGCGCCAGCCAGTAGAGGGTGACGGTCGCTGTGTCACCAGGACAATAAGCCGACCTGTCGGTCGTGTATCCGAGCAGCACAGCGACGTCACCCACCCGAGCGTTCACCACTGTCGGCATCTGCCCGCGCGAACCCGTCGTGCTATACCAGACCAGACTGCCAATGAGCAATAAGGATATGCCGAGGGCGATCAATAAGGTCCTCTTCTCGCGAGCAAACAGAAGGATTCCCGCGAGACCGATAACGCTTAGTCCCGAAAGCAGATTGCCCATGCTGCGTGGCATGGTGTCCTCAAACTGCAGCACTAGTTCGTGCTCTCCAGCGGGCACATCTACCGCCACCAGGCCCAGTTGGGTTTGCGGGAAGGTCCGCACTGGCTGACCATCGATGTTGGCGCGCCAACCTGGGAAGTAGAAGCTATGCCAGAGAAGACGAGTCTGCGCGGTCAGACGGACGTGAAGATGCCGCTTCCATGGCTCCTGCTCGCCAATATCTACAACAACACTCGACGGGAGTGTCTGCGGGTCCGGTCGTGCTTCGACGGGAGGATGCGGAATGCGACCGCGATCCTCAACGACGTCGATGGGTACGTACTCGCCGGCCCAACTGGCCCCCATCTGCTTGTTCTGGACGTCGTGTTCAGACATCGCCAACACCGTAACATCGCTTTCCTTCGTGCCGAGGGTCTTGGTGGGCAAATTCGGCCAAGCGATCGCGACGAGGGCCACCAAGGATAGGATGGCAAGGGCTGCCCGCCAACCCCGGCCACGGCAGACAAAGAACCGGCGAAGGGCACCGAATTGCGCTGCAGTGTCTTCTCGCCACACGCCGTCACAGGAAGACGTATCAGCTAAAGCCTCGGCTCTTGGACTCGAGGCTTCAGCCGGTCGCAGGTAGGAACCGCCGCGCTTGGTTCGCATGGTCTTGAGATCGGCCACGGCTGCCGCGGCGACAAAGGCCGTACCTATGGCGGTCAGCGCCAGGAATCGCCATGGGAATTGCAGGTACTGCAAGGGAGTGAAGGTCTCCCAGATCAGCCGGGAGTAAGAGACCTGCATGAAGCAACTCCCTACCGCCAGAAAGAGGAAGAAACCGACCTGCTGGAAGATGTCGTCCCGACAGCGTTGCCGTAGTCGCACTAAAGCGACCAGCGCCAAACCGATCAACGCCAGTTGCACGATACTCACGGGGTGCTCCGAAAGCACCCCCTGGTTTGGAAAGTAGCGATAAGGCCAATAAGTTGAGATCCATTCGCCGATGCTAGTCAGGCGCTCGTAGAAGTCCGGACCGGCCAACCCCTCTTCGCCCACATGCACAGCCTTGATCTCTAGGATCGCCGGCATCCAGTAGAAGGCCGAGAGCCCCAAGCCGAGCAGCAAAGCGCCAAGGGACAGTAGAGCGCCTCGCTTGTCTAGACGGACCGCTGCTTCGAGGGCCACGTAGGTGATCAGGAAAGGGGCGAACACGAGCGCGGTCAGATTGTGGCTCAGCATTAGGCCGCCAAAGGCCCCGGCGCTGAGGACAAAGTAACGCGGCGAATGCTCTCGCACAAGGCGGTAAGACGCCCAAAAGAGCAGCGGGAAGAACACGAAGGCCCAAAACTCGGCGATCGCCCCCCGCATATAGGCATCGGCCAGATGATAGGGCAGATAGGTATAGACTGCAGCAGCAAACAAAGCCGGCCAGCACCCGAGGAACTCCCTCGCCAGCAAAAACATGCTGGCTGCGGCAAGTAGAAAGCCGGCGGCAATGGCAAGCTTGACTGCTGCGATGTAGCCAAAGCCAAAAACGTGAAACAACTCGGCGACGTAGTAGGATAGGGGCGGATAGTAATTGAGCAGAGGATAACCATAACCGAAACTGAACTCTGGCAACCACCGAGGAAAGAGCGCCCCCTGCTGAATCGCTCGATCGATCCCCATGATCCGGTACAGATGCAGAGTTCCATCGTGCGAATCAAGGAATCCCGGTTGAAAGAGCGGCAGCAGGGCGGGGGCCACGACCAGCATCGTCAGCAGCCAGGCGACCCTCACTCTAACCCTCTCCCAAAGGACGAAGAGACTCCGCCATTCAGAAGGGGCAACGTGCTCCTCTTCCCTCTGGAAGAGGACCAGGGTGCGGGCAGATCTTATCCACCCAATCAGCATTCCAGCTAGGTTGCTCACTTCACCTCCACCCTCGCCAAGACGATCTGATCCCCACCCGATTCGGCACCTAGACGCTGCCCGGTGCCGGGATCGTACATGCCCATTTCGAGAACGTATGCCCCGGGTAGCAGGTCGCGCGGGATCTGGAGACCGTGGTTGTCGTTTACCTGCACACCAGGTGCCCATCGAGTCGTCGGCATCGTGCCATTGGCCGGCGCGCTGTCCCGTTGAGCCACGATCTGCCCGTTGAAGTCAGTCAGATGGAGGAAGACGCAGTAATCGGCACCGGGCGTCTGGGCCGCGGTCCATTGCAGAGCGACATGCAGGGTTTCTCCGGCATGGATCTCCTCTTCCATCGCGTAGCCGGTCAACGCGATGCCGCCTCCTAAGCGCCGTTCGGCCGTTTTCGGCGCAAGTTCGGCCGCACTGTAGATCAGGACTCGCGAGTTGGCAAACCACTTAGTCTCAACCGGAAACGCCCGCTGCGCCAAGAACCTCTCTAGCACTGGGAATTCTGCCTGGTCCGCTTTACTGCGGCCGTCGAAGAGATAGATTTCCCCTTTCTCGGGCACAACACTGGCGGGCCAGCGCTCGCCTTCCACGTAGAAGACACGGTGTCGCCGGCCAAGAAACGGGAAGAGACGAGCGTAGGTGCCTTTGTCGGTGATCAACACCGTGCCTTGCGCCTGGCTTTGCAGGTACACCACAGCCTCTTTGAACTGCTCGTGCTCAAGACTAGCCGCATAGTAGAGCTTTCCAGCGCTGAGGCTCAGGCAGACCAGGCCGCACAGGACTAGGACCAACGCCACGCGGGAGACGTTCCACCACCAGGCTGGCACCGATGTCCTGAGGAAATGCAGCAGGTAGTCGGCAGTTAGCAGCACGATCAGTAGCGTACGGGTGATCACCACGGCAGTGAGAAACCCGTGCTCCTGCTGGAACATGGTCAGGGCAAAGGGATATTCGAGCAAGTTCACCGCCGTCAGCACCAGAGCGTAAAGCACGCCGCGTTGATTGGGAAAGACCAAAATGACAAAGGGCAGCAGGTAGACCATGAACTGAGGACTATAACCTTTAGAGAAGAGCAGGAAAAGGTTGAGACCGGCCGCCGTGGCCAGAATCACACCCAGAGGCTCGTGCCAGCGCCCACGAAGGCTTAGTAGCCCCAAGTAGGAGACAGCAAAGGCCGGGAACAGCCATGACCAGGAGAGCCGGGCTGTGTAATCGAAGACTCCCGCAGTAGCCGGATCGAAGCGCAGGCTAGGGTCGGCCACCCAGCCGCCGCTGTAGTAGCCATCGATCAAAGCCCAGATTGTTTCCCAAGGCGGCCTGCCAGCCATGTTGTGGAAGGAGGCGACAAAGCTGGCAGGGTTCGCGATCAGAAAAGGCGAGGCCAAGACTCCAACGGCGATGGCCGTGGCCACCACCAACAAAGCGCTCTGCTTGAGCGCGGTGAGCACATCTCCCTGGTTATCACCCTTGGACCGGAAGAAGGCTGGTAGGAGACGGCCGGCAAGGCGGCGCAGGGCAACAGGCAGGACCAGGATCGGAAGGATTTTTACCAAGAAGCCCGCGCCGATGCTCACTCCGGCCCACGCCGGTCGATGGATCACCACGAGATAGACCGAAAGAAGGAGGAAGAAAAGCGGGTAAGTGTCGAAGTCGCTGCGCAGGACGATCACGGGCACGAACAAGCTCGCATACATCCAGGCGCAGCGAAAACCGCTGGTTCGGTCATAGAGCCGGCGGCCAAGGAGATAGACAAGAACGAGGTTTCCTACCTCCAACGGCAGGAGAATCATACCTAGCAGAAGGCTGAACCAGAGATACTGGTCATGCCAGGGCGGAATGAAGGCGCTCAGACGGTACGCCAGGATCGCTGGCCACGGCGCCAGCGGCGGATGCTCCATCCAAAAATCGAAATACGGATAGAATCCCCGATCGGAGAGCCTTGCCCAATCGTAAAAGGTGTAGAAGGAGTTGAAATCGACGATATGGCCGCCGGCCCGAAACATGATCAACACCGTGAATCGGAAGGCGGCAAAGAGGACGAGCAAGATCAAGAAGTCGTTCTCGGCTTGAAGCAATCTCTCGATACGGTCCAAGACCTGGGGCAGCCGCATCTGCCTCGCCTTTGGCATGGCCAGCGACGGCGCGGCTTCTCTATCGTCAGTGATCATCGTCTCTCGCCGAGATGGTCTCAAGTTCGACTGAGGATACCCGGCCCAAGCGCAAGGCAGTCTCCAGACTCTCCTGCTGGGCATCGCGCAGAAGACGCACGCCAGCCTGCACCTTGTACTCATCCCCTTCAGGAACGTCGGGGACTCCCAGCTGGTATTCCACTTTCACGATCTCTCCCGGCAGCCACTTGTCGGTACGAAGCGAGCCTTCTCCCGGTTCTTTCTCATCACTGGCCAGCAGATGTCCTTGTTCGTCCAGAACCGCCACGAAGGTAGACAGGCGCGCCCTTGTTACGGTACTGTCGGTGCCGGCTTGCCAATAGACGTCGAAAGACCTCGCCACTGATCCGGCCACCGGCGTTGAGACATCGTAGCCAAAAAGCACGATATCCTGGCCCAAGCTCTGGCGAATCACCCGACCAATCTGCGGCTCAGACCGGCGCCTGAAGAGCATATACCCATCGTCCTCAAAGGTCAACTCGTAAAGCCCATTGCGGCGCAGCTGGGCAACGGCGCGATCGTATTGTCCCTTATCCAGCGGCCAAGGGCTCGCCGTGGTATCCAGCCACACGTACTCGGCACCGTGGAGGTTCGGAAAGGTATAGATCTCCTCCCGCTGCGAGACATGGGGAACCAAGTCGGCCTGAGCCGACAGCGAGGCGTTCTTCGGGATCCGGGCGATCACTTGGTGCCCCAATTCGGTATGGACGTTCTGCGCGTAGCGATCGCCATGGAACTGGCCACCAAGTGGTCCGGGTCCGTATTGTTGGTAAGCCAGAATACCAGCGACGCCGACGTAGACAAGTAGTGCCACCTGCCAGGGAAGCGACCGTCCAGATGGTAGGCTTCTCAATCGGCTGAGGCCCTGCGCGGTGGCGAAGAAGATGAACGGAATCAGTGGTGCCGAGTATTGAAAGAAGATCGAGTGTTGCTCCCGGTAGTCACTAAGCAGGAGGTAGGCGAAGGTGGGAAGAGACAGGGCCAGAACCTCGAAGCCAGCGAGCGGTATCAATCCGACGGGCGCCAAGAGCCGCAGGACAAAGTCGACCTTGCTGGGAACGAGCAAATGATTGAGAACGTAGAGCGGGCGGGTGATCACGGTGGACGCGATTTCGCCCAGCGAATGGCCAAGGTATTGATAACGGATGACGTAGTAGTAGTTCTCCTCCCCTTGAAAACAAGGCACGAGCACCGCGATGGTGACTGCCGCCCAGACCAGTCCCAGGCCAGTTACGGCAGCGCCGAGCCGAACACGCCTCTGACAGGCGAGAATATAGAGCCCGAAGGCCATCGCCAAGAAGGCGACCTCCTCCCGGCACAATAGGGCCAAGGACAGAAAGAGCAGAAAAAGACGGTCACGGCCGTCCATGAGACAGAGCACAGCAAAGCCGAGGAGCGGCACAGACAGCGCGATCTCGTGGAAGTCAAAGAGGTTCACATACTGCAACGCTGGAAAGAGGAGGTACGCGGCCGTCATGACTAGGGCCGTAACCGGCGAGCCTGTTTGACGCCGCGTGAAGAGGAAGACCGGTACCGCACCCAGGCCTAGAGCAACGGTTTGGAGGACCAGTAACACCTGCACATCAGACCAAAGCCAGTAAAGCGGCGCAATGATCAGAAAGATGGGCGAGAAGTGGTTACCCAGCAAGTTGCGAGCATACTCAAGCATCACCGTATTCTCGAAGAGTCGCCCGTGCGCCGTGTTCCACATGACCTGGTCGAAAATGCCAAGGTCGTAGGCATGACTGTGGAAAGCCTCATGGCGCGCAATCGACAAGCTAGTCAGGACTAGAACGTAGACTGTGATCAGAGCGACTAGCGCAACGATGGATCGCCGGTTGGAGAGCGTCACCCTGGAGAAACGATATGGCCACGTGCCGGTTGCACGGCCGAGCACTAGGTAAGCGGCCAGTGCGCACCCGAGAGACGCCGCGACAATCAATGGGAATCCAGAGAAAACGCCGAGGTCGCTATGCGGCTCGTACACTTCCCGACGAGTCTAGCATTCGATCGAAAGGGCTGTCAACTTTTGCGGCAAGCCTGGCCTTCTGCTATAATGCGTGCCGTGCGCGTACTTTTCGTCCTCCAGCGAGTTGATAATGAGGTGCATGGTCTCATGCACCTTTCGAGCATCCTGAAGAACGCTGGCCATCAAGTGAAGCTGGTAGTCGCCAGCCAACAAGACCCGGTTCGGGTCGCGGTGGGTTTTCAGCCTGGACTGCTCGGCTATAGTGTTTTTACCGGTACCCAGAACTACTACTTGGCGGTCAACCAGGAAATCCGGCGGCGTGTCGACGCCATCTCTGTCTTCGGCGGACCTCACCCCACCTTCTTCCCTGAGTTGATCGAACGGGACGGCGTAGACGGGGTCTGTGTTGGGGAAGGTGAGGGTGCGATTCTGGACTTGGTCACGGCGCTGGAAGGACAAGGCTCTCTTGTAGACCTCCTCAACTGGCACATCAAAGTCGACGGCGTGGTCTATCGCAACCCAGTGCGGCCGCTGATCGCCGACCTGGACGGCATCCCTTTCGCCGACCGCGAGCTTCTCTACGAAGCGCACCCTCCAAGCCGAGAGACCAAGATCAAGCCTTTTATTACCGGCCGTGGTTGCCCGTTCGATTGCTCCTTCTGCTTCAACCATGCTTTTGGCGAGCTGTATCAGGGCAAGGGGAAAAGGGTGCGGCAACGATCGGTGGGGAATGTTCTAGCCGAGATCAAAGCGGTGCGCGATCGCTATCCCCTAGAGTTTGTGACTTTCATGGACGACACGTTCATCCTTTCGCGCCGATGGCTAACGGAGTTTGCCGAGGCCTACCGCCGACAGATCGGTTTGCCATTCTGGTGTCAGGTACGTGCCAATCTGGTCGATGAAGAGATTGCAGAGATCCTGCGCTATGCCGGGTGCGTTAGCGTTAGCATGGGGGTCGAGGCCGGCAACGACCACCTACGCAACAAGGTCTTGAAACGGAACATGTCCAAGCAGCAGATGGTCGATGCTAGCAAGATCATCCGCCGAGCAGGCATGAAGCTTTCGACCAATAACATGCTCGGTCTGCCAGGAGGGTCGCTCGCGGCGGATCTCGAGACACTAGAACTGAACATCCTGTGTCGTCCGGCGTACGCCAACGTCTTCCTCCTGCAACCCTACCCGCGGACGGAGCTTGGCGAGGAGGCGATGCGTCAGGGCCTCATGTCCGGCACCTTCGAGGATATCAGCGCGTCTGTGGCCGAGAAATCGGTAATCAAGTTCAGCAGTGAAGGCGAAAGGCGGGCAGTGGAGAATCTACAGAAACTCTTCGCCATCACTGTGGAGCTTCCCTTCCTACTTCCGCTGGTGAAGCAATTGATCAAGCTGCCACGAAACCCGTTCTTCTGGCTGATCTACAAGCTATGGAAAGGCTACGCCTTGAAGCGCCGCGTGCTGCCGCACCACCTATCGGCTCGCGAATACGTCCGTTCGACAGTGCGCTTTCTGCAGATCCGTTCTCAATAGGCTGTCTAGCTCGTGATCAACTGGAGTGAGTTTCCGAGTGGGCCGCTTCGGAGATAATCTGGTCTGGTTTGCGCCGTAGCAGTTGCTGCTCTTTGGCAGCGCGATGCCTGACGTAGATCATCGCCGCAGCGACTACGAGAATCGGAACGAGCGCAAAAGCGAAGTGTGTCGGAGAGAGCCTCAGCATCCGCACCAGGCGCCGCCCCAGCGTGCTGCCTAGCCAAAGCCATGCACCCCACCAGAGCACTGCAGAAAGCGTCTGGTAGAAGAGAAATGACCAAAAGGGGATGGCAAACATCCCAGCCAGGGCTGTCGTGCCAATGCGCATCCCTGGCACCAGCCGCCCAAAGAACACCGCCACTCCACGCCGCTTCTGGACCCAGCGTTCGATCCGCATTTCACGGGCAGGGGTAAGGTGCAGATACTTCCCGTACCGGATCAGCATCGGCCGTCCCTTTTCTCTGCACAGGAAGTAAAGGACGGTAGACCCAGACATGCTGGCACCCACGGCGGCGACTAGAGCTTGCCACCAAACCATATCCCCTCTGCTGGCCAGGTAGCCGGCATAGGCCACCACCGTATCGCCTGGCAGAGGCAGTGGCAGACCTGCCTCCTCTAATGCCAAGAGGAAGTAAAGGGCAGCGTGACCGTGCGCATGAACAAAGTGCAGCAATTCTCGAGCCCAAAGCAAGATGTTTTCCATGCTTCCACCTCCTGTCTGCCCTCCAAACCGTTGACCAACCACGGGAAGCAACCCTGCGTTTCATCGAGCATCGCTGCCTTAGTTCAATTCTACCTCAAACGCGACTGGTATCCATTCTACCAATGGTGATCTGCTACAACAATATTACACGTTCTTCAAGCCTGTATCAAATACTGCTTGAACATCCACGCCAAGGCCCAGGTTGGATTTCCAGATCAGTAGGGGGCCCTAAGATGAACCCCTTTCTTCCTCGGGCAGTCTATGGTAATATGTTGATGTAGACAATGAGAATACGAGCGAGCAACTCCCGTTGACCCGCCACTACAGATCGGCCCAAGCCGACCAGAGATAATGCACATCGAGGTGGATCCATCGCGCGGAGGCGCCCAAACGTCGGGCGCCTCTCGGCTTGTTGAGTAGCAAGAAAGCGCCGGAGCACCTGCCCGGTGCTCCCTTGGGATACCCCGGTTCTTGCGGGGCAGCGTATAGCCCGCTGGGTTGCAGATGAAAGACGAGAAGAAGACGAAGAGACAATTACTGGAGCAACTGGTCGAAGCCCGCCGGCGCGTTGCCGAGCTGGAAGCGGCGGAAGCCCAAGAGCGAGAGGCAAAACGAGGAATCAGGGACGAGCAGGTAGGGCTCGAGCGCCTGATTCCCCTCAGTCCAGCAGTGATCTACTGCTTGGAAGTGGAGCAGGTTTCTCCCGAGCCTCTTCTGCCGGCTAGTTTCGTCAGTAAGAACATCAGGGATTTGTTTGGCTATGAAGCGGCAGAGTGCCTGGGCAATCCGCATTGGTGGCCCGATCGCCTTCACCCGCGGGACCGTCCACGGGTTCTCGCCGGGTTTCCAACATTGTTCGCCCATGGCCGCCTAGATCAGGAATATCGCTTTCAGCAGAAAGACGGCAGCTTCCGGTGGATCCACGATACGCTGGTTCTCTTGCGCGACTGCTCGGGAATGCCGATAGAGATCGTCGGTTCGTGGATGAAGATCCACGACCGCAGACAGGCCGAGGAAATGCGTTCCAAGGAGCGAATGAGACGCGCCGAAGCCGAGGCCAGGATCCACCAACTGGAGATCGTGATCGAGGCCGTCCCAGACGGCGTGATGATCGTGAACCACGAGGGCAATGTTGTTGCCGTCAACCAGGCGATGACCACGATCGGGAAAATCGACCAGAGTGCCCTGCTCCGCCCCATAGTCGAATACTCCCAGTTAGCAGAGGTGCTCTATCTGGATGGCAGTCCTGCTCCACCGGCGGAGTGGGGAATCCTGCGGGCACTGCGGGGCGAAACGGTCGGGCTGGAGGAGTTGCGCGTAATCCAGCCAGACAGCGAGGAACGCCTCCTGCAGTACAGTGTATCACCGGTGCGGGACGAGGAAGGAGAGGTTGTGCTGGTGGTCACGGTCGTGCGCGACGTTACCGAGCGGCGACGCTGGGAGTGGCAACGCCAAGTGCTCTCTCAAGTTGGGCAATCGTTGAGCCAGCGCTTGGACCTCGAAGCAATCCTCCAGACAGTGGCAGACCAAACCCTTAAGTCACTTGGCGCCGATCTCGTGGCAGTCTTCCTGGCCGACTGGGAGCGACAGGAACTGACCTTGCGGGCCTACAGCCACCTTCTCCCGAAGACGATCGCGGTGCTTCGCCATGTGCCTTTCGATGCTCCTGTTCTTGCGGCGCGAGTGTTCATCACCGGTCAAGCCCAAATGGTACATGACATAACCGAGATCGGCCCAGAGATGGGGCAGACTCGCTCGCTCATGGAAAGTGAGAGCGTACGTTTCCTTATAGCCGCTCCTCTGCGAGCCATTGGGAGACCAATTGGCGCTATTACATTCGGTACCCACTCGGCTCGCCGCTTCACCGCGGACGACTTCGAGACCATCAGACGGGTGGCCGACATGTTTGGCGTGGCCATCGAGAACGCGCTACTGTACGAGGAGAGCCAGCGGCGGGCCAGGGAGCTAACGGAAGAGCGGCGACGGCGGGAGCAGTTTATTGCCGAACTCCAGCGGGCGGAGGATGAACTGCGGTCGGCCATTGAGAGGCTCAGGATCCATGCCAGAGTGGTGGATAGCTCGCCAGATCTGATCTCGGTCGTCGACCGGCAGTACATCTACCGCATGGTAAACCCAGCCTACGTAGCCCTACATGGCAAGCCTGCCGAACAGATCATAGGGAACACGAGTGCACAGCTCTTTGGGGAAGAGGTCTTCCAGAACACGATCCGCCCCAACCTAGATCGCTGCTTCGCTGGCGAGTCTATTCGCTACGAGGCGTGGTTCACCTATCGAACGGTCGGGCGTCGTTACATGGACGTCCACTATTATCCGCTGGCCGTGAACGACCACGTGGAGTACACCGTGGTGGTGAGCCGCGATATCACCGAACGGAAGGTGGCAGAAGAAGAACGGGAGCAGTTGCTAGAGCGCGTCCGGCGTACCAACGAACAACTCGTGATCGCCAATCTCCTCGCTAGACAGCAAGCCGAAGCAGCTCAGCAACGTGCGGTGGAACTGGACGCCACGATCACGTCGATGGCCGACGGGGTCGTCATCTACGGCCCGGAAGGAGAAATCGTGCGCATGAATCCCGTCGCCTCCACCATTTTGGGCTACTCGCCGCAAGCCATTGAGAAGCCAGTCACGCAACGTCTCTCGATGCTGCATCTGGAGACCCCCGATGGAAAGCCGATTCCACCAGAAGACACGCCGAGCATGCGTGCGCTGCGCGGCGAGACTGTCCGTGGTATGATTACGGTCGCCCATCGGTCGTCTGGTAAGGAAGTCTGGATGTCCAACAGCGCCTCGCCACTGCGGACTCCTGATGGAAAGGTGCTAGGAGCCGTGGTCACGTTCACCGACGTTACGGCCCGGCACCAGCTAGAAGAAATGCGAAAAGACCTTATCCGCAGCGTGTCACACGATCTACGAGGCCCGCTGACCATCATCCGGGGTCAAGCCCAGATCCTCAGCCGAGCGCTGGAAAAGGCAGGCATTCATGGCGCCGAGCGCAACAGTGCCGAAGCGATCATTATCACCGCGCAACGGATGAATACGATGATCCAGGATCTGGTTGATTCGGTGCGCCTGGAGGCCGGCCAGCTACCGTTGACCAAGACACCGGTGGACCTGCGCGCGACTCTCTCCGACCTGCTGGAGCGCGCCAGAACGTCCCTGGACGTCGGGCGGATCAAGCTCCAGACAACTCTGAACCTTCCGCACGTCCTGGCCGATCGAGACCGACTTGAACGCATCCTAATGAACCTGATCACTAATGCGCTGAAGTACTCTCCGCCTGAAAGCGAAGTCTTGATCCGGGCGGAGGTGGCGAATGGGAAAGTGAAAGTCAACGTGACCGATCGGGGCGTCGGGATCAGTCCTGCGGACTACCCCCACATCTTCGAACGCTTCTACAGAGCGGCAAGGACCGAGAAGGCCGAAGGATTGGGCTTAGGTCTATATATCACCAGAATGCTGGTCGAGGCCCATGGTGGGCGCATTTGGGTCGAGAGCGAACTGGGAAAAGGCACCACTTTCTCCTTTACCCTCCCTGTGGCTCCGTAGCCTTTCGGCCGATTCCACAGACTCCTCCTTGTTCATCGGCTTGGCATGTGCTAAGCTAGAGGGACCAACAACCAGCCGCCGACGCGGCAGGGGCTGGATTAGACAGCTCAGGGCAAGGCATGGCGCTGAGATGGAGAGGAAAGCCGACACTACACTTGCTCCAGCGCTAGTCACGTTCTGCGGTATTGCTGTGATTGGCGCGACATGGCTTGTTGGCTGGCGTACGGGCTGGTTCCTGGCTCATGTGGTGTTTCCGGTCGGCTTCTGGTTGACGTTCGAGGGTCTTGCCCTGCGGCTCGGTAATGGCTCGCTGCTGCGCCGCCCGGCCGTTCTTGTGGCGATGACCTTCGCTGGCGCTTGCTTCGGGCTCTTGTTGGACTTCTACATGGTGTACCTCACCCAGATTCTCGACCTGACCGCAGTAACCGATCCTGGCATCGGCCTTCAAATGTATCTGGGCTGGGGCCTGTGTCTGCCTGCCGTCTACCAATCCTACCGGGTGTTTCTCTATATTCTAGGCAAGACAGTATGCGTCTCATCGAGATCGGACCTTCGCCTGCCCAGTTGGCTTTTTGCCCCGCTCGGGCTGCTTGGCTTCGGCCTGGCCGGCATGACTCTGTTCTTCAGGTTATGGGTCGGATTCGTACCGGGCTATCTGATAGTTACCAGCTTTTTGGGGTTTTGGCTACTCGCTGAACATGTCCAACTGCGTCGCGGTCGCCCTACGTTCGGCACAACCCTTCTTCAACTCAACTTCGCGCCAATCCTCGCCATGTCCCTCGCCTCGCTGCCTTTTACGCTGCTATGGGAAGGTCTTAACTACCTGATTATGGACTCGTGGCACTACCAGAACATCTTTCTGCTGGAACCGCGTATCATCGGCATACCGCCGGTGGTCTTTTTCGGCTACTTCTGCGGCTACTATGTCTTGTTCCTGTCGCTATACAACGCCGTTCGGACTGGAGATGAGGCAGACCTGCCTTTCTTCGGAGGGATGGCAGACAGCACTCGAGAAACCGAGAAAGAGGGCCAGCTTGTGGTGGCATGAGCAAGGGATGGCGGTTGTGCAGCCAATGCGGCAAGGCTACTGTCTTGCCCACATTAGGCTGACTCCGGTATTCCCTGTCGCACTTGTCGCAGTATAAGGCGGCGTACAGGGCCAAGCCCGTCGCTCCGCACATCGTACCTTGGCATTCGCCTTTGTGGCACCATCTCATCCTTCCGTATCGTATTGGCCTCCCTCTACCTGGGCAACGATTCACCAATAGAGATTGATACCGCCGTCCAGTCCAGCAACCTAGCAGATTACGCCTCGATCTGGGCGACTGCTTGCAGGCAGACGCCTTATACGCAGACGGCACGACTGGGTCAATCTTCCTCGGTTGGGTTTGGGCCTAATGGTGAGGACCAATAGTGGTAGCCAATCGGGTTCGAGGAGAGACTGCCACGGACCCAGGATCTACTGCCCCCAATTTCCCAATGCGGGGCACGAGGATTTGTTGTTTAATGAGCAAGACGGATCAGTCGATCCGCGATTTGACTAGGTGGGTTACGAACATGTGGAAGACGATCACTGCAGCGCTACAGGTGCAATGCGCCAAGGTGTTTTCGACCATTCCGGTCACAGGCAGGGCCGACTTCGATCGCCGCGTGACTTATGCTAACCTTGGCAAGGAGCGCGTGATGGCTTGGGTCGTCATCGCTACCATGCCTGTTATCGTGTTGATCGAGATGAAGGCACTGGTAGACGCAGGGGCGTCGGCGAGGTTTTTGGCCGAATGGCGGGCCGTCGCCGTTTTGCGTCTGGCTTTTCTCGCGCTTGCGGTCGCTTTTCTATTATTCGGTCGCCGCCCTGCGTCGCCGGCACAAATCACGAAGCGGCACCATTTCTCCGAGGTTGGCTTCGTCCTCTTCTCGCTGGTCATTACGTCGTTGATTACCGGCTTGGGACAGCCTGTCAAGTCAGGAGTACTAACCGAGATGAACCGTGCCCCCACACCAAGTGTGGGGGCCTACCTTATCGCAGCCTTTGTCTTCGCCGCTTTCCTCCAGATGAGTATTCGCGTCGTTTTGTCGGCTTACGGATTGTCATGGCTGATTGTTGTCACGCTCTACCTCGCTCAGTCCGGATGGACCCTGGCCTCGGTCGATATTATCAACGTCACGTTCATGACCATCTTGGCCTTGCTGCTATCGCAAGCTATCTATGCCACGCGGGCCAAAGAATACCTGCACCTACGTCTCATAGAGCTACAACGAAAGGAACTCGAACAAGTCAACGCCCAGCTATTGGAATCCAATACCAAGCTACGACACTTGTCCTTTGTCGACGCGATGACTGGCGTCTCCAACCGGCGGTACTTTGATAGCTACCTAAGCCGGGAATGGGCACGCGCCTTGCGTGAGGATTCGCCACTGGCGATAGTCATGCTAGACATCGATTACTTCAAGGAGTTCAACGACGAGCGAGGACACCAAGCGGGCGATCAGTGTCTAGCCAGAGTGGCCCGCTGCATCCGCGATGCCCTCCACCGCCCCACGGACCTGCTGGCCCGCTACGGTGGTGACGAGTTTGTGGCAGTGCTGCCCAATACCGAGCTGGAGGGAGCCAGGCGAGTCGCGGAACGGATCAGCCGGGAGGTGGCCGCGCTCTCGATCGCCGTCGCCGGGTCTCCACACCGGATCCTTACAGTGAGCGTAGGCACTGCCTGTCGGCGGCCAGCTCCCGGTGAGCGAGCCGACTCTCTGGTCGCTGCTGCTGACGCAGCCCTGTACCGAGCGAAGACGTCAGGTCGCAACTGCTTCGTCTGTGCCAGTTGAGTGGCTATCCCGTAGTATATTCAGGGTTTGTTCCCCACTGTCATTGGCCGGGGTGTACTGATCCACGTGTAGTGACACTTTGTAATTGACGTTGGGCGAAAGCAAGCGGGCTGGAAAGGAAATTGCTCTCGGTTCTGACCTACTCTCTGAATCCAAAGGAGGCAGAACCGAGCCAATGGCAGAAAACGGTGTTCGCGTCAATCAAGTCCAGTTCGCCGTACGGGAGGTCGTGTGGACCTTACTATGGGCAAGCTGTGATCGCTGCCACCAACCGGCCCAGCAAGTCTGGCATGCCGAACGACTGGCCATCGACATCGATCTCGATCATCCCGTGTTGTTGCTCGTCTGGGTGAGCGTCCATCATTGCCCGTCCTGTGACCACTACTTCCGCGCCCAGCCCACGTTCCTACGCCCTGATGCCAGCTACACTAACCGAGTCGTGAAGAAGGCGGTGCAATCGGTCTACGTCGACGGCATGGCCATGCTGCGCGTGGCGAACCGGCTAGCCCGGGATTTCTGGGTTCGACCTAGCGAGGCGATGATCAGAGTCTGGTGCCATCGATACAGCCAGGGCCTCTCTCTAGGCGAAGCCTACCAGCAATGGGTGCTGAAGGAATTCTCGGGCGTGCTCTGCGTGGATGAGGTCTACCAGAACGACCTTGCGTTGCTGCTGGCGGTGGACCCAGTAGCGCGAGACGATGGCCGAGGATGGAACAATCACCTATGACCGGGAGGCCCAGGTGGCTCAGGTGTGAGTACTGAAACAGGGGGGCACTTGATGCGGAGCATCGTGCGCCAAACGGGCCACAGTCGCAATACGGTAAGGCGTTGGCTGGAAGAAGAGAGGCCGACGGAGCCAGAGGTAGGGGAGCGAGATGAGGTGGAGCATCCGGCTGCCGTAGCCAGAAGCGAGAGGAGTGCGGCGAAAGTGCCACCGGCACCCTGGCAGAGTTGGGATGAGATTCGTGAATTCTCCCAGGCCCTGCTCATCGACAAATTCCTCCTGGTGAAGAAGCCCGAGCATCGGACGGCAGAGGAGGAGCAGAAGCTGGTCAAGCTGTTGAGCTATCCGGGGAGCGATAAGCTGCTCCTGGCGAAGGAGTTCATGGGCGAATGGTACGACATGTGGCGAGATGAGCGAGGCCAAAGGCGTCGGCGAGAAGAGGCGCTGTCCCGGTATCGAGCGTGGCAAAGCCACGAGGAGTACCGATCCCTGGCCCCGCTGAGACGGGTACAGGCCAAGATCGATGAAGACCGATTCGTGAAGCTCAGCCCGAAATGGGAGGCGACCAACAATGGAGCGGAAAGGGCAGGAAGGGAATTCCGGCACATGCAGGGACCGCATTTCGACCTACGAACCGAGGGGGCGATCAGAGCGAAAGCGCTGCTCAGGAAGGACCAACTGACGACGGGCAATTCGGTACCGGTCGGGCAATCAAACCGAGGTCGAAGGCCTCAGGTGTGCAAGGAAGAGCACCGCTGCAACCGGGCGCTCCCTGTTGCTTGATGAGTGGCGCATTGGGCTCTTGCGCCGGGCGATTGCCAATTCGTGGGTAAGGTATGCGGACCGCTCAGGGGGAAAGGGCACAGGCGGTTCGCTCCGGGAGGCACTGACCAATGTCAATTACGAAGTGTCAACATGGGTGGATCACATGAGGCGATGGACAC
>Ga0315298_1003947_pt1 | contig 22780 bp, 10 predicted proteins | sample WHS_1_MG_FD_203077 | JGI IMG/M metagenome (GOLD analysis project Ga0315298, IMG submission 203077) | Extremophilic microbial mat communities from Washburn Hot Springs, YNP, Wyoming, USA - WHS_1_MG | ecosystem: Environmental > Aquatic > Thermal springs > Hot (42-90C) | place: USA: Wyoming...
CGCACCTGGGCAAGATCGGAAACGACCATGTCCGCCCCACCCAGCTCCAGCGCCCTCGTCTGTCCCGACCGGTCCACGCCGATGACGAAGCCAAACCCGCCTTTGCGTGCGGCCTGGATGCCGGCCAGGGCGTCGTCCACCACGGCCGTGCGGGAGGGAGAAGTGCCCAGGCGCCGGACCGCCTCCAGGAAGATGGCGGGATCGGGCATCCCGGGAAGATGCAGACCCTCCACGTCGTTGCCGTCCACCACCGCGTCGAAGAGTTGGCGCAGGTCCGCTCGCGCAAGGACGCTCCGTCCGTTGCGGCTGGTGGAGACGACGGCGGTTCGGATGCCAAGGAGGCGAAGGTTCTGAATGAAGACCAGGGCCGAAGGGATGGTCTCTACGCCGTGGCGGCGGAGGAGTTCCAGGTAGATCTCGTTCTTGCGGTTGCCTAGACCGCAGACGGTCTCCGCCTCGGGACCGTCCTGGGGATCTCCCATGGGCAGCTCGATGGAGCGAGAGGCGAGGAAGCTCTCCACCCCTTCATAGCGGGTTTTCCCGTCCAGATACCGGTTGTAGTCCGCGCACGGATCGAAGGGACGGAAGGTCTCGTCCAGCCGAACGGCTCGCCGGCGAAGGTAGTCGTCGAAGAGCTCCTTCCAAGCCGCCGCGTGCACCTTCGAGGTGCGCGTCACCACTCCGTCCAGGTCGAACAGGAAGGCGTCGAAATCGGAAGCGGAAACCTGGTGACGGGCACCCTGACGGGTCATCGAAGCTCCCTCTCCCCGTTCCTCTCCCGCCCGAATTCCGAGGCTCCGGGCGGCCACCCCGGCCGATGTGGAGAACCCGCGCCCTCGATGCCCCGCAAGGAATCGGGGACGGGCCCCTGGCGCGGGGCTCTCCGCTGCGGCAGACTTACTTATAGCCTCATTCGCGACGGGATGCTACGGGGGAGGGCCGAGATCGCCGCGGGATGGGAGTCGCGCCGGTTTGTGCCGGACGGGGAGGGCTCGGGGCGGCCTCTTTCGCCGCCCAAGGAGGCGTGGGTGATCGAGGTGAATGACTGGCTGTCCATCCGGGAGGAGGAGCTGGAGGAGCTGTTTGTCCGGTCTCCCGGGCCGGGCGGGCAAAACGTGAACAAGGTGGCCACGGCGGTCCAGCTCCGGTTCGACGCGGCGCGATCCCCCTCGCTTCCCGAGGAGGTCCGGGCCAGGCTGCTGCGCCTGGCCGGGAAGCGGGCCACCTCGGAGGGGGTCGTGATCATCGAGGCCAGGCGCTTTAGGGCGCGCGAACGCAACCGGCGGGACGCCCTGGAGCGGCTCCTGGCCTTGCTGCGCTCGGCCGCTCGGGTGCCCAAGGCCAGGAGGCCCACCGCTCCGACGACGGCCTCCAGGGAGCGCCGGCTCGCCGGCAAGCGCAGGAGGGGTGATCTGAAACGGCGCCGGGGCGAGCGACCGGATCCGGATTGAGGCGGCCTCGGAGCACCGGGCCGGCCGCTCCGGCGCCGCCGGGCCGGTGGTCGGTGTATAATCACCATCAGGCCAGTCGTCCGAAGCGGGCGGCCGGTGTTTCCCGCGCGCCAGCGATGGAGTGCAACCGGAGAAATTGGATGAACGAGGAGCCGAATCGGCCCGAGCCCACAACCGTTGCTACGGGCCAGGAAGTGAAACCGGGCGAACCCGCCGAGGATGTCGTGGAGCCGGCGGACGCCTTACCGGAAGCAAGTTTGGAACAACTCTCCCCCAGGATACGGGAGGCGGCCGCCCGGGCCGGATGGAGCTCCCTCATGCCCGTTCAGGCCAAGGGGATCCCCTATTTCCTGGCCAAGCGGGACCTCATGGTCCAGTCCCGCACGGGAAGCGGGAAGACGGGAGCCTACCTTCTGCCCATCCTGGAGCGCGTCGACCTCGGCCGAGCCTCCTGTCAGGCGCTGGTGCTCGTGCCCACCCGCGAGCTGGCCCTCCAGGTCTCGCGCGAGGCCGAACTTCTCTGCGGCCCGGCGGGGATGCGCTCCGTCGTGGTCTACGGCGGAGCCGCCTACGGGCCCCAGATCGAGGGCTTCAAGAAGGGGGCGCACCTTGTGGTGGGGACCCCGGGCCGGATTTTGGACCATCTCCTCAAGCGGACCCTCTCGCTGAAGGACCTTCGGATTCTCGTCTTCGACGAGGCCGACCGGATGCTCTCCATGGGTTTCTATCCCGACATGCGGAGGCTGCAGAAGTTCGTGCCGGAGCATCGGGTCAACGGCTACATGTTCTCCGCCACCTATCCGGCCTTCGTGCTCCGCCTGGCGGGCGAGTTCCTGAAGGAGCCCGAGTTTCTCAGCCTCAGCCGCGACCGCGTTCACGTGGCGGAGACGGAGCACATCTTCTACATCGTGCCCCCCATGAAGAAGGACCGGAGCCTCGTCAAGATCATCGAAGTGGAGAACCCGCTCTCCGCCATCATCTTCTGCAACACCAAGGCGAACGTGCACTACGTATCCGTGGTCCTTCAGCGCTTCGGGTACGATGCGGACGAACTGAGCGCCGACCTCTCGCAGGCGGCTCGCGAAAAGGTGATGGCCAGGCTCCGGAGGGGCGAGCTCCGGTTCCTGGTGGCCACGGACGTGGCGGCCCGGGGCATCGACATTCCCGAACTCTCCCACGTGATCCAGTACGAGCCCGGAGAGGATCCCGAGTCCTACATCCACAGGGCCGGCCGTACGGGCCGGGCGGGGGCCACCGGACAGTCCATCACCTTGGTGGCGGGCATGGAGGAGATCAAGCTGCGGCAGGTGGGCGAGCAGTACGGCATCCCCCTCCAGGAGCGGACGCTGCCCACCGACGAGGAGGTGGGGACGCTGGTGGGCCAGCGGGTCACGGCCAAGCTCGAGGCCGACCTGCGCTCCCGAGACAGCCTCCAGCTCGAACGCATGAACCGCTTCACCGCACTGGCCCGGAGCCTCGGGCAGGATGAGGACGAGGCGGCCTTGGTGGCCATGCTCCTGGACGACTACTACCAGCGCACCCTCAACGCGGCCCCCGAGGCACCCGTGGAAGCTCGTCCCGCCGCACCAGTCGGCGCCGCTCCGGAGCGGAGGCCTTCGAGCAACCGATCTCCACGCAGGCGAAGGAAGCGCTGAGGATGCAGGCGCGGGCGGGTGCGCCGGAGGGCGCATCCCTGCCACCCCAACCAGCTCCTCGGTCCTAGCCGCCCTTCTCTCCCCCTTCGTCTTCGGGACGCCGCTTTCCGCCTGCGGCGGAAAGCGAAGAAACGGCGCCGGCCGAAGGGGGGCGGGGAAACGGGGAGGTTTCCCCGCTCAGAGGGCTGCCCCAGCCAGGGCAGGGAAGAGCAGCTCCCGTGGTCTGCGCCAGGGGAGCGCCGAGGAGGGGCGGCCGAGCCCCGCCTCGGGGAGCGCTCCCGCGCGACGGAAATGTTTTGGACAGCCATGATTGCTTCTTGGCGAAGCCCTCCTGGGGATCTGGGGGATGGGCCGCCTGCGGCGGCGCGTCTCGAGACGGCCCGGCAAACTTGCGGCGGGCTCACCGGGAACCTATCGTAGCTATGTGGGTTGTCGTCGTGTTTGAGGGAGCGTGTGACCGCCCCGGCCCCCGCTGCCCGCGCTTTCAAGCGATCCCGTCTCCGGGGGACCGAACCTTTATGTTGGAGCGCCGAGATGAGCCGGCTGCTGATCGTGTCCAACCGCCTCCCCGTGACCGTCACCCGTGCGGACGGAGATTTCACCGTCAGCCCGTCGGCGGGAGGTCTGGCCACAGGCCTCAGGGGGCCACACCAGCGCTCCGGCGCCCTCTGGATCGGCTGGCCGGGCGATCTGCCCCGGCTCAGCAAGGAGGAGCGGGCCGTTCTTGAAGGGCGCCTCGCGGCGGTGGGCACGGCGCCCGTCTACCTGACCCAATCCGAGGTTCGCCGTTACTACGAGGGATTCGCCAACGGAGTGCTCTGGCCCCTCTTTCACTACCTGACCGACAAGGTCCAGCCCGACGAGGGCGAGAACTGGCTCGCCTACACGGAGGTCAACCAGCGCTTCGCCGAGGCCGTGGCCGCCCACTACCGGCCCGGCGACGTGGTCTGGGTCCACGATTATCAGTTGGCCCTCGTTCCGGTACTCTTGCGGCAGATCCTGCCCGAGGCCCGCATCGGTTTCTTCCTGCACATCCCCTTTCCCTCCTCCGACGTCTTTCGCGTCCTGCCCTGGCGCACGGAGATCCTGGAGGGGATCCTCGGGGCCGACCTCGTGGGTTTCCACACCTACACCTACCTGCGCCACTTCAGCCGCTCCATCAACCTCATCCTCAGGAGAGAGGTGGCGGCCAACCGCGTGCACTACTCCAACCGGGAGATCCGGCTCGGGATCTTCCCCATGGGCATCGACGCCGGGCACTTCGAAAGGATGGCGGAGACGGCGCCGGTTCTGGAGGAGGTGGCCTCCATCCGAAGGGATCTGGGGGGGCGCAAGCTCCTCCTCGGCATCGACCGGCTGGATTACACGAAGGGGCTGCCCCACCGAATCATGGCCGTGGACCGGCTCGTGGAGCGGGAGCCGTCGCTTCGCGGAAAGATCCGCTTCGTGCAGGTGGTGGTTCCCTCGCGGACCAAGGTGGAGTCCTACAAGAACTACCGGCAGGAGCTGGACGGCCTCGTGGGCCGTGTCAACTCCCGCCACGCCACGATCCACTCGGTGCTCATCCACTACCTCTACCACTCCATCTCTCAGGAGCAGCTCGTGGCCTTCTACCGGGCGGCGGACGTCATGCTCGTGACGCCCCTGAGGGACGGAATGAATCTGGTGGCGAAGGAGTTCGTGGCCACGCGGACGGATGACTCGGGGGTGCTCGTGCTGAGCGAGTTTGCGGGCGCCGCCTCCGAACTGGCCGAGGCGCTGCAGGTCAACCCCTACGACACGGACGCCACGGCTAGCGCCATCTTGACGGCGCTGACCATGCCCGAAGAGGAACGCCGCACGCGCATGCAGGCCCTCAGGCGGCGGGTGGCCACCTACGACTCCTACCGCTGGGCGGAGAGTTTTCTGGCGGCCCTCGATGCGGCTCGCCCCCGGACCGCAACCCGAGCCGGCCGGGTCAGCTCCCCCCAAAGTTTGGCCCGCGCGGTCGAGCAGCTCCGGCAGGCCTGGGGGCGCGTGCTGCTGCTCGACTACGACGGAACCCTAGTGCCCTACGCCACCTCGCCCCAGTTGGCCGCCCCCGACGCGGAGCTCCTGGAGCTGTTGAAGGCTCTGGCGGCCCATCCCCGCACGGTGGTCCACCTCATCAGCGGCCGCCCGCCCGACGTGATCCAGCGCTGGTTCGGCTCCCTTCCCATCACCCTCCACGCGGAGCACGGCTTCTGGTCTCGGTTCTATCCGGGCGGATGGTGGCTTCCCCTCCACGCGGAGGCTCCCGGCTGGAAGGAGAAGGTCGCCTCCATCCTGAACGAAGCCCTCAGGGCGACGCCGGGGTCCTTCCTGGAGGAAAAGACGGCGGCCATGGCGTGGCACTACGGCATGGCCGACCCCGAGTTCGGCGAACGACAAGCGGCCGAGCTCACGCGCCGCCTCCTGCGCGACCTCAAAGACCTGGGTGTGGACCTGGTGCCCGGCAACAAGGTGCTGGAGGTCCGCATGGCGGGGACCCACAAGGGAGTCATCGCCGAGCGGATCGGCCTGGAGCCGGCGGACGGAATGGGGGTCCTCGCCATGGGTGACCACCGGACCGACGAAGAGCTCTTCGCCGTGCTGCCGCCGGGGAGTATCACGGTGCACGTGGGGTCCCGGCCCAGCAGGGCCGCCTACCGCGTCAGCGGTCCGGCGGAGGCCCGCGCCCTGCTCCGCATGCTGCTGGACGAGAGGGCGGAAAGCACGGGGGAGGGGGCCGGGGCCCGGAGCCAGCAGGTGGAGAGCGGAGTTCAGACCCAAGCCCGAGAGTGAAGCAGGACCTGAATAAGCGGCGCGGTGCGGGCGGCGAAAGACGCGAAAGGCGAGAAGCGAGACGCAAGACGCAAAACGCGAGAAGCGAGACGCAAGACGCAAAAGGCGAGAAGCGAGACGCAAGACGCAAAAGGCGAGACGTAAAACGCGAAAGGCGAGAGGCGAGATGTAAGAGGCAAAGATCGGCAAGCGAGAGAGGACACACCCCCTCTGTACTCCTTCGGCAGGTCCCGCGTTCCGTACATCCTCCCTCCGGTCTTCACCGGAGGGGCCCAAGCTGGTACAGTAACCGTTCAGCCGGCGGCGCCCGCTCTTGCGGAACGCCTTCCGGCGACCGCAACCTGGAGGACCGATGGACTGGACCCCCCGATTCCCCGACATCCCGCAGCGTATCAAAGGCCTCGAGAAGCTGGCCTACAACCTCTGGTGGAGCTGGAACCCCGATGCCCGGGCGCTCTTCTGGGCCCTGGACCTGGCCGTCTGGCGCGAGAGCGGCCATAACCCCATCCGCATGCTGGCCATCCTGCCCGGCGAGCGGCTGAGGGAGGCCTCGGAGGAGGCGCCCTTCCTGCGGCGGTACGACGCGGTCATGGCCCGTTTCGAGGCTGAGACGGCGGGGAGCGAGGGCTGGTTCACGCGCCGCTACGGTTCGCCCCGGGCGCCCCTGGCCTACTTTTCGGCCGAATACGGGCTGCACGTGTCGCTCCCCATGTATGCCGGAGGGCTGGGCATCCTGGCGGGGGACTACCTCAAGGAGTGCAGCGACATGGCCATCCCCGTGGTGGCCGTGGGCCTGCTCTACTCGAGGGGCTACGTGACCCAGCGCATCCGCGAGGACGGCTCGCCCGAGGATCTGAGGGAAACGCTGGACCGCACTTACGACCCCGTGCGGCGCGTGCTGGACGGCGAGGGGCGTCCCCTGAGGGTGCAGGTGCCGCTCTTCGATCCGCCCCTCCACGTGGCGGTCTGGAAGGTGGAGGTGGGCCGCGTCCCACTCTACCTCATGGACACCGACCTGGAAACGAACCAGCCCTGGGACCGCGCCATAGCTCACCACCTCTACGCCATTCAGCCCGAACAGCGGTTGAGGCAGGAGATCGTGCTCGGGATGGGCGGCATGCGGGTCCTGGAGGTCCTGGGTTTGAAGCCGGCCGCCGTGCACATCAACGAGGGCCATCCGGCGCTGGCTGTGCTCCAGCGCCTCCGTCCGCTGATGGAGCAGGGGATGGGTTTTCAGGAGGCGCTTGAGGAGGTCCGGCGGACCACCGTCTTCACGACCCACACGCCCGTCTCGGCGGGCACCGACGTCTTCCCCTTCGCCATGATGGAGAAATACTTGGCCCACTGCTGCCAGGACCTGGGGCTGGACCATAGGCAGTTCCTGGACCTCGGGACCCATCCCCAGCAGCCCGAGGCGGGGTTCAACACCACCGCCTTCGCCCTGAGGATGAGCCGCTTCGCCAACGGCGTGAGCCGGCGGCACGGGGAGGTGGCGCGCGAGATCTGGGGGCCTCTCTGGCCGGAGCGCCCCACGGAGGAGGTCCCCATCGCCGCGGTGACCAACGGCGTGCACCTGCCCACCTGGATCGACCCGCACCGCCTCCAGCCCCTCTTCGACCGCGTGCTGGGGCCCGACTGGAGGGAGCGGCAGGACGAGCCTGGCCTCTGGGACAAGGTGGAGGAGATCCCCGACGAGGAGCTGTGGCGCCTCCACCAGGAGCTGAAGGTGCGGCTCATCGACCACCTCCACAAGCGGGCCCGCCCCCGCTGGGAGCGGAGGCAGGTCTCGGCGCATAACGTCATCGCCGCCGGGGCCCTGCTCGACGCCAAGGTCCTGACCCTGGGATTCGCCCGGCGCTTCACCGCCTACAAGCGGCCCGATCTCCTGCTGCGTGACCGGAACAGGCTCAAGCGCCTCGTCACCGATCCGCTCCGGCCGGTGCAGATCATCTTCGCGGGCAAGGCCCACCCCGCCGACACCGAGGGCAAGCGCCTCGTCCAGGAGGTTTTCCGCCTCTGCCAGGATCCAGAATTCGCGGGGCGGCTGGCCTTCGTGGAGGACTACGACCAGGCCCTCGCCTCCTACCTGGTGCGGGGGGTGGACGTCTGGCTCAACAATCCCGTGCCGCCGCTGGAGGCCAGCGGAACCAGCGGCATGAAGGCCAGCATGAACGGCACGCTCAACTGCTCCATCCTGGATGGATGGTGGATCGAGGGCTTCAACGGAAAGAACGGATGGGCCTTCGGCGAGGAGTATTCCGGCGAGGGGGACCGTTTTCCCGCCGACGCCGAGGCGCTCTTCCGGCTTCTGGAGGAACAGGTCGTGCCCTTGTACTATGCTTACAACGGCGGAATCCCCAAGGGATGGGTGCGCCGCATGAAGGAGTCCATCAAGACGGTGGCCCCTCTCTTCGGTACCCGCCGCATGGTCCGGGAATACGTGGAGCGCTTCTACGTGCCGGCGCTGGGCCTACACCCTAACGGCACCGTTTCTTGACAAGAGCCGTTGACGGGGGCGGGCTTCGGCCCATGGCCGCCGCCGGCCGAATGAATCGGGGACTCCGCGCGTTTAGTAGGAAGCACCTCCTAGCCGGCCCGGAACCGGTTGCGAGGAGGAGCTTGATTCGCCCGTTTCAGCACGCCAATCTATGGAGGTTCTGCATGACCCACACCATCCTCAAGACCGCCGCCCTCTTGGCTGCCCTCGCCGCTCTGCCCGTCTTCGCCCAGTACAAGCCCGGCCCTGGTGAGGAGCCGACCCCCGCCGCCGGCCTCTCCGCCAAAGACCTCCAGGAGATCCGCTCCTCACTCACCCTGACCCCGTCCCTGAAGGCCACCCAGAACGCCCTCGCCGACCACATGATCAACGACCTGGCGATCAACCGGGAGAAGGCCCTCGCCAACGACAACCTCTTCACCCACGTCATCAAGAACCCCGGATCCATCACGGATCAGGCGCGCTCGGGCCGCTGCTGGCTCTTCGCCGGCCTCAACATCCTGCGCCCCCAGGTCATGAACAAGTTCAACATGAAGGACTTTACCCTCTCTCAAGCCTACGAGGACTTCTGGGACAAGGTGGAGCGTGCCAACCGGGCGCTGGAGCTGGCCGTCGCGCTGAGCAAGGAGCCCCTGGACAGCCGGAAGAATATGCACCTGCTCAAGAGCCCCATGGATGATGGGGGCGACTGGAACTACGTTCTGGGCCTCGTGGACAAGTACGGCGTGGTGCCCCAGGAGGTCATGCCGGACACCTTCAGCGCCTCCCACACGGACCAGATGAACAATCTCCTGAATACCGAGGTGCGCAAGGGCGTGCTCGAGCTTCGCGAAGCCGTTCAGAAGGGGGAGCCCGCCTCCAAGATCCAGCAGATCAAAATGGGAACCCTCGGCCGCGTCTACAAGATCCTCGTCCTCTGCATGGGCGAACCGCCGCAGTCCTTCCAGTGGCGGTACGAGGAAAAAGACGGCAAGGTCTCGCCCCTCAAAACCTACACGCCTCAAAGCTTCTACAAGGAGTTCGTGGGCAGCGACCTCCACGACTACGAGTGCTTTGTCAACTACCCTGGCAAGCCCATGCACGAGAGGCTCCAGTGGGCCTGGGACCGTGACATGGCCGATCATCCGGACCTGACCGCCGTCAACATCACCTCCGAGGAGATGACCGACATGGCCAAGGCCTCCGTCCTGGCCGACCAGGTCGTCTGGTTCGCGGCCGACGCTGGCGCTCAAGGCAACCGCAAGGCCGGGCTCTGGGCCGAAGGGGCCGAGGATTACCAGGATCTCTTCGGTCTTGACTTCAGCATGAGCAAGAAGGAGGCTCTGGAAACCCTTAACGGCGCGCCCGACCACGCCATGGTCTTTGTGGGCGTGGACATCCAGAACGGTAAGCCCGACAAGTGGAAAGTCGAGAACTCCTGGGGCAAGAAGGCCGGCCAGGAGGGCTTCTTCACCATCGACCAGGGCTGGTTCGACCAGCACGTCTACGAGATCATCGTGGACAAGCGCTTCGTCCCGCCGGCCATCCAGAAGCTCGTGGATCAGAAGCCCTACATTCTTCCCCCCTGGGATCCTTTCGGCGCCTGATCCTCTAGCGCGCCATCACCCACACACGCCAAGGCGGGGGCCAGTCCCCCGCCTTCGGCGTTTTCCCATCCCTTGGCAGGTGGCTGTGCGGTTATGCCGGCCAGCAAGATCCACAAGGACTTGCACCGCCATTTTGGCCCCCCTTGCGGGAGTGGGGGGGGCGGCATCCCTCTCGCCGGAGCGCCTGCCCTCTTCATGGGGCTTCTGATCGCCTCGTTGAATCTCGGGTGGATTCGAGTCGTCTAGAAGGCGGTGCAGGGGAGAGAGGCCTCGGCTGAAGACCCCCGAAAGGGCTTCCGGCAGGCGCCGACCCCTTTCTCTCCCGTCACTGTGGGCCCTCCGCCCCTAACCCGCCCATGCCCCATTTGCGTTTCCTACTCCGGAGCCTCAACCCCCAGGTTTTTCTCTGTGCCTCTGTGTCTCTGTGGTATCTCCCTCCCCGTCACTCCTCCACCCTGAAGTTCAGCCGCCGGCCGAGGTCGCGGAAGGCGGCTGGGTCGGGGAGGGGCGCCTCGCCTGAGGCGAGGTCGTGGTAGAGGTTTTGGACGTTCCAGAGGTCGGTGGGGAAGGGGAGGACTCGGGCCACGTCCAGCAGGTGGACGAGGACGGCGAGGTGGCCGGGGTCGGCCGGGCTCTCGCAGAGCTTACGCATGTGGCGCTCCAGAGAGGTGCGAAGGGCGAAGGCGAGGGTGTCCTCCTCCCACGCCAGGTGCAGGCCGGCGGCCTCTTGCAGCATGGCCTTGATGCGGGAGAGGTCGGGCGAGTCCTTTTGTAGCTCCCGCTTGAGGTCGAGGTTCAGGATGTACTCGGCGGCGGTTTTGAAGGCGCGTGGGGGCTGGAGTCCCAGTTGAGCGTGGAACCGGATGAGAGAGGCGTAGCTCTCGGTGATTCGCCGGTAGGCCTCCTCGATCTCCGCCAGGCTCTCGGTGAGCATGCGGTGGACGATGCTGCGCTGCTGGTCCCGGAAGAGCTCACGCAGGGAGTAGGTGGCCTCGCCGAAGTGGTGGTCCAGCAACCTGAGGAGTGCCGAGTAGTCGCCCGATTCGAAGACTTCCAGCATCTCCCTCCGCGTGGCGGAGAAGGCTTCGTCCGAAAGGGTGGGCCGCACGCCGCAGCGCATGAGCTGGTCCGTGAGGAGAAGGGCGCCGAAGCTGAGGGGGAGGCTCTCGCCGGTGATCCGCGAGGCGATTCGCACGCGGCCCAGGACCAGCCGGACCTTCCCCGACTTGGCCGTCTCGAACTCCTCCTGATCGGCCTCGTAGCAGTAGATGTGAGATTTTCGGGCGAAGGGCTCGAAGAGGGAGCGGACCGCGTAGTGGGCGCCCACCCGCGTGAGGTCCACCGCGGCGGGCTTCACCTCCCGCTCGTAGAGGGCCCGGCCGTCGCCCAGCTCGGGGCGGTTGGAACGGGCGCCCTGGAGGCGGGAGAGGAAGCCCTCCTCCAGCTCCATCTCCCAAAGCCTCTTGGCGAGCTGGATCACGCGGCCGGCGTAGCGCAGGATCTGGATAGCCTCGATGCCCGCCAGGTCGTCGAAGAACCAGCCGCAGCTCGTGAACATGAGCATGGCGTGGCGCTGGAGCTCCATGAGCTTGAGGGCCCGCACCCGGTCGCAGCCCGGGGCGGCGTGGCGGGCCAGGAAGGCCTCCACCGCTTCTTCGGAGCGGTCGAGCACCACGTCGATGTAGGCGTCCCTTGCAGCCCAAGGGTCGGGGAAAGGGTTGTCGCCGGGGGCTTGGAAGGCCGCGGCCACCTCGTCCCTCAGCCAGTCGAGCGCCTGGCGCAGCGGCGCGCGCCAGGCCTGGTTCCAGCCGGGCCGGGTGCCCGTGCAGCAGCCGCAGTCCGAACGCCAGCGCTCCACGCCGTGGATGCAGCTCCAGGAGGTGGCCTCGCGGATGCGCACCTCGAAGCGTGGCGGGCAGCGATCGAGGAATTCGCCGTAGTTGGTGATGCGGGCGAGGCCGCGCTCCTCGATGACATGGAGGGCGTAGGCCAGAGCCATGTCGCCGTAACGGTGGTGGTGGCCGAAGGTCTCGCCGTCGGTGGCGATGTGGACGAGCCGAGGCTCATCGTCCCCGGGAAAGGCGCCCATGAGCCGGGCCACCAGATTTTCCCCGGAGGTCAGGAGCCCCTCGAAGGCCACGGCCCTCGCCACCGGACCGTCGTAGAAGAAGAGCGCGATGGAGGCGCCGGAGGGCAGAAGACACCGGTAGGCGCGGGTGGGGTCCACCGAGGCGCCGTCGAGCTCGTGCCACTCCTTCTCACCGATGGGGCGAACGGCCGCCGCCTGGTGCGGGGCGAGGACGGTGAAGGCGACGCCGTGGCGGGCCAGCACCTCAAGGGTTTCGGTGTCCACGGCGGTCTCGGGCAACCACATCCCTTCGGGCCTTCGGCCGAAGCGGCGCTCGAAGTCGCGGATGCCCCAGAGAACCTGCGTCTCCCGGTCGCGCGGGCTGGCAAGCGGCATGATCATGTGGTTGTAGACCTGGGCGAGGGCCGATCCATGCCCCGAGAAGCGTTCGCGGCTCGCCTCGTCGCTCTCGATGATCCGGCGGTAGAGGGCGGAGGCGTGGAGCTCCAGCCAGCTCAGGAGGGTGGGGCCGAAGTTGAAGCTCATGCGCTCGTAGTTGTTGGTGATGGCGGCGATGCGGCCCTCGCCGTCGAGGATGCGGGCCGTGGCGTTGGGTTGGTAGCACTCGTGGGTGATGCGCTCGTTCCAGTCGTGGTAGGGGTGTGCCGACTCCTGGAGCTCCACGTGCTCCAACCAAGGGTTCTCCCGCGGGGGCTGGTAGAAGTGGCCGTGGATGCAGAGGTAGCGGTTCATGCGCTGGCGCTCCGCTGGAGTGAGGAGTGAGGAGTGAGGAGTGAGGAGTCAAAAGAGGCCGGAACCGTTGCCGCGAGGGTCATGGGGCGCTTCCTGTGGAGAGGGCGAGACGCGAAGCGTGAGACGCGCGAGCGCTCCTACGTGCGCGGGATGGGGAGCACGGGACGCGGAGCGGAGGCTGGACGGGAGTGTCCTCGAAATCCCCAATCCCCAATGTCTTCCTCCGTGTCTCCGTGCCTCTGGGGTTCATCTCTTCTCCGGCTTAAGAAAGAGCACCGCCAGCGGCGGGAGGGTGAGGCCGAGGGAGAAGGGGCGGCCGTGGGCGGGCTCGGGCAGAGCCTCGGCGGCTCCTCCGTTGCCCAGGCCGCTACCGCCGTACTCGGCGGCGTCCGAGTTGAAGAACTCGATCCAGCGGCCCGGTACCGCCACCCCCGCCCGGTAACCGTACCGCGGGACGGGGGTATAGTTGCACGCCACGAGGATCGTGCCGCTCCCGTCTGCCGTGCGGCGCTCGAAGAGGAGCACGCTGCTCTCGGCGTCGTTGCAATCCACCCACGAGAAGCCCTCGGGGCGGCAGTCGCCGGCGTGGAGGGCGGGCTCGCGCCGGTAGAGCCCGTTGAGGTCGCGGACCATGGCCTGCAGGCCCTTGTGGGGTGCGTATTCCAGCAGGTGCCAGTCCAAGGAACCGTCGTGGGACCACTCCCGCCACTGGCCGAACTCACCCCCCATGAAGAGGAGCTTCTTGCCCGGCTGGGCGAACTGGGTGGCGAGGAGGGCGCGGAGGTTGGCAAAGCGCTGCCAGTCATCGCCCGGCATGCGCCCCAGCAGGGAGCCCTTGCCGTGGACCACCTCGTCGTGGGAGAGGGGCAGCACGAAATTTTCGGTGAAGGCGTAGAGGGCGCGGAAGGTCAGCTCGCCGTGATGGTAGCGGCGGTGGATGGGATCGCGGCGGAAGTACTCCAGGGTGTCGTGCATCCAGCCCATGTCCCACTTCAGGCCGAAGCCCAGTCCGCCGGCGTAGGTGGGCCGGGAAACCATGGGCCAGGCGGTGGATTCCTCGGCCCAGGTCTGAACGTCGGGGAAGGCGGCGTAGATCTCCGTGTTGAGCCTCTTGAGAAAGTCGATGGCCTCGAGGTTCTCGCGCCCGCCGAAGGCATTGGGCTCCCACTCTCCCTCCTTCCGCGAGTAGTCCAGGTAGAGCATGGAGGCCACGGCGTCCACCCGAATCCCGTCGGCGTGGTAGCACTCCAGCCAGAAGAAGGCGCTGGAGAGCAGGAAACTGCGGACCTCGTGGCGGCCGTAGTTGAAGATGGCGCTTCCCCAGTCGGGGTGGAAGCCCCGGCGCGGGTCCTCGTGCTCGAAGAGGTGGGTGCCGTCGAAGAAACCCAGTCCGTGCTCGTCCGTGGGAAAGTGGGAGGGGACCCAGTCCAGGATCACGCCGATTCCTTGCTGGTGCAGCGTGTCGATGAGGGCCATGAGGTCCTGCGGCGTGCCGTAGCGGCTCGTGGGGGCGAAGTAGCCGGTGCATTGGTAGCCCCAGGAGCCGTAGAAGGGATGCTCCATGACCGGCATGAGCTCCACGTGGGTGAAGCCCGCCTCCTTTACGTAGGCCGCCAGCTTGGGGGCGAGCTCGCGGTAGCCGAGGGAGCGCCCTCCCTCCTCCGGGACGCGGGCCCAGGAGCCGAGGTGGACCTCGTAGATGGAGACGGGGGCTTCGAGCGTCTGCCGCTGGGCGCGCTCGGCCATCCACCCGCCGTCGTTCCAGGCGTAGTCCAGGTCCCAGACGATGGAGGCGGTCCGGGGGGGAGTCTCGGCCCAGAGGGCGAAGGGGTCGGCCTTGTCCACCTTGTAGCCGTTGACTCGGGAGTCGATGTGGAACTTGTAGCGGTCGCCCTTCCGCGCCCCCTCCACGAAGCCCTCCCAAAGACCCGAGCTGCCCGAGGGGGTGAGCGGATGGCTTCCGGGCGCCCACCGGTTGAAGTCGCCGATGACGCTCACCGCCTCCGCGTTGGGGGCCCAGACGGCGAAGTGGACGCCGCCCTTCCCCTCCCGCTCGCACGGGTGGGCTCCGAGCCTGCGGTAGAGGCGGGTGTGGGAACCCTCGTTGAAGAGGTAGCGGTCCTCCTCTGTGAGAGACAGCGAATCGGCCGGCGGCAGGCCTCTTCCCTCCGGTTGGGTCTTGTCGCTCTTTTCCATGCTTTCCCCTCGTGATGCGGCGGTCTTCAGGAGCTCCAGGGCCTCGGCCACATCGGGCCGGGCCGCCGACTCCTCCAGCGAGTAGCGGAGGAAGCGGCTCCAATTAGGCCGCGCTCCGGTCACTCCGGGCCAGTTCTGTGGGACGGTCTCGCCCCAGAGGTCTTCCAGGGAGACGACCAGAAAGCGCGCCCGGCTCCCGCCGAGTTCTCGCAGCAGGGCGAGGAGAGCGGCACGGGTCTGCGCGTCGTCCGTTCCGGCGGAGATGCCCAGTTGCCGGGCCACGTTCTCGCGGATAGCCCTCCGCTCCTCGCCTTCCCGCCGCGCCCCCTCCGGGTCCAGGAGCCCCAGCTCCAGGCGGTCCTGCACGTCCAGGCCCCGCCAGTAAGAGGCGAAGGGGGGCATGTCGTGGGTGTTGAGCGCGGCCAGGGCCCCCGGCGGCAGCGCCTCGGAGGGCGGCGGCGAAGAGGCGCTGGTTTCGAAGGGAAAGACCCACATGCGCCTCAAGCCCCTTCCCGCCATGGTCCGGCGTACCTCGGCCGGTACGGTGCCCAGGTCCTCCCCCACGATCTCCGTCCCGTGGCGGCGGGACTCCAGACAGACCAGCCCGTAGAGGAGGCCGGCGGGGTAGCGGACGTAGAGGCCCTCGCGGGCCGGGAAGCCCGACGGTACCCAGAAGAGCCGGTGCAGCCCCATGACGTGGTCGATTCTCAGGAGGTCGGCGTGGCGCATGGCGGCCGAGATGGAAGCGCGCAGGTAGGCAATGCCCTCCTCGCTTTGCAGGGCCGCGGGATGGAGGGGAGGGAAGCCCCAGTCCTGGCCGCCCGAGAAGAAGGGATCCGGCGGAGCGCCCGCCGAGACGCCGCGGGCGAAGAGCCCCTGGTGGCGCCAGGTGTCGAAGCCCTCCGGGTGGACGCCCAGCGGGTAGTCGAGGTAGAGCCCGACCCCTCGCTTCCGGGCGCCGTCGTGGGCCTCCTCCATCTGCTCCCGCGCGGCAAACTGGGCGTAGGCGTGGGCGAGAAAGGCGCTCCGGTCGTAATCCTCATCGCGCCATGCGCCGCAGCGTAGGCGCTCCTCCCAAGCGGGCCATCCCTCGCGACGGCGCTCCGTGATCGCCCGAAAGGCGGCGTAGGCCGACAGTTCGGGCTCCTCTCGAAGAAAGCGCTCGAAGCGCGCGCGGCGCGGGCCGGCCGTGGCCATCAGCCCGCGGACGCACACCTCGATGGCGCGCCGCTTGAGGGCGGAACTCCGCCGGTAATGGACATTCCCCGCGGAGCGAAGCCGGTCGGCCTCCTCCCGAAAGGCCGGAGAATCCACGAGGGCTCGGGCCTCCTCCGAGGCCGCCCACTCCGGGAGCGCGGCCAGATCCAGGTAGTACTCGTTGAGGAAGAGCCTGCTCACGGGGGCGTAGGGGCTCGGGTCGAAGGGCTCGTCGAGGAAGGCCGCGTGCAGCGGCAGGGTGGCCGCGAGACTCCCGCCGCGCTCCGCGGCCAGGGCAGCCAGTGCGGGGAGCTGGGCGAAGCTGCCCGCGGGGACGGGGCCGCCGGCGCGCAGGGAGTACAGCGGTGCGAAGAGGCCCCACCGCGGGCCCATCTGCTCGGCGGGAGCGGCGTAGGCCCGGCGCGGAGCCACCAGGAGCAGCCCCTCGGCGGTGCGCCGCCCGAGCTGCACCACCAGACGGTGAAACCCCGCGGGCAGGGGCTGAGGCCAGCGCGCCCTTGCACCGCGAAGGCCCGGCAGATGGCCCGGTGTCGCGGCGGGGAGCAGGGCCAGCGTAGCGCCGCGCTCCTCTTGGCTTTCAAGGAACACGGCGGCCGAACAGGAGGCGGCCGAACTCCTCCTGGGCAGGGAAAACTCGATGAAAAGGGGGGCGCCTTCGGCGGCGACCGTCACGGGAGGGATGAGACCGGCCGACTGTTTCTCGGCCAGCGCCCGCCCAAGGGCGGGGGCCTCCTCCGGCCTCTCGATGGGAAGGCCCAGCGCCCGAGCCACGGCCATCAACGCTTCCGTGGAGGCCTGGCGCACCCGGCCGTCGAGCGCCCGGTAGCGGGTCTGGATGCCGAGCAGGGAGGCGAGCGACGAAAGGGGAGCGCTTCCGATGGCCATGGGCGGCTATTCCGGGTGCTGCATCATGCGAAGGATTCCGGTCAGTGGGATGTCCACCCAGTCGGGCCGGTTGGAGAGCTCGTAACCGACCTCGTAAATGGCCTTTTCCAGGAGGAAGGATTCGAGGAGCACGCGGAAGTCCTCCGGAGGCGGAGCGAGATAGGGGTTCTCGCGGACGGCGCTCCAGTAGCTCCGGAGGTACTCCTGGGCCACGGTGCGGACCCACACGTCGGCCCACGCCTCGGCGATGTGGCGTTGCCGTTCGTGCAGGATCCCCCGCGCGAGCTGCGTCTTGATCGCGAAGTAGGCGGCGTACTGGAAGGAGCGGATCATGCCCGCCACGTCCCTGACGGGAGATCGCAGCAGGCGCCGGTCGGCCAGGCTGCGCGAGGGCTCGCCCTCGAAGTCCACGACGGCGAAATCCCTCCCGGTGTAGAGCACCTGTCCCAGGTGGAAATCGCCGTGGTAGCGGGTGCGCCACGCCGAGAGCCTCCGGCGCGTGAGGCGAGCCAGCCGCTCCTCGATGGCCCTCTGCAAAGCAGCCACGCTTCGGGCGAGCAGGGCCGGCCGCTGGGGCAGCTCCGCCTGCTTCTTGGCGAGGAGTCCGAAGTTGGCGTGTAGCAGGGTCACGATGGCCTGGCAGACGGCCCGTTGGTAGAGCGACGTGAAGGGCTGGGGCTCGAAGGAGGGGTCGCCCTCCCAGCGCACGAGAGCCCGGTGCATTCCGGCCGTGATTTCACCCAGGAGGCGGGCCAGCTCCGCGTAGGGCCCCAGGAGATCCAGAAGGAGAGGGGGCGTGGGCTCCTGGCTCCGAAGGTAGACGCCCCGGGTGTCCACGACGGAGGGGGGCGGCCCCTGGGCGAAGTCGGGCTGGCTCAGAACCCTCTCGAAGAAAAGACCGAGGGGACCCTGCGTGTAGGCCCATCCGTCCCCCTGGCTGGGGATGAACTCGTGCAGGATGCCCAGGGCGAAGTCGTTGCGCTTCCGGTCGTTGTAGGAGAGGCTCGCGGCCATCCTGGGGGTGAAGGGAAAGCGGACCGTTTCGGTCAGGTGCCTCCCCAGCGCCACTTCGGGGTGGTCGCCCTCCTCAATCTTCCGGTAGAGTTTGAGGATGAGGCTCTCGCCGAAGATGATGGAGCTGTTGGACTGTTCGGCCTGCATGACCCGGGCCGAAGGCTCCCGCAGGGGCGCCAGGAGCTCCTGGGCCACGGCCGGGACCTTCGCCACGCGCAGGGCGCCGTGTTCCGTCCCCAGCTCCTTCCCCCTCCGGAACAACCGGAGCAGCAGGGGGGGGAAGTGGCTGCTGTGGATGGCGTCGTAGAGGATCCCGCTCCGGCCGCGGCGGCCCAGGGAGAGAGTACAGAGGACCGCCTCCGGGTGCTCTTTCAGCCGTTCTCTGCCCTCTTCCGTCTCCTCGAAGGCCAGGGGCACGAAGTAGGTCTCGGGTGGACTCTCCTCGTAGAAGACGTCCACGAAGCAGAGGACGGCCCTCTCGCCCCTGCCGCGGCCCGTCAGGCACGCGGTGTCCCGCATGACGGCGTCCCTGATGGTCCGGTCCTTGCCGCCGAACCAGCGGCTCCTGGCGAGGAACGGCGGAAAGGCCGCCTCGATCCGGCGCCGGTGGGTCTCCCCGAACAGCTCCGTCCAATCCTCCACCTCCGGGCAGACCACGGCGGGAGGAGGGGCCTGCTCGTGCGCTACGGCGAGGCGGGCCATGTCCGAGGAGGGCTCCAGTGCGAACCAGAAGTAGCCGTAGGGGCCGAGGGTCACCTGGTAAGGCTCGGTGCCGACGGGGGCCATGGCCGTCTGCCCGAAGAGCTCCAGCGGCACGTAGCCCTCCAGGCCGGGAAGCTCCAGCCTAGCCTGCTGGGGGTGCCGGGAGAGGTTGGCGACGACGAGGACGGTCTCACCCTCGCTCCGGCGCAGGAGCGCGAGCACGGACTGGCTGGAGGGGTGGAGGAACTCCAGGCCGCCCCTCGAGAACGCGGGGTGGGCGCGGCGCAGGGCGATGGCCCGCCGCATCCACCACCAGATCGAGCTGGGGTTGGCCCGAGCCGCTTCCACGTTCACGGCCAGGAAGTGGTAGGCCGGATCCACGATGAGCGGCAGGTAGAGCTGCTGGGCCGGCGCCGAGGAAAAGCCAGCGTTGCGGTCGGCGCTCCACTGCATGGGCGTGCGCACGCCGTCGCGGTCCCCGAGGTAGATGTTGTCGCCCATGCCCAATTCGTCGCCGTAGTAGAGAACCGGCGTTCCGGGGAGGGAGAAGAGCAGGACGTGCATGAGCTCGATCTTGCGCCTGTCGTTCTGGAGAAGGGGGGCTAAACGCCTCCGGATGCCGAGGTTGATGCGGGCGTGCGGGTCCAGCGCGTAGGTCCTCACCATGTAGTCTCTGTCCTCGTCCGTCACCATCTCCAGCGTGAGCTCGTCGTGGTTGCGGAGGAAGAGCCCCCACTGGCAGGAGGGCGGGATGGCCGGCGTCTGGGCCAGGATGTCCTCCATGGGGAAGCGGTCCTCGCTGCTGAGGGCCTTGAAGAGGCGAGGCATGAGGGGGAAGTGGAAGGCCATGTGGCACTCGTCGCCCTCGCCGAAGTAGGCTACGGCGTCCTCGGGCCACTGGTTCGCCTCCGCCAGGAGCATCCGGCCGGGAAATCGCTCGTCCACGTGGCGCCGCAGCGCTTTCAGGAAGGCGTGCGTCTCGGGTAGGTTTTCGCAGTTGGTCCCCTCGCGTTCATAGAGATAAGGCACGGCGTCCAGGCGCAGGCCGTCCACCCCCATCCCCAACCAGAAGTCCATCACCTTGAAGATCTCCCGGCGCACCTCCGGGTTGTCGAAATTGAGATCCGGCTGGTGGGCGTAGAAGCGGTGCCAATAGTAGGCCTTGGCCACGGGATCCCAGCTCCAGTTCGAGACCTCGAAGTCCTGGAAGATGATCCGGGCCTCGGCGTACCGGTCCGGCGTGTCGCTCCAGACGTAGAAATTGCGCCAGCGGCTGCCCGGGGAGGCGCGGCGCGCCCGCTGGAACCACGGGTGCTGGTCGGAGGTGTGGTTGATCACCAGCTCGGTGATGACGCGTAGTCCGCGGCGGTGGGCCTCCTCCAGGAAGGCCTTGAAGTCTCTCAATGTGCCGTACTGGGGGTGGACGCCGTAGTAGTCGGCGATGTCGTAACCGCCGTCTTTGAGGGGCGAGGGGTAGAAGGGGAGCAGCCAGAGGGCCGTGACGCCGAGGTCGATGAGGTAGTCCAGCTTGGAGGTCAGGCCGCGAAAATCGCCGAACCCGTCGGCGTCGCTGTCGCAGAAGGCCCGGGCGTGCACCTCGTAGATGACGGCGTCCTTGTACCACTGGGGATCGGGGGAGGACAGCCCGGATGGGCTCGCTGGGTCGGTCATGGCCTGGTCTCTCCTCGATGTTCGCTGTCCGCGCCGCGCTCCGGGTGCACCTTCAGAATGTGGGCCGGGAGCCTCTGGGGGTCCAGTTCCACGAAGTTGCGGGCTCCGCTCCACGTGTAGCTCTCGCCTCCAAGCAAATCTTCCACCCGGTAGCTGCCCCCCTCGGGAAGGCCCAGCTCGCCGAGCTGGAGACGGGTCCAACCGGACTGGCGGTAGCGGGGATCCAGATTCACCACCACCAGAAGGACGTTTTCCCCCCGCCGTTTGCTGTAGGCCAGGAGGTTTGGATTGTCAATCTCGTGGAAGGTCAGCGGGTCCGTGAAGTGCAGCGCCTCGTTGGCGCGGCGGATGGAGTTGACCTTGGCGATAAGCCCGCTTAGGCTTTCGGGGCTCTGCCGATCCCAGTGCCGGATTTCGTACTTCTCCGAGTGGAGGTACTCCTCGCTGCCGGGCTCCCTGGGCTCCTTCACGCAGAGCTCGAAGGGCGGGCCGTAGATGCCGTAGCTCGCCCCCAGGGTGGCGGCGAGAACCAGCCGGACCGCGAAGGCGGGCCGGCCGCCCTCTTGAAGGTAGGCGTGCAAAATGTCTGGTGTGTTGGCGAAGAGGTTGGGCCGGAGGAATTCCTTCAGCGGCGGACTCGTCAGCTCCCTGAAATACTCCCGAAGCTCCCAGGAGCTGGTGCGCCAAGTGAAGTAGGTGTAGGACTGGCTGAAACCCGCCTTGGCCAGCCGGGCCATCACCTTGGGGCGCGTGAAGGCCTCCGAGAGGAAGATCGTCTCGGGGTGGCTGCGCTTGAGCGAAGAAAGGCACCACTCCCAGAAGGCGAAGGGCTTGGTGTGGGGGTTGTCCACGCGGAAGATGGAGACACCCTGCCCGATCCAGAACTCGAAGATGCTTCTCAGTTCGCGCCAAAGGGAGAGCCAGTCGTCGCACTCGAAGTCGAAGGGGACGATGTCCTCGTAGCGCTTGGGCGGGTTCTCGGCGTACCGGATCGTGCCGTCGGCCCGGTGGCGGAACCACTGCGGGTGTTCCCTCACGTAGGGATGGTCTGGGGAGCACTGGAAGGCCATGTCCAGAGCTACCTCCAGCCCGTGCCGCCGGGCCTCCGCCATCAACTCCCGGAACTCCTCGAAGGTGCCGAGCTCGCGGTGGATGGACTTGTGCCCCCCCTCCTCCGAGCCGATGGCCCACGGGCTGCCCGGATCGCCGGGGCCGCAGATCAGGGCGTTGTTGGCGCCCTTGCGGTGGGTGGTTCCGATGGGGTGGATGGGCGGGAGGTAGAGGACGTCGAAGCCCATGCCGGCGACGTAGGGGAGCAGGGCCATCACGTCTCTGAAGGTGCCGTGGCGGCCCGGTTCGGGCGAAGCGGAGCGGGGGAACATCTCGTACCAGGCGCCGTAGCGGGCGCGCTCCCGTTCCACGGCGACGGGAAGAACCAGCGGATAGGTCGCGGCGAAGGGCCGGGGCGCGTACCTCGCCATGAGCTTCGCCGTCTCCGGGGAGGCGGCCGCGGCAAAGCGGGCGCTCTCCTCGCCGTGGCCTTCCGCCGCGGAGGCCGCGGCTCGCAGGCGCCGGGCCTCGGCGGGCGGCGCATGCTCGGCGGCCTCCTCGATCAGGGAGGCCCCTTCCCGCAAGTCCAGCTCCACGCTTTGACCGGCCTGAAGCTTCTTGGCGGTGGCCTCGCGCCAGGTGGCGTAGCGGTCCACCCACGCGGTGAGGGTGAACTCGTAGGGCGCCTCCTCCTCCACGGTGAACTCGCCCGCCCACCGGTCGTTCCCCAGGTGCTCCATGGGAAGCTCGCGCCAGCGGCGCCGCCCCTTGCGCCGGTAAAGCAGCCTGCAGGCCAGCAGGTCGTGACCGTCGGCAAAGATGTCCGCCTCCACACGCACGCTCTCGCCCGGGGTGCGCTTGACGGAAAAGCGCCCGCCGTCCAGTTCCGGGGCCACCGCCGTGATCACCACGCGCTGACGTCCCTCTTCCATGCCCACCCTTTCCGTATCCGTATCATCTCCGCGGGCCATTGCCCAACCTCGCCGGAAGCGTCTTTATACCATGAGATTATGCCGTGCCAAGGTCTGCGGGTCCAGCCCGGGGACGCGGCTGACCCCCATGATTCGCTATCATGGCCGTCCAATGAAGATGCGGGCCCTCAGGGAGAGCCTGTGGGCGGCGGCTTCACGGCAGCCGGGTCGAGCTCGCTGACGGCCACGGGGGCCGAGACGCCCTTGAAGCTCCGCTCCTCCAGGGGACCGTACGGAAACTCGCGAAGCGTGAGGGAGCGG
>Ga0315298_1003948_pt1 | contig 22779 bp, 20 predicted proteins | sample WHS_1_MG_FD_203077 | JGI IMG/M metagenome (GOLD analysis project Ga0315298, IMG submission 203077) | Extremophilic microbial mat communities from Washburn Hot Springs, YNP, Wyoming, USA - WHS_1_MG | ecosystem: Environmental > Aquatic > Thermal springs > Hot (42-90C) | place: USA: Wyoming...
GGGATGGGCATGTATCGCGGGGAAAAAGCGCACATAGGAATTCGACCATGAGCATGGTGACTCGTTGTCCGCATTGCACGACTTCCTTCAGGATCACTTCCCCTGTCTTGAAGATGCACCATGGCCTGGTCAGGTGCGGACACTGCTCCGAAGTGTTCAATGCCTTCGACAGCCTCTCCACCACTCACGATGCGCCGGAAGAAAGCGCGGTAGCCGTTCCTGAAGCGCCTGTGCAGGAAGTGCCCGTTCATGTCCCGGAGCCTGCTGGCGAAACAGCGGCCAAGCCTGCGGCTCCCGAGCCACCCGAAGAGCCCTTCCAGGAAGCGGAGCTCGAGGTGCTCCCGGATGAGCCGATGGAGGAATTTTTCGTCGCAAAGAAACCTTCCAGGTTCGGTCGGGTATGGGGAGTCGGATCGGCGCTGCTTCTCGTTTCGCTGCTCGTCCAGGCCGTTTATTATTTCAGGATGGAAATCGGCATCGAACTGCCCGGGCTGAAGCCTTACCTTGAGGCTTCCTGCGCTTTGCTGGGCTGCACCATTCCCCTTCCAGAAAAGATCGATCTCGTCGGGATCGAATCTTCCAGTTTGCAGAACCAGCCGGGCCGGACCGGCGTGATCGATCTTCACGCATCGATCAGGAACAGCGCGCCTTTCGCGCAGGAATATCCGCTGATCGAACTCACGCTGACGGATGCCCAGGAGGCTCCTTTGGCAAGGAAGATTTTCAGGCCTTCCGATTATCTTGCCAGGAATGCCGGAATCGGAGAAGGCGTTCCCGCCAATGCCGCCGTGAATGTCGGATTGCATCTCGATGTCGGAACGCTCCAGGCGAGCGGATACCGGCTCTATCTTTTCTATCCCTGATCCCGGATCAACCGGTACACGACCCCGAGCGCCAGAAGCGAAATGGCGAGCGCTGCGAGAATGGTTGCCGAGTCCGTCTGCAGTTCGAATACGATGAATTGCCGCGACACGGCGAGGATTGCAATCAGCACGATGGCTCTGGCCTTGATCACCCCGGAACTTCTGGAGGAAGGGTGCACGATCGAATGGCTGAATTCCAGTGCGATGAGCAATGTCAGAATCATGCTGAAAACGGACTGGAAAGCCTGGTGATCGAGGCGGTTGGATGCGCTGTGCAGAACCAGATGGTAAATTTCGATGATCAATCCCCATAATGCAGCGAGAACCATGATCGAGATCAGCACGGCGAGTATTGCGGTGACGGCGTGCTCGAACTTCTGATGAAGCAGGGGTTTCTTGTCGTCTTCCATGGAATTGCCTTTTTGATCGTTCATCCGGTTAGGCAGGGCAAGGCCGCATAAGTTTCCAGGCTTGCCAGCCAAATGGCGCTCGGGTATAGTTCACCTTGCCGTCAAAGGCATCAGTGGGAGAGCGTGCCGCAAGGCACCGCCGAAGGCGCAACTGCCCGGAATCGCTCAGGCCGAAGAACCGCTGAATGCAGGCTATTCTGGAGAGCGCTGATCATCTCAGCCACCGAAGGGGCACGCAGGCATCCTGCAATCTCTCAGGTATAAAGGACAGAAGGGTGAAGCTCGACCGGGTTTCCCCTTTTTTATTTGCCGAGGATGTCATGCTCAAAAGAACGCCGCTCTACCAGTCTCACAGCGACATGGGCGCCAAGCTCGTCGATTTCGGCGGGTGGGAAATGCCGCTCCATTACGGCTCCCAGATCGAGGAGCATCATCAGGTCAGACGCGACTGCGGGATGTTCGACGTCTCCCATATGCAGGTTCTCGACATCAGCGGCAGCGACAGCCGCAATTTTCTAAGCCACCTCGTTGCAAACAATGTCGACAAGCTCCGGATACCGGGCAAGGCGCTCTACTCAGCCATGCTGAACGAAGAAGGTGGGGTGATCGACGATCTCATCATCTATTACATGGATGAATCCTGGTTCAGGATCGTCGTCAATGCCGGAACGGCCGATAAGGACATCGCCTGGATGGAAAAGCAGGCGACAGGCTTTTCGGTCGAAATCAGCCCCCAGCGGGATCTGGCCATGATCGCGGTGCAGGGACCGAATGCTCGCGAAAAAGTCTGGGAGGCGCTTCCGGGCAGCCGTGAGCTCACCGAGCGACTGATTCCTTTCAGCGCGGTGGAGATGGGCACGATGTTCATCGCGCGCACCGGTTATACCGGGGAGGACGGCTTCGAAATCATGATTCCCGCCAAGGCCGCGCCCTTCTTCTGGGCAACGCTGGCCGAAAAAGGCGTTAAGCCCATCGGCCTCGGCGCGCGAGACACCCTCAGGCTGGAGGCGGGAATGAACCTTTATGGACAGGATATGGACGAGGCGGTGAACCCGTTGGAGGCCGGGCTCGCCTGGACCGTGGACCTCAAGAGCGAACGGGATTTCATCGGCAAGGCGGCGCTTCTTGGAAGGCCCTTGAAATACCAGCTAGCAGGCCTGCTTCTGCTCGACCGGGGGGTGCTGAGGAGCCACCAGAAGGTGTCGACTTCGCATGGCGAAGGCGAAATCACCAGCGGCAGCTTTTCCCCCACGCTCGAGCAGTCGATCGCTCTGGCGAGAATCCCGAGGGAAGTGCCTGCGGGCGAAGAGGTTCGCGTAATGGTGCGAGACAAGCTGCTGCGCGCCAAGGTTGTGAAGTATCCGTTTGCAAGAAACGGCAAATCCCTGATCTGAACTGGAGAGAACATGAATATTCCCGGAAATCTGAAATACACTGCATCGCACGAGTGGGTGAGGCTTGAGGATGACGGCACAGTGACCGTCGGAATTACCGACCATGCCCAGAGCCTGCTGGGCGACATGGTTTTTGTCGAAACTCCGGAAGTGGGCCGGAAGGTGTCGAAGGGAGAGGAGTGCGCGGTGGTCGAATCGGTGAAGGCGGCATCCGACGTTTATTCGCCGATCTCCGGCGAAATTGTGGCGATCAACGGCGATCTTGATGGCTCCCCCGAAAAGATCAACGAAGATGCGTTTTCTGCCTGGATGTTCAAAATGAGGCCTGACAATGCTGCGGACCTGGGTGCGCTGCTCGATGCCGCTGCCTATCAGTCCATCGTGGAAAGCGAAGCACACTGAAACCCATTCATTTCGAGATACGATGAATTCAGAACAATTTGTAAAACGCCACAACGGCCCTTCCGAACAGGACGTTCGGGACATGCTGAAGAAAATCGACGCCTCTTCCCTGGATCAGATGATCGACGAGATCATCCCGAAAGGGATTCGCCTGAAGAAGCCGCTGGGCCTGCCCGAGGGCATGTCGGAATACGAGTATCTGGCGCATCTTCGCGGCATTGCGGCAAAGAACAAGCTGTACCGGAGTTACATCGGGTTGGGTTATTACGGCACGGTTCTGCCTCCCGTGATCCAGCGCAACATACTGGAAAACCCCGGATGGTACACCGCCTATACGCCCTATCAGGCCGAGATCGCGCAGGGGCGTCTGGAAGCGCTGCTGAATTTTCAGACCATGGTGGTCGATCTGACCGGAATGGAAATCGCCAACGCTTCGCTTCTGGACGAGGCGACCGCAGCGGCGGAGGCGATGACCATGCTGCATGGCCTGCGCTCTCGGGAAGCTGCGGGGAGGAACAGTTTTTTCGTGTCCGACGAATGCTTTCCGCAAACCATCGAATTGCTCAAGACGCGTGCGAGACCGCTTGGCATAGAGCTCGTGATCGGCGACTTCAGGACGGTCACCCTGAACGACGCGATGTACGGCGCGCTGCTCCAGTATCCGGCTGCAAGCGGCGCGGTTCACGACTATGGCGATTTCGTCAGCCGCGCAAAGGCGCGCGGCATGACCGTCGCGGTAGCGGCAGACATACTGAGCCTGGTGCTGCTCACTCCCCCGGGCGAATGGGGCGCTGATATCGTGCTGGGCTCCACGCAGCGCTTCGGGGTGCCGATGGGCTACGGCGGCCCGCACGCCGCCTATTTCGCCTGTCGCGATGCCTTCAAGCGCTCGATGCCGGGCCGCATCATCGGCGTGTCGGTCGATGCCGACGGCAATCCCGCGTTGCGCATGGCGCTGCAAACCCGCGAACAGCATATCCGCCGCGAGAAAGCCACTTCCAATATCTGCACCGCGCAGGCGCTGCTCGCGATCATGGCCGGCATGTATGCGGTCTATCATGGCGCGGAGGGATTGCGCTGCATCGCCAGGCGGGTTCACCTTTCCGCCGTGCTGCTTGCACAGGAATTGAAAAAGCTCGGCTTCAATGTCGCCCATGAAAACTTCTTCGACACGTTGAAGCTGCTGCATACCGACAACGTGAGGCTCCGCGAGCTGGCGGAGGCGGCGCAGATCAATTTCCTGTACGGCAGTGACGGGCTCTCGGTTTCGCTCGATCAGACCATATCGCTTGCCGATCTTGAGGCCATCCTCGCCGTTTTCGCGAAGGCTGCCGGAAAGCCTGCTCCCCGCGTGAGCGAAGAACAGCTGGAAGCTCAGGTGATGGCCATCAAAGCCAGGGAATCTGCCATCCTGACCCATCCCGTATTCGGCGCCTACCATTCCGAAACGGAAATGATGCGCTACATCAAGCGGCTGGAGAATAAGGATCTTTCATTGACCCATTCGATGATTCCGCTGGGCTCCTGCACCATGAAGTTGAACGCGGCTGCCGAGCTTCTGCCGCTCACCTGGCCCGAATTCGCCAATCTGCATCCCTTCGTGCCGATCGAGCAGGCGGCAGGCTTTCAGTCGATCATTTCGGAACTGGATGCTGCGCTCTCGGAGATCACGGGCTTTGCGCAGATGAGCTTTCAACCCAACAGCGGCGCGCAGGGAGAATATGCCGGCCTTCTGGTGATCCAGGCCTATCATCGCTCGCGCGGCGAAGGGAAGCGCAACGTCGCGCTGATTCCTTCTTCCGCGCACGGCACCAATCCCGCCAGCGCTGCGATGTGCGGCATGGACATCGTGGTGGTGAAATGCGACAGGAACGGCAACATCGACGTGGAAGATTTGCGCGAGAAGGCCGAACAGCATCGCGACCGGCTTTCCTGCCTGATGGTCACCTATCCCAGCACGCACGGCGTTTACGAAGCATCCATCATGGATATCACCCGCATTGTGCACGAGAACGGCGGACAGGTTTACATGGATGGCGCGAACATGAACGCCCAGGTAGGTCTGACGAGTCCGGGCAACATCGGGGCGGACGTATGCCACCTCAACCTGCACAAGACATTCGCCATTCCGCACGGCGGCGGCGGACCCGGCATGGGCCCGATCGGCGTGGCCGAACATCTGGTATCCTTCCTGCCCGCGCATCCGGTGGTCAAGACGGGCGGGGATCAGGGCATCCATGCGGTTTCCGCAGCACCCTACGGCAGCGCGCTGATCCTGCTGGTTTCCTACGGGTACATCAGGATGATGGGCGGTTTGGGGCTTGCCGAAGCGACCAAAATGGCAATCCTGAATGCCAATTACATCAAGGAATCGCTGAAGGATCATTATTCGACATTGTACGTCGGGGAAAACGGTCGCTGCGCGCACGAGATGATCCTGAACTGCAGCGAGTTCAAGCGCGACGCGGGCATCGAAGTGGCGGACATCGCCAAGCGCCTGATGGATTACGGCTTTCATGCGCCGACCACTTCATTCCCGGTGGTGGACACTCTGATGGTCGAGCCGACCGAGAGCGAGTCGAAGAGGGAGCTTGACCGCTTCATTGATGCGATGATCGCCATCCGAAGCGAAATCGACGAAATCGCATCAGGCCGCGCGGACAAGAAGGAAAACGTCATAAAATTTGCGCCGCATACCGCGAAGGCGGTGGTCTCCAGCGACTGGAACCGCTCCTATTCCCGCGAGAGGGCGGCCTACCCGCTGCCCTGGGTGCGTGAGAACAAGTTCTGGCCTGCCGTCGCAAGAGTGGACAACGTCTACGGCGACAAGAACTTGATCTGCTCCTGCCCGCCTATAGAAAGCTACCTGTAACCCTGGGAATGCATAATCAGGGCGCGGGATTGGGGTAGCGGAAATGGATGGCGTCTATCTCTCTCAGGGCTTCCTCGACGAGCTCGACTTTCAGGCTCCCGATGTTTTCCTTCAATTGCGCCATCGAAGTTGCGCCGATGATGGTGGAAGTGACGAACCGGCGGCTTCTGACGAAGGCGAGCGACAATTCGGCGGGGGAAATGCCGAGCTTTTTCGCGAGATCGCAATAGCCTGATACCGCTTCAGCCACGTTTTGCTTGTGGTAGCGCTGGCCGAACTGGGGAAAGCGCGTGAGGCGGCCCGATCCCCCGTTGCCGTATTTTCCCGTAAGCATCCCGAACCCGAGCGGACTGTAGGCGAGCAGCCCGATGTTCTCCCTGTGGCAGATTTCAGAGAGTCCGTATTCGAATACCCGGTTGATGGGGTTGAAAGCGTTCTGGGTGGATACTACCCTGGGAAGGCCGTGTTTTTCGGAGAGCTGCAAAAATTTGCAAATCCCCCAGGGGGTTTCGTTGCTGAGGCCGATATGACGCACCTTGCCCGATTTCACCAGATCCGACAGCACCTCGAGCTGTTCCAGAATCGGGACGGTATCGTGTTCGAGCTTCGGGTCGAAGAAGCTCTGTCCGAACATCGGCACGTTCCTGTCAGGCCAGTGAAGCTGGTACAGGTCCACGTAGTCCGTCTGCAGCCTTTTCAGACTGGAATCGATTGCGGAAAGGATGTTTTCCCGATCGAGTGCTTTCGGACCGCCCCTGATCCATGAAAATCCCCTGGAGGGTCCGGCCACCTTGGTCGCGATGAACAGCTTGTCCCGCTGCTGGTTTTTCAGCCACTTTCCGACATATTCCTCGGTCCTGCCCTGGGTCTCGGGTTTTCCCGGGACCGGGTACATCTCGGCCGTATCGATGAAATTGACGCCGTTTTGTACCGCGAAGTCGAGCTGTTCGTGGGCTTCAGCAAGGCTGTTCTGTTCGCCGAAAGTCATCGTGCCGAGGCAGATTTCGGAAACATGCATGTCTCCAAGCCTGTTGTATTTCATGGTTACGCCTTTCTCAGCAGATCGACCCTGATGGGCATGGAGAATTCCGCGCCATTTGCCCCCATGTGCTTCTCGAATTTCGCACGCACTTCCTGAAGGAGTTCGGGGGATAGTCTGTGGTCGGTATGCGTCACTCCGATGATCTTCTTTTCGAAGTCCGCGAAATTCTCGAAATGCATGGGGGTCATGAAGAATTCCTGCCTGACAAGCCCGAAAAGGCCGCGCGAAACAGCGCGCTTCACCGCTTCGAATGCGGCTTCGCGCACGACTTTCTCGTCGTGGAAGAGCCGCAATATTTCGTTGAAATCGCCCTTGTAAATCGGTTCGGAAATGTAGGCATATCCTCCCGACTTCAACACCCGGTGGATTTCGCGGAAGGCTTCATCCATCAGTTCGATCGGCACGTGGTGCAGCGATTTGAACATCATCGCGATGTCGAAGCTGCCGTCTTTTCCTGGAATTTCCTGCGCGCCGCCGCGATCGAACCTGACGTTGGGGAGGTCGGCAATTTCCCTGTTTTTCGCGAGCTGGATTTCGTCGACTTCGAGGGCCAGGATGGACGCAGCCTGCTGCGCGACGATGCGGGTTTTCTCGGCTTTTCCGCAACCGAGTTCGAGGATTCTTGCGCCTTTCAGGGGCAGCTTTCCGAAAATTTCCTGCTCGTCGCAAACAGGACCTGAATCAGGGGAAGAAAATAGCATGATGGCTCCGTTCGGTGTTTTCATTTTAAAGATACAGCATATCAACCGGCCTTGTCTCGGAATGGGACATCCTCTAGACTGGATTGGTTCATGAGGGATGGAAAATGGGCTTTCACGACACCTACAGGATGAGTTCTCACGCGGTCATCACCAATCCGGAAGGGCAGGTGCTGATGGTAAAGGCGACCTATGGCAATCTGAACTGGGGGTTCCCTGGCGGCGCGCTGGATCCGGGCGAGACGGTGCACGAGGCTTTGCGTCGCGAATGCATGGAAGAGCTGGGCTGTGAAGTCGAAATACTTTACCTGAGCGGCATCTATTATCATGGCGGGGTGAATTCCCATGCCCTGATCTTCAGATGCGAACTTCCTGGAGATGCCCGGATCGTCCTGAGCGAAGAGCATTCGGCATGGAAATACCTGCCGCTCGATGAACTGAGTCCGAGTCAGAGAAAAAGGGTGGAGGACTGCCTTTCCTTTGCAGGGGAGGTCAGGAGCGAAAAGTTCTAGGCGTTAACGCGCCCTAGATGGACTCCGGAATCATCTTGATCGCGCCGCAGGGGCATTCTGCAGCGCAAAGGCCGCAGCCCTTGCAATAATCGTAGTCGAACGCAAAGCGCAATCCCGGCCCCCGCTTGATCACGGCATTGTCCGGACAGACGCCGTAGCAGTTGTCGCATTCGAAGCAGTTGCCGCAGGAGAGGCAGCGTCTGGCCTCGAACAGGGCGTTTCCCCCGGTAAGCCCCTTGACCACCTCGTCGAAAGTGGACCCGCGCCTTGCGATGTCGAGTTCGGGCTGAATCGTCCTGGGGGCGTCGCTGTAATACCAGGTATTCATCTTGTCGAATCCGGCGATTTCGTGCTTTTCCGGGGCGATGTAAGCCTCGTTCCTCAGCCAGGCGTCGATGTTTTTCGCAGCCTTCTTCCCGTGCCCGACTGCCGAAGTGACGGTCCTGTCGGAGGGCACCATGTCGCCTCCAGCGAAGATGCCGGGATGGCTCGTCATCATTGACCGGTTTACCTTGACCGTGCCTTTTTCGATTTCGAGATCGGGAACGTTTCTCAGGAGATCCAGCTCTGACTCCTGCCCGAGCGCAAGCACGAGGGAGTCCGCCTCGATTTTCTCGAATTCTCCGGTCGGCTTCGGGAACCCGGCCTCGTCCAGCGTCATCTTTTCGACGGTGACGCTGCCCCCGTCCATGGCCTTCACCGTGCTGAGCCACTTGAAGAGGATTCCCTCTTCCAGCGCCTCGTTGAGTTCCGACTCGTGCGCGGGCATCTGCGCTCTCGTCCTTCTGTAGACGATGAGGGACTCAAGAGCGCCCAGGCGTTTTGCTGTCCTCGCCGCGTCCAGCGCCGTATTGCCCCCGCCGTAGACGACGACGCGCCTGCCCAGCGCGGGGGGCGAGCCGTCTTCCATGGCGTGCAGCAGGGAAACCGCATCGAGTATCCGGCTGGCATCTCCTGCGGGAATGTCGGTACGCCTGGCAAGATGCGCCCCCACTGCGAGAAAGGCTGAGTCGAACCCCGCCATCGCTGCCATGAGGTCGTCGATTTTCGAGTTCAGGCGCAATTCCACGCCCATTCTTTCAATGCGCGAAATTTCCGCATCCAGTACGTCCCGGGGAAGCCGGTATTTCGGAATGCCATAGCGCATCATCCCCCCCGCCGCTTTGGCCGAATCCATGACGGTCACTCGATGCCCCATGAGGCAGAGATGGTAGGCGCAGGAAAGTCCGGAAGGCCCCGAACCCACGACCAGAACACGCTTGGCGCTGGGTTCTGCATTTTTTCCGGGAAGCCAGCCTTCACGGACCGCCAAGTCGCCGAGAAAGCGCTCTACTGCATGGATGCCGACCGCCTCGTCGAGTTTTCCCCTGTTGCAGGCAGTTTCGCAGGGATGGTAGCAGACGCGCCCCATGATTGCGGGGAAGGGATTGTTCTGCATCAGCGCTTCCCAGGCGCGCCTGTAATCCCCGCCTTCGGCATGATAGAGCCAGCCCTGGATGTCTTCTCCTGCCGGGCAGGACTGATTGCAGGGCGGGAGCCTGTCCACATAGACCGGTCGCTCCGTCCGCCATGAACCGGTATGGTTGGCCAGGCTGGAGCCGGGGTCGAGGGTGATGGCGAAAGGCTTCTTCATGGACTGTCCAGGCCGAATTTTTCGATGTTCCGGTCAGCGATTGCCTGGATCATGGCGATCGTGTCCCTGTCCGGTTTTTCCCCGAAAAGATGGGAAAAGCGCTTTTGCAGCTTCAGATAGGCTTCGACAGGCGCCTTTTTCCTGAGGGGCAGGCTGGTTGTGATTTCGCCGTGCTCGGCCTCGAAGAGCGGAAAAAGTCCGGACTCGACCGCGAGTCGGGCGACTTTCAGCGTGTCCGATGGGTGCGAACCCCATCCCAGGGGGCAGGGCACATGGATGTGGATGTAGCGGGCGCCGTGGATTGCCATGGCTTTTTTCACCTTGGCTTCGAGGTCGTGCAGGTTGGCAACGGACGCCGTTGCGACATAGGGAATGCGGTGCGCCATTGCAATCAGCGGAACATTCTTTCCCGTGCCGAAAATGTTCCCGGGATGGGCCCCGGCTGCTGGAGTGGTCGCCGTGCGGGCGGCAGGCGGTGTTGCCGACGAGCGCTGCACCCCGGTGTTCATGTAGGCTTCGTTGTCGTAGCAGATGTAGAGCACGTCGTCGTTCCGCTCGAACATGCCGGAGAGGCAGGCAAAGCCGATGTCGGTGGTGCCGCCGTCTCCGCCCTGGGCAATCACCCGGACATCCTGCCTGCCCTTCACCTTCAATGCGGCAGCGATGCCGGTTGCGACCGATGCGGCATTGCCGAAAAGGGAATGCATCCAGGGAATCTGCCAGGAAGTTTCGGGATAGGGGGTGGAAAACACTTCGAGGCACCCTGTCGCGTTGGCGGCGATCAGCCGGCTTCCGGTAGCCTGCATGGCCGCGTCTATGGCGTAGCGCGCCCCGAGCGCTTCTCCGCATCCCTGGCATGCCCTGTGCCCGGAGTTCAGGGAATTCGTCCTTCTCATGTTGGCCTGGACGGTCCTTCGGGATTCGTCGAGAAGGCGGTTGCCCACCGTGAAGGTCCCGGTCTGGTAGAACTTGATCGGCTGAAGGGACATGTTTTCTCCTAGGCTATGCGCGATGCGACCGTCCCGATCGACTTCAGCACGTTTTCCGCGACGGGGCCGGAGCGCCTGGTTTCCTTTTCCCGCTCCAGCTGCCCGTTGACGATGTCGCGATCGAGGTCGAGGAAATCCAGCAGTTCCAGCTCGTCCTTTTCCGCCTTCACGAAGAGAGCCATCAGCGATTTTCTGGTGATGGCCCGTCCCCCCAGCCCTGCGATAACGGTATGCCCCTTGATCCCCGTCCCGCTCAGGGATTTTCTGACGCCGTCGGACAATGGACCGCCAAGCCCCACCGAGAGCGACTTTTCCAGGATCACGATGCGCTTCGCACCGACCAGCGCCGCCCTGACTTCATCCAGGGGGAAGGGGCGGAAGGAGACGATGGCGATGCTCCCCATTGCGTGCCCTTCGCTTCTCATTTCGTCGATCACGTCCTTGATGGTGCCGTTCATCGAACCCAGGGCGACGACGATGGTTTCGGCACCCTCCAGCCGATACGGCTTGACGAGCCCTCCCGAATCCCGCTTGAATCTTGCCGAAAATGCGGCAGCGATTTCCGGGATCAGTTCGAGCGCTCTGAGCTGCTTGCGATGCTGCAGGTATTTGACTTCCGCGAATGCTTCCGGCCCCACCATGGCGCCTATCGATACGGGATCATTGCAGTCCAGCACCTGCACCGGGTCGTAGGGCGGCAGAAAGGCATCGACGTCGCGCTTGTCGGGAATCTCGATGCGCTCGTAGGCATGCGTCAGAATGAAGCCGTCCACGCAGACCATGACCGGACAGGAAAGGGCTTCGGCAAGCTTGAATGCCTGGATGTGCAGGTCGAGCGCTTCCTGATTGGTTTCGGCATAGAGCTGTATCCAGCCCGCGTCGCGCATCGCCATGCTGTCGGAGTGGTCGTTCCAGATGTTGATCGGGGCGCCGATGGCCCGATTTCCTATGGTCATGACGATGGGCAGCCCCAGCCCCGCCGCATTGTAGACAGCTTCGCACATGTAGAGGAGGCCCTGGCTTGCGGTTGCGGTATAGCTTCTCGCCCCCGCCGCGGATGCGCCGATGGCGACGGATAGCGCTGCGAATTCCGATTCGACGTTGATGAATTCGCAGTTCGCGAGTTCACCGGTTCTGACCATCTCCGCCAGCGCCTCGACGATGTGCGTCTGGGGGGTGATGGGATAGGCGCACACCACTTCTGGTTTGCAGAGCGCGATGCCCTGCGCGATCGCCCTGGAGCCTTCAAGCTGTTGCAGCATGGTGCATTTTCTCCTGTACCAGATGGAAGGCGGCGTTCGCCGCATCCTTGTTGTCCATCCCGGTCTTTCCCCTGAATTTGTCCCCTATGGCCTGCAGCAGGGCATCGATTCCGATTTCCCCGCTCAAGGCTGAGAATCCTCCCAGCAGCGCGGAGTTGGGCAGGGGGCGGCCGATGTGCTTGAGCGCGATTTCGGTTGCGGGAAGGGTCGCGAGGCGATTTATCGGATAGGTATGCAAAAGCGACTCAAGCCCGAGTTCGGCGAAACTTTTTCCGGAATTGACGAGAATGAAGCCCGATTTCGAGAGGCCGCTGAACAGGTCGACCTGGTGCAGCAGGGTGGGGTCCTGGACGATGAGCGCATCGGGCTCCATCACCGGTTCCCTGAGGCGGATTTCGTGGTCGGATATGCGGCAGAAGGCGACCACGGGCGCTCCCATTCTCTCGGAACCGAAGCTGGGGAAGGCCTGGCTGTGCTTGCCTTCGAGAAATGCGGCCACGGAAAGCATCTCGGCTCCCGTCACCACCCCCTGTCCGCCCCTGCCGTGTATTCTGACCTGGAACACCTGGATTCCTTAAAAATGCAGCACGCCACCCTAAAAAGAATAGTTCATTTTGACGAAAGATTCGATTGCGCCGAGCAGACGGGGCAGCCCGGATCCCTTTTCAGGGCGAGTTCTCGCCAGGACATGGATTTCCCATCCAGGAGCAGCAGCCGTCCGGAAAGCGATGATCCGAATCCGATCAGAAGCTTCAGGGCCTCCAGCGCCTGGGTCGAGCCGATGATGCCGACAAGCGGCGCAAATACGCCCATCAGGGCGCAGCGCAATTCCTCGTCGACCGCGTCCGCGGGAAAAAGGCACTGGTAGCAGGGGCCATCCTGCCGCATGTCGAATACCGAGACCTGGCCGTCGAAGCGTATCGCGGCACCGGAAACCAGCGGCTTCCGGTATCTTGCGCAGGCCCGGTTCACTTCGTGGCGGGTGGAAAAATTGTCGCTTGCGTCGATCACCACATCCGCCTTTTCGACAAGCTCGAGCAGCAGATCCCCGGCAGCTCTTGCCTGCACGGGGATTATTTCTATTTCCGGGTTGATGCCTTGCAGCGCGCTTTGGGCGGATTCGACTTTCGGGGAGCCGATCGAGCCGGTCCGGTGCAGGATTTGCCGCTGCAAATTGGTGAGATCGACATCGTCGTCGTCGCACAGCGTGATTCTGCCGACGCCCGAGGATGCGAGATAAAGCGCGGCAGGGGAACCGAGCCCACCCGCGCCGATGATGAGCGCATGGGAATTCGCCAGCTTTTCCTGTCCTTCCAGTCCGATTTCAGGCAGAAGAATATGGCGGCTGTAGCGCAGCAGGGAACTGTCGTCCATCAGCGGTATTCGCGCCACTCCTCGGGAGTTTCGTCGTGGTCGCCGTGGGGGTGGTGATCGTAGACTTTGACGAAGATCTCCATGTTTTTCTGCATCCTTGCCGGCTCGCTAAGATTCTGGCACTGCACTTCCTCGACATAGTGGACGAGTGCGCGCACGATTTTCTGCAGCAGCGAATTGTCGAGATGAAATCCCTGCTCGACGAGGGTCTCTTCCAGGATTTCCAGGCGGTGATGCGGCAATTGGTAGGAGACGGACAAAACGTTCGGCGCGATCATCTCGGCCTTGAGGCCGATTTCGAGAAGGCTCTCCAACGCCCTCGCCGCCTGCCCCGAAGGCAGGGGGGAAAAATGGATCTCACGCTTCTTGGAAACATCATCGGGTTGAGTCATGCCCCCTCCTGCTCAAGGAACCCCGAACTGGCCGCGATCAGAGGTTCCTCCAAATCTACATCGGCCTGCAGCAAAAGTACAGGCCGGGATGTCATTTCTTCTGCAGGATAGCCATTCCCTTCAGCACGTTGAGCGCTTCCCCGAGCATGTAATCGTTTTTCGATCCGGGTACTGCGGGAGCCGCGGTCTTTTCCGGCTCGACCTTGATCGTCACCTTGGGCTGGGTCGACGTGCCGGCCTTCTCGTTGATGAGGTGATGCTCGAGGTCGGATTCATGCAGGTTGAGCGACGCTTCCTGGCTCGATACCGTGGTGTCTTCCACGGTGATGTCCGGCGTGATGCCCTGCGCCTGGATCGAACGTCCGCCCGGCGTATAGTAGCGCGCCGTGGTCAGCTTCACCGCAGTGCCGTTTCCGAGCGGGAATATGGTCTGCACCGAGCCCTTGCCGAAGGTGCGGGTTCCCATGATCAGCGCGCGCTTGTCATCCTGCAGCGCGCCTGAGACGATTTCGGATGCGGAGGCCGTGCCGTTGTTGACGAGGACGATCATGGGCACGGTTTTCACCGCAGCCGGAAGGCTCTTGATGTAGTCTGTCTTGTCGGTGGGTTTCAGGTAATCTTCCGGGATCGTCTCGAGCTTCATTTCCGAGTCGGGCGTTCTGCCCCTGGTGGAAACCACCAGCGAATTTTCCGGCAGGAAGGCAGCGGAAACCGCGACTGCACCGAACAGCAGGCCACCCGGATCGTTGCGCAGGTCGAGAACCAGTCCCTTGACGGGCTGCTTGAAGAGCGTGTTGATGGCGGCAACCAGGGATTCTCCGGTATGCTCCTGGAATTGGGTGATGCGGATGTAGGCATAGCCCGGCTCGACCATCTTGTACTTGACGCTTTGCACCTTGATGACGGCGCGCATCAGCTTGAACACGAGCGGCTTGGATTCGCCCTTGCGCAGGATGGTGAGCACGATGGGCGTGTCGGGCTTGCCGCGCATCCTTTTCACCGCGTCGTTGAGCGTCATGCCCTTGACCAGGGTGTCGTCGAGCTTCAGGATCAGGTCGCCGCTCTTGATGCCGGCCTTGAATGCGGGTGTATCTTCGATCGGGGAGACGACTTTGACGAGGCCGTCTTCCATGGTGACCTCGATGCCGAGGCCGCCGAATTGGCCTTCGGTTCCGATCTGCAGTTCCTTGTAGGCATCCGCGTCATAGTAGGCGGAATGGGGATCGAGTCCCGTGACCATGCCGTTGATGGCCGAGTCGATCAGCGTCTTGTCGGACACTGGATCGACATAGTCGCTCTTGATCCGGCCGAAAATGTCGGCGAAAGTGCGCAATTCTTGTACCGGGAGCGGGCTGGAGGCCGACTCTTCCTTCTGGGCCACTGCGGACAAATTGAGGCTGAGCATGACGCCGGCGACGACGCCGATCAGAATCAGACCTGATTTTTTCATCGAATTGCGCATTCCGTTTCTCTCCAGTTTCATTTTACAGTGACCCACTTCATGGGATCGAGCGGCACACCCTGATTGCGAAGTTCGAAGTATAAACCGGATTCCGCATTGCCGCCGCTGTTTCCGACTTCGGCGATCACGTCTCCGCCGTGCACATCGTCTCCCACCTTCTTGAGCAGGGTTTCATTGTCGCCATAGAGGCTCATGTAGCCGCCGCCGTGGTCGACGATGATGATGTTGCCGAAGCCCCTCAGCCAGTCGGCGAATACCACCCGCCCTGCTGCGATGACCTTGACATCCTGTCCTGTCGTGGCACGGATGAACAGCCCTTTCCATACCAGTCCCCCGTTCATGCGGGAAGCGCCGAAACGGTTCAGCAGCACCCCTCTGACCGGAAGGCTCAGCTTTCCTTTCAGTTTCGCGAAAGGACTGCTGTCCAGGGAGGCATCAGGAAGTCGCTCGTTCCTGATTTGACCGGCGGAAGAGCGTCTGGCGGTTTTCCCGATGCGTTCGACGAGGCGCTTCAGGCGCGCTTCGTCGCGCTTGAGTTTGGAAATTTCCTTGCGCTGCTTGCCGATCTCGCCAGACACGCGATCCAGAACGGCTTTTCTCTGGGCCTTTTCCTTTTCCAGCTCCTGTTGCTGCAGGCGCTGCTTCGACAGGATGTCGTCAAGCTCATTCTTCTTGTCTCTCGTCGAGGCGGTCAGGGTATCGAGTTCCTTCAGATTGGCCCGCAGGTTCCTGAGCATGGCCGCGCGCGCCTTGGAAACATAGGTCAGATACTCAAGACTCCTGGCGACCTGATTTGGATCCTGAGAATCGAGCAAAAGTTTCAGGTATTCCTGCTCTCCGTAGAGATAGCGCTGATAAAGGAGCTTCCCCAGAAGATCCTGCTGCAAGCGGATGCTGTCCCTGACTTTTGCCGTTTCCCCCTGCAGGCGGACGAGGCTCGCGCTTGCGCCGCGTTCCTGGCCGTCCAGGGTTCTGAGCCTGCGCATCGTGTTGCTGATGGCCACTTCCGATTCTCGCAGGGCGTCCGCCGCCTCGTTTCTGGAAGCTTCGTTCTGCCCCAGCTGCTTTTCCAGACTGGATATTCTGGAGTGCAGTTCGCCCAGATCCTGATGCCTCGCGGCATGCGCATTCCCGCATAACAGGAGACTGGCAAATGCAATGCGAAGGGCTGTTCTCACTAGAAAACGACGAGCGACTGCCCCGTCATCTGGGGGGGCAAGGGAAGCCCCAGGATGGCCAGCATGGTCGGGGCGACGTCCTGCAGCGCCCCCCCGTCCCGGATGTTGGAAGCGCGCTTTCCGATATAAAGGAAGGGCACCAGGTTCAGGGAATGCGCGGTATGCGGCTGCTTGGTGAGCGGATCCTGCATCATTTCCGCATTGCCGTGGTCTGCCGTGATCAGCACTTCTCCTCCGATCGCCTGCATCGCGTCGACGACGCGGCCGATGCATGCATCCATCGCTTCCACCGCGCGTATTGCAGCGCTCAGGTTTCCGGTATGTCCGACCATGTCGCCGTTGGCGAAATTGCAGATGATCGCTTGATATTTGCGGCTGCCGATGGCTTTTTCGAGTTTTTCCGTCACTTCGAAAACGCTCATTTCAGGCTTGAGATCGTAGGTCGCGACTTTCGGAGAAGGGACCATGATCCGGTCCTCTCCCGAATAAGGTTCTTCCCTTCCGCCGTTGAAGAAGTAGGTGACATGCGCATATTTCTCGGTTTCGGCGATCCTGAGCTGGGCGAGTCCCTGATTGGACAGATATTCGCCGAAGCAGTTCTCGATGCGCTCGGGGGGGTAGGCGGTGGAGAGGGGGAATTCGTCCCCGTAATGGGTCAGCATGACGAACGAGACGCTGGGAAAATAGCTGCGCTCGAATCCCCGGAAGTCCTGCGCGGTCAGGCAGCTGGTGATTTCCCTTGCCCTGTCTGCGCGGTAGTTCATGAAGATGACGACATCGCCGTCCATCATCCTGACTGGATTCTCCCCGTTTCCGTGGATGGCGGTCGCATGCACGAATTCATCGGTTTCCCCGCGCTCGTAGGCGGCTTTCAGCGCGGTTGCGGAGTCGTCGAAATGATATTCCGCGATGCCCTGGGTGATGAGGTCGTAGGCGATGCTCACCCGTTCCCATCGCTTGTCCCTGTCCATCGCGTAATAGCGTCCGATGACGGAAGCGATCTTTCCCTTGCCGAGCGATTTGCATTTTTCCTCGAAAGCTTGCAGCGAAGATGCCGCGCTCTTGGGCGGGGTATCCCTGCCGTCCAGGAAGGCGTGCAGGTAGATCTGCCCGACTCCGGCCTTCGCGGCCATTTCCAGCATGGCGTGAATGTGAGCTTCGTGGCTGTGAACCCCGCCCGGAGAGAGCAGCCCCATGATGTGCAGCGCGCTTCCCCTTTCGAGGGCGGCGTCGATCGCATTCCGGAGGGCGGGATTGACGAAGAATTCGCCGTCTTCGATGGCAAGATCGATGCGGGTCAGTTCCTGATAGACGATGCGCCCCGCCCCGATGTTGAGGTGCCCGACCTCCGAATTGCCCATCTGGGCTTTGGGAAGACCGACGGAGGATTCGGATGCCTGCAGGCGGGTATGCGGGTAATCCGCCCACAGCCTGTCCAGATTGGGTTTTTTTGCAAGCGCGACTGCGTTGTCTTCCTGCTCCGCACGGCAACCGATCCCATCCAGTATCAGAAGCAGAACCGGCGTCATCGCCTCGTTCTGCGCAAGTTTCTTCGATAGGCTCATCTATTTCTCTGGACGGTTGAAAATCTTTATTTTATGCTATTTCGTTGATCATACACTAGCGTGGGCATTCTCATGAAAAGCCAGATTGATTTCCTTCACGAAATGATGGGGCAGGACGAGGTGATCGAGCAGGCTTCTCGCTCCATGAAGGCCATATCCCATCCCCTGCGCCTCAAGATACTGTGCATTCTCGGAGAACAGGAAATCAGCGTGCAGGACATTGTTGAAAGCGTCGGAACCTCTCAAAGCAACATCTCGCAGCATCTTGCCATCCTGAGGGACAAGGGCGTTCTCAAGACGCGTAAGGATGCCAACAAGGTCTATTATCGGATTGGGGACGCCCGGGTTCTTCAGTTGATCAAGATGATGCGAGACGTTTTCTGCAATATGGCGGCATAAAGCTCCAGGGGCGCTTCCTGTTGTAGATCCCTAAATATTAGATTATACTAATATTCATTCGAAGGGGGTGCTTGCGTGATCAGATCGTTCTTCTTCCTGCTTTTTTTTCTGGCTTCTTCCGCCCATGCGGAGGAGACCGTCCAGGCCCGTTATGTCGACGTGCCCTTGACCTATTCTGCGGAAGGCGTGGTGGAGGCGGCCAAGCAGGCTACCGTTTCCGCGCAGATTTCCGGCAGGGTTGCCGCAGTCAATTTCGATGTCGGGGAAAGGGTCAAGAAGGGCCAGGTCCTCGTCAAGATCGACGCAACCGAAGTCAGCCATGCTCTCAACGAGAGCCGTGCGCAGCTTGCCGAGGCGCAGGCCTCCTTCGAGAATGCCAAGGCTACCTACGAGCGCACCCTGCATCTTTTCGAACGCAAGTTCGTGAGCCAGGCTGCGCTCGACAAGGCGAAGGCCGAGTTCGAGGCCGCGAAATCCAGGGTCGATGCGCGCCGCGCCAACGTCGGCATAGCCGCCAATACCGAGAGCTATGCCACGGTGGTCGCGCCCTACAGCGGAGTTGTCGCTGCCCGTCACGTCGAAGTCGGGGAAATGGCATATCCCGGGAAGCAGCTCATGACGGGGTTCGATCCACGGGAGCTCCGGCTCACGGTGAGCATTCCCCAGGATAAGCTGGATGCGGTAAGGGGCAATCTGAAGGACGGCGCGCTGATTCTCCTTGAAGAGGGAAGGAGCGTGAAGGCCGCATCCGTCACGGTGCTGCCTGCGGCCAATGTGCTGACCCATACCACCCAGGTCAGGCTGCAGTTCCCCCCGGATACGGAAGGCATTTATCCCGGGATGTTCGCCAGGGCGCAGTTCGACATCGGACGCGCGAAGAAGCTTCTGGTTCCGGCGTCCTCCGTGCTGAGGCGCAGCGAAGTCACCGCAGTTTACGTGGTTCGGCCGGGCGGCAAGTATGAGCTGCGCCAGGTGCGGCTCGGCGAGCCTTCGGGAAGCGAGGTCGAGATCCTGGCGGGGCTGGTCGACGGGGAAACCGTTGCGCTCGACCCGATCAGGGCCGGGATAAGCAGAAGCGCGCAATGACATGGGCATATCGGGCCGCATCAGCAAATTTTTCCTGCATTCCCAGCTGACCCCGCTGATCGCGCTGGTCGCGGTGCTGCTCGGGCTTTTTGCCGTGATCGTGACGCCGCGGGAAGAGGAGCCGCAGATCAACGTCACCATGGCGAACGTGTTCATTCCCTTTCCCGGGGCTTCCACGCGCGACGTCGAGCACCTCGTTGCCACTCCCGCCGAACAGGTGCTTTCCCAGATCGCGGGGATCGATCATGTCTATTCGGTGTCCCGCCCCGGGATGGCCGTTCTCACCGTGCAGTTCAAGGTCGGCGAGGACAGGATACAGTCGCTCGTCAAGCTGTACGACACGATCAATTCGCATGAAGACTGGGTTTCCCCCTATCTGGGCGTTTCCAAGCCGATCATCAAGCCGATAGGGATAGACGATGTTCCCATCCTGACCCTCACGCTCTGGACCAGAAGCAGCAACGAGGGGGCCTTCGAGCTCGAACAGGTGGCGCATTCCGCGGAAATCGAACTGAAGCGCGTGGCAGGCGTCAGGGAGGTCAGGACCATAGGGGGCCCCAGGCACGTGATCAGGGTGCTGATGGATGCGGACAGGATGAACGCCTACCATCTTTCGGCGGAAGACCTGAGGGATGCGCTGCAGTTCTCCAATGCCTCCCAGCCTTCCGGTAATCTGATCAGGAACAATCGCGAAGTCCTGGTTCAGACCGGCACCTTCCTCACGTCCAGCGACGACGTGAGGCGCCTCGTGGTCGGTGTGCAGGACGGCAGGCCGATTTTCATGGGCGATGTGGCGCAGGTCGTTGACGGCCCGGACCAGCCGGAGCATTACGTGTGGATAGGCGGCAAACCGGGCGAACATCCCGCGGTGACCCTCGCCATTTCGAAAAAGCCCGGCGAAAATGCGGTCAAGGTGGCGAAGCAGCTGATCGAAAGAATCGGGCAGCTCAAGGGCAGCGTGATTCCCTCCAACGTGGAGGTCACGGTGACGCGCGATTACGGCGTGACGGCCAATGACAAGGCGATCAAGCTGATCGAGAAGCTGATTTTCGCCACCACGTCGGTGGTGGTGCTGGTATGGCTCGCGCTGGGCCGCCGCGAAGCCGTGATCGTCGGCGTCGCGGTGATGCTCACCCTGTTCGCCACGCTGTTCGCATCCTGGGCCTGGGGCTTCACCCTGAACCGGGTTTCCCTGTTCGCGCTGATTTTTTCCATAGGCATCCTGGTCGACGATGCGATCGTGGTGGTGGAGAACATTCACAGAAGGCGGCTTCTTTCGGAAGCGCCCTTGTCCGAGATCATTCCCGAGGCGGTGGACGAAGTGGGCGGCCCCACCATCCTCGCCACCCTGACCGTGATCGCGGCGCTCCTGCCGATGGCTTTCGTGACCGGGCTGATGGGGCCCTACATGAGTCCGATACCGATCAACGCGAGCATCGGCATGCTGATATCCTTGGCCATCGCCTTTATCGTGACGCCCTGGCTCGCCTTCAGGCTCGCGGGCAAGCATGTGCATCAGGAATCGGGATCCGGCAAGATCGGCGCCTTCTTTTCTTCCAGGCTCACGCCTTTCTTGAGGAGGGAAGAGGGGAGCAGGAACAGGAAGCTCCTCCTGATCGGGATCGTGGTCCTGATCCTGCTCGCGGTATCGCTGGCCGCAGTGAAGCTCGTCGTGCTCAAGATGCTGCCTTTCGACAACAAGTCGGAGTTCCAGGTCGTGGTCGACATGCCTGTCGGAACTCCTCTCGAGGATACCGCCAAAGTGCTGCACGAGATAGGCGCCTATATCGCCAAGGTTCCCGAAGTTACCGATTACGAAGCCTATGCGGGTACTGCCGCGCCGATCAATTTCAACGGACTGGTGCGCCAGTATTATCTCAGGGACGGCCCGGAATACGGCGACCTCCAGGTCAATCTCCTGGACAAGCACAAGCGGAGCAGGCAGAGCCACGAGATCGCATCAAGCGTGATCGCCCCGATTGCGCAAATCGCCAAGAAATACGGCGCGAAGACCAAGATCGTCGAAGTGCCGCCGGGGCCCCCGGTCATGTCCCCGCTGGTTGCCGAAGTTTACGGCCCGGATTATGCCGGGCAGATCGCGGTGGCCGAAAAGGTCAAGGCCGCATTCTCGCAAACCCCCGGCATCGTCGGGATAGACGACAGCGTCGATGCCGATGCCGGGAAAGTCACCCTGAAAGTGTTGCAGAACAAGGCGGCCTTGCGAGGCGTTGCGCAGAAGGATATCGTCGAGGTGATGAAGCTGGGGCTCTCCGGCGAGAACGTGACGCCCGTGCACAGTCTGAATGCGAAGTACGAGATTCCCGTCAGGGTGGCGCTGCCCTCGGACAGAAAGGGCAATCTCGACGACCTGCTCAAGCTGGAAGTGCGATCGAGAAGCGGCGAGATGATTCCCCTGTCCGACCTCGTCGCGGTGGTTCATGTGCCGCGCGAGAAGACGATTTATCACAAGGACCTGCTTCCCGTGGTCTATGTGGTCGGGGACATGGCCGGCAAGATCGACAGTCCGCTCTACGGCATGTTCGATATCCGCTCGAAAATTCTCGGCATGAAGCTCCCGCAAGGCGGCACGCTGAAGGAATATTTCATCCGCCAGCCAGGGGACCCCTATGCCGGCTATGCCGTGAAATGGGACGGCGAATGGCAGGTCACCTATGAGACTTTCAGGGACATGGGCATCGCCTACGGCGTCGGACTCGTGCTCATCTATCTTCTGGTCGTGGCGCAGTTCAGGTCCTATCTCGTTCCGCTCGTGATCATGGCGCCGATTCCGCTCACCATCATCGGCGTGATGCCGGGGCATGCCCTGTTGGGCGCCCAGTTCACCGCGACCTCGATGATAGGCATGATCGCGCTCGCCGGCATAATCGTCAGGAATTCGATACTGCTGGTCGATTTCGTCAACCTGCAGGTCGCCGAGGAAGTGGATTTCCAGGAGGCGGTGATCTCCGCCGCAGCGACGCGCGCCAAACCCATATTGCTGACCGGGCTTGCCGCGATGATAGGGGCCTTCTTCATTCTGGACGATCCCATCTTCAACGGACTCGCCATCTCCCTGATTTTCGGCATACTGGTTTCGACCATCCTCACCCTGGTCGTGATCCCGGTGCTGTATTACGTCCTGTTCTACAGGAAAATTGATTAAATTTAACAAGGAGCAATATTGATGAACACCAACCGAATCGTTAGAATTGTCGCCGGATTTTTCGTCATGCTGTCCCTGGCGCT
>Ga0315298_1003949_pt1 | contig 22778 bp, 22 predicted proteins | sample WHS_1_MG_FD_203077 | JGI IMG/M metagenome (GOLD analysis project Ga0315298, IMG submission 203077) | Extremophilic microbial mat communities from Washburn Hot Springs, YNP, Wyoming, USA - WHS_1_MG | ecosystem: Environmental > Aquatic > Thermal springs > Hot (42-90C) | place: USA: Wyoming...
CTACAGTCAGCGGGCGCGCAGCAGCAGTGTGGGCCAGATTGTACTCAGGCGGCGATTCCCTGCCAACTACAGTTGGCGATTTGGCGGGATGCTGGCGTCCATGATTGTACTCAGGCGGCGATTCCCTGCCAACTACAGTTCCGTGTGCAGGTGGTCAGCGTCCCCAGGCATTGTACTCAGGCGGCGATTCCCTGCCAACTACAGTGCATGTCGGTCCCTCCTTGCGGCCCTGGACATTGTACTCAGGCGGCGATTCCCTGCCAACTACAGTCCGAGGCGGCCCAGATCGTTCCCGCCGCCGATTGTACTCAGGCGGCGATTCCCTGCCAACTACAGTATGACTGCCGTGGGGGTAGGCCGGGCCCCCGGGCGGGCCTGCGCCCTGGTGGCCGCCAGCGGTGGGGGCACCGGCCTGGTGCAGACGCCGATAGTGAGCACCCGGGCAACGGCCGCAACCGGTGGCCGGGGTTTCCTGTGGCCCGGTGGGGAATGGGAGCTGGATAACGTAGCCGGCACCAGGGGCTTCTGCGCGATTGCCGAGCCCGGCGTAGAGGTGTACGGGTTCAACCTGGCTGCCACTGCCGTTCACGCGACCTTCTGGCCGGCCCTGGTACGGGTAATCACCCCGGGGGCAGGGAGCGCCTTCGCTGCTAATGAGCTGGCGCTAATGGTGGTGGTTGAGACTGGCACTGCCACCAGCGTCAACAGCAGCCTGCGGGCGGGTGAGGGCTGGAGTGGGGCGGCGGTGGATCTCTTCAAGGTCCCGGCCACGCTGCTTTAGCGGCCGCCGGGAAGGCCGCTCCGCGAGGTAGTAGGTGGCGAGGGAGCCTGCCACCAGACTCCCTACCGCCAGCGCCCACCAGGCGGGGGACCCCGCGAGCGCCCCGAACCATGCCGGTACCCGGAGCGGCAGGTAGTTCGCCAGGTACAGGCTATAGGCGATCGGCCCGAGCCAGGGTAGCGGAGGGGGCACCAGGACCCGGGCGAGCTGGCTTTCCAGGGCGAGCCCAAGAGTGAGCGCCGCCCAGCCCAACGCACGTGATAGCACGAGCGCCGGCGTCCAGAGGTAGGCCTCAGCCAGCAGGGGCACCACGAGCACCTGCGCCAGCCCGTAGACGGTGAGCATCCCGGCCAGGGGCCGCAAGCGGGCCGCATGCCGGCTGTACAGATGGGCCGCCAGGATCCCCAGCAAGAAGTAGGGGCCGAGGGTGAGCAGATTCCGCCAGGCTACGGGGCTGTCGCCCAGGTGGGGCACCATCAGGGCCAGCGCTACCAGCCAGGCGGCCGTCCCCGCCCCCACCAGTACCGGCCTCCGCATGGCCCTGGCCAGTAGCGGGAAGGTCAGGTACAGGTGTACCAGGGGGCCGACGAACCAGAGTATCCCGCACACCGAGCCGAACGTGCCGGCCGTGAGGGTGTGCGTGAAGGTGGCATGGGTCAACAGGTGCCACCACCAGCCTGCCCACCTGCCGGGGTTATCGGGAGCGGTAGCCCACAGGGGCAGCCAGACGGCAAGCGTCAAGTAGTAGGGAGGGACAATCCGCCACAGGCGCCGCCGGTAGAACCCCCAGGCTGCAGGTGCCGGCCGCCCGAGGGCATGGGGGAGGTAGAGGCAGAAGCCCGATAGGGTGAGGAACAGGAAGAAACCGTCAGCTCCTGCTGGCAGCAGCGGGGTAATGTCTATGCCGAGGGGCTGCACCAAGGGTCGACCGACCATCCGCCACAGGTGGAAGGCAGTCACCATCAGGATTGCCAGCCCCCTCAGCCCGTCAACCGCCGCCAGGCGCTCCCGCATTCCCCTGCCTCCTGCCGCCCATTAATTGTACTCAGGCGGCGATTCCCTGCCAACTACAGTACACGCGAAAAGCCCCCGGTCGCGCGGTCAGTTGGGGATGCGGGATTTCTCGGCGGCGATCCCTCGCTACGTTCGGGGTTACCGCTCGAAATGACACAAGGGCCGCACCGGACGAGTTTCGCAATGGCTGCTACGCCCTACCGCGGGTACGTCCCATACTCGTCCAGCAACTCCATCAGGTAGCAGTAGTTACTCCAGGAGACGGTGGGGGGGACGGAGTGGTCGGAGTGGTAGATGTAGCCGCCGTCCTTGGCCACCTCGAGTTTCGAGAGCACCTCCTCCCGTAACTGGTCCCGGGTGCCCGAGAGTTTGCGCACGTCCATATTGCCAATGAAGGTGATCCGCTTCCCGTGGATCTTCTTCAGTTCCCGGATATCCTGCCCGGCCTTGGCTTCCAGGGGCTGGATGGCCGCAAAGCCCGCCTCAATGAAGCGGGGGATCAACTCCTGGATACGCCCGCAGGAGTGCAGGATCACCGGCTTGCCCTTGGCGTTGAAAAAGTCGCACATGCGCTTGTGCTGGGGGAAGAGCAGGCGGTCGTACAACTTGGGCGAGAACAGGGTGGAGTTGCGATACCCCAGGTCCCCGAAGATCCACGCCCCGTCGAAGTTGGCGCCCAGGTCCAGCATGCGCTGGGCCGCCCGGATGATGAGGTCCGTGTAGGTGGCAAACACCTCGGCGACCAGATCGGGGTCATCCATCATCAGCGTGAAAATCCCCACCTGGCCAAAGACCGGCCACGCCAGTTCATAGGCCTCGGTGCCCGTGTAGTGCACAAACAGCCCCCGCCGCCGCGCCCGCCGGAAGTGCCGCACGACCTCGGGATTGACCCGATCGTCCTTCCAGGCCAGGCGCTTCTTGTGCTTCTCCCAGTCGGCCCGGGTCTTGATCTTGTGATCCATCCAGTGCGGGGTGTGGCCGCTCTCCCGCTTGATGTCCTTGCGCAGCACCCCATTGGCATCCCACTGGATGGTGTACTCCGCGCAGTCCTCCACCACCCTGGTGGGGAAGCGGAAGGAGAGGTCCGGCCCGGGCAGACCGTAGAAATCAAAGCCGAATTTGCGCCCGATATCCTCTTTCTCTCCCAGGCCCTCCTGCCGCCAGCGCACGATGGTCTCGCTCCAGGGGGAGTCGCAGCGGCCAATCCGGTCCGGAATGCCGCCGCGCAGGATGGTGAGGATGCGCTGTCGGGAGGTCATGTTGCCTGCTCCTGCCGGGTAAGATGCAGGCAAGTTCGTTCCCGCGGGAGCGACTACCTGCCGTAACCTGGAGGCCAAGAGGGGTTTGCCGGCACCGGTCGAAGGAGGCAGGGGGCGGGGCAGACCCTCTCCCACGAGGTAGCGAAATGCCCAGGAGACGATTCCCCTGGCTCCCCGGCGCGATCACCGCCGGGGTGGCGGCAGGGCTCTTGCTGTTGGCCGCGGTAGGCGGGATCTGGCTCTTGGGGCGGATTGCCAGCACGCTCAAGGTGCTTGCGGTCGCCCTGCTCCTGGCGGTGGCCCTCGGCCCCGCTATAGACCGGCTGGAACGCCGGCGGGTGCCGCGTCTCCTGGCCCTGGGGCTGCTGCTCCTGGTGTTAGCGGCAGTACTGGTGGCGGCGGGCATCATGCTGGTGCCCCCGGTGGTGAGCCAGACCACCGGCTTCCTGCAGAGCATACCCGACTACTGGGAGGCGCTGCGGGACAGGGCCATTTCGCTCTTGCGCTCCGTGCCCGACCTGGGCAGGCGCCTGGAGCAGGTGGACCTGGTAGGAGTGCTGTCAGGCCACACCAACACCGCGCTCTCCGCGGCCGGGAGCGCGGCCGGGTATCTCGCTGGCTTCCTGGGGGCGGTGGTGATGGTCACCCTGGCCACCCTCTTCATGCTCACCAACCCCCGGCCACTGCTGCGAGGGATGCTACGCGCCCTGCCCCCGGCCTACCATGCCCTGGCCAGCGACATCGCCGGCCAGATCGCGCTCAAACTGCGTGCGTGGGTGCGGGGGATGGTGATCCTCTCGCTGGTGGTGGGGGTGGTGGTAGGGGTCGGCCTGCACTTCCTGGGCGTGCCCTTTGCCGTGCTTTTTGCCCTGCTGGCCGCCGTCCTGGAGATGGTGCCCACCCTGGGGCCCATCCTCTCCGCCCTGCCCCCCATCCTGGTGGCGCTCACCATCAGCCCACTGACCGCATTGTGGGTGGCGCTCTTGTTCGTGGCGGTGCAACAATTGGAGTCGGCCATCCTGGCGCCGCTGGTAATGTCCAAGCAGTTGGATATGCATCCGCTGGTGGCCCTTGTAGCCTTATTGGTGATGACCAGCCTGATGGGGGTCTTTGGGGCCATCATCGCCCTACCCCTGATGGCCACGTTGGGCGTGCTCTATGAGCGGCTCTACCTGCCCCTGGTGGGCGCAGAGCCGGTGCCCAAAGAGGAGAAGCCGAAGCCGGAGGAGACCCAGGCAGGTTAGCGCGGGGCAGGTGGCCGGCGGCCGGGCAGGGCAGGTCCGGCCGCGCGGAGGTGGCACATGCAGCGCGGGCCCAACTGGGTGCATTGGGCCATCGTCACCGGGATCGCGATCGGCATCCTGCTGCTCGGTCTGGTTGCCGCGATCCTGCTCATGGCGCGTGTGCGCGATGTGCTCGAGGTGCTGGCGGTGGCGCTGCTCATCTCCATTGCGGTCAACCCCGCAGTGGATTGGCTGCAGGGCCGGCGCATCCCCCGCCTGCTCTCGGTGATCCTTATCCTGCTCCTGGTGCTGGCCGTCTTCATCCTAGTCATCATCCTGCTCATCCCCCCGCTCATCGAGCAGGGCACCGCCTTCGCGCGTAATCTTCCGGACTACTGGCAGGCGCTCCACGGCAAAGTGTCTGGCTGGTTGCGGGGGATCCCCTCACTGCAACGCCGGTGGAACGCCCTGGACCTGGGCAGCCTGTCGGTGCTACGGGTAGAGACCGTGATCTCCGCGGCCGGCCGCATTGCCGGCGGAGTGGTCAGGGGGCTGGCGGCTATCCTGCTGGTGCTCCTGGCAAGTCTGTTCATGCTGGCCTACCCGAAGCCCCTCCTGCAGGGCCTGGTGGAGGCCCTGCCCCCCCGCCACGAGGAGCGGGCGCGCAATATCGGCGAGCAGATCGCAGTGCGCCTGCGCGCATGGACGCTGGGCATTGTCATCCTCTCGGTGGTGATGGGGGCGGTAACCGGCCTGGGGCTCTTCCTGATCGGCATCCCCTACGCCCTGCTCTTCGGCCTCCTGGCCGGACTGCTGGAGGTGGTGCCCACGCTGGGGCCGATCCTGGCCGCCATCCTGCCCACCGCTATCGGGCTCAGCATCAGCCCCTGGCTGGGGCTGGGGGTGGTGGTGCTCTTCATCGTGCTCCAGCAACTGGAGAGCCAGATCCTCACCCCCAGTGTGATGTCCCGCCAACTGGAGGTGCACCCGCTCTCGGCGCTGATTGCGCTGCTGGTGATGGCCGGGCTGCTGGGGGTGTTCGGGGCGGTGATCGCACTCCCCACGCTGGCCGTGCTCAAGGTGCTCTACTTCTCGCTCTACGTGCCCTGGGTGCAGCGCACGGTGGAGTTGCGCACGCCCGAGGCGTTGCTGGAAGAGGCCTCTTACCGGGCGGCCCAGCGTGACCGGGAGCAGTAGCCTACGGCCAGGGAAACTGGGGCACCGGGAGGTTCCAGATCGCCGAGAGGGCAGTCCAGCAGACGGCGGCGGTGAGTTCCCCGAAGATCAGGCCCAGAAACAGCGGCCGGGCCCGGCCGTACAGTTTCATCCCCCCATAGTGCACGGTGACCACCTTTAGTAGCCAGGCGATGAAGATGGGGAACCAGAAGCAAATCGTGGCCCAGGAGGCGGTCATGGCATAGCCCAGCGGGTGCAGCGGCCACCAGAAGAAGCGCATACGCATGAAGCCCAGGAAGACGGTGACTGCCGCTCCCAGCGCGCACCAGCCCACTGCCCCCCACTTGAACGAATCGGCTCCCTGCAGATAGGGCAGGTTCTCCGTCCAGAACTGCACTGCGTTCTGCCGGTAGGGGAAGCCGTGCATGCCCAGCGCTCCGTGGGCATAAGGCAGGTAGAGCTGAAAGGCACCGGCCAGCACCGTGGCCACAACCAACCCCACCGGGATTGCCAGGAGCAGACGCCGGCGCTGCAGGCCCACCTCGTCGCCCAGTTTCTGCGCATCCAGGAAGCCGGTGAGCACCAGCCCGCGCAGGTCCCGGGTAAAGACGCCGTCCATGAAGGCCAGCGCAGTCAGGTTGGCAGGGCCCAGGGCGGCCAGGGGGTAGCCCAGCGCGAGCACATCGCGCGGAGTGAACGAGCCCTCGGTCATGAGCAGCCCGCCCTCCGCCGTGCAGCGGGCCATCACCACCGCCTGTACGAAGAGGAAAATCAGCAGTTCCACCGCCGCCAGCCACCACGACATCCCCGCCAGGTGACACCAGACGACCGCCAGCAGCACCGAGGCGGCCAGGCCCAGGCAAGCCGTGCGGTAGGTCAGCAACTCCCCCCGGTCCTCCTGGCCAGGCCCGCGCAGGACGCTGGCCGCCACCCGCCGCAGGTGCGGCCAGGAGATGTAGACCAGGTAGCTCGAGAGCACCAGGAAGGCGCCCACGGTCTGGTACCCGGTATGCAGGCGGGCGGCGGCATGGGGCATGCCCTCCACCGGCACGCCGTGGGCCGTGAGCAGGGCATCGCTCCCCTTGGCCAGCAGGAAGAAGAGCCAGAAGGAGAGCAGCAGGTCAGTCGGCAGGAGGTAGAAGAACCCGAGGGCTGCAAACGACACATAGGCATGCAGGAAACTCACCCCGTCCCAGGGGTACACCGCGAGGAAGCGGTTGAGATCGAAATCCAGGGTGATGGCGGGCAGGCTGGGGAAGGACTGGTGCAACCCGTTGATCCCATAAACCACAGTAGGGATAGCAAAGCCGACCCAGGTCAGTCTGTTGGCAAAGAAGCCGGTCTCGCCCCTGATCATCTCCAGGGGCAGGCGTACCAGGGGGAAGGTGAGCCGCTCGTTATCGGCCCACTGCCGGCGCATGATCACCGACAGGCAAAGGAAGGCGGTGAAAATGGCGCCCACGATCACCGCCCAGGCGGCCAGCGGCATGAGCCAGGAGAGCCAGGGTATGGCCTCTCCCCGGGGCAGACCTTCATAGAACCAGGTTGCGACTGCCTGTTTGGCCTCACCTGCCGGGTGCCAGGGCACCAGCCACGGCCGCACGTGGGGAAAGAAGAACTGCTGCCAGCGGTTGGTGTCGTCGGCCAGGTAGTTGACGCCCACCAGCATGGGCAGCAGGCGCTCCATCAGGCCGCGTGAGGACACCATCGCCGCCAGCAGCCACATGGTGTAGATGACGGCCATCTCCTGGGAGTTGAGCCCCAGGCGGCCCAGGCGGCGGGCGGCAGCATTGGCCAGCACCAGGGCGAAAAGCATGGCCAGCACGATGGGCGGGAGTTGGAGAAAGCCAATCTGGATGTGCGCGGTCACCAACTCCGCCCAGGAAACTGCACAGCAGATGGCGGCGATGCCGGGGACGCCGACGGCCAATACCTTCAGGTAAGAGGGCAACAGGGGTGCTCCCGGGCCGGGGGTTTCGGGTGATGGCTTCGCCGTCGGTGGTGCGCGCCCTGCCTGGGCCCTCCCCGGCGGACGCCGGGAAGGGAGCACTAAGCGAAGTACTCGTCCCCCTCCTGCAGGGGGGGAATGCCCACAATCGCCGTCCGAAAGTCGCCGTAGCCACGGTGGCGCACGCCTCTGGGGATGTAGATCAGGGTGCCAGGGCGCAGGGGAAAGGACTCCTCCTCCAGTTCGAGGGTGCCCTCGCCCTCCAGGATGAAGTAGATCTCCTCGCAGTGGTGACTACCAGAGCTCGAGACGGCCGCCCGTATCGCCCGGTACGAGTGCCGGCTCGCCCAGGTGCGGCGCCGACTTCCCCAGACCCTCGCCGCTTTCGAGCGGCTCTCCAAAGGCCTCTGCCGCTACCTCAACAGCCCGCCGTTGCAGCCACCCCTCTCCCTGCTCGTTTTACCGGTCCCCGCTGGCCTTGGGCATGCGATTGGGGCGGGAGTGGTAGTCTGGTATGGCAGACAACGGCCTGGGGGCGCCTGCAGGGCCGTCCTGCGGCCTGTGGTATAATGGCCTGGGAGGCAAACCATGAGGGAGCGCCCGGTAGCGGTTGACGGACTGAGGAGAGCACGGGCGCTACGCTGTCTACCCTGGGCGCTGGCGGTGCTGGTGGCCCTGTGGGCCGGCTGGGGCACATTGCAATCCGGCTTGCGTCGGGGCTTCTGGGGTGATGACTTTGGCCTGCTGCCCTACTACCTCGTCATGCCCTGGTGGAAACCTATGGTCACTCGCTACGCCGCCAACGCCTGTTACCGCCCGCTTGGCGCTGAGGCGCTGTGGGTTGCCAACCAGGCCATCGGCGGCATGTACCTGCTGCCCTGGAAAGCGCTCCAGGCCGCCCTGCACGCTGGGAATCTGCTCCTGCTCTTTGCCCTCATCCGCCGGCACTCCGGCGCGGCCGTGGCGCTCCCGGCGGTAGCCCTGTGGGGAGGACTGCCTCACCATATCGACGCCCGGACATGGACAGCGGACCTGCCCTGCCTACTGGGCGCTGCGGTCCTGCTGGCCGGTCTGCTGGCATACCAGACGCGGCCGCTGACGGGCACGTTCCTGGTCTGCCTGGCAATAGCCACGAAAGAGCTGTACGTCTTCGCCGGCGTCGCGCTGCTGGCGGTTGATTTGCTGGCCGTCCGCCGGGTGCGCTGGCGGTACGTCCTGCCGGCGGTGGCGCTCGGGCTCGCGTGGGCCGCTCTCGTCTGGTGGCTCTCACGCTCCGGCTGGATTATTGCAGCGCGAGCATCGGAGCGCGGCGGTGGGCCGGTGGTGGTCTTCCTGCGCTACTGGCTGTTCCTCACGCAGGGCATCGCCGCCATTCGCTTCGCGCCCCCGCCTGACGTGTTGCTTCTCGGCTACTGGCTCCACGTGGGGGCACTGCTGCTGGCCAGCACCCTGATCGCCGGCAGACGTGCGGTGGCCCCGGTGCTGCTGCTGGCCGGGGCCGCATGGGCGGTGGCGTTCATCTACTTCGCCCCGCGCTATACCTACCTGCCCACCGCTTTCCTCTTCTGGTGGGCGGGGGCTGCAGCACAGGCAGGGCTGCTGGTGGCCTGGTCACTGGCCAAGCGGTCGCTCCTCACCAGCAGCGCCGCCGGGCCGGGTCACTCCGGGGCATACTCCAATGCCCCACCCTCGCCCACCCGGAAGGAGCCAGTGTAGAGGCGTAAGGCCTGGCTCCGGGGCATGGTGCCCTCGGGGGTATCCACCAGCTCGGCCAGGTATGCCGCGTCGGCCACCTCCCGCACCTCCTGCCCATCGGCCACTGTCGGGGCAGGTGGTGTGCTGTCGTACGCGCCGCCCAGGCGGCCGGTGTAGGTGTTGACCAGCAGGAACATGGCCGGGCTCCTATAGCAGGTCACTCGGGACCAGCGCACCAGGCCTGTCCACTGCAGTTGCCCGCCCTCGCTGTCCACCGGGCCGGCATACCGCTTGGCCGTCGCTGGACTATGCGCCACGAGGCGATCTGTCCGCGCAAAGGTGCCCAACAGGTTCCGGGACCAGGTGTTTAGCGTCATGCGGCAGGTCCCGCAGCCAGTGCCAGCGCTCCCAGAGCGGCTCCTGCGTGCCGGAGGGGATACCCAGGTGCACATTGGCCGGCGCCGGCTCCGCCTCCACGAAATCGGTGGGCAGGCTCACCATCGGCAGGGCCAGGCCGGCCCGGGCGACAGGCTGCCGCTGCCTGCGGCAGGGCGGCACCTGCGTTCCGGGGGTTGACCGGATGCCCGGGGCGCACCGCCAGGTCCAGCCCATCCGCCCCGACGCGGCGTGCGAACTCGACAGCGCCGGCGATACCCGGAGCGGCCAGCGGCTTGGTGAAGTAAACCAACTGCATGTGCCGTAGCCTCCCTGCCGCTGCTACTTGGCCCGGCGGGGGGCAATCCCTTTGCCCGTCGATCTGCGGACAGTAACCTGGCGACGGATGCTGCCCCACGCGCACAAACCGGGCGGGCAGCGGATTGACCGCGTGGGGAGCCACACTTACCTTGGTCGGGGGCAAGGGGACACGGACAACAAGGAGCGAGCCCGATGAAGGCAGCGCGGAGCGCGGTCTGGCCGTACCTGCTGGTGCTGCTGGCGGGGGCAGTGCTCGGCGGCGCGCTTGTCGGCGGGTGCTCTGTGCGCCAGCAGCAGCGCTGGGGGGCGGCCAACCCGTACGTGTCGGGGAACGGCCGTGCCGGGGGAGACACCATTCCGGCCGCGGTGCGCCGGGTCAGTCATGCGGTGGTGCAGATCAGCACCCGGGCCGAGCAGGAGCGGGAATACGGCGCGCTACCCGGGGTCTTCAGGGACCTGGTGGAGCCCGCGCGGGAGGCGCGCAGGGAGGGCTCGGGGGTGATCATCAACGCGCCGCGGGGGCTTGTGCTCACCAATGCGCACGTGGTGCAGGCGGCACGCCGCATCCGGGTGCGACTGGATGACGGGCGCATCTTCTCGGGCCGGGTGTTGGGGAGCGACGGTATGACCGACCTGGCAGTGGTGCAGATTCCGGGGGGGCGCCTGCCCTACGCGCCGCTGGGTGATAGCGACCGGCTGCCCACAGGGGCGTGGGTGATTGCCATCGGGAACCCCTACGGTTTTCAGAACACGGTCACGGTGGGGGTGGTGAGCGCCAAGGGGAGGACGCTGCGGGCAGCCTCGGGGTTTCCCCTGGAGGGGCTGCTCCAGACCGACGCCGCCATCAACGGGGGCAACTCGGGCGGGGCCCTGGTGGACCTGGCGGGCAACGTGGTGGGGATTCCCACCGCGGTGGTGCCCTATGCCCAGGGCCTTGGCTTCGCGGTGGCCGCCAACACCGCGAAACAGGTCTTGCCTGCGTTGGTGCGCGAGGGACGGGTGGTACGGCCCTGGCTGGGCGTGCTCTACCGCGACCTGGACCCCGGGCAGGCCCGGCGCCTGGGCTTGGCCGGGCAGGGCGGGGTGCTGGTGGTAGAGGTGCTGCGAGGCAGCCCGGCGGCACGGGCGGGGCTGCGGGTGGGAGATGTCATCCTGGCTGCCCAGCGCAGGCGGCTGCGCCAGGCAGGGGAGTTACGGGAGGCGATCAGTGGCAGCCGCCCCGGCGACCGGATGCGGCTGCGGGTATGGCGTGCCGGGCGGGAGCGGGAGATAGCAGTGCGCCTGGCCCGGATGCCGGCGCGGATAGAGACCCAGTAACTCAAACGGGGGTTTGAGCAAATGCGCAGAGGCTCGACGATTGCCGAGGATGAGGCACTGGCGACCAGAATCAAGATCGCCCTGCGGGAGGACCGGGAAACCGGAGGCCTGCCCATCGACGTGCACGCCAGTGACGGGACGGTCACGCTGCTCGGGCGGGTGGACACCCCCGAGCAGCGCGCGGCCGCAGAGGCGCTCGCGCGGCGCACCCTGCCCGTCAAGCAAGTGATCAACCAGCTCATCGTCAATCAGCCGGAGGGATCATGAGCCAGCAATTTGAGAATCGCTACGGCCGTTTCAGCGCGGACGGCCGGGAGTTCCATGTCACCGCCTATGAAACCCCGCGCCCCTGGATCAACTATCTGTCGAATGAGAACTACGTCGCGCTGTGCTCGGCCACCGGCGGGGGTTATTCGTTTTACGAGAGTTCCGGTTTCGACCGCATCACCGGCGAGTACCCGGGGCTGACGGTCAACAACGACCGCCCCGGCCGGTACATCTATGTGCGCGACCGGGAGACGGGCGAGTACTGGGCGGTAAACTGGCAGCCCGTCCGCAAGCCACCCCAGCGCTGGCTAAGCCGGCACGGGCAGGGCTACACCTGCATCGAGAGCAAGTACTCCGACCTGGCGGCCGAGGTCACCTACTTCGTACCGCTGGACACCCCGGTGGAGTTCTGGCGTCTGCATCTGCGCAACGAGGGGGGCCGGCCGCGTAAACTGTCACTGTTCTTCTACGTGGACTTCGTGCTTGGCAACTATGCCTTCCACCTCACCGAGGCCTCGTTTGCCCGGCTCTTTCAGGACGTGCGCTTTGACGCCGGGCAAGGCATCATCTACGCCACCAGCCGCTACTGGAACGTGGCCGGCGGCACCGCTACCAGCAACCCCAACCTGGAATGGGACAAGGTCGTCTTCATGGCCGGGGATTTCCCGGTGCACGGTCACGATTGCTCGTTCGAGGACTTCATCGGGCCTTTCCGGGGCTGGGCGTGCCCCCGGGCGGTCGAGGAGGGGCGCTGCCGGGGCACCGAGGGCAACGGGCGGCAGGCGGTGGGGGTGCTGCAGCATGACCTGGAACTGGCACCCGGCGAGGAGGCCAAACTGACCAACATGATTGGCGTCACCCTCGACCGGCGCGAGGTGTTGCCCATGGTGCGGCGCTTCCGCCATCCCCGGGTGGTGGAGGCCGAACTGGAACGGTTGCGCAGCTTCTGGGACGAGTACCTCTCCCGGGTATGGGTGGAGACCCCCGACCCGGCCTTCAACCTCTCGCACAATATCTGGAATAAGTACCAGGCCTGGATCACCGCGCACTGGTCCCGGATGGACTCCTACTATATCGGGGGCGCCTCCATCCAGGGCTTCCGCGACTCGTGGCAAGACTTGCTCGCGGCCATGGTCAACGACCCCCGCTGGGCCCAGCAACAACTGTCATACCTGCTCGCTCACCAGTTCTCCGACGGCGGCACCCTGCACAACTGGGACCCCCGCACCAACATCGGAGTGCGCACGGGCCACTCCGATGACCCCATGTGGCTGGTGATGGGCATGATCCGCTACCTGAAGGAGACGGGGGACTACGACGTGCTCGACCTGGACGTGGACTATTACGACGGCAAGGTGGGCACCGTCTACGAGCATATGTGCCAGGCGATGGATTTCACCCTCCGCCACCGCAGTGACCGGGGCATCCCGCTGATCGGCGCGGCCGACTGGAACGACGGCCTGGACCAGGTGGGACGGGAGGGGCGCGGCGAGTCGGTGATGGTGGCCGCACACTTGGCCTGGATGGCCCGCGAGATGGCGGAACTGGCGGAGCGGCGGGGGGAGCGGGACCGTGCCGAGCGCTACCGCCGGGAGCGCGAGAGCCTGAAGGAATGCGTCAACACCTACTTCTGGGAGGGCAAGTGGTACGCCCGGGCCACCACCGACGAGGGCCGCGTCATCGGGTGCTCCATCTGCTCCGACGGCCAGATCTACCTGAACGCGCAGTCGTGGTCGGTGCTCTCGGGCATCGCCGAGGGGGAGCGCGCGATCAAGGCCATGGACGCGGCGTGGGAGCTGCTCGACACCCCCTACGGGCCCTGCATCTTCTTGCCTGCCTATGACACGCCGCAGCCCGACATCGGGATCATCACCCGCTTCGCCCCCGGCACCAAGGAGAATGGGACCATCTTCAACCACCCCGTGGCCTGGGCCATCATGGCCGAGTGCGTGCTGGGCCGGGGCGACCGGGCCTACGAGACCTGGAAGAAGAACAATTTCACCAGCCTGATGGCCGACCCCGACCGCTACCGCGCCGAGCCCTACGTCTATGCCGAGTACATCAACGGCCCCGGCTCCGCGCAGTTCGGCGAGGGCAACTTCACCTGGATGACGGGCACCGCCTCCTGGATGTGGCGGGTATGCCTGGACTGGATCCTGGGCGTGCGCCCGGATTGGGACAGCCTGGTGGTGGACCCTTGCCTGCCGACCTCCTGGGACCGGGTGCACGTGCGCCGGCCCTGGCGCCACGCCGTCTATGAAATCGAAATCGAGAATCCCGAGCACGTGAGCAAGGGACAGGTCGCCCTGGAGGTGGATGGAGAGCGGATTGAGGGGAACCGCCTGCCTGCCTTTGGCGACCGGCGTACCCACCAGGTGCGGGCCACGCTCCAGCCGGCAGAGGTGCTGGTGGGGGAGGGGGCGAGGTAGGAGTAGGTAAACAGGCGCATGGGCCTCCCTCTTCCCCCTCTCTGGACGGGCCAGGGCGCTTCGGCGCATCTGGGCCAGGCGCACGGCACCGCCCCCGGCGAGCGCATTTTCTTCCGATCGGCACGGGGCCCTGCCCTGGTGGCCAACATCGCCCTCCCCGCCTCGCGTTCGTGAAGTACCGGACAGGCGAATGGGCGGATGGGTGCAGGGGACGGAGGGGGGCCGTTTCTGGTCGCCCGGAGACCCGCACCCCTCTTGTATCTCCACGGCGCGCGGTGTACAGTTCTCCCATGGACCGCTGGCTCCAATCCCCCGAAATGATCCATGCCTCCCGCACCGCGCTCACCGTGGCAGGGATCGTGCTGGCCGCGATTATCGGTAACGCGCTGGTGCGTCGGGCTGCGGCGCGCATGGGCCGGGGGCTGGCCGCGCGGTCGGGGGAGCGGCGGGCGCAGGCGCTGACAGTGATCACGCTACTTGCCAACGTGGGCAAGTACGCCGTTTTTGGCGTCGCCCTGGTCACGGCCCTCGACGCGATGGGGGTGCCCATCGCCCCGCTGCTGGCGGGCGCCGGCTTCCTGGGACTGGCGGTAGGTTTTGGGGCGCAAAGTCTGGTGCGGGACGTGGTCACCGGCTTCTTTATCATCTTCGAGGGGCAGTATGCGGTGGGCCAGTTGGTTGAGGTGAATGGCCAGTTGGGGGTGGTGGAGGAAGTAGGGCTACGCGTGACCCGGCTGCGCTCGCTGAGTGGCGAGGTGCGCTTCTTTGCCAACGGCGGCATCACCACGGTCACCAACTTCGATAAGGTGGGGATGCCCTATCTACTCACCGTGCCCGCGCAGGTGCCCAAGGCTGCGTTGGTGGCCGCGCTGGCGGATTTCCAGCGGCTTTTTCCGGTGCTGGCGGGGCCGGCGGAGGTGAGCGCCCCGATCACCCTGGAAAGTGGGCGCGAGGTGCTGCAGGCCCGGCTGCGGGTCTTTCCCTCCCGGCAGCCGGTGCTGGAGGCGAATCTCGCCGCGCAGGTGGTCAGGTCGCTCGCCGCGCAGGGGCTGACGGTGGCTGCCGAAGAGGTGGCGCTGGCGACGGAATCCGCGCTTTGAGCAGAAGAAGGTGGACGTACTGCTGGCGGTTGACCTGGTGCGGCTGAGTTGCGAGCGTCAGATACAGCGTGCGGTACTCATCGCCGCGCTTCGTTCCCGCGCTCGTCGTGGCGAAGGACGCTGGCACCGTGGTTGAGCCCTACCATGCCCAACATCCGCGCCCGCTGCTCCGTGCGGTGCACGAACGCATACTCATTGACCAGGCATTCGTCGCTGCCGTCGCCCTATCGCGCGACCTCCAGGCGTCGTGCTCCCGGCTGCTGTGCGGCCTTGAGGAGCGGGCAGCCTACCCCGCCGCTTCGCGCACCATGCGCAGGATGCTCTCGATGCAGACGCGGCTGGCATACTCGCCCTTGGCGGAGAAGGCGGCGCCCCCCGGGCGGTTGATCTGCTCATCGGTGAGGTGTTCGGGCCGCCAGTGGGTTTCCAGGGAGACGCTGCCCTGGTAATCGGAGGCCAGCAGCGCCCGCAACTGCCCAGGATAGTCAATTATCCCCTCGCCCACCGCCACGCAGCGGGTTTTGCCTTTTTCCTCGTCATAGATCGCGTCTTTCAAGTGGAAGTGGACCATATGCGACTTGACGCGCTCGTAGGCATCGGGGTATGGGCGCTCGCCGCCCTGGGCGAACACCTCATTGCCCGGGTCCCACACCGCCCTGATACGAGGATGATTGATCTCGGTAAGCATGCGGTCGAGCTGCTTGCCGGTGCCTACGGAGCAGGCAGCCTCGTTCTCGATGGCAAGGATGGCATCCATCTCATCCACGATATCGGCAGGGACCTGGAAGTTTGCCAGGATAATGTCCCACACGTCATCCGTGCGTCCGGTATCCCAGAAGGTGAAGCCCCGCACCAGTTTGGTGCCCAACTGGTGCCCCAGGTCAATGCAGCGGCGCAGAATCTCGTGGTGCTCCTTGATGGCCGCTTCGTCGTCGAGTTTGCACTTGTAAAAGGGGCTGGCGATGCAGGAGACGGTCATACCGGTGGGCTCGAGGATGGCCTTGATGCGGGCGATGTCCGCGGGCTGCAGGGCATGCGGCGGCTTTTCCCAGGTGCTGCGGATTTCCACGGTTTGCAGGCCGTATTCACTGGCCACCTGTACGGCACGCTCGAAGTCCTGCGAAATCTCATCCGTAATGACACCGATCTTGAACATCGGACCCTCCTGGCTGGCAGCGGTCATTCGAAGCAGGTGATCTCGTGGAACTGCCGGTAGCGGGCCTCAACCTCGGGCGGGGTTACAGTCAGCAGGCGGTTGAGGCTGAAGTCCTCCACGTCGAACGAGGCCATGACGCTGCCGTAGATGATGGCCTTGCGCAGATTGGCCTCGCTGGGATCGCCGCTGGCGGCAAGATACCCGGCCAGGCCGCCGGCAAACGTGTCGCCGGCACCGGTGGGGTCGCGCACCTCCTCACAGGGGTAGGAGGGAGCGCTGAAGTGGCTATCTGGGGTGAAGAGCAGGGCGCCGTGCTCGCCCTTCTTGATGATCACCGCCCGTGGACCGAGGTCGAGCACCTGGCGGGCTGCCGCCAACAGGCTGGTCGTGTTACAGAGTTGCCGGGCCTCGCCGTCGTTGAGCAACACCAGGTCCACCCGGCGCAGCACCGCCAGCAGATCCTCGCGCTTGGCAGAGATCCAGTAGTTCATGGTGTCGCACATAGTAAAGAGCGGCCGCTCGACCTGGTCGAGCACCGACAGTTGCAGCGCGGGGTCGATGTTGGCCAAGAACACCAGCGGGGTGGTGCGGTAGGCAGCGGGGAGGGTGGGGCGGAAGTGCTCGAAGACGTTGAGGTGGGTGGCGACGGTGTGAGCGGCGTTCATGTCGTACTCATAGTAGCCGCTCCAGCGGAAGGTGCTGCCGGGGCTCACCTGCACCCCCTCCAGGTCCACGCCACGGGCCTTGAGCAGGTCCATGTGGGCAGAGGGGAAGTCCTGCCCCACCACCCCCACGATGCGCACCGGGGCATAAAAGGAGGCGGCGACGGCGGCGTAGCACGCGGCCCCGCCGAGGACTTCGCGCACGCTGCCGAAGGGGGTCTGCACCGTGTCCAGGGCCATCGACCCCACGATCAGCAGGGGGTGGCCCTGGCGGTCATACACTGGCTTTGGCACCCTGTTCTCCAACCCCGGGGGCATTCCCGGGCGTCCCATAGATACCCTAAAGCCCCTGCTGTTGTCAAACTTGCCAAGGGCGCGCCCTGAGGTTATCATGCCCCTGGGGCCCATCATGAAAGTGCTCTTGATTTGCTCTGCCGGCATGTCCACCAGCCTGCTCGCGCGCGCCATGGAGAAGGCGGCGGCCGCCGCCGGGATCGCCCTCGAGGTGGCGACGGCCGGCACCGCCGAGTTGCCGGAGGCTCTGGAGGGGATGCAGGTGGCGCTGGTGGGGCCCCAGGTACGGCACCGGCTAGGGCAGATCGAGGCCATGGCCGAGGCAGCGGGGGTGCCGGTGGCCCTCATTCCGGCCCAGGTGTATGGAACGGTGGATGGGCCGGCTGCGCTGGAGCAGGCCCGGGCCCTGGCGGGAGTGGCGAATGGTTGACGACAAGGCCCGTGAGATTGATGTGCTCATCCGCGCCCGCTATCCGCTCATCTACCTGATCTCATGGGAAGAGCGGCGGGTGCTGGCTGCCCTGCGCGAGGTGGTGGCCGCGCAGAACAAGCAACTCTTCCTGTGGACCGAGACCATGGGCCTGCGCCCCGGTGTGGTGCAGAGTCGCCCGGTGGCCCCGGTGGCCGGGGCCGAGGAACCCACCGCGGTGCTGGAGTACATCCGCACCTCCACCGCGCCCGCGGTGTATGTGCTGCAGGATTTCCACCCCTTCCTGCAGGCGCACTACCCCGGCAGCAGCCTGGTGGTGCGCAAGTTACGCGACCTGGTGGAGACCCTGCGCACGTCTTACAAGACGGTCATCCTGCTCTCCCCCTTGCTTGCCCTGCCCCCCGAGTTGGAGAAGGACGTCACGGTAGTGGATTACGACCTGCCCACGGTGGAGGAACTGGCGGGGCTGCTGGACGAGGTGGTGGAGAGCGTGCAGGCCAACCAGCACGTGGATACCACCCTGACCCCGGCGGCACGGGAGCAGGTGCTGAAGGCGGCCACCGGGATGACCCTGGCCGAGGCCGAGAACGTGTTTGCCAAGTGCATCGTGAAATTGCGTCGCTTCGATGTGGATACCATCATCGCCGAGAAGGAGCAGGTGATCCGCAAGTCGGGGGTGCTGGAGTACTACCACCAGATCGAGGACGTGGCCAACCTGGGGGGACTGGGGACGCTCAAGCAATGGCTGCAACACCGCACCTCCTGCTTCACGCAAAAGGCGCGGGAATACGGGCTGCCTGCCCCCAAGGGGTTGCTGCTGCTCGGGGTGCAGGGCTGCGGCAAGAGCCTCACCGCCAAGACGGTGGCCGGGTTGTGGAAACTGCCACTCTTGCGCCTGGATGTGGGCCGCATCTTCTCAGGGCTGGTGGGCTCTTCCGAGGAGAACATGCGTCGGGCGATCAAGACCGCGGAGGCGGTGAGCCCGGCCGTACTCTGGGTGGACGAAATCGAGAAGGGCCTGTCAGGCATCCGCAGTTCCGGTGAGGTGGACGCGGGGGTGACCAGCCGGGTCTTTGGCACCCTGATCACGTGGCTGCAGGAGAAGACCGCACCGGTGTTCGTGGTGGCCACTGCCAACGACGTCTCCGCCCTGCCCCCCGAGTTGTTGCGAAAGGGACGGTTCGACGAGATTTTCTTCGTGGACCTGCCGGGCACCCGGGAACGGCGGGACATCCTGGCCATCCACCTGCGGCGGCGCCGCCGGGACCCCGAGGCCTTCAAACTGGAGGAACTGGCCGCCAGGACCGAGGGGTTCAGCGGCGCGGAACTGGAGGGGGTGGTGATCGAGGCCATGTACCGCGCTTTTGCCGACGGCCGCGAGGTGGCGGACGCCGACCTGGAGGAGGCGGTGCAGGCGACGGTGCCGCTGGCGGTGACCATGCGCGAGGAGATTGACGAGTTGCGCGAGTGGGCGCGGTTGCGTGCCCGGCACGCCTCCGTGGACGAGCCGGCAGGATGAGCCAGGACCGGTTTGAGTACCTGGAGATCGAGATCAGCAGCGAGCGGCGGGCCGCCCCCCCGCCGGTAGCCCCCGGCGGCGGCCGGCGCAGGCGCCCACTGGTAGTGCGCGCGCTGGAGGTGATCGGCAGTTTTGGCACTGGGCCCGGGCAATTCAACTCGCCGTGCGGGCTGGCAGTGGGTCGCTACGGGGAGTTGTACGTGGCCGACTCCCTGAACCACCGGGTGCAGCGCATCAGCCCCACCGGGGAGGTGCTGATCCTGGGCGAGCCGGGCAAGCGGCTGGGGCAGTTTGCCTGCCCCAAGGACGTGGCGGTGGACCAGGCGAGCGCGCTCTACGTGGTAGAGCAGGGCAACTGCCGGGTGCAGAAATTCAACCGGGAGGGGCAGTGGGTGGCGGTCTTCGGGATGCCGGGAACTGCCCCGGGCCAGATGCGCAGCCCCACCGGGGTGGCGGTAGATTCCTTCCTCAACGTCTACGTGGCCGATGCCGGCAACGGTCGGGTGCAGGCTTTTGACCCCGACGGCCAGCTGCTGTACGCAATCATGCTGCGCGATGAGGCGGGGCACGCCAAGCACATGGCGCGGCCCTCCGGGGTGGCGGTGGACGAGCAGTCGCTGGTGTACGTGGCCGAGACCAATGCCCACCGCGTGGTCAAGTGCAACAAGAACGGCGAGACGCTGGCGACCTTCGGCAGCCCCGGCCCGGCCCGCGGTGAGTTGAACGAGCCCTGGGCACTGGCTCTGGACCCACAGGGCAACCTGTGGGTGAGCGAACTGGGCAGCCACCGCATCCAGCGCTTCGATCCGGAGGGACGCGTGGAGATTGACTATAGCCGACAGGAGGGGTTGCCTGGGCGCATCGTCTCCCCCTCCGGGCTGGCGGTGGACCCCCGGGAGGGCGACCTCTACCTGGCGGACACCCTCAACCATCGCGTGCTCCGAATGCGGGTGGAAGCGGCCAAGTAGCGCCCTCCATGCGGATCTGGGAGGCGGGGACTGGGATGCTTCAACACTGGAGCGATAGCGACCTCACCTATACCGGCGAGCAGTTGGCCAGCCTGTGGGCCTTTCGCACCTTCGGCCTGCAGGGGGACAGCATCGTCGCCTTTGCCGGGCCCTGTCGAGTGGGGCCGCAGCATATGGTGGACCTGGCCGACGTGCGGGCCAAGGCGTTCATCTCCAGCGAGCGCATGCTGCATTTCATCGTCGAGCACTTTGACGTGTCCCTGCGCGAAACCGTAGCGCGGCAGCGGCTGCTGGTGGCCCTCGCCGGCGACCTGGTGCGAGCCCAGGCGCCCGATCTGGCGCGGCGGGGAGACGACTTGTACCTGGGCGAGCGCAAGCTGAGCGTTTCCATCGCCACCGCCTCGCCGGTGTCCACGCTCATCCACCTGGGGCTCAACGTCTCCAGCGCCCACACCCCGGTGCCCACGGTCGGCCTGGATGACCTGCGCCTGGAGCCCGAATGCCTGGCCTGGCAGGTGATGGACGCCTATGTGGAAGAGATGGCGGGCATCGAGGCGGCGCGGCGCAAGGTAAAGGGGGTGCCGTGATGCGGCCCGAGCAGGCACTGGAGACGGTCGCCCAGGAGATCGCGCGGGTGGTGGGGGAGGTGGATCCGGCCGAGGTGGGGGCGCTGGTGGAGGCGCTGGTGCGGCCCCGACAGGTTTTTGTCACCGGCCAGGGGCGCAGCGGGCTGGTAGCCCGGGCCTTTGCCATGCGCCTGGCGCAGGCGGGCTTGCGCGCCTACGTGGCGGGCGACCCCACCACCGGCCCCATCGGGGCGGGCGACCTGCTGGTGGTGGCCAGCGGCTCCGGCGAGACCGCGAGCAGCGTGACCGCGGCCTGCACCGCCCAGGGGGCGGGCGCCCAGGTGGCTCTGCTCACTATCCGCGCCGACTCGAGCATCGGCGAGATGGCCGACCTGGTGGTGCGCATCCCCGCCCCCAGCCCCAAGGCGGGGCCGACCGGGTGGCATTCCGCGCAGCCGCTGGGTTCGCTCTTCGAGCAGGCGCTGCTGGCCGTGCTCGACGCCGCCGTGCTCGCGCTCATGGACAGGCTGGGCGAGACCCCGGATAGCATGTTCGCCCGCCACGCCAACCTGGAATAGCGATGACCGCCTACCCCGAGCCCCCGCCCATCAACCTGTATGAGGTCTTCTCCGCCATCCAGGGGGAGGGGCCACTGGCGGGCGAGCGCATGATCTTCCTGCGGGTGACCGGGTGCAACCTGGCCTGCTCCTACTGCGACTCCCCGGAGGCCCGCCAGCCCGCCCCCACCTGCCGGGTCGAGACCGCCCCCGGTCGGCGCAGGTACGAGCACGTCCCCAACCCGATACCCCCCGCCCGCCTGGCGGCAGCCCTGGCCCGGCTGCAGGCCTTCCCCGGCCTACATTCGCACCTAGCGCTGACGGGCGGCGAGCCGCTGCTTTACCCTGACTTCGTGTGCTGGGTGGCGGTGGAGGCCAAGGCGCAGGACCTGCAGGTCCTGCTCGAGACCAACGGCACTCTGCCCGAGGCCATGCGCCAATGCCTGGAGGCAGTGGACTGGGTGTCCATGGACCTGAAGTTGCCCAGTGCCACCGGCCTCCCCCCGCTCTGGGAGGAGCACCGGGCCTTCCTGGAGGCCCTGCGCGCCGATTTCGTGGGCGGTGGCCTGCAGGGCTATGCCAAGGCGGTGGTGGCCGAGGGCACCCCCGACGCCGAGATCCGGCAGGCGGCCTCCCTCGTCGCCGGCATGGGCGGGTCGTTCGCCCTCGTCCTGCAGCCGGCCACGCCCTGCCCCGGCGGCCCCGAGCCGCCGGACGAATTGCGCCTGCTGGCCATGCAGGAAGCCGCCCGCCGGGTGCACCCGCGTACCCTGGTCATCCCGCAGGTGCACAGGCTGATGGGGCAGAGGTGAGGGATCCGGCACTCGGCATTCGGCATCCGGCACTCGGCATTCGGCATCCGGCACTCGTGTGGATGCTGGAACCTAAGGGCAAGGGAAGCCGGCCTATGGAGTGCGGGGGCTGCTGCTCCCCCGTAGCCGTGGCGAAGGGGGATGCCCCCGCTTTCCTCGCGGGCACGCAAGTGCCCGACCGCGTAGGGGCCCGTCAAGGGCATGAGCGCCTTCTCGCAGCGGGGGTAACGGCGACGGCTTCCGTAGAGGGGCCCCGGACGGCCTCACGGCGCCTCTGCAGTGGAACTACATGGGCGCCATACGGTCCAGCTGGTACTCGACGGCAGCCATCTTGTCAAGCAGATCCGTCTTCAGCTGGGCCGTACCAGAGCGGAGTTCCCCCACGTCGGACTGAAGGCTGGAGAGTGCCTGCACGCAGACCCATACGGCGCAGCCGGTGTAGCCATCGTCACCTTCGTCCACGTGCCACTCGTCTCCTATAGGCTGGGAAGGGTGAGAGCGGAGTCTACTGCCGAGGCGCTTTCGCCGGGTGGGCAGGGGGTTCCTTGGGGGCAGCGAATCGGGGGGTGGAGGGGTCGAGATAAGTCGGTGCCGTTTCCTCAACTGGCTAATCGGGCCTGCGGATGATCCGACCAGCGGTACACCGAAGCCCAACGTGAGGGTGGTTGAGAAGCCGCCACCGGTGATCGAGCGCCGGGTGAACGCGGAGAACTGGGAGCGAATCCGCAACGCGCCCAAGTGCCTTCGCGACCTGCTTATCAAGGGGGAGCCGATCACCGGTCTCGTTGCCCATGAGTATACAGGTCGGGTGAACAGAGGGACGTATTGGTCAGCCACACCGGAAGGTGCGACCAAGCACTACCTACAGGATAGCCCCTGGGCGGGACTGCAGGAGGTGACGCTCACATG
>Ga0315298_1003951_pt1 | contig 22766 bp, 17 predicted proteins | sample WHS_1_MG_FD_203077 | JGI IMG/M metagenome (GOLD analysis project Ga0315298, IMG submission 203077) | Extremophilic microbial mat communities from Washburn Hot Springs, YNP, Wyoming, USA - WHS_1_MG | ecosystem: Environmental > Aquatic > Thermal springs > Hot (42-90C) | place: USA: Wyoming...
CGACATCCGCCCGTCTCATCGGCGACGCCTGCCTGGAGGCGGTGAGGCGGCGCGGAGCGGAGGTAATCGTGCTGGGGTGCACGGCCATGGCCGGCCTGGCCGAGACCATCCGGCGGCGGCTGGCCGAAGAGGGGCTGGACGTCCCGGTAATCGAGCCTCTGGCGGCGGCCTTCCGGATGCTGCAGGCCCTACTGGAGCTCGGCTGGAAAAGGCGTGCGCCGCGGGGTGGGTCCGGATGCGCGCCGGGCGGGGCGCTCGGATGCGCGCCGGGCGGGGCGCTCGGACGCGCGCCGGGGTGCCCCGGGCGGTAGAGGCGATAGAGTAGGGGCGAAGAGTAGGGGCGATAGAAAGGAGACTGGCTCGTGATGGACCAACGGTCGGTAGAGCTGGACCGGCTGGCTCCTGCGGTGGTGACGATGCTTCGGGTCAATCTGGGCCTGGGTCCCGGTGAGTCGGTCCTGGTCCTGACCGACGTGCCGTCGGCGGCCGAACTGGCCCGGCTCGACCCGGCGGCGACGGAGGACTTCCTCGGCCGCATCGTCCTCGCCCGGGCCGTGGCGGCCATCGCCGCCCGCGAATTCGGGGCGGACCGCGTCGAGTATCACCCGTACCCCTCCGTGGGGCAGCACGGGACCGAAGTGCCGCCCGAGGTGGCCCGCCGCATGGCGGCGACTGCAGTTACGGTGGCTCTCACCACCTACTCCCTGACCCACACCGAGGCCACGGCCGCGGCGGCCGCCGCGGGGCGGCGCATAGCGAGCATGCCGGGGATAACGGCGGCCATGTTCGCATCCGACGGGCCGATGGCCGTCGACTACGAGGCCGTCCGCCGGGACACCCGGCGCTTCGCCGACCTTTTGACCGAGGCTTCGGAGGTGCGGGTGGTCTGCCCGGCCGGGACCGACCTCACCTTCTCCCTCGCGGGGCGGCAAGGCGGGGCCGACGACGGTTTTCTCGCCTCCCCCGGAAGCTGGGGGAACCTCCCTGCGGGTGAGGCTTTCGCGGCTCCGGTCGAAGGGACGGCCCGGGGTCGCCTGGTGGTCCGCCGGGGCTGGTATCCCGGGCTGGACGAAGACATGACCCTGGTCTTCGAGGGCGGAGAGGTCCGGGAAATCAAGGGAGGAGGCGCGGTGGGGCGGTCCTTCGCCGAACGCCTCCGGCTGGACGCGCCGGAGGCGGCCGAACGGCACCGCCGCAACTGCGCGGAAATCGGCATCGGGACCAACCCGAACGCCAGGGTCCCGGATAACGTACTCGAGGCCGAGAAGATAAAGGGCACGGTCCACATCGCCATCGGCGATTCCAGCCACATGGGCGGACGGACCGTATCCGACCTGCACGAGGATTTCGTGGTACCCGAGCCGGATGTCTTTTTCGACGGACGGCCCGTCATCCGGCGCGGCCGCTGGTAAAAGGGGCCGCCGGGCCCGCGGCGGCACTCCCGCGCCCGCCGTCGCGGCCGCCGCCCGCCGGAAGGCATCCCAAGCCGGCAAGGAGGATGAGAGAGTGGCTCTTTACGAATACGAACTCTTCCGCGCGGCCCTGGTTCTGGCCCGCGACATCCTGGGGCTTCGGCCCGGCGAGGTCGCAGCCGTCACCGCCGATACCGAATCGGACGAGCGAGTCGTCAGCGCCACCGCCGCCGCCATCCACGCCTTGGGCGGCAAGCCCATGGTCATCACCGTGGCCAGCCCTACCGGCGTGGGTAAAGCCGCCGACCCGGCCCTGCCGGTCGAGGCCCTGGCCGCCGCCCTGGCCGAAGTGGACGTCTGGGTGGAGTACAATAACAAGTGGCTCCTTTATTCCACCCCCTTCGAGCTCGCCCGGGCCCGCAACGCCCGGCTGCGCTACATCTGCCTGGTCGGGATGAACGTGGACATGATGGTCCGGACCATCGGCCGGGTCGACCACGCGGCGCTAGGCCCGTTCCTGAAGCGGGTCACCGAGCTTACCCGAGGCGCCCGCCGGATGCGGGTCACGACGCCGGCCGGGACGGACCTCAGCTTCGAGAACGACCCGACCCGCCTTTACTCGTGCGACTCGGGGCAGGCCGACGTCCCCGGGGTGCACATGCTCACCGGTCAGATAAGCTGGGCGCCTGTCCTGGAGACCATCCAGGGGGTCCTGGTCTTCGACGGCACCATCAGCCCGCCGCTCAACCGCCGGGTGGACGCGCCGGTCCGCCTGACCATCAAGGACGGGCGGGTCGTCGAGGCCGCCGGCGGCAACGACGCCCTCACCTACTGGAACTGGCTCAAGAGCTTCGACGACCCGAACATGTTCCGGCTCGCCCACATCGCCTACGGCTTCAATCCGGGGGCCAAGCTCACCGGGAATGTGCTGGAGGACGAGAGGGTGTGGGGCGTGACCGAATGGGGTCTTGGTTATCTGCAGCCCATCGACGCCCCGCCCGACGGCATCCCGGCCAAGTCGCACTCGGACGGCATCTGTCTCAAGTCGTCGGTATGGCTCGACGGGGTGCCTCTGCTCGAGGAAGGCCGGGTGGTCCATCCCGAACTGGCCGACGCGGCCCGCGCCCTGGAGCCGGATTGACCGTGGGAGCCGCGACACCCACCCCCGACGACGTCCTGGCTCTCATCCGGGCGCGGCGCTCGGTGCGCCGTTACACGTCCCGGCCCCTCTCCGAGGCCGACCTGGTCCGTCTGGCCGAGGCGGGCCGCTGGGCTCCGAGCGGGTCCAACCGTCAGCCCTGCGTCTTCGTGGCCGTCGACGACCCGCCGGCACTCGAGGCGCTGCGGGCGCTGGCTCCGGGCATCATCGGGCGCCCGACGGCGGTGATGGCCGTCTGCCTGGACACCGGCCGCCTCCGTGAGGGCGACGGCGACGGGTCGCTCCCGGTGACCGACGCGGCTCTGGACGCGGCCATGGCCGCCCAGAACATCCTTCTTTCGGCCTGGTCCGTGGGCATAGGTTCGTGTCCGGTCCTGTCGTTCGACCCGACCGGCGTGGAGAGGCTGCTAGGGCTGCCTCCCGAGGTTCGGCCGGTCCTGCTCATCGCCCTCGGTTACCCCGCCGGGCCGGTCCGCGTGCCGCGCCGGCGGCCGCTGGGCGCCATGCTGCACCGGAACCTTTACGGAACGGGGTTCCCCGACGAGGTCGTGGCCCGTTTCGACGGGGCCGACCGGGACACCCCGACCGCCCCGGGTGAGGCGGCCGAGACCGCGTCCGCGGCCTCAGCCCGGTCTCCAGCCCCAGCCCCGCCTCCGGCTTCAGCCCCGCCTCCGGCCTCAGCCCCGCCTCCGGCCGGGACCGCGCTTCCGGGGGCCGCCGACGCGGCCCGCGACACGCTGCAGCGCGAGGTTCTCAAGGTGGTCGCGTTCCTTCTCTCCTCCGCCAGGCTTCTGACGACGGAGCCCAGGAGCTATGGTCCGTACCGTCTCATCGACGCCGCGGGGAGGCTGGCTGAGGCGATGTCGGCCTGCGGCCTGGCCGACGCCCCGCTCAGGGCCATCGCCGAGGCCATAGAGAAGGAAAAGTACTACGGGCTGGAAAACGAGCCCGAGGTGCTGGCGCTACTCGACCGGCTTCTAGGCGTCGCCGCGGCGGCGGTCGCCGGGCGGAGTTGACGGGGCGGCGGAGTTGACCGGAGCGAGTGGGGGCATGGTAAGCTGGGCCGAGGAGGGTGCTCCCGTGACCAAGCCCGTTGTCGCGTTGCTTTTGGGCAGCCGCTCCGACCTTCCGGTGATGCGGAAGGCGGCGGCTGTGCTCGATGAATTCGCCGTGCCCTACGAGGTCCGGGTCCTGTCCGCCCACCGCTGCCCCGAGGCTCTCGAAACCTACATCCGCGGCGCGGAGGCGGCCGGCGTCCAGGTTTTCGTCTGCGCCGCCGGCCTGGCCGCCCATTTGGCGGGGGCGGTCGCCGCCCGCACCACCCTTCCCGTTATCGGGGTTCCTCTCTCCGCTTCCCTCGGCGGGCTCGACGCTCTGCTTTCCACGGTGCAGATGCCTCCCGGGATACCCGTGGCGACCGTGGGTGTCGATGCCGCCGCCAACGGGGCCTACCTGGCCCTGGCCATCCTGGCTCCGGGCCGCCCCGAGCTTGCGGAAAGGCTCAAGGCCTTCCGGCGCGAGACGGCGGCCCGAATCGAGGCCGGGTCGGCGGTCGGACCCGAAGAGCTGCGGGCCGGGCCGGCGCCGGCCGCGCCCGGGCCCGGGCCGGCGCCGGCCGCGGGGCGGCGCGAGGGGGGCGGGCGCCCGTGATTGACCGCTACACTCGACCGGTGATGCGCGAGCTGTGGTCGACGGCCCGCCGCTACCGGCGGTGGCTCGACATCGAGGTCCTGGCTTGTCAGGCGCAGGCCCGCCTGGGGCGTATCCCGGCCGAGGACGCCGAGGCCGTCACCCGCGCGGCCGGCGCTCTGGTCATCGACGATTCCTTCGTCCGCGAGGTGGACGAGGTCGAGGCCGTCGTCCGCCACGACGTCATCGCTTTCGTCACTGTCGCCGCGCGGCGCGTCGATGGGCTTCTGGCGACGGGCGCGACGGGCGTGACGGGCGGGGCGGGCGGGGCGGGCGCGACCGGCCCGGCCCCCGGACCCCGGCCCTTCGTTCCGGGCGCCGGTCCCGGGCGCTACATCCACTTCGGCCTCACTTCCTACGACGTGGTCGACACGGCCCTGTCGAGCCTCATGGTCGAGGCTATAGACATCATTGGGGCCGGGCTCGACCGGCTCCTCGGGGTCCTGCGGGAGCTTGCCGTGCGCCACCGGCGGACCCTGATGGTCGCCCGCACCCACGGTGTGCACGCCGAGCCGACGACTTTCGGCCTGAAGATGGCCCTCTGGTACGCCGACGGTCTGCGCAACGCCGCCCGCCTGCGGGCCGCCCGCGAAGAGGTCGCCGTGGGCCGGTTGGCCGGGGCGGTGGGGACCTACGCCAACGTCGAGCCAGCCGTGGAGGCGTATGTGTGCGAGAAGCTGGGCCTGCGGCCGGCCCCCATCTCCACCCAGGTCCTCCAACGCGACCGGCACGCCGCCTACATCGGCGCCCTGGCCATCCTGGCCTCTTGTCTGGACCGTTACGCCGTCGAGATCCGTTCGCTGCAGCGGACGGAAATCCGGGAGGTCGAGGAGCCGTTCGCGGAGGGCCAGAAAGGTTCGTCGGCGATGCCGCACAAGCGCAACCCCGTAGCCTGCGAACAGCTCAGCGGCCTGGCCCGGCTGGTCCGGGCGGACGCGGGGGCGGCCCTGGAGAACATAGGGCTCTGGCACGAGCGCGACATCTCCAACTCGTCGGTGGAACGAGTCATCATCCCGGACGTGACCTCGCTGGTCGATTACATGCTCGACCGCTTCACGGAGATAATGGCGGGCCTAAAGGTCTTCCCGGGACGGATGCGGCGGAACCTCGATCTCACCGGCGGGCTGGTCTACTCCCAGCGGGTCCTTTTGGCCCTGGTCGACGCCGGGCTGTCGCGCGAGGACGCCTACGCCCTCGTCCAGCGGCACGCCATGGCCGCCTGGCAGGCGGCGGACGACGCTGCGGCGGACGGGGCCGCGGACGACGGAGCAGTGGACGACAGGGCGGTGGACGAGAGGGCGGCGGACGACAGGGCGGCCTCGTCCGGCGGGGCCGGGGGTCGGAGGAACGCGACCCGGCCAGCCACCTTCCGCGAGCGGCTCGAGGCCGACCCCGTGGTGCGGAGGCATCTCGGCCCGGCTGAACTCGCCGCCTGTTTCGACCCCGAGTGGTACCTGCGCAACGTCGACACCGTTTTCGCGAGGCTGGGCTTGGGGCCGACTCCCGAAGGCGCCGCGGGCGCCAGGGGCGTCCAGGGCGTCTAACGGTCTCCGGCGGCCGCGGCGGTTGCCTCGGCCGCCGGCCGTAGCCCACCTATCCTCTGTATCCCTCGAGCTATCCCTCAGCTATCCTCTCAGCCCGGCTGGTTCTGCATCTCGCAGGCCGCGACGGTGTGCTTGCAGAGAACGATAGTCGTCACCGAACCGACGCCGCCCGGGACGGGCGTTATCTTCGCCACGATGGGTTCGACCGCGGCGTAGTCCACGTCCCCGCAGTACTTCCCCGGGTTGGCGGGGTCCTCGTTGATGCCGACGTCGAAGACCACCTGGCCCGGCCGGACGTAATCCGCCCCGATCATTTTGGCCTTGCCCACCGCCGCGACCAAGAGGTCGGCCTCGGCACAGACGGCCGGCAGGTTCTCGGTGCGGGAATGGCAGATGGTCACCGTCGCGTGCTCCCGGAGAAGAAGCATGGCCATCGGCTTGCCCACTACTTGAGAGCGGCCGACCACGACAGCTCTCTTGCCCTTCAGGGGGATGCCGTAGAACCTTAGCATCTCCATGCAGGCCGTCGGCGTGCACGGCGGGAACCCGGTGGGGTCGTCCGTGTAAACCTTGGCGGCGCCGCCCATGGTCATGCAATCGACGTCCTTGTCGACCGGGATGAGCGACCGGATTCGGCGCTCGTTCAGCGTCTTGGGCAGCGGCGAGAACATCAGGATGCCGTGGATGGTCTTATCGGCCCCAACCTCGGTCACGGCGGCCTCCAGGACCTCCTGGGCCACGTCCGCCGGATACTCGAAGACCTTATAGGCCAGACCGATGGACTCGCAGGTTTTCTTTATGCCCCCCTCGTAAAAGAGGTCGTCCGGACGCGCCCCCACGCGGATGATGCCCAGGGTCGGGTCAAGGCCCCGCGCCTTGAGGTCCTCCACCTTCTTTTTCAGGTCCTCCCGCATCGCGTCGGCGACGGGCTTTCCGGCAAGTCTTTCCGCCATGTGCGTCCCTCCACCTTCGATGTCCGTTTCAATAAGTCCATAGTCCATTCGGCTTCGATGTCCGTTCCGCCGGTCCCCGGCTCGGCGGCCCTGGTTCCGGCCGGGCCGGCGAGCCGCCGCCGGCATCAGGCGCCCAGTTTCTTCATCACCAAAGCCAGCGTCTCGTCGGCGAGTTTGGTTCCCTCTGCCATCAGCTCCGCCATCTCCCGGCGCGCCTGGGCCAGGAAAGCCTCATCCTTGATGATGTTCAGGTTTATGACCACGTTCAGCGAGCCGGCGACGAGAGCGGCCTTGAGAAAGGCCGCGGCGCACCCGGCGTCGGAGACGGCCAGCGCGGAGCCGATTTGGGCCATGCGATTGGCGACGCGCAGACCCTCGGCTGCTTTCCGCATGATTTCCATGGGCACCGAGCACGCCTGGATGGCGCACTTCTCCAAGGTCTCGGCCCGCTTGGGGTCGTCCTTCGGGATACCGTAAGCTTTGGACAGCGGTTCGAAGACCTCGGCGTCCCGGGAGACCAGCCTCTCGAACTCCTCGATTATCCGCGAGCCTTTGGCTAAAAGGTCCTTGACCTCGGCCTCCACATCCGCGTACTTCTTCTTACCTACGGTCAGGTTGCCGACCATGTTGCTGAGGGCCATCCCGATGGCTCCGCCGAAGGCCGCCGCCCCTCCGCCCCCGGGCACGGGCGCGCTCGACGCCAGGACCTCGACGAACTCCTTGCAGGACTTGTCCAGCACTTGGGCATCGCTCCTTGTCCACACGGCCCCGCAGGCCGGGTTTTCCATAGTGACTTCCATAGTGACTAGTAACGCTTTTCAACAGCGCGGCGAGGATTCCCGCGCCCCGGCGCCGCGACTCCCGAACATTCGCCGGCGGCATCCCCGCGAGTGTCCGGTCCGGCGGGTTGTTTCGGCCTGGGCCCCTTGTTATCATCCAGTCATTAGAACCATTTCGATATGGAACCGTTCCGTGGGTCCGCGGGCGGTTGTTCCGCGGGGGCGTTCGGATAAGGCTTAGGAGCGCCGAAGGGGAAGGCTGTAAAGGCTATAAGAGTGGGCGGTAAGGTCCGGATGGGAGCGGGGGCGGGGACGATGGTGAACGAGCGCCGCAAGCTTTACGAGGGTAAGGCTAAGATTGTCTGGGAGCCGGGCGCGGACGACGAGGCCGCCCTGGCCGGGGCCGGGCTGTCCGCGGCGGACGCCTGCGTCGTGGAGTACAAGGACGACGCCACGGCCTTCGACGGCAAGAAGAGGGGGCGCATCGGCGACAAGGGCCGGTGCAACAATCTCATCTCGGCCGCGCTCTTCGAGCTTCTCGAGCGCGAGGGCGTCCCCACCCACTACGTCGGCACTCTTTCCGACCGGGAGATGCTTGTGCGTCGCCTGGACATCGTCCCGGTCGAGGTCGTGGTCCGGAACGTGGCCGCCGGGAGCCTGGCCAAGCGTCTGGGTGTCGAAGAAGGGACGCCCATGACCGCCCCGGTCCTCGAGCTGTACTACAAGAGCGACGCCCTGGGCGACCCCATGGTCAACCGGTACCACGTCCGGGCGATGAACTGGGCCGCCGATGCCGAGATGGACCTTATCGAAAACCTCGCCCTGCGCGTCAACGACATCCTGACCCGCCGCCTGGCCGAGGCCGGTCTAAGGCTCATCGACTTCAAGCTCGAGTTCGGACGCTCCGGCTCAGGCCGAATCCTCGTCGGCGACGAAATCTCCCCCGACACGTGTCGTTTCTGGGACCTCGGCACCAACGAGAAGCTCGACAAAGACCGTTTCCGGCGTGACCTTGGCGGGGTCGAGGAAGCCTACCAAGAAGTGCTGCGCCGCGTCACGGCCGCGGCGGAGAAGTGGAGGACCGTCCGAGCGACCGCCGCGGGCCCTGGGCAAGCCGCCGCCGGGCCGGCTCCGACCGCCGGTGGTTCCTCGGGCGCGGTGGCTCGCGTCTACGTCACCTTGAAGAAGACTGTCCTCGACCCGCAGGGCGCCGCCGTCGAGAACGCCCTGAAGGCCCTCGGCTACAGCGAGGTCGCCGCGGTCAGGGTGGGTAAGTTCATCGTCCTGGAGTTGCGGGAGGCCGACCCCGGTCGGGTCGACGAGATGTGCCGGCGCCTTCTGGCCAACCCTGTCATCGAGGATTACCGTTTCGAGGTGGGCGATTAGTCGCCGCTCCCAAGTTTCGCGCCCGGCGCCACCGGGATACCAAAAAGCACCCGGCTACCATGAGTGCGGTCGTTCCCGCGGCTGCCAGTAAATAGCTGACAGGAGGCCGCCGTGGGGGCGACGTCGGAGTCGGGGCGGCCTTCACGCCGTCACTACTGCGGCCCGAACTCGGCTCATTTGGGGTGGGCTCGTTTACGGCCTGCCAGGCTTTCAGCCTGCTCTCGAACGAAGCGGCCAGGGCCGCGAAGTCGGTGCCGCGTGGGTAGGTCCGCGATGCCTCCCCCTGATAATCGTCCCCAATGATCATCCAGCCGCTCGTCTCTTTGACGAGCGTGAAATCATGCGCCTGCTCGAAAGGATAAGCTGTCGGCTCCTGCCTAAAGACCTGGTGCCCGATGACGACGACCTTGGCCCTGGCTGAGTCGTGCTCCATCTCGAGCGAGTCCCACTGCAGAGTGTAGTCATAACTCACGACTCCTACGCCTGTCTCCCTCCAACACAGCAGGCAGTACTGCAAAAGGCCCAGCTCGTAGTTGTAAAGCTCCTCCCCGCTCGGCTTGGACCTGTCGATCACCATTCCAAGGTCGAGCCCCTTGCCGCGGACGAGACTCTCGTAGTGCAACCGGACGTATGTGTCCACGGCTGAAGCGATTTTATCTTTCTCGTCGAGCTGGGGGTCCGCCTGCGCATCGGCGTATGCGGCTTCGATGTCAGGAGCGGGCTCAGGGGCGTACGGTGGTGGAGGCTGAATCGCTCCCTGCGCTGCGCTTGATATCACGGCCAGCACCACCACCAGCGCCAGCACGACGCCGGCAATCCGGGCCAATTCCAGGCTCCCCTTCTCGCGTACGCTGCCTTCGGCATGCTCCGTCAGAAGGCCCTGAAGGTTCCTTTCCTATCTTTACCAGAATATACGGGCTAACGATGTTCTTTGTCAAGCATTGGCGTCTCCGAGCTGACCTCAATCCTAATTCCGCGGTCGGTGGCAAAGCCCAAGAAGCGGACGTTCCAGACGAGCCCCCGCATAATGTTCGGCTTTTACGGCCGTCCGGGCTGGGCACGATGGTATGATGCGGCTATAGGCCGTAGGGGCCGAGCGCCGGGAGGCGCCGGACGCGAAGGCGGAGAGGTGACGGATGTGGCGCGTGTCCGCTTCGGTGTCGTCGTTTTCCCCGGCTCCAACTGCGACGCCGATACCTATCACGCCGTGGGCGAGGTCCTGGGGGAAAAGGTCGAGTACATCTGGCACGGCCGCACCGACGTGTCGGGTTTCGACTGCCTCATCCTCCCCGGCGGCTTTTCCTACGGCGACTATCTGCGCACCGGGGCCATCGCCCGCTTCTCGCCGGTGATGAACGAGGTCGTGCGGTTCGCCCAGCGCGGCGGGCTGGTCATCGGTATCTGCAACGGGTTCCAGATTCTCCTCGAGGCCGGTCTTTTACCGGGGGCGATGCTGCGCAACCGGAGCCTGCAGTTCCGCTGCCTATACGTCAATGTCCGGGTCGAGAACTCCGATACGCCTTTTACGCGGCTCTGCCGGCCGGGGCAGGTTCTGCGCCTGCCCATCGCCCACGCCGACGGTAACTACACCGCCCCGCCCGAGACGGTGGCGGAGCTGGAGAAGAGCAGGCGGGTCGTCTTCCGCTACGTCGACGACTGCGGCGAGCCGACGGAGGAGAGTAACCCCAACGGTTCGGTCGGTAACATCGCCGGTATCGTCAACGCGGCCGGGAACGTCTTGGGCCTCATGCCGCACCCCGAGCGCGCGTCCGAGGCGATCCTCGGCTCGACCGACGGACGGCTCATCTTCGAATCCATCGTCTCGTTCGTACGGGAGAAAGGGGGCCGCACCCTTTGAGCTTGACGGACCCGATGCGTCAGGAGGCTCCCTGGGAAAAGGTCGGTCTCAGCGCCGACGAGTACGCCCTCATCGTGAAGAAACTCGGCCGCGAACCCAACCAGGTGGAACTGGGCCTGTTCGGGGTCATGTGGTCGGAGCACTGCTCCTACAAGACCTCCAAGCTTCACCTGGCCCTTCTGCCGCAGAGCGGCCGACGCATCCTCGTCGGTCCCGGTGAGAATGCGGGCGCGGCCGACCTCGGCGACGGCTTCGTGGTCGTCTGGAAGATAGAGAGCCATAACCACCCCTCGGCCATCGAGCCCTACCAGGGAGCGGCCACGGGCGTCGGGGGCATCCTCCGCGACATCTTCACCATGGGGGCCCGGCCCATCGCCTGTCTCGACTCGCTCCGTTTCGGCCCCCTCGACGACCCCCGCGTGCGCTACCTGGTCGGCGGGGTGGTCGCCGGCATCGCCGGCTACGGTAACACCACCGGCATCCCCACGGTGGGCGGGGAGATGTTCTTCGACGATTGTTACCGAGACAACTGTCTGGTGAACGTGATGTGCGTGGGCCTGGTTCCTCGTCCCGCCGGCCGTCTCATCCGCGGCCGGGCCGAGGGACCGGGGAACCCGGTGCTTCTGGTCGGCAACCGGACCGGCCGGGACGGCATCCACGGGGCGAGCCTTTTGGCCTCGCGGGAGTTCGACGAGAAGGCCGAGGAGATGCGGCCGGCCGTCCAGGTGGCCGACCCGTTCGTCGAGAAGCTGCTGATTGAGGCCTGCCTGGAACTGGCGGACTGGGACGGGCTCGTGGGCATCAATGACCTCGGGGCGGCCGGTCTCACCTCGGCCGCCTCGGAGATGGCGTCCCGGGCCGGCACCGGCCTCGAGCTGGACCTGACCCGCGTCCCGCGCCGCGAGGCCGGGATGACTCCCTACGAAGTCATGCTTTCCGAATCGCAGGAGCGGATGCTCGTCGTCGTCAAGCGGGGGCGGGAGGAGGAGGCGCTCGGTCTCTTCCGGAAGTGGGGCCTCGAGGCGGCGGTGATCGGCCGCGTGACGGACGACGGGATGCTCCGGATTGTTGACCGCGTCGACTCGTCGCCCGCGAACCCGGCCCTGTCGGGCGAAGGACGCCTCACGGCCGACGCGGCGGGTGAAGGGCGGCCGGCGGCGGGGGAGCTCCGCGTCGTGGCCGAGGTCCCGGCCAGGGCCCTGGCTCACGACGCCCCGGTCTACGACCGCCCGGCGGCCGAGCCCGCCTACCTGGCCGAGGCCCGCAGGCTGGACCTGGGCCGCCTGCCGGATGTAAAGCCGCGCGGCGGAGGTCCCGAGGCGGACGCGGCCCTGCGCCGCCTTCTGGCCTCGCCCAACATCGCCTGCAAGGAGTGGGTCTGGCGGCAGTACGACCACATGGTCCGGGTCAACACGGTGGTCCTGCCCGGCTCGGACGCGGCCGTCCTGCGCCTGAGGCACGAGCGACCATTGGAGGTAGGGGCCCTGGGCGCGGCGCGCGGCGCGCCGGCGGCGGACGAAACCGCGGCGGGCGGCCGGCCCGCCGTCACCCGCGGCATCGCTTTGACCACGGACGGCAACGGCCGCTACACTTACCTGGACCCCTTCCTCGGGGGCGCTCAGGCCGTGGCGGAGGCCGCGCGGAACGTGGTCTGCGCCGGGGCCGAGCCGGTCGGGCTCACGAACTGCCTTAATTTCGCCAACCCCGAGGACCCCGGCGTGATGTGGCAGTTCCGGCGGTGCATCGAAGGCATGGCCGAGGCCTGCCGGGTCCTGGAGATACCGGTCACCGGCGGAAACGTCAGCTTCTACAACGAAACGATGGGAGCCGCTATCTTCCCGACCCCGGTCGTCGGCATGCTCGGCTTGGTCGAAGACGTCGAAAGACACGCGACGACGGCCGGCTTTAAGGCCGAAGGCGATCTCGTGCTTCTGGCCGGCGAGACCCGGGAGGAGCTCGGAGGTTCCGAATACCTTCGTCTTGTCGCCGGCGAGGTCCGCGGAGTCCCGCCGACGCTGGACCTCAGCCGCGAGAAGCGGTTGCAGGCGTTTGTCCTGGAGGCCGTCCGGGCCGGTCTGGTCCGCTCGGCCCACGACTGCGCCGAGGGCGGACTGGCCGTGGCTCTGGCCGAATGCGCGCTGCTGGCCCAGCCCGGCGCGGACGGTGTCGAAGCGGACGTCGAGGCCGGCGCGGTCGCCGATGGTTCGGGTATCCGTCTTGACGCCGCTCTTTTCGGCGAAACACAATCCAGAGTCGTCCTGAGTTGCGACCCCGCGGACCTCCCCGAGCTCGAGCGATTGGCGCGGCGGCACGCAGTCCCTTTGTCGCGTCTGGGTCGTGTCCGCCCGGCCCGCTTTCTGCTGTCTTTCGGCGGGCTGAGGGTGGTCGACGAGAAGACGGCGGAACTCGAGAGAATCTGGCGCCAAGCCCTGCCGGCGGCTCTGGAAGGTTAGCCGGGCGGGAAAAGGCGCTCCCGGTCGCCGCGGAGGCGGAGAACAGGCGAAGACGGAGGTGGGACGGGCTATGCACGAGACCGCACGGAGGACCTTGCGCGACGACGATGCCGTTCGCGACGCTTGCGGCGTCTACGGGGTCTGGGGTCATCCCGACGCGGCGCGGCTCATCTACTACGGGCTTTACGCCCTGCAGCACCGCGGGCAGGAATCGGCCGGCATCGTCACTTCGGACGGCCGCCGCGTCGCCCACCACAAGGGCATGGGCCTGGTCTCGGACGTCTTCGACGACGCCCGGGTCGACGCCATGTGCGGCCACCTCGGTATCGGACACGTGCGCTATTCCACGAGCGGTTCGTCCCGCCTGGCCAACGCTCAGCCGGTGGTGGTCCGCTACCGGGGCGGTCTCCTGGCTTTGGCCCACAACGGTAACCTTGTCAACGCCCTGGCCCTCCGCTCCCGGTTGGAGGACGAGGGGTCCATCTTCCAGACCACGGTCGACACGGAAGTGCTCGCCCACCTCATCGCCCGGAGCCGGCTGCGGGACCTGGACCAGGCCCTGGTGGAGGCGCTGGGCGAGATAAAGGGCGGCTACGCCCTCGTTCTGATGAACGAGACCACGCTTCTGGCCGCCCGCGACCCCAACGGCTTTCGGCCGCTCTGCCTGGGACGCTTCCCGGAGGGCGGCTGGGCGGTCGCCTCCGAGACCTGCGCCCTGGACGCGACCGGGGCGGAGTTCGTCCGCGAGGTCCGCCCCGGCGAGATGCTGGTCGTCGACGAGCACGGGTTGCGGTCCCTCCAGGCCGTCCCACCGGGCAAGCCGTCCCTTTGCGTATTCGAGTACATCTACCTGGCTCGTCCGGACTCCAACCTCGAGGGACGGAACGTCCACGCCGTCCGTAAGGCCCTGGGGCGCCGTCTGGCGGAAGACGCTCCGGTCGAGGCCGACATCGTCACCGGCGTCCCCGATTCGAGCATCTCCGCGGCCTCCGGCTACGCCGAGCGGGCGGGCATCCCCTACGAGATGGGGCTGGTAAAGAACCGCTACATCGGCCGCACCTTCATCCAGCCGCAGGCCGCCTCCCGGGCCTTCGGCGTCAAGGTGAAGCTGAACCCTCTGCGCAAGGTGCTCGAGGGCAAGCGGGTCGTCCTCATCGACGACTCCATCGTCCGCGGGACTACATCGCGGCGCATCGTGAGCCTGCTGCGGCAGGCCGGGGCCGTCGAGGTGCACCTGCGCATCGCCTCGCCGCCTTACCGCTACCCGTGTTACTACGGCATCGATACCTCGGCCGAGGGCGAACTCATTGCCGCTACCCGGTCCGTCCAGGAAATCCGGGCCGCCGTCGGGGCCGACAGCCTGGCCTATCTCTCGGTCCCGGCCCTCCACGAGACGGTGACCGGCCTGCCGGACTGGCCGGTGGCGGAGCGGCTGTGCATGGCCTGCTTCACCGGGGAGTACCCGGTGGACGTGAGCGGCGCCCGCGGGAAGTTCGAACTGGAGGCCAGGACGGATGTCTGAGGAGCGCAGGCGTGAGGAGCGCAGGCGGACAGGCGGACCGCTCACCTACCGGGAGGCCGGGGTCGACATCGACGCCGGCAACAGGGCCGTCGACCTCATCCGTGGTCTGGCCGCGGCCACGGCCCGGCCGGAGAGCCTGGGCGGCATCGGGGGCTTCGGCGGACTGGTGGCGCTGCCGGCGGGCCGCTGGCGCGAGCCGGTGCTGGTCTCGGGGGCCGACGGCGTCGGAACCAAGCTCAAGATAGCCTTCATGCTGGACAAGCACGATACGGTCGGGCTCGATTGCGTCGCCTATAACGTCAACGACGTCGCCTGCTGCGGGGCCGAACCGCTTTTCCTTCTCGATTACATCGGCCTGGGGCGTCTGGTCCCCGAGGTTGTGGCGATGGTGGTCGAGGGCGTCGCCGCCGGCTGCCTGGCGGCCGGGTGCGTCCTGGCGGGCGGGGAGACGGCCGAGCTCCCCGGCTTCTATGGTCCGGGGGAGTACGACCTGGCGGGGTTCGCGGTCGGTGTCGTCGAGCGTTCGCACATCATCGACGGCTCCCGTGTGGCCTCCGGCGACGTCCTGGTCGGGTTGGCCTCGACCGGTCTGCAATCCAGCGGGTTCTCACTGGTGCGGCGGGCGGTCTTCGAGGAGGCGGGGCACCGCCCGGACGAGTATGTGGCCGAGTTCGGCCGGACGCTGGGGGAGGAGCTGCTGACCCCGACCGCCGTTTACCCGCGGCTGCTGCTTCACCTGGCCGCGCGCTTCGACATCCGGGCCGTCGTCAACATAACGGGCGGGGGCTTTTACGACAACATCCCCAGGGTCATCCCGGCGGGGCTCGGGGTCCGCGTGGACCGCGGAAGCTGGCCCGAACCTCCGGTCTTCGACTTCGTTCGCCGCTCCGGCGCCATCGAGCCGGCCGAGATGTTCCGCACTTTCAACATGGGCGTAGGGATGGCCCTGGTTGTGCCTCCGCACCAGGCGGATGCCGTCTGCCGGGCGGTGCGGGAGTGGAGCGGGTTCGACCTCGTCGCGCCCGACGTTCCTGGTCGGGCGGCCGAGCCGGCCCCGGCGGCCGAGCAGGCCCCGGCGGCCGAGCAGGCCCGGTTGGCCCGGCTGGCCCGCCTGGCGGAGCCGCCGCGCCGGGCCTGGCCTATCGGAGAGGTCGTCCCTCTGGCCGAACTAGGCCTGCCGCCCGACGCACCGCCGGGGCGACGCGTGGTCATCGTCGGGAAGGACGGGAGCCGGTTTTAGGGAACCAATATCCCGGGGGGTGACGATACCATGCCCGACGGTTCGGAAGAGGGCGGCGGACGAAGAAAGCTCCGTCTGGGAGTCCTGGCCTCGGGCCGTGGTTCGAACCTGCAGGCCATCATCGACGCCGGTGAGCGCGGCGACCTCGACGCCGAGGTCGTCGTCGTCATCTCCGACCGCCGCAACGCCGAAGCCCTGCGGCGGGCGGCGCGGCACAATATCGAGGGCATCTACCTGGACCCCAAGGCCTTCCGCAGCCGGGAGGAGTACGACGAGCGCCTCGCCGCGCTCCTCGGCGAGCGCCGCGTCGACCTGGTCATCCTGGCCGGTTATATGCGCATCGTCGGGCCGGCGGTCTTGCGGGCCTTCCCCTGGCGGGTCATGAACATCCATCCGGCTCTTCTGCCGGCGTTCCCGGGCAAGGAGGGGCAGCGCCAGGCTCTGGAGCAAGGGGTCAAGGTCTCCGGCTGCACGGTCCACTTCGTCGACGGGGGCGTGGACACCGGCCCCATCATCATCCAACGGGCCGTCCCCGTTCTCGAAGGCGACACCGTGGGGGACCTGGCCGACCGGATTCTGGCCGAGGAGCACCGCATCTACCCCGAGGCCATCCAGCTTTACGCCGAGGGGCGCCTGCGCGTCGTGGACGGCCGGCGGGTGGAGGTCCTGCCGCGCGGCGCGGGCAAGCCGGGCAAAGAACCCGCCGCCGGCGGTCCGACCCCGGTCCCGTCGTCGGTTTCGGCGCGGCGGCGGCGGGCGGTCCTCAGTGTCTACGACAAGAGCGGTCTTATCGGTTTTGCCCGCGGCCTCATCGAGGCGGGCTTCGAGCTCGTTTCGAGCGGCGGCACGGCCCGGGTGCTGCGTGACGCCGGCCTGCCGGTCATCCCCGTGGAGGACGTCACCGAGTTCCCCGAGATGCTGGACGGGCGGGTCAAGACTCTCCACCCGGCCATCCACGGCGGCATCCTGGCCCGGCGCGACCTCCCGGACCACCTGGCCGAGCTGGCGCGGCACGGCATCGCGCCGGTGGACCTGGTCTGCGTCAACCTTTACCCGTTCCAGGCGACGGTCAACCGTCTGACGACCGGGCGGCCGGGGGCCGAGACCACCGTCGAGGCCCTGGCCGAGGCCTTGGAGAACATCGACATCGGCGGGCCGGCTCTCATCCGGGCCGCGGCCAAGAACCACGAGGCCGTCACTGTGGTGACCGACCCGAGCCAGTACGAGATAGTCCTGGGCTACCTCAGGAACTCGGGCGAGGTGCCGCTCTGGGTCCGTCGCGAGCTCGCCCTGCGAGCCTTCCGACATACGGCTTTTTACGACGCCGTCATCGCCTCGTACCTGGAAACCGTGGTGGCCGACGCCCGGCCGGAGGGCTGGGAGCCGAACAGCGCCGGCCGGACGGCGCCGGCGGCGGAGACCGAGCCGCCCGCGCCCGAGGCGCCGACCTTCCCCGACCATCTCAGCCTGCCCTACGAGAAAGTCGCCGATTTGCGCTACGGAGAGAACCCCCACCAGGCGGCGGCCTTTTACCGGCATCCGCTCCGCCGCGTCCTCGACGACCTCGGGGCGACCCTTCCGGGAGCCACGCTGCTCCAGGGTAAGGAACTCTCGTTCAACAACATCGCCGACGCCGAGACCGCCCTTCGGTGCGTCCAGGACCTCGGCGACGGACCGGCCGCCGTGGCTGTTAAGCACGGCAGCCCGTGCGGGGCCGCCGTAGGAAAGGACATCCTGGAGGCCTACCGGCGGTGCGCGGCCTCCGACCCGGTGTCCATCTTCGGTGGCATCGTGGCCCTGAACCGACCGGTGACGGCGGAGGCGGCCGCCGAACTGGCCGGGCTGTTCCTGGAAATCGTTCTGGCTCCGGAGTTCTCGCCCGAGGCTCTGGACCTGCTCGGCCGTAAGCCCGACCTCCGGCTTCTGGCTGTGCCCGTCGCCGCCGGGCGGGCCGTCCGGGCGGCCCTGGACTTTGAGGTCCGGTCGGTCGCCGGGGGTCTTTTGGTGCAGACCCGGGATCTCTTTCTGGCCCGGCCCGAGGTGTGGAAACCGGTCACGGTCCGACGGCCCACGCCGGCCGAACTCGACGACCTGTGGCTGGCCTGGCGGGTGTGCCGGTACGCCAAGTCGAACGCCGTGGTCCTGGCCAGGTCGGGCCAGGTGGTCGGCATCGGCGGGGGGCAGACGAACCGGGTCGACGCGGTCCGCCTGGCGGTCCAGCACGCCGCGCTGCACTTCCGCGAGGCCGGCGGGGCCGCGGGGGCGGTCCTGGCTTCCGACGGCTTCTTCCCGTTCCCCGATTCGGTCGAGGCGGCGGCCGCCGCGGGCGTGACGGCCATCGCCCAGCCGGGCGGGTCGCTGCGGGATGCCGAGTCCATCCGGGCCGCCGACGCGGCCGGCCTGGCCATGGTGTTCACCGGGGAAAGACACTTCCGGCATTAAGTTGCGGCACCAGGCGGGCCCCGGCCCGGCCGCGATGCGGTCCTTGGCGGCCCCCTAGCGCGCTCCTGACGGGGGTCGATTCGGAACGGAGGCCGATTCGTATTTGAACGCTCCGCGTGCGGAAGGCCGACCTGTTTCGGCGCGGTCTGTCTACATAGCGGTCGTCGGGGCGCGGGAAGCCTCGCCGGAGGAACTCCGGTGGGCCGAGAGCGTGGGGCGGGAGGTCGCCCGCGCTGGAGCGGTCCTTGTCTGCGGGGGACGCGGCGGCGCGATGGAGGCGGCTTCCCGGGGGGCGCAGGAGGCCGGAGGGCTGGTGCTGGGGATTCTCCCCGAGGAGGACCGCTTTTCGGCCAACCCTTACGTGAGTGTGGCCGTGGCCACGGGGATGGGCAGCGCCCGCAACGTCATCATCGTCCGGACGGCCGACGCGGTCGTGGCCGTAGGCGGCGGCTTCGGGACTTTATCGGAAATAGCTCTGGCCTTGGGGGCCGGTAAGCCGGTGATCGGCCTTGGGACCTGGCGCCTGAGCCGCGCCCCGGCCCGCGTATCCGTGGGTTCGGGCGGGGCGGGCCCCGGTGCGGGTGGCCCCGGGGCTTCGGGCATCATCGAGGCCGATTCGCCCGAGAGCGCCGTCCGTCTGGCGCTGGAGGCGCTCGGCGCCCGGACGGCGGACGGGGAGCGGTCCGGGACCGCTCCCCGTCCGGGCGGGGGTGGGACGCGCTAAACGTTTAACGGGCCGCTCTTCGCCTTGGCCGCGGCCGGGCCGCCTCGCCCGGCCTCAATGCTTTTAGTGCTCTAATACCTTTTGGCAGTGCCTTTTGGCACCTTTGTTGACACCCTTGTCGATACCTTTGGCCCCGGTGTCTAAGGGTGTCGCGCCGAAGCTTTTAGCCTGGTGGCTAACCAGTTTAAGGTTTTAATCGACCGCCCCGCGCTCGCCTCCGCGTCCTGAGCCTCTCCGGCCGTCCGGTTCTTGGTCTTGTAGACGAAACATACCACAAGGAGTTCCGGCTCGTCACCCAGTATCGTATAGTCGTTTAGCTAACCGGCGACGGCTTTCGCCGTGTGGAAATCAGAGGGACGACTTGCCGCCAGCAAACAAGGTCCGGGCTTATGTTTTAGACAATCCTAACGACCGCAGCGCGGGAGGAGGCTTTCTGTGTCCACGGCTGGGCTGGACTATCTGGCTCCGGTCACTCTGGCTGAACTCTTCGACATTCTTTCCGAATTACGGGAAAAAGCCCGGATCATTGCCGGCGGGACCGACGTCGTTCCGGCCATGCGGAAAGGAAAGCTCGGTCCCGAGGTCACCACTCTCGTCAGCCTCAAGAACCTGCCCTTGCGTTACATCCGTAAAGACGGGCGCGGCGAAGGCGGACTGGCCATCGGCGCCGCGACGACCCACGCCGAACTCGCCGCTTCGGAGCTGGTCCGGAGAGAGGCGTCGGCCCTGGCTGCCGGAGCCGGGTCGGTCGGGTCACTCCAAATCCGCAACGTGGCGACCATTGGCGGCAACATCGCTAACGCCGGCCCGTCGGCGGATACGGCGGCGCCCCTTTTGGCCCTGGGGGCTTTGGTCCGTATCGCCAGTAAGCGGGGAGAGCGCCTGGTTCCCATCGACCGGTTCTACCGCGGCCCCTCGCGGAGCTGTCTTGAGCCCGACGAGGTGGTCCTCGAGTTCATCCTCCCCGAGGCTCCTTCGCACTCCGCTTCGCATTACACCAAGTTCAGTCCGCGGAGCTACATGGATTTGGCCTGGGTCGGGGTGGCGGTCATGGTCTGCCTGGACCCGTCCCTGCGCCGCTGCGACGACGTGCGGATCGGTCTTTCGGCCGTCGCTCCCGCGCCCATGCGGGCCTACCGGGCCGAGAGCGTGCTGCGCGGCCGCGAGATGACCGAAGGCCTGGTGGCTGAGGCGGCGCGGGCGGCTTCCGAGGAGTGCGAGCCGAACCCGCGGTCGCGGCGCGTTCCGGCCTGGTACCGCCGGGAGATGGTGGCTGTTCTCGTCAGGCGCGGGCTCGCGGAGGCCCGGCGGGCCGCGGCCGGGGAGACGGTCGATTCCGGACCGGCGGCCGAGATTGCGGTCGAGACCCAAGAGAAAAGGGGGGCTCCAGGTGCGTGACATCACGCTGAAGGTGAACGGTGTCACGCGGACCGTTTCGGTCGACGTGGAGACGACGCTGCTCGACGTCATCCGCGACGACCTCGGCCTGCACGGGACCAAGAAACGGTGCGAGGGCGGGGATTGCGGAGCCTGCACGGTCATCCTCGACGGCAAGGCCGTCGTTTCCTGTCTTGTCCTGGCCGTGGAGGCGGACGGCAAGTCCGTCGTCACCGTGGAAGGCCTCGCCCGGGGCGGGGAGCTTTCTCCTTTACAGCGGGCCTTCGTCGCCAAGGGCGCCATCCAGTGCGGTTACTGCACCCCGGGTATGCTCATGAGCGCTCAGGCCCTTCTCGACCGGAACCCGCATCCCACGGAGGCCGAGGTCCGCGAGGCCATCGCCGGCAACCTCTGCCGCTGCACCGGCTACAGCAAGATTGTCGAGGCTGTGCTGGAGGTGAGCCGCAATGGCGGGTCCCGCTGAAGTCCGGGCCCAGGTCGGCTCCGGGGCGGGCCGTCCCGACTCCGGGGCGGGCTTCGATGTGCTCGGCCTGGCCGTCGAGCGGAAAGAGGGACCGGCCAAAGCCACCGGCGAGTTCGTCTTCCCGACCGACGTCCGTCTGCCGGGCATGGTCGTCGGTAAGGTCCTGCGGAGTCCGCACCCCCACGCCCTCATCAAGAACATCGACACCTCCGCCGCGGAGGCGATGGACGGCGTCCTGGCGGTGGTCACGGCCCGGAGCCTTCCCGACCCGGTGAAAATCGTCGTCTACGGGCAGGACCAGGCCGACGAGACCATCCTCGCGGTCGACAAGGTCCGTTATATCGGCGACGAAGTGGCCGCGGTGGCGGCCGTGGACGAGCCGACCGCCGAGGCGGCCCTCCGCGCCATCGTTGTCGACTACGAGCCCCTTTACGCCTACACGGATTTCGAGACCGCGGTGGAGGAGGCCCGGGTCGAAGGAAGGCCCCTCATCCACGAGGGCAAACCTGGGAATGTCGCCCAGGAAATCCACAACGTCCGCGGCGAACCCGACCGGGGTTTCGCCGAGGCCGACCGTATCTTTGAACAGGAGTACCGCACGGCGCGTGTCCATCAGGCCTACCTGGAGGCTAACGTGGCCGTCGCCCATTACACTAAGGCGGGACGCCTGGACATTTGGGCGTCCACCCAGTGGCCGACCCGCACCCGCGAGGACGTCGCCGCCATCCTGGGCCTGCCCGTCACGCGCGTCCGGGTTCTGCAGACCCACGTCGGCGGAGGCTTCGGGGGCAAGTTCTGCCCGAAACTGGCCCTTTTAGCTTCGGTCCTCAGCATGAAATGCGGCCGTCCGGTCCGCATGGCCAACACCCTCAAAGACGACTTCGAGGCGGCCCGGCCCTTCGGCTCCAGCCGTATCAGGCTCAAGACCGGCGTCAAGAACGACGGGACCATCACGGCCCGGGCCCTTTTCACCGTCATGGACAACGGCGCCTACAGCGCGAGCGGCCTATCGTGTCTGGGCGTGGCCTGCACCCGGGCGAACAACGTCTACCGCTGCCGGAACGTCAAGGAGGACGGCCTGTCGCCCTACACCAACCTCGTCCCGACGGGGGCCTACCGCGGCTACGGCAACCAGGTCTTGTCCTTCGCCATCGAGCGCGAGTCGGACCGTATCGCCAAAGCTCTGGGCATGAGTCCGGCCGAGTTCCGCCTGAGGAACGCCACCCTCGGGAACGAGGTCACGGTCGACGGCTACGTGGTCCGCAGCTGCGGCCTGTCGGAGACCATCCGCTGGGCGGCCGAGGCTTCCGATTTCGAGCACCGCCGTCCGCCCGAGGGCCCGTGGCGGTTCGGCAAGGGCATGTCCTCCGGCATCCACGTTTCGGGCAACATCATCTCCTATAAGCACTGGGACGCTTCCGGCGCCCTGGTCCGCGTGGACCAGGACGGCAAGGTCGAGCTTTTCACCCCGGAGCCCGACATCGGCCAGGGGGCCCACACGGTCCTGGCTCAAATCGCCGCCGAGGAGCTCGGGGTGCCTTACGAGGACGTCCACGTCCACGAAATCGACACCGACATGGTCCCCTTCGGCGTCGGCGCGGTCGGCAGCCACATCACCACCGTCGGCGGGAACGCGGTCAAAGTCGCCGCGGCCAACGCCCGCCGCGAGCTGGCCCAGACCGCGGCCGCGATGCTGGGCTGCCCGCCGGAGGAGGTCGTTATCCGCGAGGGCCGCGTCGGCCGC
>Ga0315298_1003956_pt1 | contig 22741 bp, 20 predicted proteins | sample WHS_1_MG_FD_203077 | JGI IMG/M metagenome (GOLD analysis project Ga0315298, IMG submission 203077) | Extremophilic microbial mat communities from Washburn Hot Springs, YNP, Wyoming, USA - WHS_1_MG | ecosystem: Environmental > Aquatic > Thermal springs > Hot (42-90C) | place: USA: Wyoming...
TTTGGTGAGACGTTGGTCGCCCAGTTTTGTTTCGCCAAATTCTATCTCTGCCCAAGTTTTTCCTTGATCCTGAGTCATCTCTGGTTGTGCCCCTTGGGGGCAATTTGAATTGGAAATTGTCTCTTTTATTTCGTAGTAGTTTCATAACATATATCAGATAAAATGTCTAGTTTTTAATTACTTAATGATTTCAAATAGTTACATTAATCACCAAATCCTTCCGATCCTTGCTTGATGGCTATACCCATATTATAGGAGACTTGTGGGTAAAGATTAGCCCCTTGAGCGAGGGGGGGAACAAAGCATCAAATGAATAACGGTGCGGTTTGGAACGTCAAAAAAAGAGTGGGAAAAAGAAAGGAGGGCACGAACATGAGAAGATTCCTTACTCTGTTAAGCGGATTGATGCTCGTGTGGGTTTTGGTCAGTTGTGCGACCACGCCTCGTACCTACGAAGGGGGTGCCGTCGGAGCGGCGGCAGGCGCAATTGCTGGAGCGCTCCTTGATCACCATAATCCGTGGCGGGGAGGGGTGATTGGAGGGGTGATCGGAGCGGTTACAGGAGCGACGCTGACGGAGATCTCGGCCAGGGCATCCCGCGAGGCTGCGATGGAAGGCCGACCTGTGGAATACAGAACCGAGGACGGGAGAGGGATTTACCGCGCAGAGCCCATCGGCCCTTATGATCCTCAGACCCGCTGTAGTAAGATCCATGAACGGGTCTGGGAAGACGGACGGTTGATCAAGGATCAGGTGAGAGAGGTCTGCGAAAGCACGATGTATCAGAGAAGGTATTAGAACGGGTAGCCTTCCAATTGGTCGCACGGGGGTATTACCTCGATGGACTTTCACGGCCCTTCGCCGCCCTCGCGCAAGAAAAGGGAATGGTATTCCTGATGGGTCAGGTGCCTTTGGAGAAGATCAGCGATCAGATCGACCATTTGGCCGATTTCCTGATCGGACAGGCGTTTCCTTAGTACGTCCATCAGACGATCATCCGATAGCTTTTGCAGGTAGACAATGAGGGACGCCTCGTCGATCTCCCTCGAAAGCCCAAAGGCCACAGGACCTTTGTAGGTCTCTACGAACCTGTGCGAGTGCTTTCCCATTTAAACTCCTGGGTCCTTTAACCCACCCAACCAACCAGAAAGAGTGTTTCCCATCAACGCCAAAATCACCCCACTAAGCCTTTGCCGGCCCCCCCGAGGCGGAGGAAAGATATTCAACGAAACCTCTGATATTGTTCCCGAGGAAATAGAGCTCCCGGGTTCTTTCCTCGTCACGGAGTTCGGAGAGGGAACCGAACAGGGGATCTCTCTTCAAAAGGGCCTCTCGGCACCGTTCGAGAAGGTCACGACTCTCGCCGCCTTGCATCTGCTCCGAGATCACATCCCTCCAAAGATAGATCTGTTCCTTGTAGTGCCGTAACATTTCGTGTGAACTTCGATGAATCCCAAAATGGGCGTAACAGATTTCCCGATCGTCCCGTTCGAGGAGTCGATCGATGCTCGCCACAGCCTCCTCGAGGATGAACCGGGGAGGGGTGGATGGGCGAAGATAGAGGCGGTTTCCGAGATCACGAAAAACCCCGCCAGCCTCACCGACAAAGAGATAGCCGTCGTAAACGAGGCTCATGTGGTGAACAGCGTGGCCCGGGGTCTTCACGATCTCGAAGCCTTCTCGGTCAAATTCGTCACCGGAAAGGATATGGCTTGGAGGCACGGGGTCGATTTCTCCATAGTGGAGTGCGAGATCGCCCAAGACCTTCTTGCTCCCCTCCCAGAGTTTGCGGGGGTCGATCAAGTGGTCCCTTCCTGCAGGGTGACAAATGACGCGGGCCTCGGGGAAATGGTGAATCAGCTCGCCTATGCCTCCTGCGTGATCGATGTGAATGTGGGTTAGAAAGATGAATTCGATCCTCTCGATCTGAAGCTCTTCCAAGGCGCCAAGCAATTGGGGGATGGAAGCCTTGGGCCCCACGTCTACCAAAAAGGTGAGCTCCCCCTTGAAGACCCACGATGAGATAAAACGCTCAAGCCCCTCGACCTTCTGTTTGAGAGGAACAAGATAAAGAGACGGCCTCACGGAAAGTAGAGCCATATCCTTCCTCCGTTTTTTCTTACCTAAATTGAGCGATTCAAGTTGGTCATTGCGAGGCAAAGCCGAAGCAATCTCGATTTTATATGAGATTGCCACGCACCCTTTGGGTGCTCGCAATGACTAGTAATTAAAAGCTTTTTATAAAAAATCGCTCAATTTAGATCTTAGTTCATAGCCCATTTGGGTATGGATTACCAGAGGTTTAGTCGAGCGAACCCCATGGTGAAAATGGAGTGGACTATTCCTCCGGGACCTCTCCCTTTTCAAAGAGCAGTTCGTCTCGGGCGAAGGCATCGAGCTCGGCTGTCCGGATCGCTTCCCATCCTTCTCGGAGGTCAGGCGGAGAGACTTGTGCGATCTCCCGGGAAAGCTCCTCTCCGATGACGAGCTTCGTCAGGGAGATGACCGCCCGAGCGACGGTATCGGCCTGTTTCATGTCCTTTAAGTAGGCCAACCCCTTCAGGGCTTCGAGAAAGTCCCTCCGGGTATTAAGGGTGAACCCCCCCCGTTTCATCATGATCAGATACTTCATGGAGACGGATTCCCACCCCTCCCGGAACTCAGGGGTCATTTTTTCGGCGATCTTCTGAGAGAGCTCTTCGCCGATGATCAGTTTCGTCAGGGCAATGACGGTACGGCTGACCGTATCGGCTTGTCTCAAATCCTTAAGATTTGCCAGCTTCTTCACAGCCTCGAGAAATTCGATTCTTGTCTTCATGATGAAACCTCCTTGGATTAAATTCATGATTTCCTGATGCCCTCACACCGTGGGGAAGGAGGTATAAGGGAAAAGACCAAAGACCGTTTCTCTTCTGGCAGATCGAATCCGCGAGCTGTTTCTTTTTCCAACAAAGCGGACCTGTTGAAAATCCCCTCCATCATTATTGGTGAAATCGACGGGAAAAATCAAGGTTCAGCTCTCTCGAGGCCATCCGTTCTCCTCTCAAGGAAGGGTGATGAGGATTCTGTTGACAGAAGCCGTGGGGTTGATATAGATATTGAGAAGCTAAGAGTCGGGATCTTCAGGGACAAGGTCTTACACAATGAAGGCTTAGCGCACAGAGGAAACCCATCTATGCCCAAAATGACAAAGAAGGTGCTGAGCAGCCGGGTCTATGAGATGTTGAAGGAGATGATCGCGAAACATCGCTTTAGCCCCGGCACCCGGGTCAATGTGGAAGCCCTTTCCAGGGAGCTGGGTCTCAGTCGGACTCCTGTGTGGGAGGCAATTCGACGCCTCGAATTAGAAGGGTTGCTCTATAACATTCCTTATCGGGGTGTGTTCATGACGGAGATGACCCTCGAGCGGGCCCTGGAGCTCTACCAGGTGAGGGAAGTCTTGGAAGGGCTTGCTGGGAGGCTTGCCGCGAGCCACGTTTCGGAAAAGGCCCTCGAAAAAATGGCCAAGGAGTTGACGGTTCAAAGGGAGGTCATTGAGCGGGAGGACCTTGTTGGGTATTCCCAGTGCGATTTTGACTTTCACGATATCATTCACAAACTGTCCAACAATACGGTTCTTCAGGAGATGCTTGAGACCCTTAAGGCAAAGATGCAGCCCATTCGGATGGATATCAAACCCATTCTTCCTCGTCTCTATGAGGGACATCGGACAATGGTGGAAGCCCTACGGTCGAGAAAGGGGGATCGAGTGGAGAAAGTGATTCGTCTCCACAATCGCCTTGTTCAAAACCAGATCAGAAAAGAGATGGTGGCCAAGCGAAAAAAGCCAGTGGATTGAGGCAGTTCGAATTTCCTTAGAGATTGGAAGGTATTGGCGGAACTCCCTGTTTTCTCTTGACAAAAAAAAGCTGTTATTTTAGTATGCTCAAGTCAAGGAAGGTTCCTGCCGGAACGTTTAGGGGGACGAAAAAGCGATTTCGGTGCCATGAGGAGATAAAAAGGGTCTCCTTTGGGGGAAGCGGAAAGCCTTGGCCAGCCCGGCTTTGAAATCGAAGGGCAGCCAAAGCCCTTTCTTCCCGAAGCCGAACGAGCGTAGAAGTGGATTACTCGACGGTCCAATTGAGGCTTCAAGGGAAGGCCAGCGGTTTCGCCTGGCTTCTTGCAGGATCATCCAGGCCGGGAGGAACGTTTGGGGCTTACCCGGAAGCGACTGCCCCATGGCAGCCGCAGAAGGGCGAGAAAGGGGGGAATTCGTCATACGTTGGGGTTGATTCCCAATCCTGCGAAGCTTTTCCAAAGAAGAGATCTTTCTCGATCTCACTTTTTCCCTGAATCGTTTCCTTTTCTGTTTATTTTTGCCTGCTAAAGTGAAAAAAGGAACATGACCTCGGGACATGGAGAAAACCGGAATAGAAGGGAGGAAGAGACGTTTATGACGACGTACGCAGAGGCGGATCCAAGAAAACTGGCAGACTGGCAGATTGCCGAAATTGCAGAGGAACACTTGCCCACTCCTGATGAATGGCGTGAAAGACTGGGATTGCGAAAAGAAGAGATCATTCCAATGGGGAGGCTTTGTAAGCTTGACTTTATGAAGATCATCGAACGTCTGAAGGATCGACCCGATGGAAAGTACATTGAAGTCACCGCCATTACTCCTACTCCCCTTGGGGAAGGGAAGACGACGACCACTATGGGTCTTATTGAGGGTTTGGGCAAGAGAGGGAAAAATGTGGGCGGCTGCATTAGACAACCCTCTGGGGGGCCGACGATGAACATCAAGGGGACCGCAGCCGGAGGGGGCAAGGCCCTGCTCATTCCCATGACCGAGTTCTCTCTTGGGCTCACGGGTGACATCAACGACATCACCAATGCACACAACCTCGCCATGGTTGCGTTGAACGCGAGGATGCAGCACGAACGAAATTATGACGACGCGGAGCTGGCCAAAAGGGGACTTCGACGGCTCAATATCGACCCCACCAATGTGGAGATGGGATGGGTGATCGATTTCTGTGCTCAGGGGTTGCGCAACATCATCATGGGCATCGGAGGGAAAATGGATGGGTTCATGATGGCCTCCAAGTTCGGCATTACGGTGAGCTCTGAGTTGATGGCCATCCTCTCCATTGTTCGGGACCTGAAAGATCTGAGAGAAAGATTGGGGAAGATCGTCGTCGCCTACGACAAGAAAGGCAACCCCATCACCACCACGGACCTTGAGGTGGCTGGGGCCATGTGTGCATGGATGCGAAACACGATCAACCCCACGTTGATGAGCACGGTGGAATACCAGCCTTGCATGGTCCACGCCGGTCCCTTTGCCAATATCGCGGTCGGTCAGTCCTCGATCATTGCCGATCGCATTGGCCTGAAAATGTTTGATTACCACATCACCGAAAGCGGTTTCGCCGCAGATATTGGCTTTGAAAAGTTTTGGAACGTGAAGTGCCGGCTGAGCGGCCTGAAGCCGAACGTTTCCGTCCTGACCGTCACCATCCGGGCGCTGAAGATGCATGGAGGGGGTCCCGCGGTCGTTCCGGGTCGCCCTCTGCCGGAAGAGTATTCAAAAGAGAACCTGGAGCTCCTCGAAACAGGGATCGCCAATATGACCCACATGATTGGGGTGATTCGGAAATCAGGGATCAACCCCGTCGTCTGCATCAACTCGTTCCATACCGACACCAAGGACGAGGTCGCCCTTGTCCGGAAGTATGCGGAAAAGGCGGGCGCCCGATGCGCTGTCTCCGAGCAATGGCTTAAGGGAGGGGAGGGGGCTTTGGAGCTGGCCGATGCCGTGATGGATGCATGCAACGAGAAGGCCGAGTTTAAGTTTCTCTACCCTCTCGAAATGCCCCTTCGCCAACGGGTGGAGGTCATTGCCAAGGAGGTTTACGGCGCGGACGGAGTTTCGTGGCTTCCGGAAGCAGAGGCGAAGGCAAAGCGGTTTGAGGCAGATCCGAGCCTGAGAGATTTCAGCACGATGATGGTGAAGACCCACCTGAGCCTTACTCATGATCCCACGAAAAAAGGGGTTCCGAAGGGCTGGATACTTCCCATTCGGGATATTTTGCTTTTTGCAGGGGCGAAGTTCCTCTGCCCCATGGCCGGGACGATCAGCCTTATGCCAGGAACAAGTTCAGACCCGGCTTTCAGAAGGATCGATGTGGATGTGGAGACGGGAAAGGTAAAGGGTCTCTTTTAACGGAAAAAGGGGGATTCGGTTTGCCGTGTCCCCCTGTTCAACTTGAGTAGAGGGTGGTTCAAGGGAAGAATCGGAACGTGGCAAAACATCGCATCACCTTTCATCCTGCCGAAAGAAGCATATGGGTCGATGACGAAGAGAATCTTCTCCAGGCGGCCATGGGAGCAGGTATTCATATCAACGCCTCCTGCGGCGGAAGTGGAACCTGCGGTAAATGCAAAATAAGGATTCTCAAGGGAAGCTCCGATTCTCCCCCGCATCCTAAGCTCTCTCAGTGGGAATACGACGGGGGATACCGTCTGGCTTGCCTCACGACGGTTCGGGACGATCTGGAGGTCGAGGTTCCCGTTGAGTCTCGCGTCGACAAATCCGTTCTTGCCCTGAAGGAAGACCGAGCCCTTCGTCAATACCTCCTTTCCCCCCAAGACATTTACCAACTCGTTAAAGGTTGGGAAGTGGATCCCGCGGTTTTCAAGCGTTATGTGGAGCTGGTGCCGCCGAGCCTGGAGGATAACGTCAGCGATCTGACACGCCTCACGACCGCTTTGGCCAAGCAGCACGGGATCGAAGGAATCTCAGCCGACTTTCGGGTCATCCGAAAGCTGAGCCGCCTTCTACGGGAAGCCGACTGGAAGGTAACCGCCACCCTCGTTTTGACGCGAAAAGGGTATAAACTGATCAACGTGGAACCAGGCGATACGACGCGGCAAAACTACTCCATCGTCATCGATGTGGGAACGACCACGGTCTTCGGTCAGCTTCTGGACCTCAATGGCTGTGTCGTCTATGCTTGCCCCAATGGTCAGTGTGATGGGACGACCCTTTTCGCCCTGGCCGAGGCGTCCGATTATAACGGCCAGATCAGTTACGGCGAAGACGTGATCACGCGTATCGTCTATTCCCAGAAACCCGGGGGCCTGAAGAGGCTTCAGGAGGTGATCGTTTCCACGATCAACGGCATCATCCAGGAGCTTCTCCGGATGAGCCGGATTGATCCGATGCTGGTCTCTCATCTCGTGATCGCAGGCAATACAACGATGACCCAGCTCCTTTTGGGCCTGGATCCGAAATATCTCCGGGAAGCTCCTTATGTTCCCACTGCCAATTTCATCCCTCCGGTGCGGGCCGTGCATCTTGGCATCAATATCGGAGAACACGTCCACATCTATATTTTTCCCATGGTAGCAAGCTATGTGGGAGGGGATATCGTCGCTGGAATCCTTGGCTCCGGGATTTTTCAACGGGAGGCCCTCACCCTCTACATGGATATCGGAACGAACGGAGAGATCGTTCTCGGAAACAAAGACTGGCTGGTGAGCGATTCCTGTTCCGCGGGGCCAGCTTTTGAGGGGGCTGGAATCAAATTCGGGATGCGAGCGACGCGGGGCGCGATCGAACAGGTCAACATCCATCCCCGATCCTACGAGCCGATGATCCTCACGATCGGGAGAACGAAGCCTCTTGGCATTTGCGGTTCAGGGCTCATCGACGCTGTCGCTGGGCTTCTCGAGGTAGGCGCTATCGATCAGAACGGCAAGTTCCGACTCGATCTGCCAACGGAGCGGGTTCGGAAGGGGCCGGATGGATACGAGTACGTCTTGGCGCGAAAGGAAGAGACCCAGATCAACGAGGACATCGTCTTGACCGAGATCGATATCGAAAACCTGATCCGGACCAAAGCCGCCATTTATGCCGGGTGCAAGGTCCTCCTCGAAAGCGTGGGCCTCGGTTTCAAAGATGTGGAGCAGGTGATCATCGCCGGAGGCTTTGGAAGGCATCTCGATCTGGAGAAGGCCATGTTCATCGGGCTTCTGCCGGAGCTTGACATTGAGAAGTTCCTATTTGTCGGAAACGGGTCTTTGCTTGGCGCCAGGCTTCTCTCTTTTTCGAAAGACCTCTTGAGAGAGGCGGAGCGCATCGCTCGGATGATGACGAACCTCGAGCTCAGCAATCACCCGACGTTCATGAACGAGTTCATTGCTGCCATGTTTCTGCCCCATACGGATATCGCCGCTTTCCCAAAGGCCACGGAACGGTTGCGGCGGCTGGGGGCGATCAGGCAGCCATGAGAACCACTGAGCAGGGGGCAAAAGGTCGTCTTGAGCTTCACCATCGCCGTATCAGGTAAGGGAGGAACCGGCAAGACAACCCTGGCCGGTATGATCGTTCGCTACCTCTTGGATAAGGGGAAAGGGCCCATTTTGGCGGTCGACGCGGATTCGAATACCAACCTCAACGAGGTCCTGGGCGTCGAGGTACGCTCCACCATAGGGGATGCCCGAGAACTCATGAGGAAGGATGTGCCGACGGGGATGACCAAGGACATCTGGTTCGAATACAAGGTCCAGGAGTCCCTGGTGGAGGCCAAGGGGTTCGATCTCATTGCCATGGGGCGTCCGGAGGGCACGGGTTGTTATTGCGCGGCCAATACGCTGGCGAGGAAATGCATCGATCTTCTCACAGGGAACTATCGGTATATCGTGATCGATAACGAGGCGGGCATGGAGCATTTCAGCCGCCTCACGACAAGGGATGTGGATCTTCTTTTCATCGTCTCCGACGCAAGCCGGCGGGGGATTTTGACGGCCGCGAGGATTCGGGACCTGGTCCGGGAGCTGGACCTTCATATTGCACGGGAGGTGCTTATTCTCAATCGGGTCCAAGGTGATCCCGATCCGGAAACCCTCGACGAGATCGAGAGGCAGAAGCTTGAACTGGCGGGGGTGGTGCCGACCGATGAGCTCCTTTATCGATACGACCTGGAAGGGAAACCCACCTTCCAACTGCCGGCGGACTCGAAGGCCGTTCAGGCGGCCTGGTCAATTTTTGAAAGATATATTCACTGAGGGTTTGCGGTCCGCACCCACACCGTACATCCTCGCTGAAGACCCGATTTGAAGGAGGGCTAAACGATGACGGCAAAACTGATCAATGGCAATGAGATCGCGAAGCAGATCCGTGAAGAGCTGAAGGAGGAGACCGCGCGGCTTAAGGCGAAATACAACCTGGTGCCGGGGTTGGTGACCATTCTCGTCGGACAAAACCCGGCTTCGGTGAGCTATGTGACGGCCAAACAGAAGACGTCGAAGGAGCTGGGTTTCTATTCGATCCAGGATAATCAGCCGGAAAGCATCTCGGAAGAGGAGCTCCTTCGGCTCATTGAAAAATACAATCACGACCCTCAGATCCACGGGATCCTCGTCCAGCTTCCCCTCCCCAAACACATCAACGAGACCAAGATCCTCTATGCCATCGATCCCCGAAAGGACGTCGATGGGTTTCATCCGGTCAATGTGGGGAAACTGATGATCGGAGAGGCCGACTATCTTCCCTGTACCCCTGCTGGGATTCAGCAGCTTCTCATTCGGACTGGGGTTCAGATCGAAGGGGCTGAGGTGGTGGTTGTGGGGCGGTCGAATATTGTCGGCAAGCCTATCGCGAACATCCTTCTTCAGAAGCAGAAGGGAGCCAATGCCACGGTGACCATCTGCCATACGGGAACTCGGGACATGGCCTTTCATACGCGGAGGGCTGACATCCTCATCGTCGCGGCAGGAAAACCCAAAGCGATTACAGCCGATATGGTGAAGGAAGGGGCTGTGGTGATCGATGTGGGGGTCAACCGAGTCGGAATGACCCCCGATGGAAAGGCCAAGCTCTGTGGCGATGTGGATTTCGATGGGGTCAAGGAGAAGGCGAGCGCCATCACACCGGTCCCCGGGGGCGTGGGACCGATGACGATCACGATGCTCATGATGAACACGGTGAAGGCCGCCAAACTTCATGGCGGCGTTGAATGAGCCGGTGTCGTGGTGTTACGCTTAAAATAGAAGACTTTTTCATAGAAAGGGGGCATGAAAGGTGGCCGAATACGAACTGGAAGAGAAGGTGGCTTTCGACGGAAGAAAGGTGAAGGTCTTGGGCCCTTCCTTCGAGCCAGGAAAACCCAATGAAACCATCAACTGGAGGCGCAAGCTTCGCAATCGGGATGAGATGCTCGCTTATCTTAAGACGGGCGAACGTTACTGGTTCAGCGACGAGTGGTTCGGGAGCGAGAAGCGAAAGACGAAGGCCTAAGCCTAATACAGGACGGAGGTGAGTGTCGTGGCATTTGAGATACCGAAAATCACGTACACAGGAAAGATCAAGGAGATCAGGTTGGGAAAAGGAGATAAGGCCGTGACGATCGGTGGGGAGACGGCCTATCCTTTTCATCTTTTCGAAGGTGAGATGCCACATCCCCCCAGGATTGCCATGGAAGTTTACGACATGGAGCCGGAGGAGTGGCCGGAGGCCGCTCTGGAGCCTTTCAAGGATGTGGTTCATGATCCTGTGGCTTGGGCCAAGAAGTGTGTGGAACGGTACGGAGCGGAGATGATCTGTTTGCAGCTTCTCAGCACAGATCCGAACGGACTGAACCGGCCGGGAGAGGAAGCAGCGCAGACAGCCAAGAAAGTGGCCTCGGCGATCGATGTCCCGCTGATCGTTTGGGGAAGCGGAAATGCAGAAAAGGATGCGGACACGCTGCGGAAAGTGGCCGAGGCCTGCGACGGGATGAACCTCGTGCTTGGGCCGGTCACAGAGGATAACTACAAACAGGTGGGTGCCGGAGCGATCGCCTACAAACACACCGCCGTGGCCTCAACGCCCATCGACATCAACCTGGCGAAGCAACTTAACATCCTTTTGGGAAATCTTGGCGTTCCTGATGAACAGATCGTCGTGGACCCCACCACAGGGGGGTTGGGATACGGGATCGAATACACGTACTCGGTGATGGAGCGAGACCGAATGGCCGCTTTGACCCAGCAGGACGAACGGCTTCAGTTCCCAATCCTTTGCAACATGGCTAAGGAAGTCTGGAAGACAAAGGAAGCCAAGACTCCAACGGAAGAAGCCCCAATCCTCGGTGATGCGGCAAAGAGAGGGATCTTGATGGAGGCGGTCACAGGGGTGGTCCTCCTTCTTGCAGGGGCCGATGTACTGGTGATGAGGCACCCCGAAGCGGTTCAGTTGGTCCGAAGCATGATTTCTGATTTTATGGCTTAAACCCGGGACAGCCCAAGGCATCCCGAAAGGGGGGAGAAAGAAAGATTAAGGAGGCACCCATGTCAGATTTAGAAAAGAAGAGCATTGATTCGGCTACGGTGAAGATGATCAAGAAAGCCATGGCCGATGGTTGTCAAACGATCTTCGATCGAGCAGAAACGATGAAACCCTGTCCGATCGGAGCCGAAGGAAGCTGTTGCAAGAACTGTGCAATGGGACCCTGTCGGGTTCCTGCCCCGAAAAAGAAGGGGGAGAGCGCTGAAGAGAAAGCGAAGCGGATGGGACTCTGCGGTGCCACGGCCGAAACGATCTCAGCCCGAAATTTCGCCCGAATGGTCGCGGCGGGAACATCCGCCCACTCGGACCACGCCAGAGGAGTAACGGAGGTCTTTTTGGCTGCTGCCGAGGGTAAGGTCCCCGGCTTTCAAATCAAGGACGAGCAAAAGCTTTACCAGGTGGCCATGGATTTTGGGGTCGAGATCGGTCAGAGATCCGTTCAAGAGATCGCCATCGATGTGGCCCATAAGGCTTTGGCCGAGTTTGGACGGCAGGAGGGAGAGCTCCTCTTTATCAAGCGAGCCCCCTTGAAGCGGCAGGAGATCTGGAGAAACCTTGGCGTGACCCCACGGGGGATCGACCGGGAGGTGGTCGAGCTCATGCATCGGACCCATATGGGAGTCGACCAGGATTACCGAAGCCTTCTTAACGCAGCGGCCCGATGTGCCCTGGCGGACGGATGGGGAGGATCGATGATCTCAACAGAGCTTCAGGATATCCTTTTCGGTAATCCCGTTCCTGTAGTGGGCCAGATCAATCTCGGTGTGCTGAAGAAGGACGAGGTCAACGTCGTCGTTCACGGTCACGAGCCCCTTTTGCCCGAGATCATGGTGGATGTGGTTCAGGAGCCCGAGATTCAGCAAGCGGCCAAGGCGGTGGGCGCCAAAGGGATCAACCTGGCGGGGATGTGTTGTTCGGCGAACGAGATCCTCATGCGCCACGGGATCCCGGTGGCAGGGAACTTCCTCCAACAGGAAATGGCCATCGTGACCGGAGCAGTGGATGCGATGATCGTCGATGTCCAGTGCGAAATGCAGTCCCTGGCTCAGGTGGCAAAGTGCTACCATACGAAGCTGATCACCACCTCGCCCAAGGCCAAGATCGACGGAGCGATGCATATCGAATTCGATGAACACCGAGCTCCCGAGATCGCTCGAAAGATCCTGATGGAGGCGATCGAGAACTTCAAGCATCGGAAGCCCAATGTGGAGATCCCCGACGAAACAATGGACCAGGTGGTGGGATTCAGCCACGAGACGATCAACTATCTCCTGGGCGGCGTCTTTCGGGCGGCCTATCGTCCTCTCAACGACAACATCATCAATGGACGGATTCGAGGGATTGCGGGAGTGGTCGGCTGCAACAACGCCCGTGTGACCCACGACGATCCGAACCTCACCTTGATCAAGGAACTGATCAAGAACGACGTCATCGTTTTGGCTACAGGCTGTAGTGCCATGACGTGTGGTAAAGCGGGTCTTCTGACCCCCGAAGCGGCCAAGGCCTTTGCCGGCGAAGGTCTTGCGTCGGTCTGTGAGGCCGTAGGCATTCCACCCGTTCTCCATATGGGAGCCTGCGTGGATAACAGCCGAATCCTCATGGCCGCCACAGCGGTCGTGAAGGATGGCGGTTTGGGTGACGATATCAGTGATCTGCCAGCAGCGGGGGCAGCCCTGGAGTGGATGAGCGAGAAAGCGGTCGCGATCGGTCACTACTTTGTGGCCTCCGGTGTCTTCACCGTGTTCGGGACGACCTGGCCCACCACGGGAAGCGAAGAGGTGACCAAGCTTCTCTTCGAGGAATTCGAGAATACCTTTAAGGGAAAGTGGGGATTTGAGCCCGATCCGATCAAGGCTGCAAAGCTGATGATCGAGCATATCGATAAGAAAAGAAAGGCCCTTGGGATCGACAAGGCCCGTGAGCGGGTTCTTTACGATATGGCCAAACGCCGCGAGCTCGAAGCGGCTTAAGGGGTCAAAGCTATTTCGGTTTTTAGGATTGAGGTCTGGAAGCAGGTTCGAAAGGACGAAGAAGTAGCCCCGTGGGGCCACCCGTAGCCGGAGAAGAAACCCCTTCGGCTCCGGGTGAGCATCACGGTGACAAGTTTTCGAAAAGGAGGAAGCTGACGTGTCGAAGATCATTGCATCCGCAGCCATTCGAGGCGCTTATAAGATCGTGGAGAGGGCCGAGAGAAAGTACGAAGAGGCTCTCAAGAAGTGGGGGCCCAACCAGGAGGTGGGCTTTCCCAATACAGCCTATTATCTTCCTGTGATCTACGCCATTCTGGGCATCCCAGTCCAGAAGTTGGGCGACATGAAGCCGGTTCTGGAAAGATGCCGGTCCCTTTTGCCACCCCTTGTGAGGGAAAAGGTTGCGCTGCCATACCTCGCACCTGCGCTGGACGCGGGGATGGCCACTTTCTTCGCCGAAGAGATCATCGAGGCGATTCGTTATCTGGAGAATCCCAATTTTTACACGAAGCAAGAAGATCCTTTGCCCGACAATATCTGGCTTGGTGCCGCCGATGACGTCATTTTCCGGAAACGAGGCATTGAGTTTGTCGATGGCACGGCTCCCGGGTTTGCCGCGATTGTGGGTGCAGCGCCCAACCCCGAGGTGGCAAAGAAGATCGCCACAGAACTTCAGGAGAAGAACCTCTACGTCTTTATGTGCGCCGAGAACGAGGGAAAACGCTTTTCGGAGCAGCTCGTGGAGGCGGGGGTTCAGATCGGCTGGCCTACTCGCCTTGTTTCATACGGCCCGGATATCACGGCAGCGGTCTTCGCGATGGGGTTTGCCTGCCGGGTGGCCATGGCCTTTGGCGGGATCAAACCCGGCGACTTTCGAAAGAATCTGATCTACAACAAGGATCGCACCTTTGCCTTCGTGATGCCCCTCGGGTTCGTGACCGACGAGTGGTATGCCAATGCGGCCGGAGCGATCAACTGGGGGTTTCCGACGATCGCCGATACGCCGATTCCCGAGGTCCTTCCCACAGGAATTTGCACCTATGAACATGTAGTTTCCAACGTTCCTCACGATCAGATCGTTCAAAAGGCGGTGGAGGTTCGGGGACTGAAGGTTCAGGTGGCGGAGGTTCCCATCCCGGTTTCTTACGGACCGGCTTTTGAAGGCGAGAGGGTGAGGGGAGAAGATATCTATCTCGAAGCCGGTGGTGGAAGAACTCATGCGGTGGAGTGGGTCACCTCGAGAAGGATGGACGAGGTGGAGGACGGAAAGGTGGAGCTCTTCGGCCCGGATATTGATCAGGTGAAGCCTCCTGCCTTATTACCTTTGGCCATTGTGGCAGAGGTGGCCGGAAGACAGATGCAGGAGGATTTCGAGCCGATCCTGGAACGTCAGATTCACCATCTCATCAATTACGCCCAAGGCGTGATGCATATCGGCCAGCGGGATATCGCCTGGTTGCGAGTGAGTAAAGGCGCTGTGGAGAAGGGGTTTCGCCTTTCCCATTTAGGCAAGATTCTCCATGCGAAGTTTCATCAGGATTTCGGTGCGATTTTCGACAAGGTTCAGGTGAAGATCTACACGGAGAAAGAGAAGGTCGATGAGATTTTGGCCCAAGCTCGAGAGGTCTACCGAAAACGAGATGCCCGCATCGAAGGGATGACGGACGAGACGACGGACATCTTCTACTCGTGTACCTTGTGTCAGTCGTTCGCACCCAATCACGTGTGCGTCATTAGTCCTGAGCGAACCGGTCTTTGCGGGGCGTACAACTGGATGGATTGTAAGGCCTCCTACGAAATCAATCCCACCGGACCGAACCAGCCTGTTCCCAAAGGCGAGGTGATCGATCCCAAGTTGGGGCAGTGGAAAGGGGTCAACGAGTTCGTTTACAAGGCCTCGCGGGGGAAGGTCGATCACTACAATTTTTACAGTCTGGTTTATGATCCGATGACGACCTGCGGGTGCTGCGAATGTATTGCAGCCGTATTACCCATGTGCAATGGCGTCATGACGGTAAACCGCGATTATCTCGGGATGACCCCCTGCGGCATGAAGTTTACAACCCTTGCGGGTTCGGTCGGCGGTGGAGCGGTGACCCCCGGTTTTGTGGGCCACAGCAAGTACAACATCACCCAGAGAAAGTGGCTCGCGGGAGACGGAGGGCTTAAGCGTCTCGTCTGGATGCCGAAGATGCTCAAGGAGGAGATCGGCGAGCGTTTGAAGAAGCGAGCCGAAGAAATCGGCATACCGGACCTTCTTGATCGAATCGCAGACGAGACGATCGGGATCACGGAGGAGGAGATCCTTCCCTTCTTGACCGAGAAAGACCATCCAGCCCTCTCCATGGAACCGATCCTCGGGTGAAAATCATCGTGAGTCGTAAGTCGCGAGGCGTGAGTCGGAGGACCTTTCAGAGCCGGCCACGCCTCGGTAGCGATTGATTGCGGTTTTGGAAAGGAGAAACCTATGGGACTGACTGGAATTCAGATCTTCAAGCTGTTGCCCAAGACCAACTGTAAGGAATGCGGTGTTCCCACGTGTCTCGCCTTTGCCATGAACCTTGCGGCGGGAAAGGCTGAGCTCTCCTCGTGTCCCTACGTGTCGGAGGAGGCCAAGGCCATGCTTGCAGAAGCAGCCGCGCCGCCCATAAGGCCCCTGGCCATCGGGACGGGCGAAAACGTGGTGCGAATAGGAGGCGAAACGGTTCTCTTCCGCCATGAGAAAACCTTTGTCAACAAGCCTGGGATCGCTCTCCTTGTCAGCGATTCGATGGCCGAGGCGGAGGTCGATGCCCGGTTGCGCCGGTTTAACGAGCTGAAGTACGAGCGTGTAGGGCTGGTCCTTCGGCCGGAGATGGTGGCGATCAAAAGCGAATCGGGTGACCCGGCAAGGTTCGCAGCCCTTGTGAAGCGAGTGAAGGAGCAATCGGACGGGGCCCTGATTCTCATGAGCGATAAGGTGGAGGTCCTCCAGGCGGGGCTTAAGGAAGGGGCTGACCGCAATCCCTTGATCTATGCGGCAACGGAAGAGAACTCTGATGCCTTGGCCAATTTGGCGAAAGAGTACAAGTGTCCGTTGGCGGTCCGGGCTCAAAGCCTGGAAGCGCTTTCCGCCCTCTGTGACAAGTTGACCGCTGCGGGGCTGAAGGATCTGGTACTTGACAGCGGGGCTCGGACCCTTCGGAGGGCCTTTGAGGATCAGGTCTTCATCCGTCGGGCGGCCCTGATTCAAAAGAACCGCTCACTGGGGTTCCCCACCATCACGTTCCCGGCTGAGATGGCGACGGACCTCATGAAGGAGACGCTGATCGCAGCCACCTTCATTGCGAAATATGCCGGGATCATCGTCCTTTCCGATTTCCAGGGCGAGAGCCTCTTCCCGCTTCTGGTCGAGCGTCTGAACATCTTCACCGATCCGCAGCGGCCCATGATGATGCAGCAGGGTATCTATCCCATCGGCAATCCCACCGAAGATTCCCCTGTGATGATCACGACGAATTTCTCGTTGACCTATTTCATCGTCTCCGGAGAGATCGAGGCCAGCCGGGTGCCGAGCTGGCTTCTCGTGATGGACACGGAAGGCCTCTCGGTTCTTACGGCCTGGGCAGCCGGGAAGTTCGTCGGAGATGCCATCGGAGCCTTCGTCAAGAAGAGCGGGATCACGGATAAAGTGAAGCATCGCCGGGTGATCATTCCCGGTGCGGTGGCTGCGGTGAGCGGAGACCTTGAGGAAGAGCTGGGATCGGGATGGGAAGTGAAGATCGGCCCGAGGGAAGCCGCCCATCTTCCTGCTTATCTCAAGATGGGGAACTGACAAAACAGGAACCGGGTCGTTCCGGGTTGTGATTCGAAGGAGGGGGACTGTATGCTACGAATCGGAGAGAATCTCAACGTGATGGTCAAACGCATTGGAGCAGCCATGAGAGATCGGGATCCCAAACCGATCCAGGAGCTGGCCCTTGCGGAGGCCAAGGCAGGGGTCGATTATATTGATATCAATCTTGGTCCGGCCCGCAAGGGCGGAGGAGAGTTGATGGAATGGATCGTGAAGGTGGTTCAAGAGGTGGTCGATACCCCTCTTTACCTTGACACGATCAATACGGAAGCCATTGAAGCAGGGCTCAAAGTCTACGAGAACCGAAAAGGAAAAGCGGTCATCAACTCCATCATGGCGAGGCCCGAAAGTATGGACGCCAAGTTCCCTCTGGCCCAGAAGTACAACGCGGGTTTGGTCGCCCTGCTCTGGGGCCCTTCGGGACTTCCTCGGGATGCGGAGGAAAGGGGGGTCCTCGCTGCCGAGCTGATGCAAAAAGCCCTGGAGTACGGGATCCCGGGTGAGGACGTCTGGATGGACCCGATCGTGACTCCCATCACCAGCCCTCAGAGCCAGGTTCAGGTGCCGAGCTGCGTCGAATTCATGAAGATGTTCAAAGACCTTCAAGAGGTACTTCCAGGGATGCGATCGACCTGTGGCCTTTCGAATGTCTCCAACGGGGCGCCCGATCATCTGCGGCCGATTCTGAATCAGACCTACATGATCATGCTGGAACGCTACGGGATGGAATCGGCTATTGTGGATGCCTTCGATGAAGATCTGAAGCGGTTTGCCCAGGGAGAGCGCCCCGATCTTCGGGAGATCATCTACCGGGTCATGGACGGAGAGGAGATGGATCTGCGAACCCTCACCAAAGAACAGGCCGACTATGCCAAGACGGCGCGGGTCCTGATGGGAAAGACGCTTTATTCGGATTCTTGGCTTGAGCTGTGACAAAGGCAAAGAGGCTTGACGATTCATGATAAAACGGCCTCTTTTCGAAGCGCCCAGGAAGGATAGGCGTCTTTTCAAAGGATCAGGGTAGGCTTCTTTGAGTTTCCCAGACCCAGGGAGAAAACGGCGGCGCATCGCCGACGAAACGGCGGCGAAGCGGCTGTGTCGACGGTCAAGGTTGTGCCTTCAAGCCTCCAGGGTCCGCCTATCCGTTTTGCTTCCGTGATGCCAACGAATTCCTTTTTCGGCCCCTCGGGCGTTTTTTTGAGCCTGGCGCTCCGAAGGCCAATGGAATGGCGAGGCGAGCACGAAATGTGATGGGATAAGGAGCAGAACGATGAAATCGGGAAGTCGTCTCGAAAGGGTTCTTGAAGCAGGTCATTTCGCCTTTACGGCTGAGTTGGGACCGCCTCAGGGAGCCAATATCGAGGTGATCAAGAAAAAGGCGGGTTACCTGAAGGGTATAACGGACGCGGTCAATATTACGGACAACCAGACCGCGGTGGTGAGGATGGCGAGCTGGGCTGCGGCTCTGATCGCCATTCAAGAAGGACTCGAGCCGAACTACCAGATGGTTTGTCGGGATCGAAATCGGATCGCCATGCAAAGCGATATCCTTGGCGCATCGGCCCACGGCATCCGCAACATGCTCTGCCTTTCCGGGGATCACCAGCAGTTCGGCAACCACCCTGCGACGAAGGGCGTTTTCGACATCGACTCCATCCAGCTCATCAGCATGGTCAAGGGGATGCGGGATGAGAAGAAATTCCTCAACGGCGATCCCATCGATGGGCCGCCCCTCCTTTACATCGGCGCGGCGGCCAATCCTTTCGCCGAACCCTTCGAATGGAGGGTTCATCGCCTTGCCAAGAAAGTGGAGGCCGGTGCGGATTTCATTCAGACCCAGTGCATCTACGATATGAAACGGTTTCGGGAGTGGATGAAGCAGGTCAACGATATGGGTTTAAGCGAGAAGGTCCACATCTTGGCCGGAGTCACCCCCCTTAAGTCCGGAGGTATGGCACGCTACATGGCCAAGAACGTCTCCGGGATCATCATTCCAGAGGAGATCATCAATCGGATTGTTCAGGCCAAGAAGGCGGCCGATGAAGGGATCAAACTCTGTGTAGAGCAGATCGAGGAGCTGCGAGAAATCAAAGGCGTCCACGGAATTCACCTGATGGCGATTGAGTGGGAGCATCGGGTTCCTGAAATCGCGGAGCGGGCCAAACTGATCCCCCGACCCGCGGTCTGATGCTCGATTCCTCGTGCCGGGTTTCGAGAAGAAGGAGTGATCCATGGTAGAGTTGATTGAAGGGCCCCTGGTTTGGATTGCCCTCTTGATCTTTGTCCTGGGGCTTCTTTTTGAGGGAAGGCAGTTCTTGGGGATGACCCGAAAGAAGGTGTGGGTCTACCCGCCCTTGCCGTCTTCACCCAAGAAGGAAGAACAAGGATGGGACCGGTGGATCAGAAGCTGTTTTGCCTCCTTAAGGGGAACCCTTTGGCGGACAGATCCTTTGATCATGGTGGGGACGACGGTTTTTCACATCTGTGTTGTCGTAACGCCTCTCTTTCTCCTTGGCCATAACCTCCTTTTGCAACAGGCCATTGGAGTGAGCCTCGGGAGCCTTCCGGAGGTCATCACGGACGGTTTGGCCCTCATCGTTTTGATCGGGGTGGTCTTTTTTGCCGGGCGCCGTCTTCTGGTGCGGCGGGTTCGGGCGATCACGACGGGCTATGACTATATGATGTTGGGTATCGTTGCAGCGCCCTTTGCGACAGGGTTCTTCGCCTATCATCAGATTTTTGACTATCGGACCATAATGATCCTGCACCTGCTCTCGGGCGAAGTCCTGCTCATCGCCCTTCCGTTTACGAAGCTCGCGCATATGCTCTTTTTCTTCCTCTATCGCTTCTTGATAGGGAGCGAATACAGTTTTACACGAGGAACTCGAACCTGGTAGCTCGAAGGAGGCCAAGGGAAGGAATCTCAAATGGACGAAGAGACGAAGCCTGTCGATACGGAAACGATTGCTGAAATGCTCAAGGGAAAAAAGGCGAGGATGAAGCGCTACCTCTCCCATTGTGTCCATTGCAGCCTGTGCGCCGAGAGTTGCTTTCTCTATATGGCTCACGATAAGGATCCCCAATACATGCCTTCCTACAAGGTCATCCAGTCCTTGGGAAGGCTTTACAAGAAACGGGGGAAGGTGGATCGTCGTTTCCTAATGGAGATCAAAGGGATCGTTTGGAACCACTGCGTCCTATGTGGGCGCTGCTATTGCCCGATCGGCGTTCATGTTCCGAGCATGATCGCATTTGCCCGAAGCATCTGCCGATCCCAGGGTATTTATCCCGACACGGAAGAAGGTCGTGTGGAGAGCTGGCTTTAGGCGAAGCCGCAGGAGGCGGAAACGGATGGGGAGGGTTTGGAAGTTCCATAGGAACGTGAAAGGTTTTCTTCTCTGGATATCGTTCGTGGGTTGGGGATTTGGGATGGCCGCATCTTCCCTTCAAGCCCAGCCGGACCAGCTCCTTCTCGATCACACTAAGGATTTCGGCAAGAAGAGCCGTGCGCCGGTATCGTTTCCCCATAATCGCCATGTTGACGTGACAGGATCCTGCAAGGATTGCCACCATATCTATGAACAAGGGAAGAATGTTCTCGATGAGGGTCAACTGGAGCAGGGGGGGGCGGCGGTTCGGTGTTCATCTTGCCATCCTTCCAAGTCACGGCTCAGCCTCGAAAGGGCCTTTCACGATCAGTGCATGGGGTGTCATCGGAAGGTCAGGGCGGAGAAGAAAAAAGGAGGACCCCGATACTGTGGAGAATGCCATCGACGCCCATGAGGTTTCGAATGGACGGTTTTGGAAAGCGTAAACCGGAGGAACGAAGCGATGATCGTTGCAGAACAGAAACCCCTTGAAGAAATCAAGGGGATGGTCCAAGGGTACAGGAAGGTCTTGAACATCGGGTGCGGCGGGTGCACATCGGTTTGCTTTACGGGAGGCCAGAAGGAGGTTGGGCTTTTAAACGAGGCCTTGAAGAAGGCGCTGGCCGAAGAAGGCCGCTCTGTGGAGATCGATGGGTTTACGATCGAGCGGCAGTGCAACGGAGATTTCTATGCGGATCTCGATCAACGGGTAGAGCGTTACGAATGCCTGCTTTCCATGGCCTGTGGCGCAGGGGTTCAGTTCCTTGCGGATCGACATCCCGAGAAGCCTGTTTTCCCTGCTCTCAACACCATTTTCGTCGGTGTGGACCGAGATTTAGGTTGGTTTGAAGAGAACTGCCGCACCTGCCGGGAATGCGTTCTCGCTGAAACGGGTGGAATCTGCCCGATCACCCGTTGTGCAAAAAGCCTCTTCAACGGACCTTGCGGAGGGACTTCGATCGAGGGTAAATGTGAAGTGAGCAAGGATGTCCCCTGCGCCTGGTACGAGATCTACCAGCGGCTGAAACAACAGAACCGGCTCGATTCGATTCTGAAGATCAAACCCCCCCGAGAATGGCGGAATCAGACCCGAGGAACGTTTGTCCACGAAGCCTTCAGGAAGCGATACGAGAAGTGAACAGGGGGCTCTCTTCCCCGTGGGACGGGTGAAGGGGGCTTTCCGTAAGGGCTGAGGAGGAGACCGATGGTGGCTTTCAAAGAGCGATTGGCATCTGGGGCGTTCTCATTCGTTGTGGAGCTTCAGCCCCCGAAGGGGATCGATCTCTCCGATTTCTTGGAGCAGGCGAAGGGCTTGAAAAACTACGTCGAAGCAATCTATGTGCCCGATCTTCCGAATGGTGTGATGACCTTGGGATCGATTGCGACTTGTACCAAGCTGAAGGAAGCCGGGGTGGAAACGATTTTTGAGCTCTCCTGTAGCCACCGAAACCGCTTGGCCCTTCAATCGGAGCTTCTTGGCGCTTCCCTCCTGGGTCTGGAAAACGCTTTCCTTCGCCAGGGCGAAAGTCCGGCCATCGGAGACCACTATGAAGCGAAACCGGTCTTCGATCTCGATGGAATCGGACTCCTGGAGGTGGCGAAGGGCCTTGAGGAAGGTCACGACCTCATGGGCAACGCGCTGAAGGGAAAGCCTCGATTCTTTGTTGGAAGCCCGATTGAGATCCGATCGAAGCCTAAGGATTTCGATCGTGAACTGAGAGAGATGGAACGAAAGATCGGCCTTGGCGCGAAGTTCTTTGTCACGACGGTCATCTATGATCCTCGTCTTTTCGAGGCCTTCGTGAAGAGGGCAGCCTCTCTTCACGTTCCCGTGCTGGCAAGCCTTCCCCTCCTCAAGTCAGCGGGCATGGCCCGATACATGAGCAAACATGTGGAGGGAGCGTTGATCCCCGAGGCCGTCATTGAGAGGCTCATGAAGGCTCCGGATAAACAGAAAGCAAGCGTTGAGATCGCTCGAGAGACGATCCGAGAGCTGAGGGCCCTTTGTCAGGGTATTCGACTCATCCCCATGGGATGGGAATCCCTCATTCCGCTAGTTCTGGATAAGGGAGGCCTCTGAACCGGCTACGGATCAGGCCTTCTTAGGGGTGAATGGAGATCAAGAAGCCAAAAACCTCCCGAAGAATGGATCGTGCGGTTCGCCCATCCCGTCGATCTTCTTTTGGGTCGGAGGCCGACTTCGAGAAGATCGTGGAGATGGGAAACGACGGCATCTTCGTCGTTGGCGGGGACGGAA
>Ga0315298_1003959_pt1 | contig 22733 bp, 23 predicted proteins | sample WHS_1_MG_FD_203077 | JGI IMG/M metagenome (GOLD analysis project Ga0315298, IMG submission 203077) | Extremophilic microbial mat communities from Washburn Hot Springs, YNP, Wyoming, USA - WHS_1_MG | ecosystem: Environmental > Aquatic > Thermal springs > Hot (42-90C) | place: USA: Wyoming...
TCATATGGTTGAGGCGGCTTTGTCCGAGTTTGGGAAGGTGGATATACTTGTCAATAACGCTGGCGTTTTGGGGCCTGTAGGACCCTTATACGAGAATGATGTTGACGAGTGGGTTGAGGCTGTCAATGTGAACCTTTTTGGCACTTCCTTTGCTGTAGAGCTGTGATCCCATTTATGGTTAGACAGCGCAGTGGGAAAATCATAAATCTTTCAGGAGGCGGTGCTGCCTATCCGAAGCCTATGTTCTCAGCTTATGCATGTTCTAAGGCGTCTGTTGTTAGGCTGACTGAGGTTTTGGCTGAAGAAGTTAAGGAGTTTAATGTGCAGGTTAACGCAATAGCCCCCGGTCCTGTTAAAACACGTATACAGGAGAGAATTCTTGAGGCTGGAGAGAAGGCTGGTTTACGAACGTTAAAAGAGGTTAAGGAGGTTATTAAGGGTGGAGGTTAAGGAGGTTATTAAGGGTGGAGGTACTGGTGCCGAGTCGGCGGCTGAGCTGGCTGTGTTCCTGGCTTCGGATGAATCAGATGGGCTTACGGGTAGGCTTATAAGTGCTGTGTGGGATGATTGGCGTAACATGACCAAAGAGAGAATAGAAGAGATAATGTTGAAGGACCTGTACACGCTTAGACGTATTGATAACGTCTTCTTTGCTCCTACTGAACGACAGTCCAAAAAACGGTAGGTTTTCGTCATGGATATGGGATTGAAAGTTTGTGTGGTTGGCATCTGGCATCTGGGATCTGTGTTTTCAGCTTGTTTAGCTGACATGGGATATCGCGTCGTTGGGGTCGAGAGAGATGCTAAAAAAGTGAAGGACTTAAACGATGGTATTCCACCTCTGTTCGAGCCTGGCCTTGCTGAACTTATGATGAAGAACCTCAGGTTGGGGAGGTTAAGTTACACCACAGAACTCGATTCTGCCTTAAAAGACGCAAAATATGTGCTCATAGCTTTTGACACACCGGTAGATGCAAGGGACAATATCGGCCTTTCGGAGATATTTGAGACGAGTGTGGAGCTAGGGAAATATTTAGAGGACGGCTCAGTGGTTATTGTAAGTAGCCAAGTTCCAGTAGGGACTTGTGAAAAGATAGCTTCCATCATTGCGAGTCAGAGGCCTTCTCTGAGTTTTGGCATGGCATGTGTTCCTGAAAACTTGAGGCTGGGTCAAGCTATTGAACGTTTTAGACATCCCGACATGATCGTCATAGGATCCGATAGTGTCGCTACAGGGGACAAAGTGGAGGAACTTCTCAGCGTCATTCAAGCGCCGAAACTAAGGGTGAATTTAAAAACGGCCGAAATGACCAAGCATGCTATCAATGCGTATTTAGCCACATCCATTAGCTTCATCAACGAAATCGCTAACCTTTGCGACGAAGTTGGTGCTGACGCCGTGAAGGTGGCAGAAGCGATGCGCCTAGACGCCAGAATTAGTCCCAAGGCGCCGCTTAAGCCAGGTTTAGGTTTTGCAGGTGGCACATTAGCTAGGGATCTTAAGGTGCTTCAAAGGTTTGGTAAAAAAGCTGGCTACCAGACATATTTGATTAACAGCGTCTTGAAGGTGAACAAGCTACAAAGTCAATTTGTTATTAGGAAGTTACAGAAGATATATGGGTCGCTCCAGAACTTGACAGTTGGCTTGCTAGGGCTGACATATAAGGCAGGAACTAGCACGCTTCGCCGCTCAGCCTCATTAGAGATCATTAGAAACTTGAACAGCAACGGGGCTAAGGTTAAAGCTTATGATCCAAAAGCCGACCTTACTGAAATTCAGATTCACAGAGAGTTTGAGTTCTGTTCTGATCCTTTGGAGGTAGCTAGCGGCGCTGATGCATTAGTTTTTGTCACAGATTGGCCAGAGTTTAAAGATCTGGACTTTGCGAATATAAAATCCGTAATGAAGAAGCCAGTTATTATTGACGCCCAGAACATGTTGGATGCGGAGCGTCTGATCCAGATGGGCTTCGTTTACCTCGGAGTTGGGAGAGGCCGAGGCTTCCAGTTAGCACCGGAGGTAAAGAAGTGAGAGTCGGGTTGATAGGTGCTAAACTTCAGGGATCACGCAGGGCTCCAGTCATTCAAAATTTTCCTGGCACAGAATTAATTGTTATTAGCGCATCCCATAAAGAATCCGCTCAAGCTTTAGCTAACAAGTTTGGGTGTGAATCAGCGGTCGGATGGGAATCCGTGGTTAAGAGAAGCGACTTGGACGTGGTTGTAGTTTGCACTCCTCCTCACCTCCATGCTCAGATCAGCATAGCGGCTATGGAAAGTGGCAAACACGTTTTGTGCGAGAAACCGCTTGCAAGAACAATTCAAGAAGCGGAAGCCATGGTGAAGGTTGCGAAAGCTAACAGCGTTGTGTTGAAATGCGGTTTTAACCATCGATATCATCCAGCCATTCAAAAAGCAAAGGAGTTGCTTGACAAGGGCATGATAGGGAAACCATACTTCATTCGCTGCAGATATGGCATATGTGGAAGACCGGGCTATGAGAGAGAGTGGCGGGCAAACCCTGAGATCGTCGCTGGGGGTCAGTTGATGGAACAGGGAATCCACGTAGTAGACCTTTCCCGGTGGTTTCTAGGGGAGTTCAGAGAAGTCGCTGCCTTTACAGCCAACTATTTCTGGAAGACTGAGCCCTTGGAGGATAACGCATTTGTTCTCTTACGAGGCGAAGATGGAAGAGTGGCCTTCATCCATTCCAGCCTAACCCAGTGGAAAAATCTGTTCTCCTTCGAAATATTCGGCTCCGACGGATATGCCATAGCGGATGGTTTAGGGGGAAGCTATGGAACTGAGCGGTTAATATTTGGCAGAAGGGAGTTCCTTAAGCCTTTTGCCGTGGAGGTCACAGAGTTCCGTGGTGAGGATCGATCTTGGTACGAAGAGTGGAAGGATTTCGCAACCAGTATAAAGGAAAACCGAGAGCCTCTGGGGAGCGGTTACGACGGCCTCATCGCGATGAGGTTGGTTAACGCAGCCTACGAGTCTTCACGGAAACGCTGCTTCGTCACCCTATGAACGGTATTAAATGCCTTGTAACAGGCTCCAACGGGTTTATCGGCTCCTATCTAGTGAACTTTTTGATTAAAAAAGAGTTCACCGTTATCGGAACGGCCCATAAGAAAAACCACAAACTAACCCCCATGCTTGATAAGATCACGGTTTATATATGCGATATATTGGATGAAGAAAAATTAGAGGAGATCATCAGGGAAGTTAAACCGGACTTCGTATTCCATCTTGCCGCTCAAAGTTCAATTCCACGGTCTTGGCAGGAGCCAAAGAAAACCTTACAGACAAACATCTTAGGAACTCTATATCTGCTGGAAAGCATCAGAAAAGCGAATATAGACCCATTAATTGAGGTTGCCTGTTCAAGCGCTGAATACGGCTTTATAAATGAAGGCGAGGCACCAATAAAGGAAGGCTGCGAATTTAAACCACTTAACCCTTACGCCGTTAGCAAAGTCGGGCAAGATATGTTGGCTTACCTTTATTGGCAAGCATATAAAATGAGGATAATTCGCTTTAGGCCGTTTTACATAATCGGCCCCGGAAAAACCTTTGATGCGCCCTCAGATTTTGCCAGAGGTATTGTTGAGGTGGAGAGAGGGCAAAGAAGAGTATTGCTTGTGGGCAATTTAGAAAGCGTACGGGACGTAGTTGATGTAAGAGATTGTGTAAAAGCTATGTGGTTGCTGGCCGAGAGAGGCGAACCTGGTGAAGTTTATAACATATGTTCCGGAAAGGGTTACAAAATGAGAGAAATCTTAGAAGTAATGCTATCATTCTCGCGGAATAAAATTGAAATCCGTCAAGACCCAACTAAAATGCGCGACATAGACGAACCAATCCTAGTTGGCGACAACTCCAGACTTCGCAAAATAGGTTGGGAACCCGAAATTCCTTTAAAAAAAACTTTACATGATATTTTGGATTTTTGGAGAAAAAGGAGAGTCTAATGAATCGCGCTCTCTAATCGCTTCAAGAGTTATCCGAGAATTTCCATAGTTATATGCACGCTGAACGAAGCGGAGAATTTGCCGAGAGTTCTTCCCAAGATACCCAAGTGGATAAATGAGATAATTTTGGTAGACGGTCATTCGACAGATAATACCGTTGTGGTTGCAAAAAGAATCCTTCCCAATATCCGAATACTGTATCAGCCAGGAAGGGGAAAAGACGATGCCATGAAGCATGGATTCAGAAACGCAACGGGAGAGATTATTATAACTCTTGATGCAGACGGCTCCACCGATCCAGAACAGATTCCCGAATTCGTGCATCCTCTCCTTAACGGATACGACTTTGTAAAGGGATCACGTTTCCTCAAGGCCAACCCAAATATGCCTTTGCATCGAAAGATTGGCAATAAGATGCTGGTCGCCTTGACGAATCTTTTATTCGGTACTAAGTATACTGATGTTTGCTGCGGCTACAACGCTTTCTGGAAGAGGTGCCTTAACAAGATGAAGCTTTCAAACGATGGTTTTGACTATGAGCCAACACTACACGTAAAGATTAAGAAGGCTGGTTTACGTGTGGCAGAAGTCACCTGCAGCGACGCCGGAAGGATCAGTGGCGCTAGCAAACTTCCGATGCTACAACAAGGGTTGAAAGCCGCAATAGCAATTCTGAAACAACGGTTACTTGGCTAAATATAATTAGAAATAGTTGGAGTTAGCCTCGACTATGAAGTTAAAAACTGCTATAGTTGGTCTCGGAAAGATGGGATTGCTTCACACAAGTATTTTAAGTACGTTGCCTAACGTTCTGATAGTAGCTGTTTGCGAAAAAAGTGAACTCATCACTAAATTTGCCAAGAAAATCTTTAATAAAATACACATAGTAAAAGATATTAAATTGCTTTCTGATTTTGATTTGGACCTCATCTACGTGACAACGCCTATACCTTCTCACTTCAAAATTGTTGAGTTTGTGTTCTCGCATGATATTGCACGTAATGTATTTGTCGAAAAAACTCTCGCCTCTAGTTCCATCGAGGCTAGTAAGCTATACCAATTAGCTCGAATATCTGGTGGCATAAACATGGTTGGTTACGAGAGGAGATACGCTGTTACGTTTAACAAAGCTCATGAGCTTCTTCATCAGGGGGTCATAGGTAATTTGACCCTCTTTAAGGCATATGCTTATTCTTCAGATTTTATAGGGCTTAGAGACAAGGAAGCTGCGAAGGCGTCTGCTTCACGCGGTGGGCTTCTCCGAGATCTTGGTGCTCACGTTGTTGACTTAGCATTGTGGTATTTTGGTGACCTGCGAGTTATTTCATCCGAGCTAAAGCGCAGACATAATGTAGCGTTTGAAGAGGCTGTCAAATTTAATGTTTGGGGAGTTGATGGTCTAGAGGGTTGCATTGAAGCTTCATGGTGTATGCATGGTTACAGAATGCCAGAAGTGGGATTGACGATAGAGGGCAGTAAGGGTGTTCTACATGTAAGCGATGACAAAGTAGAGTTCAGAAATACGGCAGGGTCTCTGGTAAAGTGGTACAGGCACGATCTTAAAGATAATGTTGAATTCTTGCTTGGAGCATCAGAGTATTACCGTGAAAGTAAGCATTTCATCGAGTGTGTAGCCAAGGGGAGTAGTCCAGAGCCGAGTTTCTTTACAGCTTCAAGGGTCGAGCAAATCATAGATCAAGTTAAGAAATCGTAAAAGTAGCTTATGTTAATATTAGTCGGAGATAATCCATTTCACGGTGTAAGTCACCTCTCACAAGAGAGGGCTAGGGTCAGAGGCGATGCAGTAACCAATCCTGAATATGCTGCTGACCTAGTTATGATTTCACTGGAAAACGGAGCTGATGGTTTTATGTTCTCAGTGAGCGAAAACACCCTTTCAATGCTGAGAATAATTCACAAGAGTAGAAAAAGCGGACATCTAAGGCTTTATGCTATCACACCAAGCGCATACGAATACGTTAGGCTGAGTGGGCAAACAGGTATATCTGGTTTGGCTAAAAGGTTTGCAAAACAAATGATAACTTCAGGGAATGTGAGTGCTATCATCTCGTGTTTGAGAGGAGTGACCCAAACCGATCCCACATCGCTTATGAGAGGTTTTCTATGCTGTGAAGTTTCTAGGATAAAATCGTCAGCGGGTAAACAAGCAGACTTAGATTCGATGTTTCTTCATGAGATAGTGACTGATATGGGTTTAGCCCTTAACTTAAAATGGCTTTTTAATTTGTACATAGATTTTATGTTGGATCTCGGAATAAAGCCTGGCTTTGAGACTCGGAACTTTGCATTCTTAGTGAACAAGTTTAGGGAATGGAATATGAAATTTCGTGAAATAATGATTGCCGCTCCTTTCAATAAAGTTGGTTTTCAGATGAGCCCATCAAAAACGGAGTGCGAACAAGCATTAGCGAGTCTCCCTGAACCTAATGTAGTAGCGATAAGTATCTTGGCATCTGGCTATCTTACTCTTTCAGAAGCAGCAAAGTACATAAAAAGTTTACCTAACCTAAAGGGTCTTGCTGTCGGCATATCGAAAGAGAAGCACGCACGTGAAACTTTCAAATTTCTTAAAGAACGGCTATAACAAACTAAAGGTGCATTGAATGCTACCAGCTTCGGCAAACGCTAAAGCAAGCTCATCACATCCTTTGCTTTCCATAGTTTTAACGTCTTATACTGATAAGAGACTAAAGGACATTTTTGAATTGTTGGAGAGTGTAAAAGCACAGACTTATCCCCGCATTGAAGTTGTGTACGTAATTGAGAGATCGACAGGGTTACTCCATCTTTTGCGGTCATACCTAAAAGAGAAGGCAATCTCTAATGTCAAAGTTATATTTGATAGCAGAGACCTAGGGCTGTCTGCCGCTAGAAATCTGGGTATCAAGAATGCTGGGGGAGAAATAATCGCTTTCATTGACGACGATGTGGTTCTGCCTCCGGAGTGGGCGGAAGAAGTTGTAAGGACTTATGCTATGAGGAGTGATATTATCGGCGTAACAGGTCCTGCCCTCCCTCTTTGGAGTGATGGACCGATTAAATGGCTTCCTGAGGAACTGTATTGGATAATTGGTTCCACTACTTGGTATAAATGTAATAGTGTTAAAGAAGTGAGACATGCTTGGGGAATGAACATGTCTTTTAGAAGAGAAGCCTTTGAAGTATGCGGAGGGTTTCGCATGAGGATGTCGGACTATCCTAACAAGGATGTTGCAAAGCGCATGTTGACAACACTCTATCACGATATAGTTCCTCATGAGGATGTCGATTTCTCATTAAGAGTACGGAGAAAGACAGGAAAACGCATACTCTACAACCCAAAATTGGCGGTGATGCACAAAGCAAAGAAGAGCAGACTAACAATTAGTTTCATTATTAAAGAATGTTTGCACCAGGGATGCGCGAAGCGCATGTTGACAACACTCTATCCCATGAATGCAAATATGCTCCGTAGGGAGTATGACCTACTGTTTAGGATTCTTCGCGATTTACTTCCCAACATTTTTACACACTTCCTAAGAGATCCGTTCAATTCATGGCGTAGGTTTTCCATCACCATGTTCACACTTTTCTTTCTCGGCCTCGGTTACTGTTCTCCAGTATTCTTCAAACTATTGACTCGAAAGAATGCGCGCATGGATGCTAAGAGGAGGCTGAAATGATTAACATGGGCCGAGAACTACTCCAAACACAGTTCAGCGTACCATCTATGGTTGATAGGTTGCTTGAGGTCTACAAGGGCGCATTGCAGAATGACAGTAGCGTGACAAAATGAAACGAGCACGTGTTGTGCAATGGGGTTTGATTTTTGCAATACTGATTGTTTTGACTGTGATCTTTCTATTTCCGACTCGCTATGGTTTGGATGCGTACGTAGCACCTGTTCAGTCTCTGCAGATATTACAGGATCCAATGTGGTTTGTAATCGCATTGACCCTCTTCGTTGGTCTGACCCTTCTGTACCTTTGGTATTTCGGAGGGAGCCCCAGCATGCTAAATTTGTTGTTGCCTGTTTGCTTTGCGGCTGTTTGGATAGGCTATTGGATCTTCGCAGCACCGTTTCAAAGGGGGGAGGGATTGAGGTTGCTGACACAGACAATTGCTTACCAACGCGAGGGAACGTTCAATGTAGCAGCGCGGAATGGGAATCTAGGTTATCTTGACTTTCCTGGCCTCTTCTTGATCGCGCAATTCTTGCTGAACGCAACGGGACTGAACATCATGGCTGTGCCTCAATTGTTTCTCTGGAGCATAGCCCTAACATTCCCTGTATTGTTATACTTGACTTTCAAGAATTTTCTTAAGGACGAACAATCGGCACTGCTAGCCGTCTTGCTACTAGTGATTGGTGGCCTCTATGATGTTGCCCAGTTCTACTTTCACCCAGATGCGCTTGGGCTATACTTCGTCGCTTTGTCCATTTTAATTCTGTCGCGAACTAGAAGCGGAAAGATAGGAGTCGAAATACCTTTTTTTGTGTTCCTTGCCGCATTGGTTACGAATTTGATGTCGGCTCTTTCTATATTATCTTTAGCTGGAGGGTTGTGGTCCGCAGCAAAATTCAAGTTTTATATCAATAAGAAGGTGAGCGGCGCGTGCGCACTATCTATATTGCATGCGCGCGAAGATGGGAGCAAGGGCTACGATAATATGCATGTTCAAATTTATGGCCCCTAAAGGGATAATAGGAGCGAAAGCAGATAAGCGCCTGTGCCTATGAGAAAGTACATATAAAACTTACTACCCGAACCCACCAATTCCTCACAAATTACCTCGCACGCTCTTTCACTCTTTCATTCGCACATTCACTAGCGCGAGCTAAAACACGGCTACAAAACCTTATTAAAGAACCACGCGCATAAAGACGATTAAATCGCTGGCAAAAGGAGCAGTACATCTCTTGGATAAGATTTTAGTGACGGGAGCCGGAGGTTTCATAGGGTGGCATATGGTTAGGTTCCTTAAGAGGAGGGGCGCGCGCGCGCGCGCGTGGGTTAGAGGTGTTGACATTAAAGAGCCCGAGTTCGAGCCATCAGATGCTGACGAGTTCCTTCTTATAGATCTTCGGAAAGTTGAAAACTGCAGAGAAGCCGTGAAAGATATCGACTGTGTTTTTCAGTTCGCTGCTAATATGGGCGGCATAGGATATATAACTAAGGTAGGAGCTGACATCATGCATGATAATGTCCTCATAAATACTCATATGCTTGAGGCATCGTTGAACGAGGGCGTTGAAAGATTCTTCTTCGCCAGCTCTGCGTGCGTCTATCCGAACTACAAGCAAACCTCAGATTTTGTACCAGGCTTGAAAGAGGAGGATGCGCTTCCAGCCGACCCCAACGAGTACTACGGGTGGGAAAAGCTGTTCACAGAGATGATGTGTAGAGCCTATCGAGAAGACTATGGATTACATACGGTGATAGCCCGCTTCCACAATATCTACGGACCTTATGGAACCTATGAGGGCGGAAAAGAGAAGGCCCCAGCAGCACTGTGTAGAAAGGTGGCAACGGCTAGAGACGGCGATTCAATAGTGATATGGGGCGATGGCAAACAGACTAGAAGCTTCCTATATGTTGACGACTGCGTTAGAGGAGTGTGGATGCTTGTCGAAAAAGACTATCCAGAACCTTTAAACATAGGATCCGACAGGCTGGTGACAATAGATGAGCTGGCAGATATAATCATAAAAATTTCTGGGAAAAAACTGAAGAAAGTGTATGACTTGACAAAGCCACAGGGTGTGCGGGGAAGGAACTCCGACAACACCAAAGTTACAAAGGTTTTGGGGTGGAAGCCTGAAGTACCACTGGAAAAGGGATTAGAGATAACATATAGATGGATAGAGGAACAGATAAAAAAGCGAGAAGGTAAAAGTATCTAATGCAGAAAAGGCATCGAATATGACTACTAAAGCATCAAAAGCGAGTACGTATGACACTTCATTCTATCTTCAATACGTGCTAGTGGATGCCTCTATCCAGCGAGGAATAATTCACATCATAAGTAAACTATGAAATACCTAGTTTTAGGTTCAATGGGTCTCATCGGCTCTGCGCTTACAAAGCATATTTGGAAAAGGGGAGATGAAGCCATAGAATTTGATATTGTAAACTCGCCTGAAGAAGATCTTAGAATTCCAAACAATCCCCTCTTAAAGGAGCGGATGAAATTGGCGGACTTTTGCTTTTTCCTAGCTTTTGATGTTGGTGGTTCACGATACTTAAGAGCTTACCAACATACCTTTGATTTTCTTTCAAATAATGTAAGGATAATAGAGAATACTTTTAGATGTCTCAAAGAAATGAAAAAACCATTTATCTTCGCTTCTAGTCAGATGTCTAACATGAGCTATTCTCCCTATGGGGTTCTTAAATTGCTTGGTGAATATTATACAAAGAGCTTAAATGGAATAGTTGTGAAATTTTGGAATGTATATGGACCGGAGCGTAATTTTGAGAAAGCACACGTAATTACGGATTTTATCTTGAAAGCTCGAAAAAATAGAGTCATTGATATGCTTACAGACGGAACGGAGAAGAGGCAATTTCTTTACGTCGATGATTGCTGTGAATGCCTCTTAATACTTGCTGAAAAGTATAACCAGATACCTCGTGATAAAGAATTACATATCACGAGCTTCAAGTGGCACGCCATTAGAGAGATTGCCGAAATAGCGGCAAAATTTTATCCGGGTACAAAAATTATACCTGGCAAGGGGACAGATGAAATACAAAGGGGTAAGCAAAATGAGCCAGATCCTTACATCTTAAACTACTGGCAACCTAAGACATCCTTAGAAGAGGGTATTGGAAAAGTAGATTCTAGTTTAGATTATTCGCAACAAAAGGTGAAAGTAACACAATAGGAAGTGTTGGTATAAAATAGGGGATGATAGTGTGTGCACTCGGATCTGCCGGAAAAGTTATGACAAAGAAGATATACTTAGAGCCGCTGTATAAATACCATTCCCTTTATAACAGCTTAATCTCAAATCCTCCAGATGGTTATCAATTCATCGCACCAGAGACTATTACAACAAGGAGTTACAAGGTTTTAGCTAAATTTCATTCTTTCTACTCCTTATACTATCGACTTAATGAAATATTACCCTTAAACCTCCTCATCTCCTATTTGAGGAAATTTAGGAGGATTCCCCACGGAATAGATTTAATTTATTCCTCTAATCACCTTATACTCAGAGATGAGCCATGGGTGACCGACTTAGAGTATATCTCCGTTCCTTTAGGACAGGGTAAACATCTTAAGAAGTATAAAAAAGTTTTAGAATACGTTTTTTCAAGCAGAAATTGCAAAAAGGTCATTTGCTGGTATGAAGTTGGAAAGAAAACATTGTTATCCAATTTGGACTGTACTGGATTTGAACATAAAATAGAAGTTTTGCTTCCCTACGGTAGCCAGAAGAGGAACTTCAGCAAGCAGTTTAATGATGAAAAGATCAAATTGCTCTTTGTTGGCTCAGCTAATATATTAGGGGAGTTTTACACTAAAGGTGGTGCTAATGTAATAGAAGCTTTTGCTAACCTTAATAAAAGATATGGCAACCTTGAACTAGTTATCAGATCAGATGTGCCTCAAGAAATAAGAAAAAAATGTCAACGTTTCAGCAATATTAGGTTAATCGAGAAAGTGATTCCTTGGGGGCGGTTAGAGTATGAATTCAAAACTGCCGACATTTTTCTTCTCCCGGCATATAATACACCATGGCTCGCAATGTTGGATGCGATGAGCTATGGACTACCAGTAGTTACTATAGATGCTTGGGCAAACTCAGAGATAATGGAAGATGGTAAAATGGGATTTCTTGTTAAAAGTTCTAAAAAAAGGGTTTTCACAATATTTGATGATTTTCTTCTTCCTTATTTTGAGACTCCAGGATTTGGAAAAGAAATAAGGACTCCAGATCCTGAAATAGTAGAGGGGCTTGTGGAAAAGTTGAGTATCTTAATAGAAAATCAAGAGCTGAGAAGGAAGATGGGGGAGGCAGCAAGATGGGAAATAGAGTATGGCAAGTTCTCCCTCAAAAAAAGAAATGAAAAACTGAAGAAGATACTCGATGAAGCTACCATTCAAAATTAAACTAAGCCCTGAGCTGGTCCGAAGGCGTTCATAACGCTCTACTGGATAAGATATCTTTTTATTGAATTAGATGCTGGAGGGTATTATTTATCTTGATTGTTCCTCATGGCACTCCAAAGAACTATTTTAAGGTCATTTTACGATTGCTTAAAGATGCAGGATTAAAAAAAACAATAAACATGGTAACAACATTGCTAATCAAACTTTCAAGGCATATTGCTTACAATTTTCTGAAAGGTAAAAATGCGCACGCAATAGTGACGCAAAAAATTCTCGGTCACACAATGTATATTAGTTTGGAAGACAAGGGTTTATCGCAAGAACTCTTCATTTATGGAATACATGAGCCCTTCTTAACCCTATTGATTTTAAATGAGATCAAAGAAGGAGATGTCATCATCGAAGCCGGAGCTAACATCGGCTATTATACATTACTTGAATGTTCTTTAATTAAAGGAAAAGGAAGGATTATTGCAATCGAGCCAGATCCCCGTTCGCGCAAAATGCTTAGAGTGAATGTTGTTAAAAATGGTTACGCCCAAAATGTTGAGATTATACCTGTTGCCATTAGTGCTAAAAGAGGAAAGAAAACACTATTTTTATCGAGTATGTGGAATTTGAGTACTGTAGGCTTTTCAATGCTCAAAGAAAGTGTAACAAGAATAATTGACGTCATACCCTTAGACGAACTCGTTTTAGATGAGTCAAAGATTGACGTTATTAGAATGGATATTGAAGGGGGTGAGTTTAAGGTTATAAATGGTATGGTCCGTACCTTTCTGAAATTTAGACCGAGACTATTGATTATTGAATTGCATCCTGTTGCAGATGATGATTTGGTATGGGCTTTCTTTGAAACGCTTACTAATCTTGGGTATAAGATTAAATGGGCTATTCCACGTCGTTTAATGCATGCGATGCTAAATGTACCGCGGCCACTATTAAATGAAGCAATTGAGATTATTTTAGGGTGTGCACAACGCTACTTGAAAAACACGCGCATAAAGCCTACGGAGGAAATTTCAATGGAAATGTTCGCTAAAAAGTTTTTGTTGCAGGATGAAGTGTATCACGTTATATTTGCCTATGACGTTGCACACGGAAAAGCTCTAAATGAGGCAAACAGATGATATCCCTTTTAGAGGATTATAAATTAAGAAAAACATTCTGGATTTTACTTTTAGGCCTAACTGCTACCATTTTGCTTTATCCTGTTTCCATTTCTCCTAATTATCCTTTACCAGTCCAATCTATCTATATTTTTTCGAATTTCGCCTTATTTTTAGTGTTATTTTATGCTTGGATGCTTCTTCTTTTGACACTTCTCTTTTCTAGAAGGGAAAACATGATGGAAAAACTCGCAATTTCCCTAGTCTTTGCAATCGTGTTTGTTGAGTTTTGGGCTTTTATTAGCCCTTGGGGCGGCACCGGTGACGCAATCTGGCAAATGGCTCATGTCCACTATCTCTCTCAGGAAGGCAATATACCATTAAGCGGTCATCCTAACTTTGGCTACTTTGATTTTCCAGGCCTTCAACTTCTCGCCCTATGCCTAGCAAACGTGTGTGACATGCAAATCTTCGCCATTCAAACAGCGTTCCTACTAATGAATGTCGCTATCTTTGCACTTCTCGTGTTTACTAATTTCTTAAACATTTTGAAAAGCCCTTTTTATGCATCACTTGGAGTCATCTTGATGATTGTGGGAAGTACAGCTGGCCTTGGACGAATAAACTATTTCCATCCAATGGTTTTGGCCATAACTTTCTTGTCCTTCTTTTCTCTTATGTTGAGTAGGATAAAGGATAAGCTTATCCAAAGTTGGCGGGAAAACTTGATTTTGGTTATCCTCTTTGCTGCAGCTACTATTGAATATCTGTTTACACCATTCCTCTTTTTCTTTATTATCCTCGGTATTTATGCTCTTTACTACTTTAGAAGGGAAAAAGCGCCTGTAAATTCATTCACATTGGTTGTACCTGCGATTTTTATTATTTCCTGGGAAATCTATCAAACTGTCAGGTCTTTTAATACAATTGTTTCCCTATGGCCAAAGATATTGGAAGATCTCTTAGGAGGACGATTTTTCATCGCTACAAGTCAAACTTTAACCGCGAATGTAGGATTAGCATACCCCTGGTGGGGAAATGCTACCAGGCTCTTTTGGTGGTCCTTCATATTTGGATTCGGAACTTTTCTTATCCTCTGGAAATTGCTCAATTTTAGGAAATGCGAACACTCAGAAGGAGTACAGCTTGGTGCTTTCCTCGGCGTATTGCTGACAGTTCTCGTAGGGGTGATGGGAACGAGAGGAGCAATCCATGGTGGCATCGCCAGGTATCTCTGGGTAGCTCCTTTTTTCCTCGTCCCAACTCTTATAATGTTTTTTTCCAGAATCAAAGTGAAAAAGTATGCTTTTACTTTTATTTTCGCTAGTTTGCTTATTTTCTCACTCCCTACTTTCCTTACTAACATGGATACATTTTGTGCCGTCCATATTTATTCTCGTGAACTCCAGACTGGAATGTTCATTAACTCCATCTATGAAAGAGGGAATGGTGTTAATCTATATAGTTATTCTCCTGTACTTCAGTTTGCTACATTTTATGCACCGGAGAGCCACATAATCACCGGTCCTGAAGCATATGGACTTGAAGAAGAGGAAATGTGGAGCGCATTCTATGGTATAATGGATAGATTCCATAACCCTTTCCGCTCTCCAAATCTTTTCGTTAATTCAATTAAAGCTAAATTACAATATTGGGAGTATCAGAAAGTTTCTCCGGATGACCCTAAATGGGCTAAACTTGACGAAAGCTTATTGCAAAACAACAAAGTTTATGAAAATGGACTTATCCAATTATATTCACCATAAAATTAATGAGATTTGGAAGAACCTCCACAAAGAGAATGCAGACCCACTCGAGCTTCCAGATCCTATAAGAAGAGGAGTTCATTGGACAAGAGACCAAACCTACTTGCCTTTTGTTGCAAATAAGAAAGTCTTGGAGCTTGGTTGCGGATACGGCTATTCGGCTTTCCTATTCAGCAAGAAAGCAAAAAGTGTAATTGGAGTAGACATAAACGATGAAGCCATTGGAAAAGCAAGAAGTAACTACCGTAATGTATTGAATCTAAATTTCATTAGAGAAGATGCCTTAACCTACCTTCAGAAAAACTCAACAAAGTTTGACGTTATTGCATTATTTGAGTTCATTGAACATATCGAGGCAGAGAAACAGAAGGAACTAATAAAGAAGATACATGAAGCATTAAAACCAGAAGGTCAACTCTTCCTTTCAGCACCAAATGGAAAAATTGTGCCCTTTTACAGAAAAAATCCCTTCCATAAAAACGAACTAAGCGTTAAAGAGCTTTTAGAACTTGTCAACGAATATTTTGAGGTAGAAATGTTAAAAGGGCAAATTCCTTTATTTTGGTTCTTCATTCCCCTTCCTTGGGCTTGGCTTGAAAAAATTTGGATGCTGCTCGGAATCTACGAAAAAATCCACCAAATCAGGGACGATCCAGAGAATTCGAGAACAATCTTACTCCGAGCTAAAAAGAAAGTAAAAATTGAGCAGTAATTTAAATTACGCATTTAAAGAACCATGTTCACTCCGTGCGAGTAAATTTGATGTATGTAAAAGATAGTTAATTACCTATACAACATGAATGTGTAAATAAAAGTGTGAAGAAGTTTGAGTGAAGAAGTGAAAGAGAAACTGGTTAAAGACATATCAGAGTCCATTAGCAACCAGAATCTTCCCAAATTGGTGGAGAAACTCGTCAAGGATGAAAGGCTAAAGTATAGGGAAGCGGCTAGAACTGTTTACGTTTTGTGGAAGCATGGAGCCCTAGAGCTTTCTGAGCCTAAACCTCCCTCAAACCTCATAGGATACGCCTTAAGCCTGCGAAGCCTATGGTTCTGGGCTCTAACAGCATTAGTCACGTTAACCACCTTCATCGTGTTCTATGTGGTTGCTCCTCTTCTGATCTACATGCGATACGTTTTAGGCTTAATCTTCGTCCTATACCTGCCGGGCTCAATGCTCATAGAAGCCCTATACCCGAGAAGAGAAGACCTTGAAAGCTTGGAAAGGCTCGCTCTATCCATAGGGTTAAGCCTCGCCGTGGTTCCGCTAGTAGGCTTATTCCTAAACTATACGCCGTGGGGGATAAGGCTGACGCCTATAGTAATATCCCTAGCGGCCTTTACAGAGACTATGGCCGTCATAGCCCTCGCGAGAAAGTATCATTACTATAGGCTAAGCTTGAAATAGGCAAGAGGTTAGCTGTAACATAAGACAGGGTTAATTAATCTCGAAACGATTTGACTAAAGTGAGTGAAAACATGGGATTTACTTACATAAAGGTTCGAGTTTACAGTGTCGATCTAGCCATGCAAGAAGAGGTCGAGGTTTTAGTGGAACGCGGAACGCTATTTACCTCAATACCGCGCACTACCCTTGAAAGGCTGGGGCTTAAGCCTGTTACCCGGCAGAGGCTTAGAGTTTATGGCGGGGGAACCGTTGAGCGTGATGTTGGAGGAACAGTTGTGGAATATGGGGAACGACGCGCCGTCGTTCCAATAGTTTTTGGAGAACCCGAAGACATTCCCGTTCTCGGGGCCACAGCCTTAGAATCTCTAGGCTATCAAATAGACCCCGTGTCTAAGAGGTTAAAACCCATAGAATTGCTGATGGTATAGCGAACATGAAGGATAAAACTTCATACACCCTGCTTGGCTCTGGATTAACGTTTGCAGGAGCCATGCTTTCTTATTCCTCCCATTTCATCTTACGGTCCACTCCCTTAACGGCTCTAGGAATCTCCACACTAATACTTGGAGTGGTTTCTTTGGCTTTAGGAAGAAGTCAACCGAAAATCTCGCCTGAAGCCACAGCGATCCTTCTGGAATCCAGCTTGGAAAACGTCTCAGCAATCATAGAGGAGTTAGGATTAAAATCGAAAGCGGTTTACCTGCCATCGTCCATGACCAGCGGGCAGCCCCAAGCGCTCATACCGCTTCATCTAAACCCAAACCCGCCGAACCCTAAAACTCCTCTTCCAAAAAGGCTTGTGGTGAAGTATGGTCCAAACCCTGAGGATTTAGGCCTGCTAATAACAACGCCTGGATCAACCGTAATGAGCATGTTGGGATCGAAACCCGGCTCGTCACCTGCAGATATTGAGTCAGCCCTCTCATCAGTTGTTACCGGGACAATGGATCTAGCTGATTCCGTCAAGGTTACAGTGAGCGGTGAAAGAATAGTTGTTGAGGTCTCTAACCCCCGCTTAGAGCAGAGGGACATATGGGTCTACAAGTGCCTCGGAAGCCCCCTAGCCTCCATAGTGGCCTCAGCGACTGCTGAAGCCTTAGGCGAACCCGTCATAATAGACAATGAATGGTATGAAAAGGGCAAAAGCATAATCGAATTGAAGGTTTTGAGGCAAGAGTTGTGAGCATTCCTGAAAGATGCTTGGTCTCTTTAGCCATTGTTTACATGCTGACCACATCGGCTCTTTCAGCCTTAGGTGAAAGCCGCTTAGACCTTTACATATCGGTTTACATCCTGGAATATTTCGTAATAACGCTTCTACATTCGCCTCTTAACCCTCGGACGCAAAGGGTCCTCAACGTTTTTGGCTACGGGCTTTTCGCGGTCTTCATGATCATCGTGGCTTTGAAGGTTCTTGAAATACTCTTAGGCTTGAGGCTACTATGAACCGCTTTAAGACTTTTTTAGCAGTCGTCATCCTCGTTGCGGCGATACTTCCCCAAACGCAAGCAATAGCTGAACTTATTTACCCTCCACATGAGGACCCTGCTGTGGCCAGCGAGGAGATGGACGCCTACTTCTTCCTAACACATTATACAAGCATCTTAACATTAATATCCACAAAAGATTATGCAGATGCAAATAAGCTCATCGAACAGCTGAGATTCGTTTACATACCAGAAGACCTGAAATACATCATACATCGATACAACAATCTAACCTCGGAATTGGCAGAGACTCTGGAAAGACTCGACAAGCTTCTCAGCAGCGCATCCACGCTAATATACCAGTATAGGCTTCAAGAAGCCCATGAAAAGCTCAGCGAAGCCAGCATACTCTTAGGTAAAGCTGAAATCCTGCTCGGCGACATTGAAGAGGCTACAGTCGCCATAAGCAACCGCATAGGCGTTTTCGCCGCGCCAGCTGAAAGCAAGGTAAGGGAGGCATACGAAAGGATTCAAAGCGTTCTCCAAAAGCTAAGAGAGCTTGAAAACGAGTATTTGAAACTTTTAAAAAGCATAAAGGAAACAGCGTCTAACATTGAAGAGGAAGGGCTTAAGCCAACCGAAGTAACCCTAACGCTGAACACCACAAAAGTCACAGTTGGAGGATCCATTGAAGCCTCAGGAAACCTCAAATCGAACGGGGAAGACCTTCCGAACAGGTCGGTAACGTTGCTTTTGGACAGAGAACCCGTTCTCGCGGCTACAACGGGCTTAGACGGTTCATACCACGCCGTCATAAAACTGCCCTACAAATATGTTCACACGATGACTGTAAAAGCCCTATATACGCCTGTGGGTGATGACCGAGGTGTATACCTAGCCTCTGAAAGCCCCCCAGCATCAATCTCCATTATGTTCTACGAAAGTAGGCTTGAAGCAGTAGCACCAGACGTGGCTCATCCAGGCTTGCCGATAACTGTTGGAGGCAAGGCAACATCGGAAGATGGAACACCTTTAGGCGGAAGACAGGTTAAAATGCTTTTAGACGGCGCCTTTCTAGCAGAGGCTGAAACGAACGTTCAAGGTGTTTTTGAAACCGAGGTAACGCTTAGCCCCATGGTTCAGGCTGGACAGCACACCCTAACAGTCATGGTTGAGCCCCATGGGGTTTACGCGGGGGCCTCCCAAGATAAGATTTTAAACGTTTTGAAAATAACGCCTGAAATAAACATTCGCGCCCCCTCGTTCCTCATCCTTCCAGCTGGGATGCATGTTGAAGGAGAGGTACGCTCAAGTCTAGGCCCCCTAGAAGAAGCTACGGTGACGTTGGAGTTGGCTGGATCTTCAGCCTTCGTGAAGACGTCACAGGACGGAAGGTTTAATGTAACCATGGAGATGCCGTTAAACCTTCTTCTTGCAGGTTTTCAGGAGCTTAAGGTCGGTGTTGAGCCTGCTGAACCCTGGCACGCTCCAGTTCAAGCCAGAATTAGAGTTTTCATCGTAAATCCAGCCAACATAGGGGTCGCCTCCGCAGCGTTCATCAGCCTCGGAGCCGTAATATACACTAAGCTTGCGAAGGCCAAGCCTAGAAGGAAACAAGTTCCGGAGGTCACGCCAACGTTAAGGGAGGCGATGTTTGCTTCCACATTAAAGCCTGAAGTGAGGTTTGAAGGCGTTATGGGTAAAGTCCTCGAAGCCTACTTCAAAGCAATGAGAACTATTGAGACCAGAACGGGCATTTCTATGAAGCCCCACATGACACTCCGCGAGTTCCTGTGGGAGGCTAAACCTAAGCTTAATGGAGTGGCAGACGCCTTCGCAGATCTAACTGTCCTAGCGGAGAGAACCTTATACTCTCCGCATGTGCCGGGTGTGTCTGAGTCTTTGAAGGCTGAAGAACTTGCCCTCACCATAGATAGGGTGTTAGGCGGTGGCGCCGCGTAAGCTTCTTCCCATTTTAGTATTGATCATCGTGCTTTTATTGGCGGCTCTCATCTGGTTTTATCCTGCGACTGGAGACTTTAGAGCTGGCAACCCTTTCTGGAACGGCCTCACAACGTTTACCGTACAATTTAAAGCGTCAACAACAGAATCTCTAAGCGATCTGCCTTTAACCCCTAAAGCAACAGCGCTTATCCTGGTACCTTACACGCAGCTGTCTGAACAGGAACTTGAAGAGCTTAAGAGCTATGTTTCAGCTGGTGGAACCCTAATAATCATGGATGATTACGGCTATGGAAACCAAATTCTCAGCCACCTTAAATTGGAAATGAGGTTTGCTGGGAAGCCGCTGCTGGACCCGCTTTTCAATTACAGGAACAAGTGGCTTCCAAGGATTACGGACTTTTCGCAGTCGCCTATAACGAGCGGCGTTAAAAGCATAGTTCTAAACCACGCGACAGCCTTGTACAACGTTTCGGAAACCGAAGCCTTGGCGTGGTCTTCAAGCTTCAGCTTTCTAGACCTTGACGGCGATTCCGCATGGGATCCTGATGAGCCGGCGGGTCCCTTTCCAGTAGCCGCCTACACGAAGGTTGAGGAGGGTTACGTCGTTGTAGTGGCGGATCCAAGCATAATGATTAACAGCATGATGGTTTTAGACGATAACGCGGCTTTCCTCAAAAACATCGTGGAGCTTCAGGGACAAAACCCTAAGGTAATGATTGACCAGTCCCACCTTCCAAGGGAGCCTTTAGACGAAGCGAAGGGAACAATCGCAGCTGTTTACGCTTTGGCTTCTTCTCCCATGGGAACGTTAAGCTTAATAACGCTGACGTTGACAGTAACGTTAATTCCATTATGGTGGAGGAAGCAAAAGGTTGAGTGAGCATCCTAAAATCGTAGATGTCCCCCAGAGAATCTTGGATGAGGTTTCTAAGGTTGTGGTGGGTAAGGAGGATGTGAAGGAGATACTTCTTGTAGCCTTGCTAAGCGAGGGTCACGTCCTGATTGAGGGGTTAAGTGGGACTGCTAAAACCCTCCTTGCAAGAACCTTCGCCCAAGTTATTGGCGGCGAGTTCAAGAGAATCCAGTTTACCCCCGACATGCTGCCAGCGGACGTCACAGGGTTCTACATGTACACGCCAGATGGAAAATCAAGATTCATTCCTGGACCTGTTTTCGCAAACATACTGTTAACCGACGAGCTTAACCGGGCAACCCCGCGGACTCAAGCGTCACTCGTTGAAGCCATGCAGGAGAGGCAGGTGACCATTGAGGGGGAAACGCATCCTTTGCCGAAGCCCTTCATGGTTATAGCAAGCCAGATGCCCTATGGAACCGCTGGTACATATCCTCTGGCGGAGGTTCAGGTTGACAGGTTCATGTTCAGGGCTTGGAGCGGATACCCCGCTAAGGATGAGGAGGACGAAGTGGTAGGGAAGATAGACTACATTGAGGAGCCTGACATAAGCGTTGTTGCAGGGCTTGAGGATGTGTTAGGTCTTCAGAGGGCTGTAAAGAAAGTTTACGTGTCTGAGAAGGTTAGGAGGTACATAGTCGAGCTGGTTGACCGTGTTCGCCGAGACCCAGATGTCCTTATGGGTCCAAGTCCAAGAGCAAGCATAGCCCTATACAAGGGGTCCAGAGCTCTAGCGTTTCTGCAACGAAGAGATTACGTTGTACCCGACGACGTGAAGAAACTAGCCATCCCAGCATTTGAACACAGGATACGCGTGAAGCCTGAGGCTGAGATGGAGGATGTAGCTCCAAAAGCCATAATAGAAAGGGCTCTGAAGGAGATCCACGTGCCGAAGATAGAGTAGCGTGCACGCTGATAGGGGACGGGTGATGGGCTTCTCAGCAATCGAAACAGTCCCTAAAGCGTATTTGATTCTTATTTTATTTGCGGGGACGCTGCTTTCCCCGCCGCCGCACTCGATTGTTGCGTTGATCTTGCTGGCTCTTCAAATATACTCAGTATATAAGTCTCTGAAGCCGGGGTTAAGCTTAGCCTTAACTTTCTCAACCCTTATCCTGGCGCCGTTGAGCCTAGAGCCCTCGGCCGGAAAACTGTTCTCACCCCTCTTGACGGTTCCAGCCATACCCCTATTAGACAAAAGCCTAAGGGAGAACGCCATGGAACAACGCCTCAGCCGCGTTAAGGATGGAAGAAAGGCCACAACCGCTACGAAGACCCTTGCAATCACCCTGCTCATTATGCTTATTTCATCGGTTGTCCTGTCGAATCAGACATTGACGTTGACATGTAGCCTTTTAACGATATATCTCGCCGCCATCTCGTTATATGTCCTCGCTAAAGTTCTGAAAAGGCCGCTGGATGAGTCTAAAACCTGGTGCAGGGTTGTGGTCGGCGAAACCGCCAAAACATCTATAACCATAAGGGGGAAAGCCGCTGTTCCGCTACATGTTTTGCTGAAGGCTCAATGCGGTTGGGTTCACCTCCAGCCCTCGCAGTTTACGTTGGCAGGCGAAGGCGAAGCGGACATAAACATAGCCGTTAAGCCGCCGCTTGCCGGTCCGTCGAAAGTTCAAGTTCAAGCGTTGGCCGTTGACGTGTGGGGGTTGACGCAGACGGGACAAACGCTTGAGCCTTTAGAGCTGCACATAATCCCGAGGGCCAAGTACGCTGAGTGGCTGGCTAAGAGGTTCTTGGAGCAGACGGCGCCGGGTGGAGGTGTGGCAGCTGAAGTTCCACCTTCCAGAATGATTAGGGCGGCGAGGCTTGGTGTGGAATACTATGGAAGCCGCCCATACCAGCCGGGCGATAGGCTTAGGGATGTTGATTGGAAGCGTACGCTTAAGCTCCACGAGCTCATCGTGAAGGAGTATGCTGGAGCCCATGAGCAGCCAGCCATAGTGGCCGCTAACCTGACCGCCAGCAGCCCGGAGGAGGCGGACGAACTTGCATATACGTTTATAACGTCGGCCTTGACGCTTGCTGAGGAAGG
>Ga0315298_1003961_pt1 | contig 22730 bp, 22 predicted proteins | sample WHS_1_MG_FD_203077 | JGI IMG/M metagenome (GOLD analysis project Ga0315298, IMG submission 203077) | Extremophilic microbial mat communities from Washburn Hot Springs, YNP, Wyoming, USA - WHS_1_MG | ecosystem: Environmental > Aquatic > Thermal springs > Hot (42-90C) | place: USA: Wyoming...
CAAGAGCATTATACTCAACCATAAGAGAGTTGGTTGAGAACTCTCTTGACGCGTGCGAGATCCATGGTATCCTCCCAGACATCTACATAAGGGTCTCCCCTCAGGCTGAGACAACAACGGATCCCGCTGTCTACAAGATAAGGATTCAAGACAACGGTTCAGGCCTTCCAGCCGAGGTTATACCATCGGCTTTCGGCCAAGTCCTCTTCGGATCGAAATACAGACTCAGACAGAGCGTCGACTACAATGAGAGGATACTGATAAGAAATAGGGGAAATATCGAATCTGTTGAGATAGGTAGGTTCGTCGAGCAATTCCTCAAACCCAACGAGGATGTTAAGAATATTCATGGGAGAGGCTATGAAACCTTAGCTTTCGACCTTGAGAACTTCAGGTTCTCATGGAGTATGATATCACATGTCTCAAGACACATAGTAGATGAGCCGCTATATGAGGTTAGGCTGGAGGGTGGCAGGAAGATCAGGGTAACCGGCGGCCACAGCATATTCATTATGGAAGATGGCAGGGTCACCTTGAAAGAGGTTGAAAAGATGAAGGTCGGCGAGTATGTTGCAGTTCCAAGAACCTTACCTTTCAACACACGTGAAATCGAAGGCGAAAAATCGGATGTACCGCTTAAAGTCCATGAGCCATGGAACAATCTAAATCACCATGAGATTCTTCATAGCAACCCATCCCTAAATGGCTATGAATGTTTGTGCCATCCTAGAGTAGAAGACGAACTAATGAATTCACGTATTCCACTCACGAAAGAGTTCATGAGGTCCCTAGGATACGTCGCAGGTAGAGAGGAAAACCTCCAGAATAGCCCAACCACAAAAATATATGAATCTCAAATTGAACTTTCAAACGAACTAGCCAGCGCATCCAGAGGTACCCTCAATATTGAAAGAAAAGTTGAAGACTTTTTTTCCTTTGAATCTGGACTCGTTTCAAACAATACAATGGCTACCGCCACTTCCATCAGCGTTGAAATAGGAGAAGTGAATAGTGGGGAGATTCCCAAAATCGCATTCAACGTACCCACCGATCTCAGGAGGGCATTTATAGAGGGCCTATACAACGGTGGAGGATACGTAGCCGATGGGAAGCATCTGTCTTTTCCAACCCGAAGGCGAAGACTAGCATACGATTTGATGTATCTTCTGATGTCTATAGGAGTCTTTCCGACAGTCGAAGAATTGATGCTGGATAAGAATAGTACCCTGTATGTAGTTAAAATATTAGGTCGCAACCTTGATGAGGCTTTGAAGGTTGGAGTCGAAGGACCTAATGAGACATTCAAAGTTTCAGAGGATTACCCTGATTTTGTTTTCTGCAAGATAGTCGAATTGAGAAGGGTAAAGTCAACCTCACCCTACGCTTACGATCTATCCATACCTGGAAGAGAGAATTTCATATGTGGGTTAGGAGGCGTCTGTTGCCATAACACTCGAGGAACATTCGGCCTCGGCGGAAAGATGGCTGTCCTCTACGGTCAGATAACCACCCACGGTCAGACGAGAGTCATCTCAAGCGTAGGCACATCCAAGATCCATGAGTATATATTGATGATGGACATACAGAGGAACAAGCCTATAGTTACAAAACATAGGGTGCACATCAACAAGTCACGATGGCATGGAACGATTGTTGAGTTCACTACCGAAGCCGACTACTCAAGAGCAATGCCTAAGATCCTTGAATATTTGAAGGAGACCGCCATAGTAGTCCCATATGCAAACCTGACTTTTGTGGATCCCAAAGGTAGACTATACAGGTTCGATAGGGCAACGAGCATCATGCCCAAGCCTCCAAGTGAGACCACACCCCACCCCCATGGTATAGACATAGAGACCCTGAAGAGGATGATTGAGGCTACAGAATCCAAGACTATGAAGGATTTTATGAAGAAGCATTTCCAGAGGGTCGGCGAGAAGATAGCTAGGAGGTTCCTAGAGTTTGCAGACATCGGAGTCAAGAAGAATCCTAAGAGGCTCACCCAAGAAGAGATCGTTAGGCTCGTGAACGCCCTTAAGAATTATGATGGGTTCCTCCCTCCAGACGCCAGCTGCTTATCACCTTTAGGAAAGGACCTTCTGAAGACAGGAATAAAGAAGGAGCTCAACCCTGAATTTGTTGCTGTCCACCAGAGGAAGCCGGCGGCCTACTCAGGATTTCCATTCATAGTCGAGGTTGGGGTAGCCTATGGAGGAGGCATACCCAAGACAGACGGCATCCTACTATACAGATTCGCAAATAGGATACCGCTTCTATTCGATGAGGCCAGCGACATATCATATAAGGTTGTGAACGAGTTGATGAACTGGAGGCATTACAAAGTCACACCTGAGACACCTATCGCAGTCTTCATCCACATATGCAGCCTCAAAATACCCTACAAGACCGTTGGGAAAGAGTTCATAGCGGATAGGCCTGAGGTTGAACATGAGATTCTGAACGCATTGAGGGAGGTTGCCAGGCAACTTGCCCTATTTTTATCTAGGAAACACCATATGGAGAGGGAGAGGAGGAGGCTCGACGTGTTCTCAAAATATCTGCCAAAGATCGCATCCTTCTCAGCCAAACTTGCAAATAAGGAGAAGATTCCAGACGTCAAGAAACTTTTAGGGAGCATTGCAAAGTATGTCGAAGAATGAGTCTCCGAGGGGAGCAGTCAGGGAGAGGAGGGAGAAAGTACTTACATCCCTCCAAAACCTAGGTGAAAGGATCTACCGCCAAATAACTGCGGGAGAGTTTCCATGGATAAAGATGCCTAGCAGATCAATAAACAACATACTCTACGATCCGAAACTCAGACAATACATATTAGGAAATAGGAGCGTAAAAAGAAGCTCAAGAAACATCAGACATATCAGACCCTTAACCCAGCTGATTTGGACAGCTATGTTCGTCAACGACCTGACCAGACAGAGCAAGACCAGCACCCTCAGAGACGTCTTCTACTCAGCCCAAGCCTATGAGATGTCTTTCACAGACCAGCAGGAGAGCGACAACCTCATCACAGACCTTGAGACCGTTATAGGATACTCAAGAGAAGACTTCAACGTCTTCCCTGAAGAGAGGAGCGCAATATTCGGAGACCTGACCATAGAGTATACGATTCCAGGATATGAAGGTAGGAGACTAAACCTCACCTCACACCCAGACGGCATGATGATTGGACCTGCACTGACAGGAGCCGAATTTATAGATTGCAAGGCTGATAAGGTTATAGCAATAGAGAAGGGCGGCCTCTTCACGAGATTCATAGAGGAGCGTGTACACATCAAACATAAGGCCCTTCTAGTACATACAGCAGGCCAAGCGCCTAGAGCTACTAGAAGCTTCCTGAGGAGGCTGAACCAGGAACTCGGCCTACCTGTATACATATTCACAGACGGAGATCCTTGGGGTATGCATATTGCAATGGTTATAATATCGGGTTCAGCGAACGCCGCACACCTCCGCGACTTGAACACACCTGATGCGAAATGGTTCGGCGTATGGGCTTCAGACATAGTTGAATATAAGCTCCCAAGCGATAAACTGACGGAGCTCGACATCAAGAGGCTACATGAATTGAAGAAGGACCCAAGATATGAAGGTAAGATCTGGAGTAGAGAGATAGAGACATTCATGAGGATAAAGAAGAAGGCTGAGCAGGAAGCATTCAGTAGATACGGCTTAACCTACATAGTTGACGAATATCTACCTGCTAAACTGGAGATGGCTGACTCCTACTAGACTTGGAAAAGCAGAGAATCACGATAGAATGGTTCTAGGAGTAGTTGACTAAAAAGAAAAAAGGGAGATGAATCTCCTCTATTCTTCAAGGATAGCTACGGCCCTTATCGGCGACCCTGTGCCTCCACGTATCTTGAGGGGTAGACCAATGTATGTGAAGCGTCTCCCAGCAACCTTATCTAGATTGCATAGGTTCTCAGTATTCATTATGCCGTATTCACAGCAGACCTCATGAGCAGGGAAGAAGCCTGTAGCAGTATTGCCGCATGAATCTATTGTTGTGGCGTCTATCCCGATATTGACCACACCACGCTTGGCAAGCCACGCCGTCGAATCGTAATCTAAACCTGGATTCTCAGTCAGATACTCGGGTCTCGGATATGTCCTGGTGTAGTGTCCTGTGTATAGGAGCACCGTATCTCCCTTCCTAACGTCGAGTCTAGCCTTGGCCAAGGCATCCTCAAGATCCTTAACAGATATGATCCCTCGAGGTTTGATATGTGTGAAGTCAAGACATATTGCGCTTGTGTAAAACCATTCTAGGGGGATCTCATCTATCTTTTTGGCACCTGGCTTGTTACATATATGCCATATCGAGTCTGTGTGGGTAGGACCATGATCAGACATGAGCAGACCGAAAGTTGTATAGGTGAATCCGCCTTTGGTCCCATGGATCTTACCTACCGTCCCCTCATGAGTGTGGAATGGAAATATCACAGTATTCAGGTGGCCTGGGAAGACAGGCATCCCATTATATATCTCTTGGCTGAGATCTATTATCTTCACCATACTTGACACCTTATATAGGCGATGTAGGGTAGGGCTAATAAAACTTATTAAAACTTGTGTAAACCTCGGTCAGACAGAGGTTAACCCTAGAAATCGAAAATCTTTTTATCGATTGAATATTTCTATGAGAGGGGAAAGTGGAGATATGAAGACTAGTCTAGACACATTCTTCAACCCTAAAAGCGTAGCTGTCGTAGGAGCGTCGACCACACCTGGAAAACTGGGGTATGTTGCAGTTGAGAACCTGATCAGGCTCGGATATCCAGGAAAGATCTTTCCAGTAAATCCAAAAGCTAAGGAGATTCAAGGGCTGAAAGCATATCCAAACGTCAAGGATATACCTGAACCTGTCGATGTAGGGTTGGTGCTTGTACCTGCTGAGGCCGTAGTAGGTGTTGTAAAGGATCTGGCTGAGAAAGGAGTCAAACATACGGTTATAATTGCAGGAGGATTCAGTGAGGTAGATGAGAAAGGCGCCAAGATGCAACAGGAGATTGTGGAGATAGGACGAAAGTACGGTATGAGAATAATTGGGCCGAACACAACTGGAATAGTCAGTATTCCAGGAAGATTCTCAACAACCTTCTTCAAGGTAGATTATAATCCTGGACCAGCCGCCTACATAGCTCAGACTGGAAACTTTGCATCAATAACTTTCAGGTGGATAGTGACAAGGGAGAATTTTGGAATAAGTAGGATAATAGGATTAGGAAACAAATGTGACGTAGACGACGCTGACGCCCTAGAGTATTTAGAGAGCGACCCTGAGACTAAGGTGATAGCTATGTATATCGAAGGTTTGAAGGATGGTAGGCGATTCGTGGAAGTTGCCAGGAGAGTGTCGAAGAAGAAGCCTATATTAGCGTTGAAGTCTGGGAGGACACCTGCAGGATCTAAAGCTGCCATGTCCCATACGGCTTCACTTGCAGCAGACGACGCCATATTGGATGCGGCTCTTAAGCAGGCCGGTGTTATAAGGGTCAACAATTACATGGACCTTGTAAATTACACGAAGGCCTTCGTGTTCCAGCAACCGCCGAAAGGAAATAGGGTAGGGATCATAACGCCCTCTGGAGGCTTAGGCGTCATAAGCGCAGATGCATGTCAGCTTCTAGGCCTCGACCTAGCAAACCTCTCGGAGAAAACTCTTGAAAAGTTCAGGAAGGCCAGCCCGCCATTCATAAGGGTTGGGAACCCTTACGACATCTGGCCTTCAGTCACATACATAGGGGTCGATGAAGCTTACAAAGTCGGGATCGAGGCTCTTTTCGAGGATGAGAATGTCGACGCCATAATTGCAGGGTTCCAGTTTACGGAAGGATTCGAATTGAAAGATCACAGATTCATATCTGAGGCTTCAAGGAAACATCCTGACAAACCTATAATTGCTTACGCGTCAAGCGACTGGGTTTTGGTTGAGAAGATGAGAAAAATACTTGAGAAGGAGAGTATCCCAGTGTATTACTCACCTGAAGAAGCTGCGCAAGCACTGGCTGTGATGTACAAATATTCGAAGATAAGGGGAGAAGCCTGAGCAGCCGACGCCGCAGATTACCGATATAACTCAAGCAGATTTCGCTGGGAAAATTATTACATTCCCTTCCTTATCCTTGACGGCCCTCACCATCAATCTCCTAGGAGGCTTCTTTAAGGATCTCCCCCAAACCATTTGGTTGACTTCATTGCTTATCTTGAAATCATCAACCTTCATATGCCTTCTTATGTAATCTTTCAAGACCCTGACGGCTTTAGGGGTTCTTTTACTCCTTGGAGTAGCCCAAGCATCCCTCAAGTTTATTGTGTAGAACCTCTCTTCAACAACCTCAACCTCTTCAGGTTCAACAGGCTCCTCAACCTCCTCTACCCCCTCAACTTCTTCAGACTCTTCACTGCTCTTTTTCGATGACATTGATTCTCACCCTAAATCTTGAGTTTGCTCCTTCTCCAGTGCCTCCTCCTAGAGGTGGCCCTAACCTTTCCACGAGTTTTAGCGACAACCCATGTCGGTACAGGTCTGCTCCTCTTATGGGCTCGACCTAACCTCCTCTTCTTCGATACTGGCTTATTTCGAGCCAAATCTAGATCCTCCTTATCTTAATCTCTCTCCTCTGGCTTTGGATCCTCTTCAGAGTCTCCTTGAGCTGCTCGTCGGTCAGTGGAACACGGATCCTCCCAGCCTGGGCGAGCTGGATAAGTTGGAGCTCAATCTGTTCAGCAAACTCAGGCCTCACCATTTTTATGTTCGTCAACCTCTGCCTAGCCTCAGGTGTAAGTATCACCCTGAGAATACTCTGCTTCTGAGCCTCAAGTTGACTCTGCAACTTCTCAGCCTTCTCCTCCTCAGCCATAGCACGTTGAAGCTCAGAGAGTTTCCTTCTACGGATAAGCTCAAGCTCCTCATCGGTTGGCTCGCCGATACTCATCCTCACCTTCCACCCTCAACCTTACTCTCTTTCAATATCTCCGCAGCGATCCTATTCAGTAAACTCACACCTTCACTCGTGAGTCCACGACCTTTCTTGTTAACCTTAGTCACCAATTTCGCTTTCTCCAATTGTTGAAGAGGCTCCCTAACAGATGATCCGCCTCCACGCCTAACATGCTCCCTGCTTGTTCCACGCCTCTTCCTACCACCATACTCAGATCTTAACCTAGACACTCCTGTAGGACCATGAATGTAGAGTTTACGTAGAATAGAAGCACACCTTGTGTACCACCAGTCAGGGTCTTGGGGAGGATGTTCAGTGTGTGATCCGGTCTTCGCCGTGAGGGACCAGGCCGGCGGCGTCACCTCGCCGATATTCTCCTTGAGGTATGTGGCCAGCCTTTTGATCATCTGGTCTGCTGGAACATCGTAGGGTGTCGGCAAGTAATGCATCGCCCCTTTTTCTACTTCAATATTTCAGTTTGACTTTAACCACTTGATTGAAACGCACAATATAAGTTTTCGTAGAATTAAGTAGGTTAAAGGTTTAATCTCTAATATAGGCAGCATATGTTAACCTTATTCTGTTTTTAAAACGTGTATTCAAGTAGAGGCTGAGAACAGACATCATCAAGGAGTTTCAGATACGTTTTCCCTCTCCCTGTAAAGGGTGAATGTTCTACCTCTTATGTCGATGACGTATGCTCCTGTTGCAGCGGCAGCTGCCCCGGTGATCTCATTCATCTCATGCTCCGAAGCGAAACTCTTTTGAACCTTCACCTTAACAAGTCTGTCGACCTTAAGTTGCCTTTTAAGCTGCGTGATAAACTGATCTGTGAGACCAGCCTTACCGATCCAGATCTTAGGCTTGGTGGAGACGGATCTCACGCTCAATCTCCGAAATTTTTTCTTCGATGAGTCTTCTCCCTTAGCATTGGATATCTTTTTACCATTCCGCATTTTAGACATGTCACAACAACCCTCCCATTTCCTTCAGGTCTTATCCTGACCCTTGAGTTGACCCCGAAAACAAGGTATGAACCGCACCCCTTGCAGAAACGCATCTTCAAGTGTTTCGGAATCCTTACCCGACACTTCATCCCTATCTTTCTCGCGAGCTCCACATATCTGTCTGCAAGGTGAGGGGTCTCCTTGAAACATTCTCCAGCCAACTCGAAGAGTCTCTCTATTCTCTCTGAGGCCAGCTCCTTATAACGGCTACTGATCCTTGTCATGCAACATCCTAATTTAAATTATGATTCTTAAGAGTTAAATCTTCGTGGCGGACTTGCTATTCATAGTTCTCGCCGAATCTGCCTTGGAGCCTGTTCCAAGGGAGATATTAGATCACCCCTCGATCGTCAAGGATGCTAGGAGGCGGTGTAAGAGGCCTGAGCAGCTCATACTCGACAGGTCCTACCACCATCACGCAATGGCGGGGTTAAGGGATGCCCATAGAAGGGGGAGACCAGACATAGTACATATTACCCTACTGACAGCCTTGAGCTCGCCCCTAAACTTAACTGGAGGCTTGAAGATCTATATACACACAAGAAATGACGAGGTCATATTCATCTCTCCAAAAGTAAGGGTTCCTAGGAACAGCGAGAGATTCAAAGGTTTACTTGAGCAACTGTACGATTTTGGTCAGGTACCTCCGAAGGGCGAACCTTTAATGAAAATAAGAAGGATGGGGGTTGGAGAGCTGCTTAAACACATAGATCCAACATTGAAGGTGGGAATGTCGATGAGGGGGGAGAGGAGAGGGATCAAAGATGTTGTAGGTCTTATTGCGAGACACGAGAGGCCGGCTGTTATAGTGGGAGGTTTCCCCAGAGGTCACTTCTCCAAGGAAACCATAAGCCTCCTAGATAAGATATTCAAAATATACGATTCGGGACTCGACAGCTGGACCGTGACTTCCTGGCTAATATTTGCATATATAGATGCAACAGGATCTGATAAGGTTGTCTAGAACAGGTAAGGTGGAGTCTACGTTTAATGTATTGTATGCAAGGTTATTGGGTTCGAAGATCGGCAAGAGAGAGTCCAGCATGTTGACGCTAGATTCTAAGTTGAGGCTTTTCGACAGGACCCTGAACCTCCAGAGATCTTTAAGGAGGTTTATCGGCGTCAAGGAATTGGATACACCCACATATATCGTTGAAAGTGGATACACAAGGTTCAACCAGAAGTATAACCTCACCATAGGCAGACCTTCCTGGGATGAAGCCCTGATAGAGAATCTCAATATTCAAGAGGAGAATATGAAAAATCTCGCAGCCAGATGTGTAGCCGGCTACACTGTAGTCGACTATGCCTTGGCGGATGCAGCATATACGATGGCGAGAAACTTCGGTACAGACATCAACTATCCTAACTCAGGATTCTTATCTTGGACTCCATTGAGGACACCCACATACAGATGCCTTAGAGCCGAGAGATTTGAGGTTAATGATGAGACAAAGATGTCCAGACTAATCAAGAAGGTTGCCATGTGGTTTGGAGCATCCATCGTGAGGATTACGATGCTTGATAGGAGGTGGGTATACTCACACTGGTACGATAATAGGGCTTCACCCCATAGAAACCCACCAATAGTCTTCTCAGATGAGTCAGGTTATGAAGACTATGTTGAGCCAACCCAGCTTGAGGATGGAACCCAAGTGATACCGAAAGAGATGAGATACGTCATATCGCTGGGGTTTGAGATGGATTACAAGTCCATAAAAACAGCGCCTACAGCGATTGCTTTCGCCGGGACCCTAATGTACGGATATAGAACCATAATACAGACAGTAGCATCCCTTGCAGAGTTTATCCGAGGATTAGGGTACAACGCCATACCTAGCTCCAACGATACTGCTTTGAATGTTCCAATAGCTATAGACGCAGGTCTGGGTGAGGATGGGAGAATAGGTGGATGCCTGATCAGTCCAGAGTACGGTCCAAGGCTCAGGCTAGCCAAGGTGATAACTGATCTCCCCCTCTCCACAGATAGACCCGTAACGTTCGGTATCCACAATTTCTGTGAGGAATGCGGAAGATGTTCAAGACGCTGTCCAGCCCAGGCAATTCCACACGGTCCAAGAACAGCGGGGCTTGAGAAGAATGATGTAGGCGCCCCAACCATCTCAGAGAATGTCGGACCCCTCAGATGGATAAACAATCAGGAGAGGTGCAGAGCTTACTTCGCAGTTGGAGGGACAAACTGTGGAGTATGCATCAGTGTCTGCCCATGGAGTAGACCCAACTCAACTAAAAGCATTTTTTGGAAGCGCCTTGCGGCAAAGGGAGGAAAAACCCTCAGACGCATGCTAATACATTTAGATGAGGCCTCGGATAGTGGAGAGTCGAATCCTGAAAGATGGTGGGGCAACGAGATATATGAGATGGTGATAAAGAGTAATATTTCAACCGTTTGACCTTAAAATATGTTTTTAACCATCAAACCAGCTCTAAGTTAATAGTCAGGGCGAGTGAACGAATGTCTGAGGATACTGAGCTGGACATCCTCAAGAAACGTAAACTATTGGAGATGCAGAGGAGGCTTCTAGCGAAGAAGATTGAAGAAGATAGAAGGATTGATTTAGAGGCGGGCACAAAGAAGATCAATTCGAGGGAAGTCTTAAAGAGAATATTCGTCGGTAGGGCGGAGGAGGTTTGGGATGCAGCCTGCAGACAGTACCCTCAAGCCATGAAGAGGCTCGAGGAGAGTCTCGCCCGCATGGTGCTCAGAGGGGAGATAAGCGAGACCCTGGATGAGGAGCAACTCCTCTACATACTCAGAACCATAGGATTGAAGCCTAGATTCGATGTGAAGATAAGAATTCTTGAGGGTGGGAGGTTGAAGTCAATATCTGAGAAGTTGAAGGAGGAATAGGGCCTCGATGCTCTTCAGTTTAAACCAAAAATTCCATGAACCTTAATTTTAAACTCGAAATCAATGGATACTCTATCGGCATATCACCGCGATATTGCACGTCGAGAGTTGATCATAAGACGAGGCTTATCAACTTAGAGAAACTGTTGGAGACCGTATTTTGAGTGGGAACTTGGCAGCCTCAAATGTTTAGCCTATCATTGAAGCGAATGTTTGGAAAGGCCCGTATCTGGCGCTCAATTTTCAGCTAATGTTTTTAGCCTTCCAAAGAGAATCAGTATTTATGAATCTGAGATCCATAACTGTCGGCTCCAATCTTCGAAAGGAGGGTAATGAAGCGACTATACGTAAGGCTGCTGGAGTAGTGGCTGCGGTCAGGAGGAGACTTACAGAGAGATATCCGAAGGTTAGAACAACAAGATTGTGTACACAGCCCCTCATCGAGATAGATGGTTTGAATCCTGAGGGAGTAGGTCGGCTTGTGAAAGAGGTCGACCGGATTTGCAGGAGTGAGGGGGTAGACTGGTTCTGCACCCCTATAGGAGAGTGCTATGATAATACGCACCTAAAATTCGTAAAGACACTACCGACGATTATGCGTAGCTCGGATATAGCCTTCTCGAATGTGATAGCCACTCATGGAGGCAGAATCAACTTCGAGGTTATCCTCGAATGTGCGAGGCAGGTTTTAAAGATCTCTAGGTTAAGAAGCGACGGTTTCGATAACTTCAGGTTCTGCGTCAGCGCAAACGTGAAGCCTAACGGCGCCTTCTTCCCATACTCATGGCATAGAGGTGAGGATGGATTCTCAATAGGACTCGAAGCCATAGACCTGATAATTGGCAGCGTCAGGGCCGGAGGAGGTTTGATAGAGATTAGAGATAGAATTCGTGAGGCTTTGTCTACAGAGCTTGAGAAGATAGATAGTATCGCAAGGGAGGTTGAGTCTGAGAGTGGGGTGAAGTATTATGGGCTCGACCTATCTTTGGCCCCCTATCCAACGGAGAGCCAGTCGATAGGTAGAGCCGTTGAATGTTTAGGGGCAGAAATTTTCGGCGTGAATGGAACACTCTTCCTAACATCGTACCTCACAAATATTTTGAAGTGTTTGGAGAGAGACCTGCCAATCCGAACAGTAGGTTTCACAGGGGTTATGTATCCTGTTCTCGAAGACAGATATTTAGCCCACAGCAACGATGAAGGTTTTCTGAGTGTGGACAGTCTATTACTCTATTCTTCAGTCTGCGGATGTGGTCCAGACATGATACCGCTTCCAGGGGACATATCGGAAAGGGAGGTTGCGTCGATTATGCTGGATATGTCAGCCTTGGCCCTGATCTTGGATAAACCCCTCGTCGCCAGGCTCGTTCCGATCCCAAGAAGGAGGAAAGGGCAGAGAACCAAGTTCAATTACCACTTCTTCCACAACACGAAAGTAATGGCGGCAAGAAATAGATCCCTGAGAAGAAAGATGTTGAGGGCGACCTCAAGCTTCGAGTTTCTATAATCAGATGGGGCCTAACATCGCTGTGCGTGTAAATTGGTATATCTATTGATTGACTATTTCATCGTAGACCTCTCACATTCAAGTTCAGATAGAGCCGAGGGGGGAAGAGGGTTTAAAATGTGAAAAAGTTTGCTTCCATCTTCTCAGGTGGAGGGGGGATTCCTCATGAAGAGGCTCAGTATGAACATGGACGTTATAAGTGAAGCTACCGTCAACAGGCCTGTGAGAAATGAGCCTGTGAGGTCCCTGAAGAATCCTATGAGAATAGGGCCGAGAACCCCACCCACTTCCCCGAATGAGAAGTATAGTCCCCCAGCTGAACCCATCCTTCTCGAACCTACTTCTGGCATATCCATCAGAATTGTAAGGAGTAGTGGTGGCAAAGCTCCGACACCAATACCGCATGCAACTATTCCAAGAACCAACCATAAACCTTCACCAGCCGCCATAAGCAGTGTTGAGATAGCTACGATCAGCAGGGTTGATGAGACCACCGATTTCCTCGACCCGAACATGTAAGATGCTTTTGGAATACCTAGGCTACCGACTATTCTGCATAGGCTGAAGATCGCAGCCAACAATCCAGCGGTTGCCGCTTGGAAATAGTATGACTCCAATATTTTAGGTAACCAGTTGTTGAGGCCGTGAGCAACTATGAATGTTGTTGACCCTATGATGATTACCAACCATAGATCCCTATACTTCAGGAGCTCAGAGACTTCACCCCAGACCCCGCGCCCCCCAACAGTCGAACTCTGCATATTTTTGTGGGGCGACTTACCTAAAAAGAGCCAAAGAAGCGAAGTAGCAAGGGCTACTGAACCGTATAGGAGGAAACAGCTCCTCCAACTTCCAAGATATGGAAGGACTAGAATATTGGTTGCACCAAGGGAGAAGGCTGTTCCAGAAGATACACCTGTAAAATATATTCCTGAAGCGGTTCCCCTCTCCCGGCCAGTGAACCATGTGGCCACAAGTTTCGGTAGGCCAACAGAGACCATTGGTGCTCCAAAACCGAATATAGCTATGGAGACGAATAGACTTGGAAAGTCGAAGGCTAGAGCCCTGAGTATGCTGGACGCTGATATTATGATTAAGCCTAGGAACAGGGACCTTCTCAAACCCAGTCTATCTATTAGGAAGCCTTCAGGATAGGCTGAGGCGATGTAGATGAGAGGCCAAGCGCCGGCTGCAACTCCAACCTGCGTGTAGGTCAACCTGAGCTCACCCATCACAGGAGTCACGAGAGGCGCAATTGAGAAACATATCAGGCCGAAACAGAAGTATATCAACCATGCAAAGGAAAGCATCAGCCATCTATAATTCTCCAGCGGTTTCTGTTCAGCAGCAGACTCCAGACCCATAGAGATCAACTGATCAAAGTATCCTGACCAAACCAGCCATGAAAGTTACTGGAATGTCTTCTAGGAGGGGATATTAGTTTGATTTAGGGTTTTCCTAAGTTTGCTATAATATACGATGGCTGAAGTAGCCATGGCAACCCTCGACGGTGATGGGTAACATGGTATTCTGCCCCTCCTCAAAATTTCAACACCCTCCCTTGTACTCCTCTCACCCATCCAAAATGCTAGGACAGGTTTACTGTATTTGCCAGCGACCTCTACGACTGCCCTGGCTGGCTGTGCAGCCGTAACCAGACCCTGGGAGACGAATATGCATATTACACAATCTATTGTATCCTCGGCCAGAACCGTATCAAGCACATTCCTATAACATTCATAGTCAGCCCCACCCGTCATATCTATAGGATTTGAAGTTGAAGCTATTGGCGGCAGAAAATTTTTGATTTTTCTCTGAACTTCACTTGGCAACACTGGAATCTGTAGGCCGAACTTACTACACCAGTCTGACACTAAGACAGCCAACCCACCTGCATTGCTAATTATTCCTACTCTATCTCCTTCCGGCAGAGGCTGATTCATCAGCGCTATGGCTGCGTCGAAGATATCGTCAACATCATTCACCCTGAGCATACAAGCCTGCCTCAAACCTGCATCGACAACATTCTCTGAGCCAGCTATTGAACCTGTATGGGATAGGGAGGCTCTAGCGCCAGCCTCTGAAGATCCAGCCTTCAAAACTATTATGGGTTTATTACGTGCGACAAGCCTCCCTACTTCAATAAGCTTCCTCCCATCCTTCACACCCTCAACATATGCACATATAACCTTGGTATGGGGGTCGAGAGAGAGGTATGCCAGGACATCTGAGATGTCGACGTCACACTCATTGCCCAGATTTATGAATTTTGAGAATCCTATCTCCCTATTGTATGCCCAATCCAAGGTTCCGCAGCACATAGCTCCACTTTGGGAAATGAAGGCTATGGATCCCCTCAACGCGTTTGTGAAGGTGAAGGTCAAGTCTAAGCCTATATCTGTGTTTATTATGCCGAAACAGTTTGGCCCAATTACCCTGATACCCAGCCTTCTTGCGATCTCGACAACCTCAGATTGAAGGTGGGAGTTTCCACTCTCAGCAAACCCAGCAGATATGATCACTGCTCCAGCAACGTTCTTACCGGCCAGTCGCCTCATAGTCTCGGGTACAAGGCTTGCTGGAACAATTATCTCTACCAAATCAACATCTTCAGGTAACTCCTCAACACTCGAATATGCTTTGCGTCCGAATATTCTTGGCAGATTAGGATTTACCAGATAGACCTTCCCACCGTAATTGCTGTTCAAAACGTTTCTTGTGATCGCCCCTCCAACTTTATCTATCTTATCTGACGCACCAATAATAGCTACAGACTCAGGCTCGAAGACCCTCCTTAACTCTTCATAAGTCTTCGAGATGAAACAGCTGTCAAATCGTCTTTTATGAATCATCTATCAACCATCTCCACCCAATAATATATTAATTAATTGACTCACATATGTAGTAGGGTGTTTGATATGATCTTCATAGTCTTTGCTGATATTGAAGCGGCGAGGGAGAAGGAAGCTTACCTGTCTGTAGCTGAAATATCAAAGTTGCCAAACGTTAAAGGTGTATACTTGACTTTTGGTGGACATGACTTCGTAGTCATCCATGAGGCTCCAGATCTAGCGAGCGCCGTTCAGACAGCGGTTAAAATAAGAAATATACCGGGAGTCACAGATACTGAGACTATAATATGCATGGACATACACGAAGTCTTTGGGTAATAACTATCATTCGCAGATGATTTGTACCTCCACAAAGTGAGAATCAGCCTTAAGCTCTTCGAAATGTGCAGAAATGTATATGTCACAGCACGTCGTATTGAAGGTCGAATGAGTTTCGGCATAGTGAAAGATTGGGGTATGGTGCCGAATGGATCCTCAGACTGTAGCCCACGCTGAATTCATATTCCAACTTGCAGTCCTGCTTGCAGCAGCTTCTCTGGGTGGGTTAATAGTCAATAGGCTCGGCTACCCTTCAGCACTTGGAGAGTTGATTGTAGGGATCCTGCTAAGCCCATACGCCCTCGGTGTCGTAGAATATTCGGATACGCTGCTCATCTTCGCTGAGTTAGGAGCTATACTGCTACTTTTCTATATAGGGTTGGAAGCTAGTTTCAGTCAGTTGATGAAGAACTTTAATATATCGATTCTTGTGGGGACCCTCGGAGCCATATTGCCATTTATCCTAGGATACTTGGCGATGATTTATATGGGATATCAGGATGGAGAAGCTCTGCTGGTTGGGACGGTCTTGACTGCAACCAGTCTTGGAATAACAGTTCGTATGTTGGGCGATATTGGACGGTTGCATACCCCTGAAGGGAATGTTGTGCTTGGGGCCGGTGTAATAGACGACGTGGTAGCTGTCATAATTCTCAGCGTAGTCCTGGGAGTTTTCACCGGCTCATTCAACCTTTACGGTGTTGCCTCAATAGTAGCGAAGGCGATCATATTCTGGGTCTTGACCATCATCATAGGGATGAAAATCTTGACTCTTTTCTTCGACAGATATTTTCAAAATGTTGAGAATCTTACTTTGATACTCATAGCTTTATGCTTCTTAGGATCCCTCTCCGCAGCTAGGGTAGGGTTATCCTCTATCATAGGAGCCTTCGCTGTAGGTCTATCCCTATCAAGAGTCAGAAGGATAGGGTATGTGAGGGAGAGGATGGACGCTATCAACTTAATATTCGTACCCATATTCTTCGTATCAATCGGCATGCTGATAGACATAAGGATATTCGGCGAGTTTTTGATCCCGGGGATCATTATCTCCGTCGTAGCCATTCTCGGGAAGATATTGGGATGCGGAGGAGCCATGGTCTTTGCGAAGTGGCCTAAGAGCCAAGCTTTCAAGATTGGTGTAGCCATGGTTCCGAGGGGAGAGATGGGTTTCGCAATAGCGAGCTTGGGGCTTGCGTCGGGATATATGGGTAGTGAAGTCTACGGGATAGCGGTAATGTCAGTCGCCGTGTCGACAGTTGTAGCCGTTCCATTGATGAAGATCTTGTATGCGGAGAAGATTGCGCCCTTGGAGGGCCATTAGGGATAGAAGAAAGTTATGGATACTATATGTCAAGCCTTAATGAGTAGAAATATTCTCGTCAGAACTATAACTTTGTGGACGATAGGATTCATCTCGATGTATGCGAGTTGGGCGGTCAGCTACCGAACATTACCTGAGGGCATACTCGTCGGGAAGCTTCTTGTAAGCCGAATTGAAATAGTCACCTATGAGTTGACGTCGACATTCTCAAGAATATTCTCTTACAACTTGTTTATGGTTTGTCTCCCACTCGTAGCAACCAACATTTTCAAGCTGAGAGGCTTACCGTTAGGATACCCCATCATCCTGTACCACTGGACACTCTACGGCGCCCTACTTGGAACAAACTCCTTCCTAATACCGTCGCCCCTTAGGCTTCCACCATCCATCGACGCCTTCTCTTACGAGGTTGGGATATACGAGATCACAGCCTACACCTTCCTAGCCGCCTCAACCTATGATTTGAAGATCAGGCTCAAAGATGGTAAGCTTGATATTCAGGGTTTACCGGTGGCAGAGGCTACCGGCATAATTCTCTCTATACTAGTATTGGCTGCATCGAGTTTTTACGAGGCTTGGCAGATAGCCGGTTGAAAACCCGTCGGCCACCATATAAGTAATCCTTAACTTTTAGTCGACCAATCCCAAATATTACGTATGGAAGGTGTCTGAGTGGCAGATATTCTACTCATACAGCCACCCCTCTCTCCACCTATGAGCGATTATGTCCAAGACCTCGTGTTAACACCACCCCTAGGTCTATGCTACATCGCATCCTTTCTGGACGATCATTATGAAGTATCGATCCTCGACTCCTCCATCCTGAACCTTGATGACGAGTCTATTGAGAATAGGATCAGGAGGGAAAACCCGAGGATAATAGGTTTAACAGCTACAACCCACACCTACAAGAAAGCCTTGAGAATAACCTCCATGGCGAAGAGATACAATAGGGATATATTCACAGTCATCGGTGGGCCCCACGTAACCTTCAGACCTGAGGAGGCTGCTTTGAATCCTCAGATCGACTTCGTAGTCAGACATGAAGGCGAGATCACAATGAGAAAACTCGCTGATTATCTGATAAGGGGGGAGGGGGGTCTTGCAGACATAAATGGGATAACTTACAAGAAGAATGGTAGAGTCTACTCAAATCCCCCACAACCATTCATAGAAGACTTAGATACCTTACCATATCCTAGGAGGGACTTGACGCCGATCAATATGTATAAAGTTCCAGCATCAATAATAACAAGTAGAGGTTGCCCATCAAGATGCATATTCTGCGCAGCAGGTGCAATGTCAGGTCACAGATATAGAATACGTAGCCCAGAGAACATTATCGGGGAGGTTAAGTTGATAATGGAGGAGATATCTCCGAAATTTCTATTCATAGCAGACGACACTTTCACAATATTTCCAGAAAGGGTCAGATCCATCACTAGAAGGCTGAGAGAGTTGGATGTGAGATGGATATGTGAGTCGAGGGCCAACTCAGTGAGTCGGGAGATCATTGAGGAGCTTGCCTCGTCGGGATGCTTCGTCCTACAATTCGGAGTCGAGTCGGGGTCACAGAAGATATTGGATTCGATATGTAAAGGCATCACTGTCGACCAGGTTAGGAGGGCGGTGAACTGGTGCATAAGGGCAGGGATAGTGCCTGTATGCAGTTTCATGGTGCCCCATCCTGAGGATGACTGGGAGACAGTTGAGGAGACTGAGAATCTCATGAACGAGCTGAAGGACCTCGGCGCCCAGATATACGTATCTTTCACGACACCATTCCCTGGAACGAGTCTATATGAGGATGCTGAGAAGTTCGGTGTAGAGTTTCTGTCGGATGATACAGACGACTATAACTTGGCGACGCCGGTTATAAGGACGAGAAACCTCACAGCCGAGGATGTTGAAGAGATCTTCGAAAGATATATGAAGATTGCGCAGGAGACGATCCCATTCGAAAAACTTGTTGACTGAGAGAGAGAAGGATGCTCTGAAGATCCATATGGAGTAAGGTGAGTAAAAGAGTTTTTGGGCGTTAGAAATTGCTGGTTAGAGAGGTGCAGTGTAGGTCACTCCTTAGTAGGAGTCGACTCGCAGATTACTGCGTAAACCCCTACATTGGATGTCAACATGCATGCATATACTGCTATGCAGACTCATACACTAGAAGATTCACAGAACATACTGAGGCTTGGGGAGAGTTTGTAGATGTGAAAATCAACGCACCTAAAGTTTTGGAGAGGGAGGTCAACATTAAACCTAAGGGAACAGTCTTTCTAAGCTCCCTCACAGACCCTTACCAACCATTGGAGAAGAAGTATAACCTGACAAGGAGGCTACTCGAGATTCTGCTGAGACACAGATACTCCATATCCATACAGACGAAGTCGACACTAGTTTTGAGGGATCTGGATTTGATCAAAAGATTCCCTGATGGGGAGGTGGGATTCACAATAACGACACTTAACGATGAACATAGAAAATTCTTCGAGCCCTACTCATCCCCTGTCGAGGAGAGGCTGATGGCGTTGAATGAGTTTAAGGGGAGTGGGGTTAAAACATTTGTCTTCTTAGGTCCAATACTGCCCCATATCTCAGACCAAGACGTCGATGGGTTCCTAAGAGAAATCTCGAGAGCAGGCGCAGACTATGTTTACTTCGATAGATTGAATTTGAAGCCTGGCCTATGGATGAAGCTCGAAAGCCGCCTCAAAGATAATGAGCCAAAAATGATTGAGGATTGGAGACGTATCCTAAGTGAGGGTACAGACTACTATAAATCTTTGAAGGCGAGAATATCCAAGACAGCTGGAGAGTTAGGTTTAAACTGCATATTCTGTTTCTGAACCGTATCTGAACATCCCTTAACATAGTCGTAGGTAAAAAATATAATTGAAGACCTTTTTTCGGAGTGAGTGTTAAGCATAGAATATTTGACTTATAGTTTCTCCAGCGATTGGGCGGTTCACTTTCATCATTCTCTCTAACTTATGTACGACACCAACCAAAAATGATTATCTGTGATTTCGCTTTGGAGGTTAAAAAGTCTCAAGTGAGCTTCCACATGGCAAGAGAGTTCGAGGCTGGACCTACATTAAGATTCGGTTTTAAACATCTTGACAGGCTCATCGGAGGATTAAACCCGGGACAAACTGTATTTCTCCATGGTTCACCTCGATGCTTGATACTCTCTGAAATACTATGTGTCCGGGTGCAGCTTAAACGTCGGTTCGGAGGATTGGATTCGAAAGCGATATTTGTAGACGCAGGAAACATGTTCGATCCCTATTTCATAACTGAATATGCAGCGGAGCATCATCCAGAGCTTCTGGAGGATGTTTTGGATAGGATACTTGTGTTACGTGTCTTCACTTGCCACCAGTTAACCACATTCATCGCAAAGACCCTTCCAAAAGAGATTCGCAGATACGGAATCAAGCTTATAATAATATCAGATATGATCACTCCGTACTGTGACCCAGATATCGGTCTGCATGAAGGTCTAGACCTACTCAAAGTCTCATTGAATTATTTGACTTCAATGGTTGGTTTCGAGAGAGCCGCGGCGTTGCTGACCAGCCTCAGAAGATCTCCTAGAAGACATCTACTGGCGGTTAGGAGCAGGGTGGATATTGTTGCGAGGATAGAGGATGATCGAAAATGCTCGGTTAGAGTTGTTCTTGAGAAACATCCTAACCTTGCAATGAGATATATCGAGATCAAAGGAGGGGTGGGCCTGAAGTTTCTGGAGGCGGCTCAGAATGGGTAGGACGATACCTTCATGGAGGATGATCATAGAGGAGACGTTCAAACGGTGGAGGAGGTTCCAGGAAACTCTTCGAGCCGATGAACGGGAAATATTCGAGAACCTGATGGATGAGTGTAGAAGATACGCCTCAGCCGCTGGCGCTGCGGTGTTCCCAATAAAGGCTGAAGGCATTTTCCTAGCGATTATCTTTGCCCATCATAAGAAGCTGAGGGAGTTGGAGGATAAAGTTGACAGGCTGAGCAGCCTCGTCGAGGATGGTGATGGGTACGGTTGAGGGTTGGATAATCGACCTGTACAGGAGGGGGGATTTTATGGTTGTCTGGCTTAAGGATAGGGGTGGCAAAACCGTAAGGCTCACCGATTCTTGGCGGCAGCACATATTTGTGGCTGGGGACCACAGGGATCTAGTAAACCTAGCTGAAAATTTGCATGTTGAAGGTACAGGCTTCGATGAGAGGCTTGTTAGACCTGAAGATGATGAACCATCCATAGTACTTAAGGTTCCGATCAAGGCCAATTGGAACGCTGAACAGATCGCGAGGATCATTATGGCCCATGGAGGTTACAGACGCTATGAATTATATAATGTCGATGTGGCGCCGAGCCAGCTATACATGTATGAGAAGGGAATATACCCGTTCGGATATTTACAGGCAACCTCGAGGGGTAATACTGTTTGTTGGAAGCTCAACGACAGCCTAGAATCGGTAGACTATGAGATTCCTCCACTCAGTAAGGCGGAGCTCTCAGTGAAGACGAGTATGGAAGGAAGATTGCAGAGCCTATCCGACCCAATAGAATCAATAACGGTGAGAACAGATGACGAAGAGTATTGCATCGATTTTGGCGATGAAGGAGAGAAACTCATCACCTTATCAAAGACTATACAGGAAATTGATCCAGACATAATCTACACGGTAGGCGGCGACAAGTTCATCTTTCCATACCTTTCACATAGGGCAATCGCCAATAATGTATTGGAACAGTTTACTATAGACAGGGAATCAACTCCCCTCAAAGCCAGATATGGAGGGGGGCATACCTACATAAGTTATGGGAGGACGTATCACCGGCCAGCCCCTACAAGGATCCCTGGAAGGATCCATATCGACATAAGTGGATCCACATTATACAGGGAGTGCGGTCTACCTGGCATAATAGAGGTAGCCCGCCTATGCAGAATCCCAGTCCAAAGAGTCGTCGGTACGACAATAGGGACGAGCATGACCTCAGCCCAACTTTATGAGGCGACAAGACTGGGCATATTGATCCCATGGAGAAAGACATATGTTGAAAGCCTAAAGACCGCCAAGGAACTCTTAGCAGCCGATCGCGGAGGATTCTATTATGAGCCTCTAGCAGGCCTTCATGAGGCGGTTGGTGAACTTGACTTCACATCCCTATATCCAACGATAATGTTCAAAAAGAACATCAGCGGGGAGACCGTGAGATGTGGCTGTTGCCCAAACTCGAGAAACAGGGTTCCAGAACTTGATTATAATATATGTGAGAGGCGCATAGGGATCGTTCCAAGAAGCCTCAAGACCATACTCGAGAAGAGGAGACTGTATAAAGAGTTAAGGCGGAGAACATTCGACCAAGGCATACGTAAGATCTACGAGATGAGGCAGGCCGCTTTAAAGTGGATCCTAGTATGTGCGTTTGGGTATTTAGGATTCAAGAACGCCCGTTTCGGAAGGATCGATGCCCACATAGCAACATGCGCCTTCGCCAGGAAGATATTGACGGACGCAGCCCATCTGGCTGAGTCGAGAGGATTCAAGATAATACACGGCATCGTAGACTCGTTGTGGATTTGGAAGGAGGATGCTCAGGAGGAGGATTATAGGAGGCTCAAATTTGATGTTGAGGAGGCGACAGGATTCCCAATCACTCTCGAAGGAGTCTACCGTTGGATAGTCTTCCTACCTTCAAAGGTCCACAGTAAGGTTCCGGTATCAAACAGGTATTACGGTGTCTTGAATGATGGAAGAATAAAGGACAGGGGCATAGCGACTAGAAGAGGCGATATGCCACCGATCGTAAAGAGATGTGTTTGGGAAATACTTGATGTTCTTGCTGAAGCAAAGAAAGCTGAGGAATTCTATGAGAA
>Ga0315298_1003962_pt1 | contig 22721 bp, 17 predicted proteins | sample WHS_1_MG_FD_203077 | JGI IMG/M metagenome (GOLD analysis project Ga0315298, IMG submission 203077) | Extremophilic microbial mat communities from Washburn Hot Springs, YNP, Wyoming, USA - WHS_1_MG | ecosystem: Environmental > Aquatic > Thermal springs > Hot (42-90C) | place: USA: Wyoming...
AAACGCGAACAATCAGCAGTATTCTTACAAATATATCGCTAAATGAGGCCACAACCCCGAGCCAAAACCGGCTCCACGCACCAATGAGCCACACCCACCTTATTCAATCGCGGAATTTGGGATACGGTGGGCGCTGGAGCTATCCGGGATTTCTTTGGTAGCCTGGACCGCTTCAAGGCCAGCAAAGGCTTGTTTATCACCACGTCAGATTTTACCCAACAGGCACGAGAAACGGCAGAAATGCTGAGCAAAAGGATTGTGCTGGTTAGCGGCAAGCAACTATCCAGACTGATGATCCGTCATGGGGTAGGCTGCCGCGTGGAAGAGACTCTGGAGATCCGGAGGCTGGATGAGGAGTTTTTTGGGTAGGCATGAGATATGGGTAGGTTTGCGTGCGCTAGTAACGAGCTGAAGAAAGAGTGCCAGCTTGTGATGGGGATAGGGGAAAGCCAACACCCGTCCCAACCTCAGCAATATCAACCAAAGCGCAAGGCTCTGGCGCTAAAAAACTCTACCAATTATTTATCTTGGGTGGCGCCGGGGTGCTGGGAATGCAGCAGCGGGCAGATATGACGCCTTGGTGGGCACTCGTGGCGTCGGTCTGCCGAGTCCGGTGTCACAGCCCCGGCGCGTCGGTGAATAATCTCTGGGTAACTGCCAGAGGCCAAAAGTTACCCAGAAAGTTACCCCAGACGAAAAAGGCACCTAGCAATTTGCGCTAAGTGCCATATTTTATATGGTGGGTTGTGAGGGGATCGAACCCACGACCCGCTGATTAAGAGTCAGCTGCTCTACCAACTGAGCTAACAACCCGAAAGACCCGTATTATAGGAATTTTTGACGAGAAGGCAAGTGCTGACGCCGTGCTTTAGTGGGCCACGCGTTGCCGCAGTCGGATCACCACCTCGACTTTTTCCACCTCAGTCTCCGGTGGTAGCTCAGGGAGCTCGCTAATTTGCAGGGCAGATCCAGGGATATCCTGGAGCTCTCCAGAATCTACATAGTAGAAATGATGATGAAGGGATACGTTGGGGTCATAGAACACCTTGCCGGGCTCTACAATCACTTCGCGCACCAGCGCGTGATCGGCGAACAGGCCAAGTGTGTTGTAGACGGTCGCCTTCGATACTACGGGATAATCCGCATTGACGCGCTGCATGATCTCTTCAGCGGAAAGATGCGCGCAAGAGGAGAAGAGCACATAGCCAATCTCTACCCGCTGACTTGTTGGGTTGACGCCCGCGTCGCGAAGCATTTCCAGTACACGTTGCTTGTTCCAGTCGTTATTTTCCAAGGGCGGCCTCGCTTTAATTTTAAACTGGTTATAATTGTAGCGCTAATGCACCATCAGGAAAAGACCTTACTGTGTTGGCCTCGGTGTTAGAACTGCATAAGGGTTAATATCCAATGGTGGTGGCGTCTCCGTCAACAAGGACACCAGGATGTCGGCGGTCGCGGGCGCGTTGGTAAGTCCGTAGCGGAAATGACCAGCGGCGACAAAGAGCCCCTCCCAGCCGGGAAGGCGGCCGACATATGGAATACTATCCTGGCTTCCTGGACGCAATCCAGACCATTGCCTGAGGATCGGAGCCTGCGCCAGATCGGGAAATACACTGGCGATAAAGGCCGAAAGTTCTTCTCGCGCTTCATTCGTGGTCGACTTATCAAAGCCTGCAAGTTCACTCGTACTGCCGGCTAGAATCAGTCCGTCCCGTCGCGGTACCAAGTAATGATTATCGCGCATCAACATCGTATCGAGGACTCCGGGTTTGCCCTGAAGCAGGAGCATTTGGCCGCGCACCGGAATGATGTCCAGGTGAATGCCTGTTTCCTCGAGTATTTTTCCGCTCCAGGCACCGGCGGTCACGATGGCCCGCTCCGCGGGGATAAAGCCGGTGGTGGTTTCTACGCCTTGCAGCCGTTCGCCTTGCTTACGAAAGCCGGTGACTGCCGTGTTTTCATACAAAACGACGCCCAGTTGGCGACAGCGTGCGGCCATTGCCGCCAGCAAGCGGGGATTCCGCACTTGTGCGACCTCCGGGCACCAGAGTGTTTGGGTCTCTCCTGCAAGCCCTGGGCGCCAATCCAGCCCCCACGCGGCGCCCCAAGCCAGCACATCATTTGGGATTTTCTCGTGCTCACCCTCCACAATAAGCAAGCCGGAGGGTATCCATTCAGGATCAATGCCAGTTTGCTCCAGCAACGTGGAAGTCAGGGAGAAATAGCGTTGCATACTATACAGCGCGAGACGCAATAGGGCAGGGGGGTAGTGCCACGGATACAATGGGCTCAGGATACCCCCACCAGCCCATGATGCCTCCTGACCGATATGACCTTGATCGAGCACTATAACCCGCAGACCGGCCTCTGCAAGCTTAATCGCACTGACTAAGCCAATCGCGCCGCCGCCAATCAGCAGAATATCCGTTTGCACAGGGGTTTCAGCAGGCATCTAAGGTCACCATTAGTCTTAAAAATCAATTCGGTAAAATATATTGGCGCCATTCTGGGTACCGCTCTCCGTCTGTAGTTCGATGTGGCGGGAAACTCGGTAGCGCAAGCGTGCCACAGTACCACTACCCAGTACGGATTGTCCGACACTGAGATAAATATCAGGGGTAAGATAATGGCCCAAGGTGACCATGGCACCTGCCAAGCCCGAATCACCATTGGAACTTACGCCAACGTCAATGCCGCTGCTACTCAGACTGTCGCCGAAGACTGCGGCGCGGCTGGCAGAAAAGAGCGTACCCGCAGCAGCGGAAAGCAGCGCATTCTGACTGGTGAGACCACTGCTCGGTGTGCCCAGCACGAGATAAGAGAGGATATCTGTCTGCGACAGGGAGGGTTTGGAGTAGAGCGCCACCTGGGGCACTTGTAGTGTACCGGTGACTTGTACGCCAGCCTCCACGGGGGTGTTGTCCACTGCGAAGCTAGAGGAGCTTTTGATGGTGCGTACCGCCAGCACGTCCAGGTTGGCTTGGTTCGCCGCACCGTGGAAAAGGATGGAACCACGCTGGAAGGTAAGAGTGTGCCCATAAATCGCATAATGGCCATCCACCATGCGCAGTGTGCCATCGACTTGCGGACTTTGGCCATCGTGTATTTCTACTGCGAGACTACCTACCAGCCGGGCACGCAGCCCGCCGATGACGACTCTCGCATCGTCCCCGAGGGTTACATGCACATTAACACCCAGGGCAGGACCGCTGCTTTTGTGCTCTTTTTTCACAAAAACGACGTCACCCGAGGGCTTGGGTCCGCTGAAATCCGTACCCAATATACGCAGGCGATCGGTGTGTATGTTTCCCTGCACGTCAATTTTTTTCAGGTTTCCGGAAATGCTCAGGTCGGGGCTGACCGCAGCTTGTACCTGCGGCAGATTGAGCGCCGTGAAGTTCTTCCCAGTGACGTGGAGCGTAAAGTCATTCGCCTGCTGAAGTTGGACGATGCCTGTCCCGGATATTTGGCCAGGGCCGGAGCTGGCTTGTAGTTGAATGATCCGCAGTTCTTTTCCATTTCCCACGAGTTGGGCACCCACGTTACGAACATCCAAACCTGCCTGCGGGACGAAAAAGCCCAGGCCCTGGAGTTGTGCTGTACCAGTCCACTGCGGATGCGCCCAGGTACCCAGAACCTGTGCGTCTATAGTCCCTTGACCTTGCGGCCGAATTCGCAAACTCCCGACGGGGAGGGCGGCAAAAAGTGGTGCGCCTAAATGCGCCTTTATAACTCCTTGTAGTGGGGCATTGGCGTCCCAGTGCCAGGGCAGAGCGAGTGTCGCGGGGCTGTGCAGGGTCACCTGGGCATTACCCCAGTCATTGGCAAGACCAAGCTCAGCAGCAAGCGAGAGGTCTTTTGGTAACCAACGGAGTTGACCGGTAAACCGTTGCAGAGAGAGCGTATGCGGCGTGCCTGCCTGCCGCCATTGCAATTGGGTTTTCTGAAAATTCCAATGTCCTTCCGCTTGGCAAACTCCGTGACACTGCGCTTGCAGATGCGCATTTAAAAAACCATGGAGCGATGCATCCTCCGCCTGCGCGAAAAAATCCAGAGGAAGAGATTGCAAATCGAGTCCCAAATCGGCCTGGTTGGTGGCGGGATTGTAGTGACCTTGCGCGGTAATCCGGGCAGCATGCGCATCGGCGAAGGCCATTTTGCTGAGCGATGCAGCACCGTTGGCCCATTGCAGGGTGGCTGGGTGGAGTAACTGCCAGTTTCCCAGAGGGATGCTGGTCAGTGTGGTCTTCTCCAATTGCAGTTCCCACGCATCGGCCTGATGAGACACCAGCCCGGTGACGGACAGACGGCTTTGTGGCCATTGCGCGTCCAGTCCCAGCGTAAAACGTGTTAATGGTCCTTGCGCATGGGCCTGCAGATCAATGCGGTGGCCAGCGTATGCCAGTCCCTTTACATTGATCATAGCCTGCAAGGCGTTCGTGGCGCGAAATTCGGCCTGTGTTTTCAGTGTATTGATCTTTACACCACGATAGGCAAGCCCTTGTCCGGTGCCTTGGATTTCTCCAGTCCACTGCGCCTGAGGCCGCGCCACCCAACCCTGAATCAGACTCTTACCTTGGGCACCGGGAAGCAAGCCCTGCCACTGCGCCACGTTGAGGACGAAATGCAGACGTTGTTGTAAATTACCTTGGGCGCTCAGGCTTACACCCGGGCCAAAAAACTGTGCCTTTTGCAGATCCCACGCACTCCCTGCGAAGTGCACCAACGCCTCGCCCTGCAAGGTTTGACGGTAAAGCTGGCTAGGCAGCAATTGCAGCCGCACATCACCCGTGATCACGTTGGAAATTTGGGTGGCGTTGACGGTCAGGTCCCCGGAAAAAGTGCCCGGTACCTGGGCCATAATGCGCTGTGTTTGCAGGCCCCTGAGCCGGACCTGTCCGGTAACGGTGAGTTGCGGCCGCCACCGGACGGTCAGCACCGAAGGCAGCAGATCCGCGCCCAGCAGCTTGCCTGCATAATTGTATTGCAGGCTTTGGCGATTGCCGTTCACATTGCCCTGAATACCGCCGAATTTGGGATCACCGCGTAGCGCCAGTTGTCCTTGATAGCGCTGGGTGTTCCCCCGCAAATTCAAACTGACGGCCAACGCGCCCACCGGTAACGTGCTGGGCAGCGCTTTTGCCTGGATCTGCTCGAAGCCGCCACTGATCTGGTAACTCCCCGCGGTATTGCGGGGCAAATCAAGGCGCCAATGCCCCTGTGCGGGTTTTTGGAGCGCAGGATTACTGAGCTGTAGTGACTGGAGCAAAATCTGCTGTGGGGATATCTGCGTCATACCGATTAAAGTCGTCAGTTGCTTGTTGTCCTGTACCTGAATATTAAGGGGGCCGCCAAATGTTTGGGCCGAAATGCCGCGCCAGTGTGTTTCCCATTTTACGGTCAACGGGTTGGCCGCACTGCCTTGTCTCCATACACCCAGGCTTTGCAGCCCGCGCTCTCCCATTTGCAGGTCTGCCGTAAGCTGGAGTCTGCCCTGGGGCATCTCCGCCGACAGGTTTTTGACGTGCAGATTGCCATGCTGCCAGGCCAGCTCGGAAAATGTCACCTTGGAGAGGACGAAGGACTCCTGCGTTCCTTGCCATATACGCAGGTTCGTACAAGTAACCGGGCTCAGTTTCAGGTCGATGAGACGGGTCCACAGCGGCAATGCGGGCCAGCGCAAATGAATAGGGCTGGGTTTGTCAGAGGGCATCGGCAGGTGCAAATCGGCCTGGTGAAGCTGAAGATCGGCAAAGTCGACTTCTCTCCAGAGCAAATGGGCAGGATGCAAGTGCCACTGCAAAGATTGCGCACGAAAGCGCATGTCCGCACTATGCCAGGAAATGCCGGAAAGCCGCATCTTGCCGGTAAGCGAGCCTTTTACCTGTTTGACCTGTAAGTTTGGGACCTGCGCTAACACCCACTGTGCACCGTGGCTGGTAGTGAGCAGCCAGACCAGGACGGTGGCCAGCGTAATCAGGACTAGCAGCACACTTGCAATAATGCCGTGGCGGACGCGTATCACAGGCTGAAACCTACCGAAAAGGCGATGCGGACTGCGGGCGTTTGCGGGGCAACCAAGGGATGCGCCAAGTCAAAGCGTATGGGTCCGACTGGGGAATACCAGCGCACGCCTAGCCCAACATCTTGAAGCGCATGGAAACTGGACCAACTGTTGAAAGCATTACCCACATCATAAAATGCGACGACAGCCCAGTCTTTAGTGACAAAGCGCTGAATATCGAAGCCTCCAACGGCAAGGAGACGCCCACCTTCCACCGCACCATCCACAGCCAATGGTCCCTGCGATTGATAGGCATAACCGGGCAGGCTATTTTGACCACCCGCGAAAAATCGCAGATTGGGAGGCAGTTCGCTGATGGGCCCTGTTAACCACATTGCCCCTAGCTTGGCGTGGGTGCCAAGGACCCAGTTCTGACTCAAGCGCTTGCGCCATTCTCCCTGGGCACTGAAGCGGATGAAATTCGCATCGCTACCCCATACTTTGCTGGCACCTTCAACCCTGGCCGTTAGTGTATAGCCGGCTATGGGGCGCAAAATATCGCGGAAATCCTGCATGCTGTACTGTATGGAAGGATAAATATAAAAGCTGTTATTAAATTGCCCAGCCACATTGTAGTTGGCTTTCTCAGAATTGATTAATACCTCTATGGTTGTACTTTTGCTAAGACTATTTTCGCTGCGCAATGACCACTGTCGACCAGCACTGGCGAGGATTTCGTTACTGTTATAGGCGGTCAGATTTTGATTCTGATAACTGGCTTGAGCAATATATTCAGATCCTAGGCGCGCACCAACCGGCCAGCTGTAGGTGACGCTGGCATTGCGATTCAGTTGCGCCGCCAAAATGGAAACGCGGACATGCTGTGCTTGATCAAAAGCATTATAATTATCGTAGATAATTGCCGCGTTTGGCCCAATATTAGTGCTGTAACCTGCGCCTATTTTTAGATGCTGTGCCGACATGCTTTTCAAATCGACGGTAACGGGTATGGCGTCGTTTTTTGCTTTATCCAGATCGCTAGTTACTGAGATATCGGAGAATCGGTCGGCGTTGCGCAAATTACTCTGGGTGACGGCCAGCGAATTGGGCGAATACCAGTCTCCAGCCTTGAAAGAGAGGTACCGCTGAATGAACCAACGCGGGTAGTGTTCCGCACCGGTGATTGTAATATCCCCAAAGCGGAAGCGGGGTCCGGTATTGAGCCACAAGTAAATATCAGCCCAGAATTGGTCACGATCCATACGGATTTCATGACGCGAATAATCTGCACGTGCGTAGCCGCGCGCGTTGAGGAACGAGAGGACCTTGCCTTTCCATTCCTCATAGGCAATCTGATCAAGAATATCTTTTTCGTGTAGTGGAAATTGGGTAAATAGCTTTTGTAAAGCGGTTAGATCGTGGCCTGCGCCCGCTGATTTCAGGTCGATTTGGCGAACCAGGATGGGCCGCCCGAGAGTCACGGAGAAGATGATGAGATATTTCCCATGCGCGCCCTTTTCACTGCGCTCCGTCCAGCGCGCGCTATAGTAGCCGTAGGCTTCGAGCGCATCCTTGAGGCGCAAACTCGCTGACATCTCCGTTTCTTCCAAACGGTCCGCCAGCGACTCGATAACCACGGAGGGGAGGGCATGGGCAAGTTTCTCCGCTAAAGGCCCGGAAACCCCATCCACCAAAAAATGTACGTCGTCGGCGTCAGCCGCTCCGCAGGACAGCAGCGAAGCGCCCAACCCTGCAAGCAATAAGCCACGGCGCAGGTTGCTCAGGCGATGTCGCCTCGCCTTATTATCCCGCCTGACTGTGCCCAGAAGACCTCCTGCCCTTAGCTGCCATCCACTGTTGGATATCACGCCACAAAGAACGCGTCGGAGCAAGGTAAACAGTGCCGCTCACAGCGTGATGATTTACTGAGTTTAGCATGATTCATGGAGGTGGCAGGCGCAGGTGAGGGGGGCGCAGAGCAGCACCTTAACCTCTTGACGGGGTCAGGCAGTGTTGGGGAAGGCCTGTAGGAAGGCAGTCATCGACGGATGTTATCAAAAGGCGGACGCGGATGATGAATTTCCCGATAGTCGGTGACCACGATGTCCGTATGCATCCCTTTGCGCATTTTCCGCCGTTGCCACCAGAGGAAAAGCATCCCGCTAGCCCCGAGTACGGCAACGGCGATGACCGCAAAAATAGCGAAAAAGAACAGACCGACCAGCAGGACCATGCTCACCATCACCGCGAGCAGGCGAACCCACCACGAACTTCGACTACTGAATGATTGATAGTAAGTCATTACGCTCCCTTTTTACAGTGTAAGTATACGTTCAGACCTTGATCCAAGGTCTGAAGTTCATTTAGGGCTGAACTTAGATTGTTCCCCCGTTGCGATCACGAATATAACTTTACATAATAAGTATTATGCGAATGACCGCGATATTTCCAGGTGTTGCGGGTTGAGCGGCAAGCATCCGCGTAGGATAACATGGGGTCATCCCGCACCGTTTGCGTAATAAACGGAAAACGTCGGCTGGAGAGATTAGAGTCACCGCCACCCAGTAAAATTAACGGCCCTTGCACCACACCATCATCGACGGTCCGGGCCAATATCCGGGTTTGCTGGTGAGATTCCGGCCCCAATTCATGCAGGATATACGCAGTGGTTAGGAGCTTTGCCGTGGATGCAGGCAGTTGTCTATGATTTGCCTGCACGCTTAGTGCCGGCCTGCCCTTTTGCATATCCTGAATCAAAATACTCCATTGACCATCGTCGCCAAACTGTGCTTTTGCCTCGTTATGGCCGGTACCGGCCATAACGAGCATTTGCCCGCAAAAAGGCAATATCCCGATAAAAAATACAGCCGTACCCAGCCTTTATCCCATCTCCACAGCCTCTTGTCTGAATTCATTCTTTCGCCCCCTCTTTATTTTGTATGAAATTATTCGGTCTTCCCCTCCGGTGAGTCCGGTGCCGCTATGAACTCCTGACGATCTGTAAACAGGACCACAGGCATACGTAGCGCCAACCACAAACTGGGTAGTGCCGCGGCAAATGCCAGTAGAAAGAATTCCACAAATCCCACCCGTGCCGCGAGAAAACCACTAAACCCGCCGACAACCGTGGTTGCCACGGACATCAGGGCGGAGCCGATAGCAAAGTGCGTTGCCTGATAGCTACCCTGACAACGCTGCATGAGGAAGACCATCAAAACGGCGGTGCCGAGACCTGCCGCCGCCTGCTCAAAAGCCACTGTGACGCCTACCCACCAGACAGACGGCGTCGCCCAGGCCAGCCATGCATAGGCTGGAATTGCCAGAGATTGAATTAATGTCAACGGTAGCAACGCGTGGCGCAAACTCCATCGGGATATGATGATACCGCCCAGCAAGGCGCCTCCGATAGTCGTCACCGTTCCTACTGTTCCGGTGAGGATGCCGCGCGCCACCAGGCCATAGCCCAGATGGTTGAGAAATGGCGTTACCATCGCAGACATCATGGCGTCGCCAGCGCGGAAAAGCAGGATAAAGGCCAGAGCCCAGAGGATTCCCGGTTGCTGCATGTAGGTGGAGAAAGCTTCGCGCACGGCGTGCCAATGCTGCCCTTTGTAGCTCGTGGGTGCGGGTGGTGATGGAAGTATACGCTTATGAAAAGCCGCCAATCCCCACATCATCGCCGCCGCCGTTAAAAAACAGGCGGTCCAGGACACCCACCCGGCGATGATAACGAGCGCGCCGTTTCCCACCAGCATGGCAATCCGATAGGCCGCAACCCGCAGTCCTGAAAAAGCCGCCTGATCCGATGGGTTGAGTGTCTGGATGTAATAACCGTCTACGGACATGTCATGGGTGGCCGCCATGAAGGCCAATAACACAAAGATTTTAGTGGCGAGGTCCAGATTCAGATGTTGTGCTGGCCAGATCAGTAAAGCGGCCACACCACCCAGGACGATTTCCATTACTACAAGCCAACGCTTCTTATCCGCAAAAAGATCGATCAATGGGCTCCAGAACAGTTTTAAATTCCAGGGCAGACCGAAAAAGGAGAGCAATCCGATGACCTGCAAGCTGGCGCCTGCATAGGTAAAAAACTGGACGGATACCTGTTGCACCAGCGAATAAGGCAGCCCTTCCGCATAATAGGTGCTGGAAATCCAACTGAATGTTTTAAACTTTTTTCGCAAGACTCATCCGGGTATAAAAAACCCCCGCAAGGCGGGGGTCTAGACGGCTAAAGAAGCCCGTTAGGCAGTTTTTGGGGGTGCGATAGGCTTTTGTGCCAACACCCATGAAGCCAACTCTTTGGCTTCCGCCGAGGTCACATTCTGCGCTGGCATGGGCATAGAACCCCACACGCCGGACACGCCATGCTCAATAGCGTGGCTTAACGTTGCTATCGCCTTGGGATCGCTTTTGTACTTGTAGGCGACCCAGGCAAAAGCAGGACCGAGGACTTTGGTACCGATTTTATGACAGGCAAAACAGCCCTTGGCTTCCGCCAGCGACCTCGCTTTGACCATCTGATCCATGCTCCCTGCGGCGGTCGCTACCTTAACAAAGCGCTCGCCTCGTCCCTGCGCGTCAAAGCCCGCCGGCGAGGCGCTGCCTTCAGTGCTCTCACCACCTTGGGTAGATCCAGAATTCTGGCCGCTGCCCGTCGCCGGATTGGTAGCGGAGCTATCAATCGGCGCGGTAGTGGACTCGTCCTTCCTGGCGCAAGCCGCAGCGAGAGTAACTACGCCGACAAGCACCAGAAGACGCATGACCGGGCTGATATCCGTAAAATTCATCGTGATACGCCTCCCCTCATGTCCCAACACTGAACTCTCTACCCAGGCAGTGAATTAGCTCGCAGAAGCATCGCTGCTGGTGGCAGGCGCAGCGGATTCCATCGGTGCCATAGCGCTGCTGCCCGTGCCGTTTGTCGCTGGGGCAGCAGATTCGGTGGTGGTGGTGGTGGTGGTGGTACTACTTTCAGCAGGAGCGGTGGTTTCTTCCTTCTTGGCGCAGGCCGAGGCAAGCGCGATAGCACCGGCAACAAGGACGATACGGGCAACAGGCTTAATCTTGGCAATATCCAACATGTTTTCATTTCTCCTTAACGTAAACTTCATGGGATGACAGCGTCAGCAGCTAAATATATAGCGCAAATGACTCTAACATGCTAGCACTAATTTCTGCTGCGCCAAATACCGCTGGTTGTGGCAGAAGCAAACGCACACAGACTAAGCGTGACACAGCGCAGCAACGGGATCAGGGTTGCGAACCCAATCGTTAGTGGGCCTAGGGGATGTTGGCCCTACGTTTGCCCCGTCTTTCATTATATAATAAGATATATGGGTATGCTGTAACCACGAAATGGATTTGCCAGGGAGCACATCGCCATGCCACTTACCTCTTCTGACGCTGACTACGGGGCATTGCGCCCCGTCAAACTTCAAACCATCCGTGACGCGATCCGGCCCGAGCGCTATCTGCGCTCAACCGGTATTGCTGTCGCGTGGTATGCATTCGATGCACTCCTCTATTTGTCAGCTATCGCCGGCACTCTGCTCGTCGAGGCATGGTGGCTCAAGCTGTTGTTCGGGCTCCTTGCGGGATCGGCGGTCGCTTCTATGTTCGTCTGGGCGCACGATGCGGCGCACGGCGCCCTCTTCCAGAGCAAGCGCACTGCCGAAATCATGGGCACAATCTTCATGCTGCCCTCGCTGAACATGTACCGCCTTTGGGCCTTCGGGCACAACCGCGTCCATCACGGCTTTACCAGTCTGACTACCATCGACTGGGTATGGCGCCCCTGGACACCCGAGGAATATCGAAGCAAGACGGTTTGGCAGAAAATGATCTATCGCCTGGAACGCAGCCCTTACAGTTGTGCGCTGCACTATCTGTTGCGGATCTGGTGGCCAGGCATGGTGCGTTTCAAAGCAGATGCGAAAAGCAAGGATCGGCGGGCATTTTTCTATAGCAAAATGGTAACGTTGTTGTTTTTCCTCAGCTTTTCCGCGCTGGTGTACTGGATTGCAGGTCTGATGGGTGTCATTGCGGCGGTGATTCTGCCTTTTCTGTTGTTCAACTACTATATCGCTTTATTTGTCTTTCTCCATCATACGCATCCTAAAGTACCTTTCTTTTCAGAGAAAGAGGAGTGGAGCCAGAGCATCGGCCAACTTTATTGCAGTACTATTGTGCGTTGCTCCAAGATCAGTGAGTACCTGATCCACAATATTCTGATCCACACACCACATCATGTGGACCCGCGAATTCCCTTCTACCATCTAAAGGGTGCATACGAAGATTTACGCGCGGAATACGGCCAGTATATTCATGAAACGCGCTTCAGCTTTTTTGAGGTTCGACGCATTTTCAAGGAATGCAAGCTGTATGATTATGAGGGAAAATGTTGGATGAGCTTCCGTTCCGGCCGTAGCTGGATTGAAGAAAAGGCCGCTGACATCGCTGCATCCGCCGCTTCTTCTGTGTACCCAGGCAAGACGGCGCACTGAGTAAGCGGCGTTAAAAAACCTTCTTTATGCCACCACCCGGCGTGACTCAATCTTCTGAGAAGTCCGGGTGCTGGTTTCCCTGTGCGGAAGCGGGTGTATTGAGCGCCTGAAGGTGCAAAATCTTCAGAAGTCGTTCAACCAGCGGGTACAAAAGTACTGCGGATACCGCCAGATAGACCACCCCAGAGTACAGGGCGTAGGCGCTGGCGAAAAGTTTAGCGGTGGTGCCATGCAAGCTAGAAACCGGACCCATGCCGCTCAGGATCATGCTTGCATTGAGTAGACTATCGATCCAGTTGATACGAGCTAGAAGATGATAGCCCAGTACACCCATGCCGAGAGAGAACAGCATGAAGGCTAATCCAGCCCCGGTGTAGCGTAGTTGCCGCCACAGAAATTCTGTTCGGCTATGCAGATGTAGGGGTTGATGCGTACGCATAGTCATGGCGTTATCTCAGTTTAAAAAATGCCGGGCTGTCAGTCAGCCGTAATACTGACGATACCAGGCGACAAAATGTTGCAGACCTTCGCGCAAGGGGGTGTCTGGAGCAAAGCCAACGCTCTGCTGTAATTCCGAAATGTCGGCATAGGTGGCAACTACGTCGCCATCCTGCATGGGGAGCCATTCAATCTGCGCGGATTTGCCGAGGCACCCCTCCAGAGTATGGATGAAGTCCGTGAGCGCAATGGGCGTATGGTTGCCAATGTTGTGAACGCGGAATGGTGCCGCACTGCTTGCCGGATCTTCCGGCCAGATATTTTGCGCTTCGGGTGCATGCGGAATGAGTCGCGTCACTCCTTCGATGATGTCATCAATATAGGTGAAGTCACGCCGCATATGGCCGTGGTTGAATACGGGGATGGGCTGTCCGGCCAGAATTTTCTGTGTGAAACTGAAGTAGGCCATATCAGGGCGCCCCCAAGGCCCGTAGACCGTAAAAAATCGCAATCCCGTGCTGGGGATGCCATAAAGATGGGCGTAGCTATGCGCCATAAGTTCGCCTGCCCGCTTGGTAGCCGCATAGAGGCTGACCGGATGATCTACGGGATCATGGACACTGTAAGGCAGGCGATTATTGGCACCATATACCGAGCTAGAGGAAGCGAAGAGCAGGTGATTCACTCCTTGCGCACGGCAGCCCTCGAGCACGTTCAGGAAGCCGACAACATTGCTGTCCACATAGCTGTGCGGCGCTTTCAGGGAATGCCGCACCCCCGCCTGGGCAGCCAGATTGATGACGACGTCAAAGTGTGGACCCGCAAAGAACGTCTGCATACCCTCGCGATTGGTCAGGTCCAGAGGTTTAAATTGAAAAGCGGGATGTCCCTCCAGTTGCGCCAGGCGATCCCTTTTCAGGCCAGGATCATAGTAATCATTGAGATTGTCTATGCCGCTGACGATCCAGCCGTCTGCCAGTAAGCGACGGGCCATATGAAAACCGATGAAACCCGCAACACCGGTCACCAGTGCCCGCCCGTCCATCAATCCGAGCGCTCCGCCAGCCATTGCACGTAGCGATCGACCCCCTGCTCCACCGTCAGGAAGGGTTTGGCATATCCCGCGCTACGCAACTTGCTCACTTCTGCCTGGGTAAAGCTCTGATATTTGCCATTCAGGGCCTCGGGCATGCTGATGTAGCGAATAGTCTGCGCTTTCTGTAGTACAGGCAGGTTTTGTGCTGGTCGGTCTGCGCGGCGTTCCAGACTATTGATGACGGCGACTGCCACTTCGTTGAAACTCTGCGCCTGCCCGGTGCCCACATTGTAGATTCCGCTGTGCGGGTGATCCAAAAAGTGCATATTGACGGCCACCACATCGTCCACGTGAATGAAATCACGCCGCTGCTCGCCATCGGCATAGCCGCCCGTCCCCGCAAACAAGTGAACATGATTATCCAGTCGGTATTGTTTGAAAAAATGCAGCGCCACTGAGGCCATGCGATTTTTGTGGAACTCGCGTGGGCCGTAGACATTGAAATAACGAAAGCCATGCACCGGGGCGCGCAAATCTGCCCACATCCGTCGGAGATACTGGTCGAACTGAAATTTGCTGAACCCGTAGATGTTGAGCGGAGATTCCGCGGCACGCTCCTCGACGAAGGCGCCAGTCATACCATAGACGGAGGCACTGGAGGCGTAGAGGAAGGGGACATTATGACGCTGACACCAATGTAGCAGCGCTTTGCTGAAGGCGAAGTTGTTTTCCATGACGTAACGGCCGTCGGTGGCCATGGTGTCGGAGCAGGCTCCTTCGTGGAAAATGGCGTCGACACCCTTCAGGTGTCCATTCTCTATCAGGCGGAGAAAAGCCTCTGCCTCCATGTAGTCGGTAATTTCCAGATCGGTGAGATTGAGAAACTTGTCGGCGCGGGTTAGGTGGTCCACGACGAGAATGTCCGTAATGCCCCGCTGATTGAGGGCTTGCACGAGATTGGCGCCGATAAAACCGGCACCGCCAGTGACGATGTACATGCGTGATCCTCCTTTTCCCGCTATGATAACAGAAAGCAGGCGTCTTCCCATAAGACGCCATCGCCCTGCTCTTTTATCTGGGCTCAGACCTACCTCTATTCCTGCTGCAAAAAATAAATGGCGCCCCTAAGAGGGCGCTGCCATGTCCGAGGAGGAACATGCAAGACCACGGTCTGTTGACGATTATCCTGCTCCTGGCTACCGGGGTGCTGCTGGTTGGCTTTCTGCGCTACCTGCGTTTGCCGGCGGTGTTTGCTTATCTGCTGACCGGCATCATTCTCGGTCCACATGCCCTGGCTGTAGTGCCAGATCTTGCCAGTACCCGACAACTCGCCGCTTTCGGCGTGGTTTTTCTGATGTTTAGCATCGGGCTGGAATTCAGTCTGGCGCAGTTTCTAAGTATGCGTCGTCTGGTGTTCGGGATGGGACTGGCGCAGGTGGTCCTGACCAGTCTGCTCTTCGTCGGTATCGCTTTGCTCATCCCGCTTTCCTGGAAGACAGGGGTGATCCTTGGCGGGATTCTGGCCATGTCGTCCACAGCCATGGTCGTGCGCGCACTGGCCGAAAAAATGGAAATGCAGACCCGGCATGGGCGTATTGCGGTGAGCGTGCTGCTTTTTCAGGACCTGGCCGTAGTGCCGCTACTGATTCTGATCCCTGCCCTTGCCGGTTCGACCACTAATCTGCCCCATGATTTGGCTATGGCCGGACTTAAGGCGGTGCTGGTGCTGTTGGTCTTGCTGGTGATCGGGCGGCCGGTGATGCGGCCCTGGTTTCAGTTCGTGGCCAACCGTAAGTCCACAGAGCTGTTTATGCTCAACGTGTTACTGGTAACCTTGGGTTTGGCATGGATCACCGAACAGGCGGGATTGTCGCTGGCCTTGGGGGCCTTTGTGGCGGGGATGCTGATTTCCGAGACGGCCTACCGTTATCAGGTGGAAGCGGACATCGCGCCTTTCCGCGACATTTTGCTGGGACTCTTTTTCGTCACCATCGGTATGCTCGTGGATCTCCCGGCGTGGTGGGCGAATCTGGCCTGGGTTTTAATCGTGCTGGCCATGATTCTGCTGCTGAAGGGTGCGCTGGTCTGGGGGCTGGCCCGTCTTTTCGGCTACGAGCCGGGCGTGGCATTGCGCTCAGCCATTGTGCTGTCGCAGGCAGGGGAGTTTGGCTTTGTGCTGCTGGCTTTAGCCAATCAATACCAACTGTTGCCTGCCCGCGTGCTGCAACCGGTCCTGGGCGGCATGCTCCTGTCTATGATGCTGGCGCCCATCCTGGTGGAGCGCAATGGCTGGCTGGCGCGCCAACTGGTGGGCAGCTATCGCGGCCATCGCGATCAGCAACTGGCCGATATCCGCTCGGCAAATTTGCAGGCCCATGTCGTGCTCTGTGGCTACGGCCGGGTGGGACAAAGTGTAGGGCGGGTCTTGGAGGAAGAAGGCATTCCCTTTGTGGCCCTTGATCTGGACCCGGTACGCGTACGTCAGGCGCAGTCCGCGGGTGAATCCATCTTTTATGGGGATGCCAGTCGCCGCGATGTGTTGCAGGCAGCAGGGATTTTTTCGGCTCGGGCCGTAGTGATCACCTATGCGAATGTCGCGTCCAGCCAGCGGGTCCTCTCTATTATCAAGGAGTTGCGCCCGGACTTGCCGGTGGTCGTCCGCGCCCACGACGACAGTCAGTTGGAGAAGCTGGAGGCCGCAGGGGCGGATGAAGTCGTGCCGGAAGTGACCGAAGGTGCACTGATGCTGGCCTCGCAGGCCCTGTTGTTGATTGGTTTCCCGATCAGTACGGTGCTACGTCGGGTACGGCGTTTCCGGCAGGAGCGCTATCAGTTTTTTCGGGGAGCCTTTTGGGGGAGTTCGGAGCCGGGCGAAGATCAGGGTTCGGCGCGACTGGCGTCTATCGCTCTGGGCGAAACGGCTTTTGGCCTCCATCTCAGTCTGCGCGAACTGAACCTGACCAGTTTCGGGGTGGCGGTCGTGGCTGTGCGCCGCCATGGGATTCGCGGGCGCGAACCCTCTCCCGATACGGTACTCATGCCTGGGGATGTGCTGGTGTTGTTCGGGACGCCCGCGGCGCTCACCAAAGCCGAGCTCTATGTGCTGGAAGGCAATACGATACAGGAAGCGGCAACGGCGTGAGTCGATTGGCCGCATTGAGTAGCATCAGAGTTTGCGCAGTGCTATGTTTAAAAGCTGCCCGTTCAGCGGTATTAACACCTTCACCGAGTAATTTATGCCGACATCCATTGACTCTACCCTAGCCGAAACTCGCTCCTTTGCCGTCCCCACCGATTTTGCCAATCAGGCCAATATGGATGCAGAAACCTTTGCACGCATGAATCGGCAAGCGATAGAGGATCCAGATCGCTTTTGGGGGGATTTAGCGCGCCAGCATCTGGACTGGGAGGTCCCGTTTCAACAGGTGTTGGAGACCGATCATGCCCCCTTCTATCGCTGGTTCAGCGATGGTCAGCTCAATGTGGCGCACAACTGCGTGGATCGCCATCTGCAAGGTGCGACCCGGCACAAAGCAGCCCTGATCTGGGAGGGCGAGGATGGCAGCGTCCGAACCCTGACCTACGCGCAGTTACATCGCGAAATGTGCCTTTTTGCCAGTGCCCTCATACATCAGGGGGTGCAAAAGGGGGATCGGGTCGCGATCTACATGCCCATGGTGCCAGAGGCGGTTATCGCCATGCTCGCCTGTGCGCGGATCGGGGCGATCCATACGGTGGTGTTTGGCGGATTTTCGGCGGAAGCCCTCAAGGACCGTCTGGAGGATACGGACGCCAAGGTGCTGATCACCGCCGACGGCGCCTGGCGTGCGGGCAAGGTCGTGCCACTCAAACGCCATGCGGATCAGGCTCTGCTGCGGGAGCATGAACACTCCGTGCGGCGGGTTATTGTCCTGCGTCGTACCGGCGCCGAAATCGATATGCAGGAAGGCCGTGACGTCTGGTGGGAGGATGTCATCGCCGGCATGAGCGCAGATTGCCCGGCCCTCCCCATGCAGGCTGAGGACCCCCTCTTCATCCTCTATACCTCGGGCAGCACCGGTAAACCCAAGGGGGTTTTTCATAGCAGTGCGGGCTATTTGCTCTGGACCATGCTCACCACGCGCTGGGTTTTCGACATCAAGCCTGAGGATGTCTACTGGTGTACCGCCGACATCGGCTGGATCACCGGCCATAGCTATGTGGTCTACGGTCCGCTGGCTAATGGGGCCACCGTCTTTCTCTATGAAGGGGCACCCATGTATCCGCAGCCGGACCGATTCTGGAGAATGATTGCACGGCATGGCATCAGTATTCTCTACACCGCCCCGACGGCGGTGCGCGCCTTCATGAAAATGGGCGACGAATGGCCGCAGCGCCATGATCTCTCCAGCCTGCGGCTCTTGGGTTCGGTGGGCGAACCCATGAATCCGGAGGCCTGGATGTGGTATTACGAACAGATTGGCGGCGGGCACTGCCCGGTAGCCGATACCTGGTGGCAGACGGAAACCGGAGGGCACATGATCGCGCCGTTGCCTGGCGTGACAGCCAACAAGCCAGGCTCTTGCGCCCTCCCCCTCCCCGGCATCAGCGCGCGTATTGTGAATGACCAGGGCGACCCCATCACCGCCCCCGATGCCGGTGGCTATCTGGTCATTGATCGGCCGTGGCCGGGCATGCTGCGGGGCGTCTGGGGTAATCCAGAGCGCTATCTAGAGAGTTACTGGGCCAAGTTTGATAATCGCTACTACATTGCCGGAGACAGCGCGCGCCGCGACGCGGATGGTTATTTCTGGGTGATGGGGCGTATTGATGACGTGCTCAATGTCTCCGGGCATCGCCTAGGTACGGCGGAGGTGGAATCGGCATTGGTGGCGCATCCTGCGGTCGCGGAAGCAGCTGTGGTGGGGATTCCTCATGAAATCAAGGGCGAGGCCATTTGTGCTTTTGTTATACTGAAACATCAACATCAGGGCGATGACCGTGATGAACTGGGTGCGGCGCTGCGCGCGCAGGTAACCGAACTGATTGGTGCGATCGCCCGTCCCGACGACATCCGTTTCACCGATGCCTTGCCCAAAACCCGTTCCGGCAAGATCATGCGTCGCCTGCTGCGCTCCATTGCCCGTGGTGAGGAGGTTACCCAAGACACAAGCACGCTGGAAGATGAAGGGACCTTACAGAATCTGAATATCGTAAGGAGGTAAGCACTCCCCGCACCATGCACACGGCAGCGTCATCAAAATGTCATCTTGCTCTGGCAGACTAAAAAGGTTCCCGGCGTAAGGCCTGGAACGCTTTTTTGCCTTAGCGGAGTCCTGCCTTGCGCATACTGATGACCACGGATACCTATTTCCCCCGGATCAGCGGGGTGGCCAGTTCCATTGAAAGCTTTCGTGCCGGTCTGGTCCGTCAGGGGCACGAAGTAGATATCCTGCTTCCCGCCTATGACGGTCGCAAAAGATATGCGCCAGATGACGATGAACGGGCCTTATGGCGTATACCTTCCTGGCGGATTCCCCTGTATCCCGAAGAGCGCTTTATGAAGTTTCGTGCTTTGCGCTCCCGGCGCCGGGATATGAGTGATGCTGCTTACGACTTAATCCATATTCAGACCCCTTTTATCGCTCATTATCACGGGGTGCGCCTGGCGCGCCACTTGCGCATACCTGCCGTGCTCTCCTACCACACCTACTTTGAAGCCTATGTCGATCATTATTATCCAAAAATTCCCGGCGGCCTGCGCCGTGGCTCGGTACGACGCTTATCGCGGCGGCAATGCCACGGAGTGGATGGGGTTGTCGTACCTTCGCAGGCTATGGCTGAAATTCTCTGGGGCTACGGGGTCAATCAGCCCGTGCGGGTCATTCCGACGGGAGTGAAGCTCGAGCATTTTGCGGAAGGTAAAGGCGCAGAGTTCCGCAAGCAGTACGGCATTACCGGGCAACGCTCCATCCTGCTATATGCGGGTCGAATTGCACCAGAAAAAAATATTCCGCTGTTATTCAATGCGCTGCCGTATATCCTGGAACAGATGCCGGATGTGTTGCTGATGCTGGCCGGCGACGGTCCGGCGCGACCTATGTTGGAGGCCCTTGTAGAAGAACAAGGTTTAAGCAATTCGGTACGCTTCCTCGGTTATCTGGAGCGAAAAGAGGCATTGAAAGACGCATATGCGGCCGCTGATTTATTCGTGTTTCCATCCCAGACGGAAACCCAGGGGATGGTTCTGATTGAGGCGCTGGCGGCGGGATTGCCGGTAGTGGGTGTACCCGCGCTGGGCAGTGCAGACCTGCTCTGCCGGGGTAAAGGCACCCGTAGCGCCCGCAATGACCCCATAGATCTTGCCGGCCAGTGCGTTGCCCTGCTGCGAGATGACGGCCTGCGGGCGCGACTGGCAGCGGAGGCTCGCCAACTGGCCGCAGAATGGTCGGAAGACCGGATGGCGCAGAACTTGTCACAGTTCTACACTGAGATCGTCGGTCGGACCACCGCTATTTCGCGGCGTACACTCAGTGCAGGCGCCGCCCGACAAAGGTAAAGCTGTCTCCTTCAAGAAGTACTTCAATAATCTCGCCGGGTCCGAAGTCGCCCCGCAGGAGTTTCTGGGCGAGGGGGTTTTCAATCTCCCGCTGAATCACCCTTTTCAGGGGGCGGGCGCCATAGACGGGGTCATAGCCGACCTCTGCCAGACGATCCAGTGCGCCGTCACTGAGCACCAGATCCATATCCCGCTCCCGCAGGCGTGCCCGCAGGAAACCCATCTGAATCCCGGTAATTTCACGGAGCTGCACTGCGGTGAGGGGATGGAAGATGACCAACTCATCAATGCGGTTGAGAAATTCCGGGCGGAAGTGATCCTGCACCACGTCCAGTACCGCCACGCGCATACCGTCATAGTCCCCTTTGCGACTGAATTCCTGAATTCGGTCGGAGCCGAGGTTGGAAGTCATGACGATGACGGTATTGCGGAAATCTACCGTGCGCCCCTGGCCATCGGTGAGCCGACCATCATCCAATACCTGCAGAAGGATATTGAAGACTTCCGGGTGAGCCTTCTCCACCTCGTCCAGCAATACGACCGAATAGGGTTTGCGCCGCACCGCTTCAGTGAGATAGCCGCCTTCTTCATAACCTACATATCCCGGAGGCGCGCCAATGAGCCGTGCCACCGAATGCTTCTCCATGAACTCGCTCATGTCGATGCGCACCAGATGGTCTTCACTGTCGAAGAGGAACTCGGCTAGGGCCTTGGTCAACTCCGTTTTTCCCACGCCTGTGGGGCCGAGGAAGAGAAAGGAACCGTTGGGGCGCTTGGGGTCAGACAGCCCTGCCCGGGAGCGGCGAATGGCGTTGGATACCGCGGCGACGGCCTCGCTCTGGCCCACAACCCGCGCCTGCAGACGCTCCTCCATCTTGAGGAGTTTTTCTTTTTCGCCTTCCAACATTTTGGAGACAGGAATGCCGGTCCAGCGGGCGACCACTTCGGCGATTTCCTCCTCACCCACCTCGGTGCGCAACAAGGTGGGTTTAGCGCCTGAACCGGCTGATTGTGCGCGGATTTCCGCAGCATGGAGCTGTGTCTCCAATGCCGGAATGGCGCTGTATTGCAGTTCCGCCATACGCTCCAAGTCGTTGGCACGACGCGCTGTGTCCAGTTCAACGCGCTTTCGGTCGAGTTCTTTCTGAATCTGTGAGGTGCCTTCGATGGCCAACTTTTCGCCTTTCCAAACCTCTTCCAGCTCCTGATATTTGCGATCTGACTCGTTGATTTGGGTCTGTAGGATATCCAGACGCTTACGGCTGGCTTCATCCTTCTCCTTCTCCAGTGCCACGCGCTCAATGTTCAATTGAATGATGCGGCGCTCCAGTTCATCCAGTTCCTGAGGTTTGGAGTCGATTTCCATCTTGATGCGGGAGGCCGCCTCGTCCATCAGATCTATGGCTTTGTCAGGCAGATTACGGTCGGTGATATAGCGATGTGAAAGCTGTGCTGCGGCAACCAATGCGGGATCGGTAATGCGCACCCCATGATGGGCTTCATAGCGCTCTTTCAGGCCACGCAAAATGGCGATGGTGTCTTCCACACTGGGTTCATCCACCAGCACCCGCTGGAAACGCCGTTCCAGCGCCGCATCCTTTTCAATATATTTACGATATTCATCCAGTGTGGTAGCACCGATGCAATGTAACTCGCCGCGTGCCAGCGCCGGCTTGAGCATGTTGCCTGCGTCCATGGAGCCCTCGGCCTTGCCAGCCCCCACCAGTGTATGAATTTCATCAATAAAAAGAATGATTTTACCCTCACTCTTCTCCAAGTCATTCAATAAAGACTTCAGACGTTCCTCGAACTCACCGCGAAACTTGGCACCCGCAATCAGCGCTCCCAAATCCAGACCGAGCAAGCGTTTGTCTCTCAGTGATTCCGGCACTTCGCCATTAATCAAGCGCAGAGCCAGTCCTTCGACGATAGCCGTCTTGCCCACCCCCGGCTCGCCGATTAAGACCGGATTATTTTTGCTGCGCCGCAGCAATACCTGAATGGTCCGGCGGATTTCGTCGTCACGGCCAATCACCGGGTCCAGCTTGCCCTGACTGGCCCGCTCGGTGTAGTCGATGGTGTATTTCTCCAGTGCCTGACGTTGCTCTTCGGCATTGGCATCATTGATTTTTTCCCCGCCGTGCAGATCGTGGACGGCCTGTTCCAGATCCTTGGTGGTGGCACCCGCCTCTTTCA
>Ga0315298_1003964_pt1 | contig 22714 bp, 21 predicted proteins | sample WHS_1_MG_FD_203077 | JGI IMG/M metagenome (GOLD analysis project Ga0315298, IMG submission 203077) | Extremophilic microbial mat communities from Washburn Hot Springs, YNP, Wyoming, USA - WHS_1_MG | ecosystem: Environmental > Aquatic > Thermal springs > Hot (42-90C) | place: USA: Wyoming...
CCGTCTTTTCCATGAGCTCCACTGAAATAATAGAAGTCGGGTTCGCTACGGCGATGCGCTTTCCTTTTCTCCCTCCGAAAAGGCCTGAGAGGAAGAGACGTTTGGGCGTTTCGATCGTTTCTCGAGCCATCATGACCTCCCTCTACGAAGAAGCTGGTCAGCCAGTTCAACAGCCCGAACAGCATCCTCACCATACCCGTCCGCACCGATCTCTTGGGCGAACTTCTGGGTAACCGGCGCCCCTCCCACGATCACGGCAGGAGGGCTTTGCAAGGATTTTCTAATCGTCTCGATGATCCCTTTCATCTCGAGCATCGTAGTGGTAAGAAGGGCAGAGAGGCCGACGATCTGGGGACGATGATGCGCGACCGCTTCCACAAAACGTTCCTGGGGGACGTCGGTGCCCAAATCGACCACCTCGTAGCCTGCTCCGGTCATCATCATGGAAACGAGGTTCTTCCCGATATCGTGGATATCGCCCTTCACGGTTCCGATCAGGAATGTTCCCTTGGGTTCGACGTTTTGCTTTAGAAGCTCCGGTTTCAGGATATCGATTCCGCGCTGCATGTTTCGGGCCGCCAGCAAAACCTCCGGCACCCAGATGGAGGCCGCCTTGAACTCCTGGCCGATGATCCCCATGGCTCCGATCAACCCCTCGTTCAGGATCGTGATGGGGGAGATCCCGTTTCTCAGATATTCCTGCACAAGAGCCTCGGTTGAGGTGACGCGGGTATCCCTCAACGCTTCGTAGAAACGACGGATTTCTTCTTCTCTCATCAAAGCTGCTCCCTTCTAAAGGCGGATCGGGTAATGGCCAAAGGCCAAGGCCGTTTCGCGCATGGCCTGGTAGTTTTCGAAGCGAGCCCAGTTCGGCACCGAATTGCCGGACCCCAAGGCATAGCCACCCCCGGGTGCAATCTCCTTGATTCGTTTTTTGGTCAACTGAGAAACTTCCTCGGGGGTCCCGCTCGCAAGAAGGTCCGTGTGGATATTCCCCATGATGCCGATCCTTCTTCCCACACGGGCCTTGACCTCGTTGATGTCCATGCTGGTCGGATCGATGGGATGGAAGGCCTCAAACCCGATCGAGATGAGATCGTCAAGGATGGGCCAGATATTGCCATCGGAATGGAATAGAAAGAGGAGGCCCTGTTTTCGGCAGATAGAAGCCAGTTCTTCGTACCACGGGAAGACATACCTTCGTAAAAACTTCGGATCGATCATCGGCCCCGATCCGTAAGAGAGATCGTCAACCACCCAAAGGCCTCCTATATTTGGGATTTCGGTCAACCTTTTTGCCCCCTCGACTTGGATCTCGCCGATCCGTTGGAAAACATGGCCCACCAGCTCCTCTTGGAGATAGAGGCTTAAACAGAAATTCTGAAATCCCATGAGCATCCAGGCCAAGGTGAAAATTTTTCCGGAACAGGCGATGATTTTCATCCCTTCGGGAAGGAAGGATTGGGCTTCGTGGAACTTTCGGAAATCGAGTTTTGCCGCCTCGTCCCATGGGAATCTTTCGTACGCCTCGGGACCCGATATGACCCCGTTTTCTTCTATATCCCAGGGGACCACCTCTTCGGTCTCCTGATCCTTCTTCAGCACTTTCTGGACGACCCCGAAGATGCTCGATTCCTTGGTGATCTCACCCGGGCTCATCATCCCTACCGTGAGAGGGATGAAATCATAGCCTGCCTTGATCCAGAACTCAACCTGGGACTGAAGGTCCCCATCGGTGACCTTTCTGCCCAAAAAGAGCGACTGGATTTCATAGGCCACGAGGGCCTCGGCCAGAGGAAGGCGGTCGGGCTCTTCGTGGTGCAAGGCCTTTCTCAGACGTTCGAAATTCGGCTGGGGCTGATTCATGGGTTCCTCTACTTGATCATCGTACTGGGTAACCACAGAGCGATCTGTGGGAAAAGGTTCACGAGAATGATCGCAAAAACCAAGAGGAGGAAAAAAGGCATGGTCGATCGGAAGATCTCTCCTATGGTGATATCCTCGGGGGTGACGGCCTTGAGATAGAAGACCCCGGGTCCAAAAGGAGGAGAGATGTAGGATATTTGCATGTTCAGGCAATAGAGAACGCCCATCCAGACGAGATCAAACTCGAGATCCTGCATGATAGGTAAAAAGAGGGGAACGGTCAGAAGGAGGATCCCGATCCAGTCGAGAAAACAGCCCAGAACCATCCAGATGAGCTGCATGATCACAAGGATGCCAACGCGGCCAAGGGGCAATCCCAAGAGGGCTTTGGCGACGAATTCGGTCCCTCCCGCAAGGGTATAGAAGCCGATGATAGCAGTGGCTCCGAAAAAGAGCCAGATGAGCATGCAGGTGATCTTCATCGTTCGAATCGCCGCATCCTTGATCATCTTCCAGTTGAGCTTCCGATAAACAGCCGCAGAGATAATCGCGCCGACACTTCCGGTCCCCGCCGCCTCCGTCGGGGTGGCAATGCCGAGGTAGATCGTTCCCAGGACTGCGACCACAATGAATCCCGGAAGGATCAGTCGGGTCAACATGCTCACTTTCTTCTTGAGGGGGATATTTCTTTCCTCCGGTGGAGCTTCCGGAGCGAGGGCAGGGTTGATATAGGCCCGGATCAGGATATAGCCGGAATAAAGGGAAGCCACCAGAATGCCGGGGAGGATACCTGCGATATAGAGCTTTCCAACCGATACGCCGGCCACCAAGCCGAACATGATAAAAACCACGCTGGGGGGAATGAGGGTGGCCAGTGCGCCTCCACAGCAGACTGAACCGAGAGCCAGTCTCTTATCATAGCCCCGGTTAAACATGGCAGGGAGGGCGATCAGCCCAAACGTGGTCACCTCGGCACCGATAATGCCCACCATGGCGGCCATGATGACGCAGGCGATCACCGTGGCGATGGCAAGCCCCCCTCTCAGCCGTCCGCTCCAGACATAGACGGTCCTGAAAAGGTCTTCGGCGACGCCGGAGCTTTCGAGGATACACGCCATGAAGATGAAGAGGGGAACCGCGACCAGGATGAAATTGTTCATCATGGTGAAGATGCGGGTGACGATCAACAAAAGCGTATCTGGGCCAAAAAGAAGAAGGGTGAACAGGACGGCGACGCTTCCCGTTGAAAAGGCGAGAGGTAAGCCCGCCAGCAATACGGCGATGAATAGAAGGACAAGGAGAAGGGTGATCCATCCGATGCTCATCAGGAGTGTCCTCTAACGAGAAAGGTTAAGTCCCGGACGAAATTCGCAATGCTTTGAAGCAGCAGTAGAGCCGCTCCAAGGGGGATCGCGATCTTGAGGGGATAGACCGGAGGATTCCACGGAGAACCGGTCTTCTCCAAAACCTTGATCGATTCCCAGGCATAGACCGATCCGATCCAGATCAGGGCCCCCAGATAGAGGAACGTGAAGAAAAAGGTAATCACGTCGAGAAGGGCCCTTGTTCGAGGAGGGCATTTGACGTAAAGGATGTCCACCCGAACGTGGGCTTTGTAGTAATGGGAGTAAGCCCCTCCGAGTAAATAGGCCAGCGCGGATAGATAAACCGTGGCCTCGTTGGCCCAGATGGTGGGGGCGTTGAACACAAAGCGCCTCACGATTTCGTAAACGACCAGGGCAACGACGATAGGGTTGATTGCGCTGACGAGGTTTCCTGACCAGATGCTTATCGCATCGATCACCGATAGGACTCTGGCCATCGCCCACCTCCATGACAGGGGAGGAAGGCCTCCAGGAGACCTCCCTCCACCCGTCGGAAACAAGCTTGCTATAATCGCCCCAATTCCTTCAGCCAGGCCTTCTGGGACTCGATGGCCTTCTTGCTTAAAGGATTCTTGGCTCCCCATTCATCCCAGATATGTTCCGCCATCTCTCGGATTCTCCGCCATTCCGGCTCGGGCCAAATGATTTGGGTCAGCCCTTTCTTCTGCATGGCAGAGATGGCTCGGATGTCGTCGAGGGCCACCCGCTCAACAGAATCCCAAGCCCACTCCCGCACAGCGGCTTCCAAGATGACCTTGATGTCGTCGGGGAGTTTTTTCCATTCGTCCATATTGACGCAGAAGTCCCCATCGGGCATCGAGTGGTAAACCGTGATGAAGTACTTCGTGACTTCATGGAACCCCAACCTGTAATTCATGGAAGGGGTTCCCCAATCCGTAGCATCCACCACTCCTCTTTCCAGGGCAGAATAGACCTCACCTCCTGGAAGGATGATCGTCGAGGCCCCAAGCTTCGTCATCAAGTCTGCGGTCATGCCTTGAGGCACTCTGATCTTAATTCCTTTGAAATCTTCGATCTTTCGTATCGGTTTCTTGGAAGGAAGGCTTTCAACCCCCCACCAGGTGACCCCTACACAATAAACGTTATACTGGGCGTAAAGGTCCCGCAGCATCTGGAGTCCGCCTTTATAGTGATACCAGGCATCCTTTTCCCAGGGATGGGAGTAGGCGAAGATCATGTCCCCGATGCTCGCAAAGGCCGGATTCTTTCCGGTCCAATAGCCGGGCCACTGGTTCATGGCCTGAAGGACGTTCTTGCTCACGGCATCGAGGCATTCGAAGGTACCGACCACCGCTCCGGCAGGATAAGGGGTGATTTCGAGCCTTCCGTCGGTCAGCGTCTTCACCCTGGCGCAGAAATCCGAAAAGATCTTATACGTCAGTTCTGCTGCGCTCCAAAGGGTGGTGGCCTTCCATTTGAACTGCGGTTTGGCCTGGGCATGGGCTTTGCGGGTTGCGGCGATCACGGATCCCGCTCCTAAGGCTGCGGCCCCGGCTGTCTTTAAGAAATCCCTTCGGTCCTTTTCCATCTTCCTCTCCTCCTTTCGTTCAAATTCTTTGCCCAAAGACCTCACGCTCCCTTTCTGATCACGACCTCCTTTCTGTTCTAAATCGCCATGGGTAAACGACCCCATTCCTCCACCATTTCGGTGATCCTAAGGAGCCTCCCAAATTTGGCGTCGGGCGGGGTCGTGTCGCTGATTCCCAGGATGAAACGATCTCCTGGAGCGATCTCTCGGAAAAGGTTCCTCATGAACCGTTCGAATTCTTCGTCGGACATGCTCTCTTCGAGAAGGGCCACGGAGGGGACACCTCCAAAGATGGTCACCTTTCCCTTAAACGCCTTCTTCACCTCCGAGATCGTCACCTTCGTCATCGGTTGGGGGCAGATCGCCTCGGCGATGTCCATGCCGCTTTCGGGGATCAGATCGAGAAGTCCCTTATTCTCACCGTCGCAGTGGCAGAGGAGAAGCTTTCCTTTGGGATGGAGCATGTCGGCCAGCTTTTGAAGGTGCGGCATCATATGGTCACGGAAAAAAGGCGGATAGGTGATCATCTCATCATAGTTGGCTCCGGAGAAGACGACCTCCGCGGGCGAATCGGCAAGCACCCTAAAAATCTGGTCGAAATAAGGCTCCATATCCTCGGCGAGGCCCCGCATCTCCTTAGGATGATCGAACATCTCGAGATAGAAGGCGGTGGCATCGAAAAATTCCTTCATGATGTGGTGCATCGGGCTGGCCGATAGGTTGGCGAAAGCGGCGGCAAAGCCCTTGTCGCCCACCTTTCTCTGGAACTCGAGATAATTGTCGTAGTCGGGAACGATCTTCATGTTCTTAAAGATGTAGCCGACAATTTTATAGTCCTTTGGCTCTTTGATGACATGCTCCGTGATCCACATGATCGAGGCGCCGGCTCGCTTCATCTCGTCGGTATAGATATATTTGCAGGAAACGGAGCCGATCGGGGTGTGGTAGGTGACATGGGTCGCGTCTCCCTCCTTCTTCACCTCTCTCTCCACACCGACCAACTCGGGCCGATAGGCCATTCCCCAGAGGCGATAGACCCCGATCCCCCGGTCGATGTTTTCCTCGGGAGAGCGGACGTTGAGAAACTCAGGGACAATCTTATGGTAGCCTCCCCCGATGTAATCCGCCACCTCGTCCAACGTGGCCGTTTGTTCGAAAGGAGGAGGCAGGGTCCCCCTCATCGAATTGGAATTGTGCCATAGATCGATTCGTGGAACCCAGGGAAGCCGATCCGGCCACTCCCCCCTTGCCGCCTTGAGCATCCGTTCTTTTTGGGTCATCATTCGCCGCCCCTAAAACGTTCAGCAATGGTTCGTCAGGTCGCGATCAAGGCCTTCACGGCATCGACGGCGGAGGCGGCATCGGGAGCGTAACCATCGGCACCGATGTCCTTGGCGAACTTTTCGGTAACTGGCGCTCCGCCGACAATCGTTTTCACCTGATCCCGTAGCCCCGCCCACTCCAGGGCCTGAAGGGTGTTTTTCATCTCCTTCATCGTTGTGGTGAGCAAAGCGGACATCCCTACCACCTGGGGCTGGTGCTGCTTGATCGCCTCGATGAACTTTTCAGGGGGGACATCGATCCCCAGATCGACCACCTCGAACCCCCCTCCCTCGAGCATCATCACGACGAGGTTTTTCCCGATGTCGTGAAGATCGCCCTTTACCGTTCCAATGATCACCTTGCCGGCCATAGAACCTGTCGATTTGGAAAGGATGGGCTTAAGGACCGCCATCCCCGCATGCATGGCTCGGGCGGCGATGAGAACCTCTGGGATGTAAATCTCGCCGTTCTTGAATTTGATCCCGATTTGTTCCATCGCAGCGATCAGGCCATCCTTTAAGATCCGTTCGGGCGGTTCACCGGCCTCGAGAGCCGCCTGGGTCAGTTTCTTGGCCTCCTCCATTTTTCCCTGCGAAAGGGCCGCATAAAAACTTTCACGATCCACCATGTTCTTCCTCCCTTCAGGGCACCCTCTCCATTTTAAAGCAAGCCCCAGAAATTTAAAATCCGTTCGTATCGCCCAAACCCGATTTGGAAATTCTCATTGCGAGGGAGGCGAAGCAATCTCGCCTTTCAGGATGAGATTGCCCCGCACCTTCCAGATGCCCGCGGTGACCCGATCGGGAAAGGCTTTCGGTTTCTAAATCGCGATTGGGGTTCCGCTCCTCCGGCATCAGCGTCAAGATTCGGCTTCTTTATTTAAGCTTCCCGCCTCGTCCATCTCTCCTGACCCTGTCGAGGCCTTCCCACGGATCGAAAGGGTAGGGGAAACGCGTTGAAGCTCCCTATGGCCACATCTATACCGTGGCCCGTAAAAAGAGTCTTGTCCAATCGTGCTTAATTTTGGTAAAATTCTGCTATTTCCCGTTGACAGCTCTCCCCGGATGGATTAGAATCGACTCAGCCATGGGAAAGGAGTCTTCACGAAAACGAGGGGATCACCGGAAACGATTGATCCTGGCCTGTTCGGTGATGGAAAGAGAGATTCAGCGGTTTCAGGATCCCCAGTTGGAATATCGCTTTTTTGATTACGGCCTGCACCGAACGCCTGAGAACATGGCCGGTGCCCTTCAAGAGGTGATCGAACAGGTGGCCGACGAAGCGTACGGGACGGTTGTTTTGGGATACGGGCTTTGTTGCAACGGCCTTGTCGGCATTCATTGCCGGAATCAGCCTCTGGTGATTCCACGAATTCACGACTGCATCGCCCTTTTCCTGGGATCCGTGACGTCCTATCGATATCAAACGACCGAATATCCCGGGACCTATTACCTGACCCCGGGATGGATCGAAAAAGGAGAAACACCGATTTCAAAATTCGAGGCCTATACCCGGTCGTATGACCAGCAGACCGCAGAGTGGGTCCTCCACGAAGAGATGAAGCACTACCATCGGATTGCCCTTATCGATACAGGTGCGTACCACGAATGGGAATCCTACCGTCGCATCGCCCGGGCGAACGCTAAATTGCTGGGCATTTCCTATGAAGAGCTAAAAGGGTCATCCACTTTTTTCAAGAATCTTGTCAAAGGCCCTTGGGGAGATCCCTTTCTTGTTCTGACCCAAGGCGAATCGGTGGACCAGGGGATGTTTCTCGATCTGTGAAAGAGCGAAGGGAGGTGGGTATGGTTCAAGGAGGCCAGGTCTCTTTGAAGGACGATGAAGTCATGGTCGGTGTGCGAAGGCTTAAGCGCGCCGTGGTTCAAAGGGATTGCCATGCGATCAAGACGCTGACCGAGGACCTGCTCAAAGAGGGGGTGGATCTCTATCAAATTCTCAACGAAGGACTGATTGGAGGGATGCTGGAGGTGAGTGATCGATTCCGAAGGGGGGAGTTTTTTATCCCGGAGCTCCTCATGTCGTCGAGAGCCCTTAAGATCGGCCTCAATATTCTCAGACCGTTGATCCGGGAGATCCGGAAAGATGTCTTAGGGAGGGTGGTGATTGGAACGGTCAAATTTGACCTTCATGACATTGGAAAGAACTTGGTCATCCTCCTCCTCGAAGGAAATGGCTTCGATATTGTTGACTTGGGCGTCGATGTTCCGCCCGAGCGCTTCATCAAGGCGGTGAAAAAGAACGAGGCTCAGATCCTGGCCATGTCCTCCCTGCTCACCTCAACCATGAGCTGGATGAAGTTCACGATCGAGCTTCTTCGGGCCTCGGGGATGCAGCGACGGGTGAAAACGGTTGTGGGCGGAGCGCCCGTCACGCCCATCTTCGCAAAGAACATTGGAGCGGATGCTTACTGCCGGGAGGCCACTTCAGCCCCTTCCGTGGTGAAAGCACTGCTCGGGATGGAAAGGGATGAGCCGAAATTTCAGCTCCGATCGATTTAGGATCGATCCTCAAAGAGAAGAAGCCCTGGAGGCTTTTGTCCGGACGGTGGCGATCCCCTTACGCCTGATCGATTCGAGAGGGAGGGTGCTCTGGCGGTCCGATTATTTCAAATCAAGAGGGAATTTTTGCAGCGTTCTTCGGACGAGGGGGTTCCCGTATCAGGCATGTCAAAGGGCTCATAAGGAGGCCATACGGGAATCGATCCGTTGGGGAGAGGCCATCCTGACCCGATGTTGCTCTTTTGTGATGCAGATCACTGCGCCCGTGATGAAGAAGAAGAGAAGCGTTGCCGCCTTAGTGGCTTCTCCTTTTCTTTTGGTCAACCCTTCTGAACTGGAAGCCGAGGAGGTGGCTGCTCTCTACAAGGGCCCAGGACGAAGCCGAGAACCTATTGAAAAAGCCCTATCGGGCCTCGCCGTTGTGAAGGATGAAGGCCTCCGGCAGTCCGCTCGAGAGCTCTTTCAACTGGCCAACCACCTTTCGGATCCCGATTTGGGCCACCTCATGCAGGTCCGCGAAGCGCAGGCCCTTCAGGGTGAGATCGCCGAGCAGATTGCCGATCTGAAGAACCTCGACCGGGAGTTTACGCCCGATTCGATGAGCAAGCTCTTCTACGAGCGGGAGAAGGAGATCATTACCAAGATCCGCCTCGGGGACCGAGGCGGGGCAAGGAAGATTCTTCACCAGCTGCTGGCGATCGTTCTGGTTCAATATTTGGAAAACTTTGAGCTCCTCAAGATCTCCATCCTGGAGCTTCTGGTCATTCTCTCCCGGGCGGCTGCGGAGGCCGGGGCTAAAATCGAGGAGATCTTGGGGATGAGATACCGTTTCGTCACCGAGCTTTCATCCATTCATTCCCAAGAGGACCTCTGCCTATGGGTGGTCCGGATTTTCGAGAAATTGACGGATCGAATCTACGAAACCCGTCACCATCGAAACTATCAGCGCTTGAAAGCCGCCCTCGACTTTATCGAATCCCATTACCGCGATCGATTGAGCGTCGAGAGGATCGCCCAGGAGGCCTGTCTGAGCCCTTCGCGGCTGAGCCACATCGTGAAGAGCGAATTGGGGATCACGCTCACCGAGTATCTTTCAAGAGTTCGAATCCGTCGGGCCAAGGCATTGCTTCTCGAAAAAGATTCCCCTCTCTCCCAGGTGGCCCTCGAGGTGGGTTATCCCGACCAAAGCTACTTCACGAAGGTTTTTAAGAAAGTGGAAGGCTACACACCCAAAACGTTCAAGCAGAAGCATCTGGATTCGACCCCGTGAGGTCCGAAATAGCGAAGACCCGGGATGGAGGAATTCCCATGGGTCCCAGGTATGATTAGAAGCCTTTTCAAAGGGATTTGTTGACGGAAGAAGGGTTCCCACCTGGATCGTTGAGCGGGTTTTCGTGATGTGGATTTGGCCCATAGGGATGGGTTGAGCCGAAAGGGGCAAACGGTGAGATTGGAAATCAAACTATTGGTTCTCGTAATGCTGATCGGGCTTACGGCCGGTTGCTACTCTGGAACGGTAAGGCCAGTGGTAAACGAACCCGAGTTTCAGGCCCAAAACCAACCGATCAGGACGTTGAACGTTTTGGTGATCACAGACGGATCGTTCAAAGAGCAGGAGATCAGGAGGCTGATCGCGGAGTGTTCACGCATTGTCGAGACACAGGTCGGAATCAGGTTCAAAGTCGTCGATTCCCAGCAGATTCAATGGGATGACGAACACAACGACACCCGCCGAATGCTCGCAAGGATGGCCATAGAAACATGGCAGAGAAACGATTCTTTTGATATGGCCATTGGTTTTGCCTATTTTGACGAGGGGCGAACCATCGGGCGGATCGATGGGGTGTTCTGGCGGTATATGGTTGTGAAGGAGCTCGAGCCCAATCTGCTTCTCCATGAGATCTTTCATGCTTTTCTCCCGGGGAAGGAGCACACGACGGATTGGCTCATGCAACCGGTAAGACCCTCTTATGGACGAGAATGGTACTGGCTGACCCCGGAGGAGCGAAAAGAGGTCCTCAAGAACAAGTGGAGGGATTTCAACGTCGTACCCGCGGTGGGGGTGGATAAGAGGGGGACGACCAAGGAAAGCGGGTTTCACTACCTCATCGGTTTGGATCAGTGGCGGCGTGGGAAGCCTCGGGAGGCCCTCGCTTCTTTTGAGAAGTCGGTTGAGGCCGATCCGGAGTTTGCGCCGGCCGCGATCAACCTTGCATGGCTTCTCGCGACCTCCGAGGTGAAAGAGCTGAGGGATGGGAAGAAGGCGACGGAGCTCGCCTTGAAAGCATGTGAGTTGACGGAGTGGAAGAGTCCCGAATATCTCGAGGTCCTTGCGGCCTCCTATGCGAGAGCTGGCGACTTCGGCCAGGCCGTGAAGTGGCAGGAGAAGGCCCTGGGGGGGATAAAGGGGTCCAACCCTGTCGGCAAGACCAGGGCTTGGGAACGACTTCGGCTTTATCGCTCAGGCAAGCCCTGGCCTTCCAAGTAGGGGAACGTCGTGGGAAGGAATCGCTCACCTGACAACTAAGACGACGTATCGCGAGAGAGCCCTTGGGTGGAGAATAGTGGGTTACCTGGCGAGGGGAGTGTCGGAATACACGGGAAGAGAGAGAAGGAGTCATTTTCGACGGAGTCCTGTAGCCATTGGGGAGGCGATCAGGAAGGTAGAGATCGTGGGCATAGGGATCGGTGCTTTGCAGAAACGATAAGGCGCATGAAGGAAAAGTTGATCGAGGGGAGGGAAAGAAAATACCGTGATTCCGTTAGCCCAGCCCTCCGGTGCTTCAAACCCACCCCCAAAAACCAATACAAACCCAGAAACATCTTAAATCAGAGTCGAAAAATCATTTACCGTAAGACCAACCAGCCTTTCATCCTCGAAGTTGATGTGAGGAAGACGCTGTTGAGCTATACCTTGTTGGAGGCGATTCCTTCGTATTTGGTGAAGAAAAGTTGTCTTTCCTGCTCGCCGGATTCCAATGACCGCGGTCGCCTTTCCAGGAAAAGCAATGGGTCCAAAAAGACGCCTTTCGGTAGCTTCTGGTAGGGGAACGTTCAGAGAGTTGACAAGGTGGTCAATAAGACGGGTTCGAAGAATTGAACGTTCAATGGTGTTCTGAACAGTTATTCTCGAGGTGCTCTTTACTCTTGCCAAGATAATTCTCCTTTTTTAAAGGAGAAATTAGCAAATATTTCTCCTTTTGTCAAGGAGAAATGTAAAAATCATATCATTTCAAAATGTTGCAATGCTTTTCTTGCAGGTTCCATCTGTTCAAAGAGGTTCCGTCGAGCAGGATCATGCAGCTCCTCTTATTTGTCGATGCGAGTTATCTCAATCGGGAAGAGGTGGAGCAACTTTTTCAAGGGCGCTAAAAGGCGATTCTGTGTGATAAGGATGCATATCTTTTAGAGTTGGTCCGTTATATTCATTTGTACCGTGATTCCGTTTCCTGACCAGTACCTTCGTTGGAGGGAACGTTCAGACGTTTATCTCTCGACAAAGCCTTCTAATGGGTGCATAACGGTGCCCTGGGCACCGTTATGCAGCGACAAGGTTCACCTTACGGCCAGAATCTTATCATAGAGATCCTTCCAGGCTGGACCTTTTTCTTTCACATAGTTGGTTTTAAAAGTTTCCAGAACGCTCTTGAATTCGTTGATGTCCTTCACGTCGTTCACAATAAGTCCTTCAGCCACCATTTTCTTCAAAGACGTATCTTGGACCTCGAGATCGAGCTTGTTCTGGTAGGCCGCTGCTTCCCGGGCGGCCTTCATGACGATCTCCTGCAAATCCTTGGGCAAAGACTCGAACCAGTTCTTTCTGATCATGTAGTACACGCATGCGGCAATATGATAAGTTTTGCTCAGATACTTCGCCTGCTCGTGGAATTTCATCGAGAGGATCATATCGGGCGATGCTTCCATGCCGTCAATGACCCCTGTTTGGAGTGCGGTGTAGATCTCGCTCCAATCGGTCGTCATCCCCGTTGCCCCCAGGGCATTGAACATGCCGACATAGACCGGATTGGGACCCCGCATTTTAAGCCCCTTCAAATCGGCCACCTGATAAATGGGTTTCTTTCGGACGAGCATGTGACGAAATCCCATGTTCTGCCCGCCCACCGCCAGGAAGTTCCGAGGCGAGACCAGGCGCGTGACCTCCCCCTCAAGGGTGTTTAAGACCCTGACCAGATGGGCTTCGTCTTTGTAGATGTAGGGGAATTCAAAGAGACCGAGTTGTGGAACGAAATGGGCCGTACCAGTGGCGAGGGTTGTGACCACTTCGAGCGATCCCTCATGGAGCATCTCGACCTGTTCCCGTTGGTTGCCTAATTGCGCCCCGTAGTTCACCGTCGTTTTGATTCGGCCCCCGCTTCTTTCAGAAACGAGATCGCAAAGAAGCTTCAGCCCTTTCCCTACCGTCCCATACTGAGACAGGACCGTGGCCGTCCTCATGGTGAAGGTTTTGCTCTGAGCGTCTGCTTTCGCTGCAAAAGCGGTAAAGACGAGAACCCCCAGGAACAAACAGAAGATTTTCTTGGCTGACATCTTTCCTCCCCCTTTCTTTTTGATGATGGACTGAGTTGAGGCCTAACCAATATGAGTGGGCACTTTCATTCACCTCCTTTCAAGCTCATCGAAAGACAAGGTCATTCACCCAAAGCGAGAGGCCTGGGATGAAGAGCACCGCGAGCATGATCAAACATTGGACGATCAGAAAGGGCGACAGGACTCGAACGCTCTTCTCGAGCGGGATGCCTGCGATAGCGCAAGAAATATAGAGCATGGATCCGACCGGGGGCGTGATCGCGCCATAGAGCATCGTAATGACCATGAGAACCCCATAGTGAATGGGATCGAACCCTAAGTTTCTTCCGATCGCAGCCACTGTGGAGCCAAACATGACGATGAGAACAGAAGGGTCGATGAAGCAACCCAGGATAATGATGATCAACATGATCGACAAGGTGGCCAGATAAGGGTTTTGGATCGGGGTGACGAAGTTCTCAATGATGACACTTTGAAATTGAAGTCGTGTCAAGACGTTTGAGAAGATACCCGCCATGGCAAGGATGATCATGACAATGGAAGTGGTATTGGCAGAATCTACCAGAACAGCAGGTAACCTTTTCAACTTGAGCTTCCGCGAAATCACCAGTCCATAGAAAAGGCCATAGACGGTCGCGGCAATTCCGGATTCAGTGGGTGTAAAGACTCCGAAGACGATTCCGAGGACAATGATCATCGGCATGATCAAAGCGCCAATGGAGCGGTAGGTGGTGAGAAGAATCTCCTTGATGCTTCGTTTTGGCTTCACGAAGTCATATCGGCGATGTCTTGCTATGATATGATTTACAACCATCAAGCCCAGGCCCAAAAGGACGCCTGGGATCAGCCCGCCAAGGAAGAGTTTTCCCACCGAGAGCTCCGTGTAGTAGCCGTACATGATCATGGCGATGCTGGGTGGAATGATCGGGCCCATCACCGCGGCCGACGCCGTCGCTGCGACCGCAAAGTCTTTATCGTATCCCTGCCGGATCATGGATGGAATCATCACCGACCCAATGGCAGAGGCGTCCGCCACTCCCGATCCTTGAATCCCTGAAAAGATCATGGAACTGACGATGTTGACGTGGCCTAAGCCCCCACGGAAATGACCGACCAAGGAGTCGGCGAAATCGACAATCCGGTCTGTGATCTTTGATTCCATCATGATGTTGCCCGCCAAGATGAAGAAGGGGATCGCCATCAGACTGAAGGAATCGGTCCCTCCGAAGATCCGAGTGATGACAAGGGATAACGGAATTCCCATAGCGAAGGCAACGAGCATCGACGAGATACAGATAGCAAGAAAAATGGGGAACCCTAAGAAGATCAGGGCCATCAAGAAAAAAAGGCAAGGAGGATGTAGGTCATGGCTATCCCTTTTGATCCTTCGATAGGTTTCGAGAAGGATGTTCCCCATAGACCAGGATCAGGAAATAGTCCAAAAACATGAGGAGACACCCGACGGGGATCGCAAGATAGAACCACGCGATCGATATGGCTCTGGCCTGGATCTGGACATCACGAAATTTGATCACCTCTTGGATCCCTCCGATCAGAAGGATAGAAAAGCAGAGCAGGATGGTGAGAAGGACGATTTTTCGGATGAGCCGTACAGTCTCCTCTTTGAAACACTTTTGAAGAAAGAACTCCACATTCATGTGGACCCCACGCTTGACCCCCACCCCGGCTCCCAAGAAAACGATCCAGATGTTGAGGTATCTCAGGATTTCGTCGGTCCAGGTAAAGCTCCCTAACCGTGTCACGTACCGGAGGAAAATATCCGTCGCCCCTGCCAGGATCACAAAACCGAGCAGAACGACGATCAGGACATTCCTCGAAAGATCGAGGGCTCGATACAACCGTTCAAACTTCTTGGGGGAGATCATAAGCTTTTCCTAAAAGGTGTTAACCGCGATTTCCGCCCCCTTGCGCTCGGCGGAGACATAGGCGCTGTAAATCGTCGAAATGGCATCCGCGGCCAAAAGAGAGTCGCTTTCGAGAGGTTCTCCATAGGCGATCGTCCTGTAGAAGGCCTCCATTTCCTGTGGGTAACCGGTGAACCAGTCTTCGTCCGGCGAGGGGAAAGACCATCCCTGTTTGGTTCCGATCTTTTCGACCACGTAAATATCTCGAAAATAATGATCCGAAGGATTGTAGGTTTGCATCGCGGTGTTCGGGTTAATGTTGCAGATGGACCGATGGTTGTTCGCCGCAACTTCGAGCCAGTTATGAATCCCTCCCAGGATGATGTCCGAGGCGAAGATATCGGCGATCGTCTCATCTTGAAAGACCACGTGCATCAATGAAAAATCTTCGATGTCATGGTAGTCGGCTCTCAGATGCCCCTGATCGATATAATGGGTGGATCGGGTCAACGCATGGACCCTTGCGGAAACCGATCGAGGGCGGATGGGTTCCCTCCTTTTTCTTCCTTCCACCCTCTTCAGATAAAGAGCAGCCGTGAGGGGATGACAACCTTTTCCGACCATCGCGCCTCCACCCGAGTATCTCCAGTAGCCATAGGTCGTGGCGTGAGAACCTGAATGGGCCTCCTCTCCGTGAACCCAGAGAACCTGGGCCCCTGTTTTCTCGATGATCTCTCTCTCCTTTTGGACGGAAGGGGCGTAGACCCAATTCTCGGCATAGAGGATCCGACCTTTGCTTTTCTTTTCGGCATCGAGCGTTCTCTGGATGCTTTGAAGGGCGTGATCCAGGGCGACTTGTTTGGGAAATCGATCGCCATGGAATGTATCGGTGCCGTCCCCAAAATAACCGGTCAGCGGTTTTTCCACGATCACGAATCGGTCCTGTTCCAGAGCTCGGATGGCGATTGCCTCGTGGACGGCGGGAGGAGTGCAAACATGGATGACATCGGAACAGGCGATCAGTTGATCCAACTGGTCGAAGGCCTTCATGCTTCTCTTCTCAGCAAAGGATTCTCTCTTTTCTTTCGTAAGGGAGTAAACGCCAGAAACCTCGATATCCACGGCAGAGACCTTTTTCATGGCCTCCCAGTGAAAGGCGGCAGCAAAACCTGAACCGACAATCCCAGCTTTAACCTTGACTTGTTTCATGAGCCGATTCCCTTTCTAATTCTTTCCTTGATGATCGAAAAGCGGCGCCTTATTCCGCAGCGAGAGCTTGAACCAAGGCGTCGATGTTTTCGGGCGAGGTTCCGGGCGAAACTCCTCCTCCCGCTGAAAGGAGGAGGTTGCGGCCCTCTTGCGTTTTTTTGATACAATCAAGGGCAAAGGATTTCACTTCTTCCGGAGTTCCTCGGACCAAAAGGTCAAGGGGTGGAACGTTTCCCATAAGGGTGACGCGATCCCCGATCCTTTGGGAGACCTCTCCGATATCCATGGTGTGACTGAAGTTTAAGACATGGAATCCTGCTTCCACAAGACTTCCCAAAAGATGGGTGATCGGCGAATCGTTATGGTAGACCTTCACCATGCCTTCGAAAGAGGAGAAGATCGCCTTGAGATAAGGATGGGCAAATTCGAGATAGTCCTCGGGCGAGAGAAATCCAACGATATCGTCGAGCACCAAAATACCTTCCACCTCCGATAAAACGTCTTTTTGCACCTGGAGCCACCGGATGACCGTTTCGGTGGTGATCTCAAGGAGTCTTTTCGTTTCGGAAGGGTTGAGCTTCAGGTCGATCAAGAACTCCGTAAACCCCCGCAAATGGGCAGCCAGGGCCAGGGGCCCTCTCGCGGCAACCATTTTGATGTGATGCCCTGTCCCTTTTAATTCCTTTTCCACATGCTGATAAAGATGGAGCACCAGGGGCATCAGCCCGTCCTCCCTTGGCCTAGGCGTTCTTAAGCGTGAGACCTCGGAGATGTCGTGAAGGATGGGATGAATCGAGGGAGGACTATCCTCTTTCCAACTGATCGGGCAGCCGAATGCAGAGGGCTCGGTCGCCATTCCATATTCGACCCAGAAACCAGGGATGAAGATGACGCTTGGGAATCGATCTTCCATGTAGAGGTTTGCTTTCATCCAGGCGTCAGGCAAGGTGAAGTAATCAAAATGGGAGATTCCAGTAAACCCTGGAATCCAGGGGCTATCGACGATGAGAGCGACGGCAACCTCACGTTTTCCGTACGGACTCGGAGACAGGGCGATTTGTTTGAAACGCTGCCAGGCTTCCAATTTCATAGAGATCCCCTCCCTCGAACCGGGTTCACTCCATCAGGAGATTCGGTAAGAACGTGGTCAATTCAGGAAAGGCCACCAGAATAACCAGCAAGATCAAATAGGTAACCAGATAGGGCCAAGACGCTTTCAGAAAAGTCTCCACGGGGATGCCCCCCAGGGAGCAAACGGTGAACATATTGACCCCCACAGGCGGCGTCACGCCACCGAGCTGGACGAGGATGGCCATGAGGATACCAAAGTGGATGGGATCATATCCCGCCTGCCTTATAATGGGGAGGAAAATCGGGGTAAGGACGAGAATGTTGACTGTTCCCTCCATGAAACATCCGGCGACGAGGAGGAAGATCATGACGGTCGTCAAAACCACGATGGGCTCCCGGGAAATGCCCAGGATGAATTTGGAGAGGTTCTGGGGAACCTGGACATAGGCCAGAAGATAACCCAGAATGGCCGCCATTGAGACGATGAGGAGAATCACCGCATTATCTTCAACGGTATCGCGCAGAGCCTGCCGGATCTTTTTCCAGGTCAGCTCCTTGTAGACGAACATGCCGACAATGACGGCGTAAACCGCAGCGAAGGCGCCAGCCTCGCTCGGGGTAAAGATACCAAATCGGATGGTCATTACGAGAAGAACTGGGAAGAGAAGGGCCCAGAAACTCTCTCTTACACTCGCGAGGATCTCCCGAAAGGATTTTCGCTTGAGGGTAGTTTGGGTGTCGTAGCCTCTTTTTTTCGCAATAATGTAGGTCGTCACCATCATCGTGAGGCCCATCAATATCCCGGGAATAATGCCTCCGATGAAGAGCTTTCCGATGGAGACTTGGCCAACGAAGCCATAGAGAATGAGGCCGATGCCAGGAGGGATGATCGCCACAATCAGCGATCCGTAAGCAAGTACCACAGCGGAAAACCCATCCTCGTACCCTTTCTCGCGCATTTTCGGAAGGATGATGCGTGTTTCCATGGCTGCATCTGCGTTGGATGATCCGGAAATCCCGCCCATCAGCATGCTGAGGACAATGGAGACATGGGCGATGCTGCCGACGATGTGTCCGGTGAGGGCGTCAGCGAAGCGGAGGAGTCGATTGGTGATTCCCGAGGCATTCATAATGTGGCCGGCAAGAACGAAAAACGGAACGGCCAGAAGAGGGAAGGCCTGGGTGCCTGTGACCATGCGCTGGACAGTGAGGGAATACGGAAGGGAGGGTTGAAGGAGGAGATAGGCGCTTGCCGAGATGCCAAGGGTAAAGGCATCAGAAACGATCCCACTGGAACGGCGATCGTTACAAAGGAGTAGCTTACGGGAAGATCCCCGATAATTCGGCCTACATTGACGATCGAGATATGAATTCCGCTTGCGATGATCGAAACGAGGAAGAGGGCAATCAAGAAATAAAGGAAAAGCTGAAGATAAAACCGGGCCTTTTGGGGAAAACGGTTAAAGAGAACTTCGATGCCAATGTGCTTTGAACTGCGCCAGGCTTGATTGGCCCCGAGATAGATTGCCCAGACAAAAAGGGCCTGGGCGATGTCAACCGACCAGTTGATGGGATAGCCGATGTATCGGGTAAAGGCCGCAATAAAAACCAGCAAGACAATAAACCCCATGATCGTTTGGGTTATGAGTTCTTCCAGGGCGATCGCCCTTTGGATGAAATCCCGCATCTTCATCCTGAATTCCCTTCTTACATTGAAGCTTCATGGGAATCGTGGGACGTCCCACGATTCCCGCACTGGGGATCATTTCCCCAAGATCTTGTTAACCTCTTTTCTCAAATCTTCGAACCCAAGTTTCTTATAGGCGCCATCGGCTCGGACCCGGAAGGGAGCCAAATCCACCGTATGGATCGTGGCCCCTTCTGCAGCCATCTTCCGTTCATACTCCTTTTCCGAGTCCATCACCGCTTTGGTGGTCCACTGCCCCGCCTTGACCGCTTCTTCGACCAGAATCTGCTGATACTCAGCCGGGAGCTTTCGGATCCATTTCGTCCCCACGACGAGGCCGTTCATCAAAAGGATATGATTGGTTAGCGTAATGTGCTTTGCCACCTCGTGAAGCTTCGACCCGTACGTTGCTGGGTGTTGGGCCTCGGCGCCATCGATCACGCCCTGTTGAAAAGCAGGGTAGGTTTCGATCCATGGCAGTGCGACAGGGGTCGCTCCCAGGGACCGAATCGTTTCCTGCCATACCGAAGCCCCCGGCGTACGAATGCGACGGCCCTTCAGATCTTCAGGGGTCTTAAAGGGGGTCTTGGTGATGAAGTTTCGGCCACCCACGTAATTGTTTAGGGAGAGAAGGGTCAGATTGTGTTGGTCCTCCGAATTTCCCAGGCGTATTTCTTCTCGGCATCTGTTGGTCTCCTCTCTCTTCATTGCGAAGCACTTCCTCCAACGTCATTGTGAGTTGTTTTCTTCTGGTCTCATTGCGAGTCCCTCTCCCTCTCGTCATTGCGGGGCACACGTCTTCTTGTCATTGCGATGTCTTCTCCTCGTCGTCCTGAAGCATTCTCCTTCTTGCCATTGGAGTGCACTCTCCTTCTTGTCATTGCGAGGCACAGAGTGCCGAAGCAGTCTCACCTCAGGATTGGCAAAACGATCATACCATCAAGCCAACCTCTTGCCCTCAAGTATGAAGCATGATGAGCCCCCGAAGGGGAGGTGGAAATTGGCCACGGCCAACGCCTCCCGCTTCTCGAGAGCCGTAAAAGCCTTGTAACATACCAATCGGATCATCGGGGTCCTTATTTAGAGCCGGGCACCTGAGGCCCAAATCAACGAAGAGACGCGAGTGATAGTTTGACATGAAGGCTTCGGTATGATATGCGTTGCTCTTAGAAGCGGAGAAGAAGGGAGGGGATGGAGATGACGGAGGAAAATGGAAATCGTCATGGAGTTTTTTCGAAAAGGAACCGAGTGAATCGCAAGGAGGCATCTTGAACAAGGAGGTTGGGAGAGTGAGAATAGCCGTCGTAGGATTGGGTGGCGTGGGGGGATACTACGGAGGGAAGCTCGCACGCCATTGTTTGAATCGGGAGGATAGGGAGGTCATATTCATCGCGAGAGGGGATCATCTCAAAGCGATTCAAAAAAACGGGCTTCAGCAAATTACGGTAGAAGGAACGTTCACCGCCATCCCGCATCTGGCGACGGATGACCCCACGGGCGTCGGTGTCTTCGATTTGGTGCTTTTTTGTGTCAAGGCCTACGACCTGGAAGAAAGTGCCAAAATGCTGAAAAACAACATCTCGGAGCAGACGGTTGCAGTTACATTGCTGAACGGCGTCGACCATGCCGAGCGGCTCAAAGAGCTTCTTCCCAAAGCGCGTGTGCTGAACGGCTGCGTCTATATCGGCGCCTACCGGGTTTCACCGGGTGTCGTCCGACAGGTGGGGGGATCATGTAAGCTCTTTTTCGGTCCAGAAGATGGGAGGTGCAAAGAGGCCCGGTGGGTCGAGTCGGTGCTTCGAGAAGCGGGTATCCAGGCGGAATACCGGGAGGACATCAAAACGGTGGTCTGGGAAAAATATCTCTTCATTTCGCCCGTTGCCAATGCGACAACCTATCTGGGCAAGACATTCGGGGAGCTGCTCCGGAGCGAGGAATCGATGAAACTCCTGGATGGACTGCTCGATGAACTCGAGCGTGTTGCGAGGGATCAAGGTGTCAGGCTTCCTCAGGCGATCCATAGAATGTCTTTGGAGAGAATCAGCTCGTTTCCCCCTGAGACAAAATCGTCGATGCAGCTCGATTTCGAGAGAGGTACAAAAACAGAGCTGGAGGCCCTGACCGGCTACGTGGTTCGATATGCCAGGGACCATGGAATGGCCGTTCCCACGTACGGGGAGGTTTATGAATGGCTCTTGAGGCGAGGGGAAACAAGGGAGTGATCAGGTCGGTTGTGGTGTTTGAAGGGTCCTGTTGACAGGCAGCCTAACGGAGGGGAGGGGAGTGGGGGCAGACAGCAGACAGCGGTAATTCGGTATTTGTATGGGTAGGAATTTCGGGGGGGCACGAGGATAAATACTATCAGGTGAAGGGTCAGCGTTACCTTAAGGGAGAGGGTTCCATTGATCGGATCGAGACGGAGAGGGAGAAGTCGGAGGATTGGGTGTATGAGATTCCCCTGGAGGCCATCTCACTTGAGGCAAGTAGAGAGATGGGGATTAGAGAGGAGAAGTTGCACTCGCTCACCAGGGATCGCGAAGGAGGGCTCGGGCGGGGGATAGTGGATTATTTGGCGAGGGAGGTATCGGATTACATGGTGAGGGAGACATGGGAGCATTTTCGGCGGAGTTCTGTAGCCATTGGGGAGGTGATCAGGAAGGTAGAGGATCGTGTGCATAGGGATCGGTGCTTTGCAGAGGCGATAGGGCGTATGAGGGAAAAGTTAGTCGAAAGGAGGAAGAGAAAATACCGTGTTTCCGTTGCCGGAGCCCCGCCTTGCCAACGACAAAGCTCACTGGGAGTCAGGTCTATCGGCAATCCAGTGGAGCGACTTGTTAGCCTGTTCGGTCATCAATAAATATCCAATTGTATTTTGATGGCTTCTTCAATCCTACGCATATCTTCTTCTGAGAGAAAGCCAGCGCGTTTAAAAAGTCGTAACTTACTTACGGTTGCCAATTGATCGGCCATGGCTTTACTTTCTTTGCCCTCAAAAATCACCAATGCCTCGCTGGGATATAGACGATCCGTCTTGCTGGTTAGAGGAACAACTTGAACTCGATTCAGGAACTTATTTGAAGCGTCATTACTGACGATGACAGCAGGGCGCTTCTTTTTGATTTCTCCACCAATGGAAGGATCAAAATTAACCCACCAGACTTCACGCCGTTTCATGGGTGATGTCCTTAAAGGTGATTTCGGCCCACTCCATAGCTTTTTCCTCTCGGTTTTTGTCCCTTGCCATTTGAGCATAAGCCGATTCCAGATTGGGGCGTAACACATGCGGGCGCACCAGTTCTTCAATAAATTTACTGATTTTGCGGGGGCCTATGGTCCTGTGGAGGCCTTCATAAACTTTCTCATCCAGAGTTATTGTTAATTTTTTCTGCATGGAAATCCTCCCCTGTATATACGTACAATATACGTGTTTTCTTCGAATATGTCAATAGGAAAGGACATGGGCGTCAGGCAACAGTAATTCGGTACCGACAAGGGGGCTGTGGGAAAGAATGGCCATTCCTCTTTCCTTCTTTGTGGCCATGCGTTGAGCCAGAATCATCTCCACTTTCTTGTCCAGGTCGGAGAGATTCCGTTGAGCAGGGTCAGGCAGTTCTTCTTTTTTGTCTACGCGACTTATTAATCTTCTCAAAATAGAAATGACAGACATCTCCCTCTCCCGCCAAGGCGGGAGA
>Ga0315298_1003965_pt1 | contig 22713 bp, 16 predicted proteins | sample WHS_1_MG_FD_203077 | JGI IMG/M metagenome (GOLD analysis project Ga0315298, IMG submission 203077) | Extremophilic microbial mat communities from Washburn Hot Springs, YNP, Wyoming, USA - WHS_1_MG | ecosystem: Environmental > Aquatic > Thermal springs > Hot (42-90C) | place: USA: Wyoming...
CGTGTTGGTGGCCAATGAGACGCGCGTCATCCCCGCGCGCCTCATCGCGCGCAAGGTGCCCAGCGGGGGCAAGGTGGAACTGCTCCTCGTGGCCAAAAGGGGACCCACCCTTTGGGAGGCCCTCGTCCAAGGGCGCCGTGCGCTCCCCGGCCAGCGTTTGGAGTTGGGCGGTGGGGATCTCCCGACCCTTGCAGGAGTGATCGAGGAGATCACTTCTTCCGGCGGGCGGCTCATCCGCTTTGACGAGCCGATCGAGGCCCATCTTGAGCGCTTGGGCGAGGTGCCCCTGCCCCCTTATATCACGCATCCTTTGGCCAACCCCGCGCGTTATCAGACGGTTTATGCGCAAGAAAAGGGGTCCGTGGCAGCCCCCACGGCGGGCCTGCACTTTACCCCCGAATTGATGGCCCGCCTGGACGAGATGGGCATCACCTGGGTAACGGTGGTCCTACATATCGGCTTGGATACCTTTCGCCCCGTCCACGAAGAGCGCGTAGAAGATCACCGCATTCACACCGAATATTGCCGTTTGGATGAACGCGTCGCCGAGGTTATCAACTGCGCCAAGCGCGAGGGGCGCCGGGTCATCGCCGTAGGCACCACCTCCGTGCGCGTGTTGGAGACGGCCGCCCGCGAGGCACCTCAAGGCGTGCGCCCCTGGGAGGGGCAAACGGATCTCTTTATCTACCCCGGTTACACCTTTCGCGTAGTAGATGCCCTCATCACCAATTTTCACCTGCCGCGCTCCTCCCTCCTGATGCTCGTGGCCGCCTTCGCGAGCCTGGAACAGATAAAGCGCGCTTATCAGGAGGCCATCTGCGAGCGCTACCGTTTTTACAGTTTCGGCGATAGTATGCTCATCCTCTAGCCGGTAAGGGATTTGCCGATGACGACGTGCTTGGTGGGCGCGCTTCACGCCGGAGATGCTCGTTACCAGCGCCCAACTGGCTTGGGCCGAATTGATGCTCAGCGGCTGCACCGCGGCCGCCGATCCCTATGGTGATAACCCGTATCGCGATAGCACGCTTTGGAGTGCCACGCAAGGGCCAAGCCCTCGGCAACTTGCGAACCCGTTATGACGTATATATGATGCAATCAAAAGCGGGCAAGAGGTCCTTCATCACAAGGAGGTGGCTACGATGAACTATGGGCAATTGCTCAAAAGGGCTTGGCAGATCACCTGGCGCTATAAGGTGCTGTGGGTTTTGGGCATTGCGGCAGCCCTCTTTCAGGGTGGGTTCGGCGGAGGAGGGTTTCAATACCGCTTTGGCGCCCAAGATATGACACGTTGGCGGCAGATGGCCCCGATGATGCCTTGGTTTGGGCGCGGCTTCCCCGAGATGCAGGCCGTTTGGCCCATCGTGATGGCGGTCATTGGGGTTGCCCTGATCATAGGCTTTGTCCTCGCCATCGTGGGGATCATCGTCCGCTACACGAGTGCAGGCGCCCTCATCGCCATGGTGGATGAGATCGAAGGGCAGCAAGAAACCTCCTTCAAGGCGGGGCTAACGCGCGGTTGGCGGCGCTTCCTCTACCTGTTGGCGATAGACTTGCTCATTGGCCTAGGGGCCTTTCTCATCGTCTGCGCGGTTCTCCTCATCCTCGGCGCGATCGCCTTGGTCTTTATGGCGCCGGGGCTTTTACTCCTCGCCGCCGGCGAGGCGCGGGCGCTGGGCATCGTTTGGATGGTGATCGTGGGGTTGTTCTTCCTCTTGATCTTTATCCTCGCGATGATTGCCCTGGCCGCTATGGTAACGATTACCCAGGCCTGGGCAGAACGGGCTTGCCTCCTGAGGGGGCAAAACGTATTTGGCTCCATCGGCCGTGGGTTTGCGCTCCTCCGAGCACGGCTCAAAGAATCCCTCTCGGTGTGGCTGGTGATGTGGCTCGTCGGCCTCGCCTTGGGGATTATCCTTCTGCCGATCATGGCCGTCATCGTCGGCCTGGGGGTGGGAGCGGGGGTAGCGGCCTATTCGATCCTTCGCTCAGCACCTTGGATCGCCATCTTGGCCGTGCCGTTCTTTGCGCTCATCGGCTTGGTAGGGGTGTTCATCGCGGGGGTGTACCAGGTCTTTCGCTCCGCCGTATGGACGCTTGCCTTCCGCGAATTGGCCCCCGCGGAGGAATCCTGACGAAATTGGAGGAATGGCCAACCTAATTTAGGCGGGGGCCTTGGGGCGGCTGGATGCTCAAAAGTTCTTCGGCGCTGCGGCGCGTCGCCTCGGTAAAGGCCCCGCCGAGCATAATGGCCAGTTCTTCGACGCGCTCTTGGCCGGTGAGCAGGCGGGCCGATGAGATGGTGCGCTCGCCGATCACGGCCTTCTCTACGCGAAAGTGCTGGGCGCCATAGCGGGCGATCTGCGGGAGGTGCGTCACGCAGAACACTTGGTGATCTCGCGCCAAGGCCCACAATTTGCGCCCCACCACGTCACCCGTGCGCCCGCCGATGCCGGCGTCTATCTCGTCAAAGATGAGCGTGGGCACGGGGTCCACGTGCGAAAGGGCCGTTTTCATGGCGAGCATGAGGCGCGAGGTCTCGCCGCCGGAGGCGATCTTGGCGAGGGGCTTGGCCTCCTCACCGGGGTTGGGCGCGATGAGGAACTCGACGCGATCTACCCCCAAGGCGTCAAAGCGGTAGCGCTTGCCCCCGATCCAAGCACCGTGGGGATCCTCTTCCCAGCGGATATCCACGAGGAATTGGGCGCGTTCCATGTTCAGTTCGGCGAGTTCCGCCTCCACCGCCTGGCAGAGCCGAGCGGCGGCCTCACGGCGCGCGCGGCTCAAGGCCTCGGCAGATTGGGAGATGGCTTGGAGGAGGCGTGCTTCTTCTTGCGAAAGTTCCTGGATGCGCTCCTCGCTGTGGGTGATGCCCTCCAACTCGGCCTGAGCGCGTTCAGCATAAGCCAAAATCTCGGCGATGGAATCACCGTACTTGCGTTTGAGGTTCTGGATGAGGTTCAGGCGCTCCTCGACGGCCTCTAGCCCTTCGGGGTCAAACTCGATCTCGTCGCGATACGTCCGCAGGGTGCGCGCCAACTCTTCCACCTGGTAAAAGAGGCTCTCCAGTTGCTCGCTCTCATTCCGCAGCGAGTCGTCGAGGGCGGCTAGGTCGGTCAGGTGCTCGCTGGCAAGCGCCAAGAGATCCACGATGCCGCGCTGGCGCTCCTCGCCGCCGGCCAAGAGGGCATACGCCTTGGCGGCTAGTTGCAGGCGCTTTTCGGCGTTGCTAAGGAGCGTGCGTTGGCGCCGCAAGGCTTCCTCTTCGCCGACCTCTAGGCGGGCACTGCGGATTTCCTCTATCTGGTAGGCAAGCAAATCGGCACGGCGAGCCATTTCGCGCTTATCTTGCTGGAGGGCGCGCAGGGCCTGGCGCACCTCCCGCCAGGATTGGACCAGGCGGCTCAAGGCTTGGCGCTCCTCGAGAAGACCGCCGTAGCGATCCAAAAAGTCTATGTGGCGGCGCGGCTGCATCAGCGAGAGGTGCTCGCCCTGGCCGTGGATATCCACCAAATGACGGCCGATTTCCTCCAGCGTGCTGAGGGTAACCGCGCGGCCGTTTACCCGGCAGATATTCCGCCGCTCGCGGCTCACCTCACGGCGCAAAATGAGGGTGTCATCCTCCACCTCCAGACCGAACTCCTCGAGGGTTGGCCCCAAAGTGGCCAACAGGTCAGAGGTGAGCGCAAAGACGCCCTCGACGATGGCGGTATCGCAGCCGGTGCGAATGATCTCGGTGGAGGCACGCCCGCCCAGAAGGAGCGTTACGGCATCGATGATGATGGATTTGCCCGCCCCCGTTTCGCCCGTGAGGACGCTGAACCCCGGCCCAAACTGCAGGCGAAGGGATTCGATGATCGCCAAATTTTCGATGGCCAGTTCGACAAGCACTTGCCCTCTCCAACGTGAGAGATTTGGCACATTCATTATGTCCGCCGAGGGCGCTTCTGTCAATTGACGAATCGGAACAGTCGTTCTATCCTCTCGCCCAAAGGAGGGGTATGAGCAAGCAACCGTTTTCATCGCGTCGCAGTACGCGGTGGGATATCCTTCTCTTATTCGGAGGAGCGCTGATCGCGCTCCTCGCTGGGATGACCTTTGCCCTGCCTGCGGCGGCCCCTTGGCGCGCCGTGCTGTGGGGGGTCTGTGCAGGAGGCGCGGCATTGTTCCTCACGGGCCTTGGCCTGTATGCGCGCACCTCGGCGCGGCGTTCTCCGGGCCTAACGAATGCCGCCCGACGCTGGGCTACGCGCGGCCCCTGGCTCATCACATGTGTGCTGGTGGCCATCGCTTTGAACATTTTGCCCTTCCCTGGCCGATGGCGCGGGCTGGCTGGCGCGGGATCGCTCTTTGCCTTGGGGGGCGCGTTGTATCTCGGCTGGGACTTGGCCCGCCAGGGGACGCCGAGTGCCTACCGGCGGGCCTTTCAGGCTCATGCCGAGGGAGATGAGGCCGCCGCCCTTGCGGCCCTCGAAGAGGTCGAGCGCGACCGCCCCGATTTCGAAGAGGCCTATCTGTTGCGCGCGCAAATCTTGCGCCAAAAAGGGGATCTCGTAGCCAGCCAGAGGGCGGCTGAGCGGCTCATCGCGCTTCAACCCGGCCTTTACCATGGCTACGCCGAGTTGGGGCTAACGCTCCTCGAGATGCATCGCGTACCCGAGGCGCTGGAGGCGCTTCAACGGGCCGCAACGCTGGCGCCCCACTTTGCTACGGCGTATTACAACGTAGGCCTGGCCTACCGCGAGGCGGGCGACTCTCTCCAAGCGGCCGAGGCCCTAGCGCACGCCTTGCGTTTGGGGCTGGATGATCCCATCGCCGAACTGACCGCCCGATATGAACTGTGGCGTGCCCTGCGCGCCGGCGGCTATGCCGAAGCGGCCCAACGCGAATGGCGGCGGCTCCGCAGGCAACGGGGCGCGCTTCGCCTGTGGCGGGCAGACCTTGCCCAGCGGCAAAGGGGCGCTGCCCGGCGCCGAGAAGAGGCCTGGCTCGCCGAGATCGAAAAAGCCTTGGCCGAGTAAGTGGTGAGGGATGTTCCCCCCCTTTGACGCGCCTCGGCAATCCCTTTATACTCCTTTCACTCACACGCGGAGGAGGGATGCGATGAAACTTTCCTGCCTTCAAGAGAATCTCGCCAAAGGGCTTTCCATCGTAGGGCGGGCCGTGGCCACGCGCAGCACCCTGCCCGTGCTCTCGAATATCCTGCTCGCTACGGATGAATCTCGCCTGAAACTTTCGGCCACGAACCTAGAGATCAGCGTGAACTGCTGGGTAGGCGCGAACGTTACGGAGGAAGGGGCGATCACCGTGCCGGCCCGTCTCCTCACCGATTTTGTCAACTCCCTGCCGGCGGAGCGCATTGACCTCAGCCTTATTGCGCGCACGCAAACGCTCAACCTCCGTTGCGGCCGCTATGAGGCGAACATCAAGGGGATTGATGCCCAAGAATTCCCGCTCATCCTCGTGCCGGAGGAAGACAAGGCCTCGCAGTTTGCCACGGCCGATCTCGCCAAGATGATCGACCGCGTGGTGTTTGCCGCCGCCACCGATGAGAGCCGCCCCGTGCTGACGGGCGTGCATACCGAACTCACGCCCCAAGGGGTAACCTTCGCAGCCGCCGATAGTTACCGCCTTTCCGTGGTCTCTTCGCCCATCCTCAAGGCGCCGGCCGAGCGCACGAGCATCATCATCCCGGCGCGCGCCCTGCAGGAATTGCGCCGCATCAGCGGCGAGGCGGAATCGGTGACCATGCTCATCTCCTCCGCGCGGAACCAGGTCTTTTTCCGCATGCCGGAGGTAGAGTTGATCTCGCAACTCGTCGAGGGCACCTTCCCCGATTACCGCCAGATCATCCCCACCACCTACAATACGCGCATGGTGGCCACCACGGCCGATTTGCTCCAGGCCCTGCGCATGGCCTCCATCTTTGCGCGCGACGCTGCGAACATCGTGCGCCTACAGGTGATTCCCAATGACGGCGGGGTGGGCCGCTTGATCATCTCGGCGACCTCGGCGGAGCACGGCGATAACGTGAGCGAGTTGGACGTGAGCGTCGAAGGCCAGCCCATCGAGATCGCCTTCAACGTGCGCTATTTGTTGGACGTCCTCGAGGTGATCGACACGGCCCAAGTGGCCCTAGAGACGCGCGACCCCACCAGCCCGGGGGTGATCAAACCGGTAGGCGGCCCGGATTTCGTGCACATCATCATGCCGATGCACATTGCCCGCTAGATCGAACGTGCGATGCATCTCACGCATCTGGCGTTGACCAATTTTCGCAATTATGCGCGCCTGGAGGTCTCCCTCTCGGCGCGCATTCACTTGTTAGAGGGCGAGAACGCCCAAGGTAAGACGAACCTCCTCGAGGCCATTTACTATCTGGCGACCACGCGCTCTCCGCTCGCGAGGTCAGATCGCGAACTCATCGCCTGGGGCGCGCGCGAAGAGGTCATCCCCTATGCGCGCTTGAGCGCTACCTACTTGCGCGGCGGCGAAGAACACACCACCGAGATGGCCCTCGTTTTGGAGCGCCAAGCGGGGGAGCCTCTCGAGCAGGCGACCTTCCGAAGGCAAATCTGGCTGGATGGCGTGCCGCACCGCGCGATGGATGTGGTGGGGCGGCTGCTCGTCGTCCTCTTTTTGCCGGAGGATATCGCCCTTGTGGCCGGGGCGCCCGGCGAGAGGCGCCGCTACCTCGACATCACCCTCTGCCAGACGGATGCCCCTTACTGCCGCGCCCTGGCGCGCTATAACCGCGTGCTGGCCCAACGCAACGCCTTACTCCGCGCCCTCCGTGCGAGGCAAGCCCAAAGGAGCGAACTGCACTACTGGGATGAGGAATTGAGCAAACTGGGCGCCCTGATCTTGGCGCGGCGGATGGAAGGCCTCCGCGCCTTGGAAAGGTATGTTCAGCCCGTCCACCACGCCCTGACGGGGGGCCAGGAGCGGTTGAGCCTGCACTATATCAGCACGGTGCCCTGGCCAGAAGCGCCGGGCGCCCCACCGGAGGAATCGCGCCTTATGGAGGCCTTTCGAGCCGCTCTGGAAAATGCGCGGGGCGAGGAGGTCGGGCGTGGCATAACGACGGTAGGGCCGCACCGCGACGATGTGCGCCTCTTGGCGGATGGGATTGATATGACCATCTATGGCTCGCGAGGGCAACAGCGCACCGTAGCCCTGGCGCTCAAACTGGGCGAGATGGCCTTTATGCGCGAGGCCGCCGGCGAGTTCCCCGTCCTTTTGCTGGATGATGTAGCCTCCGAATTGGATGACCAACGCCGCCGTTTTTTGTTCGGGGCCATTCGCGAGGCGCCCCAGGTACTCATCACGACGACCTCGCTGAGAGACTACCCTGCGGATTTCTGCGCGAACGCTGTGCGCTGGCGCGTGAACCGCGGGGCGCTGATCCCTTTAGGGGAGGGTGTGGAGTAAGCCCGCAGTACCTGCCCCCAGCGCCTTAAGGCAAGGGGCGTTTGAGGGGGAGGCCTGCGCGGCGAGGGTAACGATCTGGGGTTTTGGCGACTTTATCAACGACTACGAGGTAGCGTTGGCCCGGTACATCGGGCAAGGTGATGGGCTTGACAGCCACAAGCGTTCCCCCAAGGAGGGCGATGGCCTCTTTGGCAGTAGCGACTTCCTGGGGGGCATCTTCCCCTTTGGGCGCGATGAATCGCCCTCCCACGCGGCACAGGGGGAGGCAGTACTCGGCGAGCACCGAAAGGTGCGCCACAGCCCGCGCGAGCACCACGTCATACTGCTCGCGGTGCTCGGGCAAATGGCCTATATCCTCGGCCCGCCCGTGGAGGATCTCCACCTGGCTCAAGCCGAGCATCTTGACCACATGCTCCAAAAAGGCCACTTTTTTGGCAGTGGCCTCGATGAGCGTCAACCGAATTTCGGGGAATACGATCTTGAGGGGCAACCCCGGGAAGCCTGCCCCCGTACCCACATCGGCACAGCGCAAATCGGTCCCTTGCCATTGGAGGGGCACCTCATCGGGGATGAAAGCCCCCTGTGTGCCAGTTGGGAAGGCGAGCAGGCAACTCAGCGAATCAATAAAATGGCGCCTCTGGATCTCCTCACAGCCTGTGATGGCCGTCAGGTTGAAACGCTTATTCCACGCTTCTAGTTCGCGGTAATAGACCTCGAAACGGGCCACATGATGAGCGCCCAACGTGAGGCCTAGGCTCTTGGCCCCCGCCTTCAGGATCTCCATGGACATTTCACGCCGCCCGTGTCGGGATTCCGCGGCGCCCCTTAAGGGAGCATCTTACCGGGGTTCATAATGCCCTTCGGGTCAAAAAGGGCCTTGAGGGCGCGCATGATCTCCAGGCTAGGGCCATGTTCGCGCTCCATAAAGGCCCGTTTAGCCACCCCCACGCCGTGCTCCCCCGCGATCGTGCCGCCTACTTCCAAGGCACGAAGGACGATGCGATCCGTAGCCTCTAGGGCGCGCGCGAATTCCTCACGATCGGCGCGGTCGGCGATGATTTCGGTGTGTAGGTTGCCATCGCCCGCGTGGCCGAACGTATAGATGCGCAGGGCCATCTCCTCTGCCAGGCCGTGGACGTATTCGACCATCCCACTGAACTCCGAAATGGGCACGCAGACGTCTCCGGAGATCATGGCCTTGCCGGGGTGGCTCTGTTTGATGGCCTCTCGTGCCTCGCGGCGGGCCGTCCACAATTCCTCGCGCACTTGCGTGCTGGAAGCCACCTGAAGGTCTATACAGCCGTTATCCTCACACAACTCGCGCAGATACTCGACCTGCGCCTCGACGCCGGCTTCGCTCCCATGGAACTCGAAAAAGAGCGTCGGCGTCTCTCGGAGCGCGAGGTTATGCTGCACGTTTGTAGCGTGCAAGGTATGCTCATCGAGGAACTCGATGGCCGAGGCATCCAGCCCATAGCGCACGCAATCGTGCACCGTGGCGGCGGCCTCGTGGAGCGAATCGAACACGGCGATGGCTGCCGCGATGTGTTCCGGCAGGGGCAAAAGGCGCAGGGTGATCTCGGTGACCACGCCTAACGTCCCTTCCGAGCCGACGAACAGGCTGGTCAGGTCATAACCGCTCGTGCTCTTTTTGGCCCGCGTGCCCGTCTCGATGATCTGCCCATTGGGCAAGACGACCTGCAACCTGCGCACGTAATCTCGCGTTACGCCATATTTGAAAGCGCGCATACCGCTCGAGTTATTGGCTACCATACCGCCAATTGTGGCCACATCGGAACTCCCTGGCGCGGGCGGGAAGAAAAGCCCCACGCGGCGCAAATGGGCGTTGAGCGCGTCATACACCACGCCCGGCTGCACCACCACCTGCATATCCTCCTCGCGAACCTCGACGATCTTGTTGAGGCGATAGAGCGCGAGAAGGATGCCCCCCATAATGGGCACGGGGTTGCCCTCCAGGCTGGAGCCGCCGCTCCAGGGCACCACGGGAATTCCCCGCTCATTGGCATAACTCAAGATCGTGGCAATCTGCTCGGCAGATTGGGGCCAAACGACCACATCGGGCAGATGTGGCTCGACGTGCGACTCATCTGCTGAATGCGCCTCGAGGTCGGTATGGCGAATGGAGACATTCCCTTCGCCGGCCAAAGTGCTCAACACAGAGATATCCGTTTCGGTAATCACACAGCCTTCTCCATCTATGGGGTATGAGAACTATCGGGCGAAGTGGGCGGTTCGGGCGGCTGGATGACCTCGCGGGGCCTGCTCGTGCCCGTAGGCGCCCCGATGATGCCACGCGCCTCGAGGATATCCACCAAACGCGCTGCCCGCGTATAGCCGATGCGCAGCCGCCTCTGCAGGAGCGAGACGGAGGCCTTGCCCTCCTGCTGGACGATGGCGATGGCTTCTTTCAAGAGGGGGTCTTCATCCTCCTCTTTCGGCTCCGGTTTCGCCTCCGGCCAGAGCACCTGCTGTTGGAAAGATGCTCCGCGCTCGCCGCTGGCCTCACCCTCGCTCGGGGTCGCAGCGGCCTGCGCCTTCCAGAAAGAGACCAGCCGGTTGATCTCCTCATCGGAGACGAAGCACCCCTGGATGCGCAACAGTTTGGGAGAATCGGGCGCCATATAGAGGGCGTCTCCCCGGCCAAGGAGTTTTTCGGCGCCGGGCACATCCAAGATGACGCGCGAATCCACCTGCGACGAGACGAGGAACGAAAGGCGCGCCGGAAAGTTTGCCTTGATGAGGCCCGTGACTACGTCAACCGAGGGGCGTTGGGTGGCGATGACCAGATGGATCCCCGTGGCGCGCGCCAACTGGGCAATGCGGCAGATTTGCCGCTCCACCTCATCGGCCGAGACCATCATCAGGTCGGCCAATTCGTCAATGAACACGACGATATAGGGCAGCCGTGCCTCCCCTCGCGAGGTGGCCAGGCGGTTATAAGCCTCTATATTGCGCGCCCCCACGCGCGCAAAGGCCTTGTAGCGGCGCTCCATTTCGCGAGTGAGCCAACCCAGCACCCCCACCACGCGCTCGGCATCTACCACGACGGGCGCTAAAAGGTGCGGAATGCCGTTATACCCCGAAAGTTCCACCCGCTTGGGGTCGATCATCAGAAGGCGTAGGTCATCGGGGGTGTTGCGGCAGAGGAAGCAAGCGATGATGGCGTTGATGCAGACGCTTTTACCCGTGCCCGTGGCGCCCGCGATGAGAAGGTGCGGTAAGGTAGCCAGATCATCCACCACGGGCGTGCCCGAAACGTCTCGCCCTAGGGCCATGGCCAGAGGGGCATCTCCTAGGGCCTGGAACTGCTCCGATTCCATCACGCCGCGCAACCCCACGAGCGAAGAATGGAGGTTGGGCACCTCAATGCCCACGATGCCCTTTCCGGGCACGGGCGCCTCGATGCGGATGGGGGCGGCGGCTAGGGCAAGGGCCAGGTCATTGGCCAGGGCGGCAATGCGGCTCACCTTCACCTTGACCTTTTTCACGCGGCCCTGCCGATCTTTTTGCTCGACATATCCTGGCTCCAGGCCAAATTGGGTAACCACCGGGCCGGGGTTCACCTCTACCACGGTAACGGGCACGCCCAGGCTAGTAAGCGTCTCTTCGATGAGGCGGGCCTTCTCGCGGATGTCTCCCAGGCTCAAAGGCGCTTCCTCGCTTTCGATCAGCATCTCGGAAGGGTTCGGCAACGCCCAACGGCGAGAAGGCGCCTCTAGCCCTGAAGCAACCCGAGGTTCAGCCGTGATTGCGGCCCCTTGCTCCCTTTCCAATTCAGGGGCAGGGCGAGGCGTCGGCGTAGGCAAGGCCTGTGCCTCCTTGGGCGGGGGCCATCCCTCTTCCGAGGCCGGCGGGAGCGGCGGCTGGAAAGCGAACGGTTCGGGGCGCTGCGAGGGCCTCAGGCGCGCCCCCACTTGGCGCACCCAGGCCACCGCGCGCCGCACCACCTCCACTGTATTCGTAACTACCTCGTTCAGGGTGAGGTCGAACGTAACCATCAGGGCGATCCCCTCTAGTAGGACGAGCAGCACCGCTGCCCCGCCCCATCCTAGGGCGCGCGTGAGGGTTTGGCTGAGCCAATAGCCCACCGCACCGCCGCCATGGCCTGCCTCGCGGGCGGCAAGGGGATCGCGCAAGAGATGGTGAACCAGGGCGAGGCTCACAAAAAAGAGCGCGATGATACCCACCAAACGCGGCCAAGGGAGGCGAATCGGGATGGACGTGGTGCGCAAGATGAGCCAAAGCCCTACGCCGGCCAAGGCCAGGGGCACGCCATATAAGCCCCATCCAAAGATGCGGCGCAAAAGGCCGATCCAGCCAAGCGTCAAACTGCCTAGGCTTTTGGAGGCTAGCCCCAGCAGGGTAATGAGGGCGACCGCCAAAAGGATAAGGCCGATGATCCAATCGCGCTGGGTAGGGGAGATTTGCCCATGCCCCGTGCGGCGCCCCGCCGTGCGCCGCGCCGTAGGGCGAGAGGAGGAGAGGCGAAGGGTACTGCGCTTGAGCCTTCTCGGTTTCATACTTTGATGACCACGGGCACCACAACGGGGCGCCGGCCCGTTTCGGCATAGGCGGCGCGCTCTAGGCTGGCCTGAAGGCGTTTGGTGAGGTCGGCACGGGTGCCGCCGCGTGCCAGGGTCTCTTCGATCTCTTGGCGAAGACGCGCCTCCAGAGCGGCTTCTTCGCCCTCGTACAAAAATCCCCGCGTAACGATCTGCGGCTCGCCCACGAGGGCGCTCGTATACTTGTCAGCCAATACCACCGCCACGAGGAAACCGCTCCGCGCTAGGCTCGTGCGCTCTTGGAGCACGTCGTGGGCTACGGCCTTGGGGCCATGGCCATCCACCAAGACCAGGTTATCGGCCAAGTGGTCAACCACGCGCGCGCCATCGCGATCCAACTCGAGGACGTCTCCCGTCTCGATGACAAAGATGTTCTCCGGCGGGATGCCGCACTCGCGCGCGAGTTTCGAATGCCACACCAAGTGGCGATATTCGCCGTGGATGGGCACAAAATAACGCGGGCGCAGCATGCTGATGAGGAGTTTTTGCTCCTCTTGGCTGGCATGGCCGGAGACGTGCACATCGAGGATCTCGTCATAATAGACGTCGGCGCCCAAACGGAACAGGTTATCCAACGTGCGGTTGACGTATTCCTCGTTGCCGGGGATGGGGTTCGCCGAGACGATGATCGTATCCCCCGCTTTGACGTTGACCGAACGATATCCCCTCTCGCCCATGCGCACAAGGGCCGAGGTCGGCTCCCCTTGGCTGCCCGTGCAGATGAGGGTTACCTCCCGATCGGGTACATCCTTCAACTGCTCAAGAGGGAGCAAAAGATCGTCGGCTACGCGGACGTAGCCCAATTGCCGGGCGATGCGAAAGTTGTTCACCATGCTGCGCCCTACGATGGCCACGCGCCGGCCGTACTGCTCGGAGGTGTCGATCACCTGCTGGATGCGCGAAATGTTGGAGGCAAAGGTCGCCACGATGACCCGCCCCTGCGCCCCGGCAAAGATGCGCCCCAGCGTCTCCTCTAGGTAGCGCTCGGAGGGGGTGTAGCCCGGTTTTTCGGCGTTGGTGGAATCCGAAAGGAGCAAGAGCACGCCACGTTGGCCCAACTCGGCGATCTTGGCAAAATCGGTGCGCTGGCCGTTGACAGGGCTGTGATCGAATTTGAAATCTCCCGAATGGACGATCAACCCCACGGGCGTGGTGATGCCTAGCCCCACGCCATCGGGGATGCTGTGGCTGACGTTGTAAAATTCGACGGCGAACGGCGGGATCTCCAGCCGGTCGCCCGCCTCGATGGTATGCATCTCGACTTCTTTGAGGCTGGGAAGTTTGACCTCGATCAACCCCCGCGTGAGTTTGGTCGCATAGACGGGCGCTTGGACGCGATCGAGGAGATAGGGCAGCGCCCCGATGTGATCCTCATGGCCGTGGGTGATGATGATGGCCTTGACGCGTTCGGCACGCTCAGCGACATACGAAAAATCGGGGATGACCACATCCACGCCCAGCATGTCGTTTTCCGGGAACATGATGCCCGCATCAATGATGAGAAGGGCCTCTTCATATTCTAACACGAGCATATTCCGGCCGATCTCACCGAGGCCCCCTAGGGGGATGATGCGCAATTTCCCGTCACTCACACGACCCTCCGAGGACTAGAACAGGCGGAGTTGCTGAGGAGAAGATGGCTCATCGGGCGCTGGCTTGATCGCCTCGAGATCCGCCAAGATTTGTGGAATCTTTAAGATATCGCGCTCGATGAGGGCGCGATATTGCGGTTGATGGAGCGCAGCCGCCGGATGAAACATCGGAAAGTACACGATATCGCCCACCCGTTTGGGTTGGCCGTGAATGCGCGAGATGGTCGCATTGCTAAAGGCCAAGGCCATGGAATAGCGCCCCAGGGTTACGATGATCTTTGGCTTGATCAAGGCGATTTGCTGCTCCAAAAAGGGCCGGCAAGCCTCGATTTCATCGGGCTGGGGATCGCGGTTGTTCGGGGGGCGGCATTTGATGACGTTGGCGATGAATACCTGCTGACGCGTCAGGTTGATGGAGGCGAGCAATTCTTCGAGGAACTGCCCCGCTGCCCCTACGAAAGGGCGCCCTTGCTGATCTTCGTGGAACCCCGGTGCCTCGCCGATGAACATGATCTTGGCGCCAAGCGGCCCCTCCCCGGGCACGGCCAAAGTGCGCGATTTCGCCAAACGGCACCTCTGGCACGTGCGAATTTGCGCGTTGAGATCCTCAAGCGTTACCATCTCAACCTCCCGGGGTACAGCAACCACAAGCGAACGAGATACCTGATTATATACGCGTGTGGCCACTTCGTCCAACGGGCGAGTTGAGGGAGAGGTTTCACACCCCTTCGTGCGGGCGCTGTAGGCGCTAACGAAAAACCCTCCCGCAGGGTTATACCCTGCGGGAGGATTCGCCAGCCCGGGCTATTTATCTTCCAAACGGGCCGCGGTGCGCAGCGCGGCCTGCGCCGCCGCTAGGCGCGCCACGGGCACGCGGTAGGGCGAGCAACTCACATACTTGAGGCCGATGCGGTGGCAGAAATCGATCGAAGCGGGGTCTCCGCCGTGCTCACCGCAGATGCCCAGTTCGATATTGGGGCGCGTCGCCTTGCCGGCCTCGACGGCCATGCGCATCAACTTGCCCACGCCATCCTGATCCAGCGTTTGGAAGGGGTTCGCCGGCAAGATCTTTCGTTCGACATATTTGAGCAGGAACTTGCCCTCGGCGTCATCGCGCGAAAAGCCAAAGGTCATTTGGGTCAGGTCGTTTGTGCCGAAAGAGAAGAACTCGGCATATTCGGCCAACTCCCCAGCCGTCAGTGCGCCGCGCGGCGTCTCGATCATCGTGCCGAATTTGTAATCCACGCGGACGCCTTCCTCCGCGATGACCTCCTCCGCCACACGGACGAGTTTCTCCTTTTCCAAGCGCAACTCGTTCACGTGCGTCACGAGCGGGATCATCACCTCGACGTGCACGCCGATGCCCTTCTTGGCCTGGCGGCAGGCAGCCTGGAAGATGGCGCGCACCTGCATCTCGGTAACGCCCGGCATCATCAGCCCCACGCGGCAACCGCGCAGGCCCATCATGGGGTTTACCTCAGCGAGGGATTCCACCAGGGCGAGCATCCGCTCCTTTTCAGCCAAGAGTTTCGGGTCAGCGCCGGTGCAGCGGAGGGTGGTTACCTCCTCGATGAGCGTCTCGCGCTTGGGTAGGAATTCGTGCATCGGCGGGTCAATGAGGCGGATGATCACGGGCAGGCCGTCCATCGCCTCAAAAATGCCCTCGAAATCCTCCCGCTGGAAGGGCAAAAGTTCCTCGAGATATTTGGCGCGCTCCTTATCCGTCTTGGCCATGATCATGCCCACGACGGCGGGGCGGCGCTCCTCTTCAAAGAACAGGTGCTCCGTGCGGCACAGGCCAATGCCCTCAGCCCCGAATTCGCGGGCGCGCCGCGCATCGCGGGGGTAATCGGCGTTCGTGTACACGCCCAGGGTGCGGAATTCGTCCGCCCAACTGAGCAGGGTGCGCAGTTCGACCTCTTTGCTCCAATCCACCTCCAGCATGGGGAGAGCACCTTTGAAGACTTCGCCCGTCGTGCCGTCAATCGAGATGGTATCGCCCTCATTGACCACGATCTGCCCGATGGTGAAGCGGCGGTGCTCCGTATCCACCTCGATGGATTCGCAGCCCACCACGCAAGGCAAGTTGTTGCCGCGCGCGACGACGGCAGCGTGGGAGGTGGCCCCGCCGTGCTGGGTGAGTACCCCCTTGGAGAGGAGCATCCCGCCGACATCCTCGGGGGAGGTTTCGGGCCGCACCAAGATCACCGCTGCCCCCGCCTTGGCGTGCTCTTCGGCGCGCTTGGCATCGAACACGGCGATGCCCGTGGCCGCGCCGGGCGAGGCATTGAGACCCTTGGCAATAAACGTCCCATCGCGCATGGCCTTCTCTTTGGCCGCTGGGTCGAACATGGGGTGCAAGAGGGCATCTACCTGCTCCGGCTCGATGCGCGCGACTGCCTCCGCCTTGGTGATAAGGCCCTCGTTCACCATATCTACGGCGATCTTGACCGCCGCGCGAGCCGTGCGCTTGCCGTTGCGCGTCTGGAGCATCCACAGGCGGCCTCGCTCCACGGTGAACTCGAGGTCTTGCATATCCCGGTAATGGCGCTCGAGCATCCCAGCAAGTTGCACGAACTGCTCATAAATGGCCGGGTTGATGCGTTGGAGTTCGGAAATCTTCATAGGCGTGCGGATGCCCGCCACCACGTCTTCCCCTTGGGCATTGGGCAAATATTCGCCGTAGAGAACCTTTTCGCCGGTGTTCGGGTCACGGGTAAAGGCCACGCCCGTGCCGGAATCCTCGCCCATATTCCCAAAGACCATGGTGCAGATGTTGACCGCTGTGCCCCAATCGTCGGGGAGTTTGTTGATGCGGCGGTAGGTAACGGCGCGCTCGCCAAACCACGATTTGAACACCGCCTCGATGGCCTCGCTCAACTGCTTCCAGACGTCATCGGGGAATTCTTCGCCCAACTCTTGCTTGTAGATCGCCTTGTATTCCTTGACGATCTCCTTCAGCATTTCCGTGGTGAGGTCGGTATCGCGCTTGCCCTCCGTCTTGGCCTTCCATTCTTCCAAAACGGCGTCAAACTTGGCCCCATCAATCCCCTTGACGATGCGGCCAAACATCGAGATGAGGCGGCGATAGGCATCGTACGCAAAGCGTTCATTGCCCGAGATGCGAGCCAAGCCCTGGAGCGTATCGGGGTTGAGGCCCACGTTGAGCACGGTATCCATCATGCCGGGCATGGAAGCGCGGGCGCCCGATCGCACCGAGACGAGAAGCGGGTTGGACGGGTCGCCAAACCGTTTGCCCGTCTCTTTCTCGATGGTGGCCATCGCGGCCTTCACCTGCTCCCACATTCCCTCTGGGAATTTGTTGCCCGAGGCGAAATAGGCCAGGCACGCCTCGGTGGTGCAGGTGAAACCCGGCGGCACGGGAAGGCCGGCGTTGGTCATTTCCGCCAGGCCGGCGCCCTTACCGCCCAAAAGGTTGCGCATATCCTTATTCCCCTCGGAAAAGAGATAAACCCATTTTTTCGACATCGACAATTCCTCCTCAAAAATCAAGGGCTGGCTCATGGATGAGTGCGCCCTCGGATGAGACAAGCCAAACACAATAATTATAGGGGAAAAGGGGGCTAGGGCAAAAATGCAGGGGTCGAGATATTCAGGCCTTCTGAAGCGCGGTGCAGGCAAGCAAAAGCCATAAGGCGGGCTGGCCTTTCTGCCAGCCCGCCCGGATGGGGCCTTGACCCATCTTATGGCAAGATGACCACTTTGATCGCGCCGGACTTGGCCTTATTGGCCGCTGCCTCAAACCCCTCTTTGATCTGATCCAGCGGGAAGGTATGGGTGATCAACTCTTTGGCGCGCAATCTGCCCGCCGCCATCAAATCCAAGGCGATCTTGAATTCGGGCACGCCATCCCACAGGGAGTAACTGTTGCACAGTTGGACGTTGATCTCTTTGGCTTGCGCCTCGCGGATGTCAAAGTTTTGAGGGTTGTTGTACATCCCGATGACGAGCACCGTGCCGCCCCGTGCTGCCATGGAGATATCCGGCCCGAAGGTAGGCGCTGTGCCGCCCACCGCCTCGATGACGACATCGGCCCCTTCGCCATCCGTCAAGTCGCGCACGGCCTCGACGGCATTGACCTTGGCGCTGTTGACCACGGCATCGGCTCCCAAGCGGGTGGCCATCTCTAGGGCAGCATCCACCACATCGCAGACGATGATCTTCTTGGCCCCGCCGATCTTGAACAGTTCGAGTGCCGTCAACCCGATGGCCCCCGCCCCTTGGATGGCGACCGTCTTCGAGGGATTCACCGGCGCCAAGCGTAGGGCATGCACCGCGCAGGCATACACGTCCAAAATGGAGGCTTCGATCAGATCCACATGGTCAGGCAGGGGGTAAACGTTGAAGGCCGGCTCTAGCGAGTACTCGGCAAACCCCGTCGAAGAGAGATGCTCCTCACCTCGGCGCCCCCGCGTGGGGCAGAGATGGTAATCTCCCCGCCGGCACCAACGGCAATGGCCACACCCCACCAAGTGGCGCGGCTCCACGCCCACACGTTGGCCTATGGCAAGGCCCGTTACCCCCTCGCCGATGGCGGCTACCTCGCCGGCCAACTCGTGCCCGCTCAGGCGAGGGCCGGCCGTCCGATAGAACGAAAAACTCGGGTCGCGGTAGTTATGGAGGTCGCTCCCGCAAATGCCTGCCGCCTTGACGCGCACCACGACTTCCCCCGGCCCGGGCACGGGGTCAGGGACTTGTTCCACACGAATATCTGGCCCGCCGTAAAATAACGCCGCTTTCATCTCGCATACCCTCCACGTAAGTTGGGGCCTTTGGCCCCGAAGCCGCTGTTCTACGCAAACTTGGCCTCTATGAAAAAGTATAATGGCAATCAAACTAATAAGCAAGCCCTTTTTGCCGCCAACCGCTACTTTGACTTGGCTTTGCGAGCGCCTATCATATCCATGAATACAGAAAGCCTTTGGCGTTATCTCGGCTTTAGAAAGGCGGTGAACGATGAAAAAGTGGCGTCTATTGGGTATAGTCTTTGCCTTGAGCATCGCGCTAGCGGGGTGTTTGCCCACTTGGCCAAGGTGGGCGTCCTCCTCTGCCCCTACGATCGCACCGGCCCCCACGGCTACCGCGGCGCCCTCTCAACCGGTCATGGCGCCTACGGCTCCCGCGCAGCAGGCCGCGGCACCCCTCAACCTGGAGGAATCGGCCAGCGCCCTAGAAGCCCTCGTCGAACAGGTCTATAACAAGGCCGCGCCCGCGGTGGTGAATATCACCACCCGCACCGTGCTCTATACCTATTTCAACCAGCCCATCCCCCAAGAGGGGTCTGGCTCGGGCTTTTTCTACGATCGCGAAGGGCACATCGTAACGAACTATCACGTGGTGGCCGAGGCGCAGTCTCTCACCGTCTCGCTTCGAGAGGGGCAAGTGTACCCCGCGACGTTGGTGGGCGCTGACCCCTCGACGGATCTTGCCGTCATCAAGATCGAGGCCGCCGATCTGCCAGATCCCCTTCCTTTGGCCGATTCGACACAACTCCGCGTAGGGCAGTTCGTCCTAGCCATTGGCAACCCCTTCGGCCTAGAGCAAACGTTGACGATGGGCATCATCAGTTCGCTGGGCCGCGTCATCGAAAGCCCCGATGGGCGGTTCATCGGCGAGGCCATCCAAACGGATGCGGCCATCAACCCCGGTAACTCGGGAGGGCCTTTGCTCGACCTGCAAGGGCGCGTCATCGGGGTCAACTCACAGATCATCAGCACGAGCCAATCGTTCGCGGGCATCGGCTTTGCCGTTTCTTCCAATACGGTGCGGCGCGTGGTGCCCCAACTCATCGCCCATGGGCGCTATCCGCACCCCTGGCTGGGCGTACGCCTGCTCGATATCACCCCCGAACGCGCCGAAGTGTTCAAGCGCTACGGCGCGCCAGTGCCCGTGGATCAGGGCGTCATGATCGTGGAGATCGTACCGGGAAGCCCCGCCGATAAGGCCGGCCTGCGCGGCGCTGACCGCACGGTAACCATCGGCAATTCGCGCGTCCCCGTGGGGGGCGATATCATCACGGCTATGGATGGCAAACCCATCCGCTCCACGCAAGATTTGACCATCCAACTGGATACGGCCTACCAAGTGGGCGATACGGTTACGGTAACGATCAACCGCCAGGGCAAAGAGATGCAGGTGCCCGTTACCCTTGCCGAACGGCAAACCCAATAGGCGCTACATCAAGGGGCCAGCGGTGGCCTCCCTCCATCGCTGGCCCCTTTTGTGACCCGTACTCCAGCGCATCCCAATTTTGAGAAAGGCCCCTATGAGCGTTTTTGAGGCCCTGATGCTCCTCTGTTTCGGGTTGAGTTGGCCCATCTCCATCGCCAAGACGCTGCGCACCAAGCGCGTCGAGGGGAAAAGCCCCCTTTTTATGGCCGTCATCCTCCTGGGCTACTTGAGCGGCATCCTGCACAAACTTCTCTACTCCCGCGATTGGATCATCTTTTTGTATCTATTCAACTTTACCGTCATTTCGATTGACCTGCGCCTTTACTTCAAGTACCGCCCGCGCGCTGAAAAACCTTCTTTGCCCACCTCATAAACAAGAAGAGGGAGGCCATGAGCGCCTCCCTCGTGCTGTTCCCCTCTAAAACGGAGTTGTTACAGGCTCTTTTTGCAGAGGTACCAATCCACGCACTCGTACCCCGCCGCCATGCGTTCTTCGGCGGCCTGCTGGGTGGTGGGCGGCGGCACGATGACCTTATCTCCAGGGCGCCAATTGGCGGGCGTGGCGACGTGGTGGGCATCGCTCGTCTGGAGCGCATCCACCAGCCGCAGGATTTCATCCATATTCCGGCCGTTCGACAGGGGATAGTAGATCATCGCCCGTAGGATGCCCTTATCGTCAATGACGAATACGGCGCGCACGGCTTGGGTGCTGCTCGCCTGCGGATGCACCATCCCGTACTTGGTGGCCACTTTCATATCGAGGTCGGCGATGATGGGGAAGGGGATCTTGACCCCCAGGTTCGCCTCGATATTGCGCACCCACGCGATGTGGCTGTAAACGCTATCAATGCTGAGGCCGATCAATTCCACATTGCGCTTTTTGAGTTCGGGGTAGATGTGCGCAAAGGCCACGAACTCGGTCGTGCACACGGGCGTGAAATCCGCCGGATGCGAAAAGAGGATGACCCATTTCCCTTTGTAATCGGAAAGGGAGATCACGCCGTGGGTGGTATTCGCCGTGAACTCGGGTGCGGGTTCATTCAAAAGCGGTAGCGAGGTGCGAACGGGTTGCTGATTGGTATCCATCGTGTCCTCCTTGAGATGCATTTCCGCTGGCCCCGCGAGGGGCCAATGTCCTTTTGCTACCCAATATTTTATTAATTTTATCATCTTTGTCAAATATTAAAATCCGCTTCTCTGGACAAGGTCAACTGACCGGGCTATACTGGCTTGGCCCTATGAGGGTAGATCAATTGGAATGTGAGGTACTCTATGCCTTCCATCGCGCCCTTTGGCCTCACCGGCTCGTGGTTCAAAGGCAACCTGCATACGCACACGACGCAATCGGATGGTGAACTTGGCCCCGACGAAGCCATTGCTTGGTACCGCGCCCACGGCTATGACTTTGTGGCGATCACCGATCATTGGGTATACACGCGGGGCCGCCGCATCGGTCAAGATTTTATCACCCTGAGCGGCGCGGAACTGCACGGCGAGGGATATCACCTCCTTGCCTTGGGCCTGATTTCTTTGCCCGATCGCTCCTTGGCCGATGATCCGCAGGCCACGGTGTGCGCCGTGTGCGCGCGGGGAGGGTTGGCCTTTTTCGCCCATCCCTATTGGACGGGTCAGCGCCCCTCCGATATGGCCCTCGTTCAGGGCTTGGCTGGCATCGAGGTGTATAACGCCGTCTGCGAGGAGATGCAGGGTTTGGGGTATGCGCGCGTCCATTGGGATGAACTCCTTGGGCGCGGCCTGCGCCTCTTTGGCCTGGCGGTGGATGATGTACACTGGCGCGCCGAACACAACGCCCAGGGCAAAGGGTTCGTGATGGTCAAGGCCGAACGCCTAGAGGAAGGAAGCATCTTGGAGAGCCTCGCCAAAGGGCATTTCTATGCGAGCACCGGCCCGCGCTTGGAAGATCTGCGCGTGGAACGGGATGAGGCCGGGCAGATGGTTCTGCACGTCCTCTGCAGCCCTTGCCGGCAGATCACCTTTTATGCGCATGGCCCCACGGGCCGGCGGTTCACGGCGCCGGCTGGGGAATGGCTTGACCACGCCTCTTTACCCCTCAAAGAGGAGCAAGTCTTTTTGCGCATCGAATGCCAAGATGGCTTGGGGCGCATCGCCTGGAGCAACCCCCTCTATGTGGGGGATATGCTCCATTCGCCCGACGCGGGGCGCTAAACGCGTTGGAGAGGTTCCGATGAAGCGGCATAAACGCACTTGGATGATAGCCCTTGTCGTTCTGGCTGTCTTCGGCCTATGTGGAGTGTGCGGGATCGCGGCCCTTTTGGGCACCCAACGCGGTTCCACGGTGTCTTGGGGGAGCCAAGGGGTGGCGATTATCCCCATCATGGGCACGATCCTTGCCGGGGGCGGCGGATGGCCCCTCCTCCCTACGCGGTCCCTCGCCTATAGCGATCGCATCGTCCAAGATATCCGCCGCGCTGAGGAGGATCCCGCCGTAGCGGCCATCGTCCTGGAGATCAACAGCCCCGGCGGAAGCGTGGTGGGGAGCGTGGATATCTACAATGCGGTGCGCGCCGCGCACAAACCCGTGGTGGCCTCCATCGGCGAGATGGGGGCTTCGGGTGGTTACTATATCGCCTGCGGAGCCGACCGCATCGTGGTGCGGCCCGGTTCCATCACGGGGAGCATCGGGGTCATTATGGAGATGCTCGATGCCAGCCGGCTTGCCGCAAAACTCGGCGTTACGCTCGAGGTCATCAAAACCGGCCCCTATAAAGATCAGGGGAGTTGGCACCGCCCGCTGACCGAGGAGGAACGCGCCCTCTTGCAAGGGATGCTCGACGAGGCCTATGAGGATTTCATCCACGCCGTTGCGGAGGGGCGCGGCCTGGCCGAAGATCAGGTGCGCGCCGTGGCCGATGGCCGCATCTTGAGCGGGCGGCAGG
>Ga0315298_1003966_pt1 | contig 22712 bp, 21 predicted proteins | sample WHS_1_MG_FD_203077 | JGI IMG/M metagenome (GOLD analysis project Ga0315298, IMG submission 203077) | Extremophilic microbial mat communities from Washburn Hot Springs, YNP, Wyoming, USA - WHS_1_MG | ecosystem: Environmental > Aquatic > Thermal springs > Hot (42-90C) | place: USA: Wyoming...
TATTAATAATTATATATGGCAAACTGTTTTTATCGTTTCTTGTGGCAACCATTATTGTTTATTATATTATCAGCATGGCATCTCCGTAACTATAAAACCTGTATCTGTAATTTATTGCTTCTTTATAGGCTTTTAAAATAAGTTCTTTTCCGTTTAATTTTCCGGGACTTGCAAATGCGCTGACAAGCATCAGAAGAGTTGAACGTGGAAGATGAAAGTTAGTCAATAACAAATCAGCAACTTTAAACTCGTAAGGGGGATAAATAAAAAGGTTTGTTTTGCCTTTCATAGGAATGATATTTCCTGCGTTCCTTGATGCGACTGTTTCAAGTGTACGGATAGTGGTTGTCCCGACACAGAGCACTTTTTTCCCGTTTGACTTTGCATCATTTATTATTTTTGCCGCATCTTCAGAAACCTCAAACCATTCCTCATGCATCTTATGATTTTCGATTTCTTCAGCTTTTACAGGCGCAAAAGTTCCAATACCTACATGTAGGGTCACATAAGCAATTTTAACCCCTTTTTCAGCAAGAGATTTCAGAATTGAATCGGAAAAATGCAAGCCTGCTGTAGGCGCTGCAACAGAACCTGGGATTTTTGCAAATATAGTCTGATATCTTTCTGCATCAAATACTAAATCCGCTTGTCTTCGGATATAAGGGGGTAGGGGAGGTTCGCCAAGATTATCAAGGTCATTTAAAATATTTTCTGTATTGTGAAATTGGAGACGGCGATGTCCCTCGTCATTTACCTCAACCACTGTGGCGTAGATAGGGGTTTTATGACCAGCTTTATCATAAAATTGGATTTGTGTCCCAGGGCGTGCCCGCCTGCCGGGTTTTAACATACTCCACCAGTCATTTATACAATTTTGTTCATAAAGGAGGACTTCTATAGCCCCACCGGAACGGACATTAATGCCGCGTAATCGGGCAGGTATTACGCGCGTATTATTCAAGACAATAACATCCCCTGGGTTCAAAAAACTAATTAAATCAGGGAACTTTTTATGCCAGATTTGCCCCGACGCCCTTTCTAAAACAAGCAATCGCGATTCCTCGCGATTCGGCGAGGGATACTGTGCGATCAAATCTTCCGGCAATTCATAGTCGTATTCACTTGTCAGTGTCATTTTTGACACGATAAATTAATTGAGAATATTTAAAATGTAAAATAAAACAAAAAAGTTAAGAAATTTATAAAGGAATATTGACAACTTTTATATAAATCTATAAAAGGCATTCAGAAAACCTGAAAAACACGAGGGAATTATGACGCCAGACGAAATCCTATTGGAAACTGAGGAAAAGATGATAAAAACCGAACAGGTTATCCAGCATGAATTTGCCGGGGTTCGGACAGGCAAGGCATCGCCGGCACTGGTTGAAAATATAATGGTTGAAGTTTATGGCTCGCAAATGAGGATTCGTGAATTGGCAGGCATTACTACCCCTGAGCCGCGTGTTATAGTTATCCAGCCATGGGATGCATCAACCGTAACCGCTATAGAAAAAGCAATCCAAAAAAGTAATCTTGGTGTAAACCCGGCTGTTCAGGGAAAAGTTATCAGGATTGTCCTTCCGGAATTGAGTCAGGAACGACGCATAGAACTTGATAAACTTGTCAAGAAAATGGCAGAGGATGGTAGAGTCGCAATCAGAAATATCCGCCGCGAAGCAATAGAACACCTTAAAAAAGAACTGAAAGCCCACGCTATAAGCGAGGATGATTTTAAGGTATTCGAAAAAGAGGTTCAGAAACTGACCGACCAATATATTGCTAAAATAGACGAACTCCTTGCAAAGAAGGAAAAAGAAATAATGACGGTTTAGAAAAAAAATCATAGTCAACAACTCGAAAAATAAATTGCGGAAGAATTAAGATTTTGCAGCTTAGGATATTTCGAATTCGGTTTTTCAGAAGACTATAAGTCGTTAGTATTTTTATTTCTAATTTCAATCTTGAGTTTCTAAAACATTGAAAATGGCACTGTTTTTTCTGCCCGGATATCCGTATTTTTTTAAACTCCTATGGCATTTTTTAAATAAATTTCATATTCAGTTTTTTAATTACCTCTTTAAAGAATGGTAAAAACGTGTATCATTCAGTCTAATAGGGAGTAGATGGAAACGGAAGATAAAACCGGGAATAAAAATAGCAAAGGCGAATTATTTGATTTGTTTGCCGATTGGTTAATTAAAGCATTACAGAGGCGACATGATGAAAATTCGCCATTTAAATTATTCCTGGTATGGTTCAGACGAGCCATCCTTGCCTGCAATATTTTTTATTTAACATTCCTAATATTCTATTCAGCATGCATTGAAATATTAGGACAAAAATGGTGGTTAACAGCTGTGGCTACTTATCTTCCGCAGAATATCTGGCTAATACCATTATTTTTTATAACTCTTGTTAACTTGTACTTTTACCGTAGATTATTAATTCTTTCAGCCATCTGTCTTCTTATTTGGTTTTTCTTTACCTCCAAATTCAATTTAGGATTTTCCAAAAATATCGAAGGGGAAAAAATTGTAGTCCTTACAAACAATATTGGACAAGACAACAAAGAAAGTCTGTCTCCATTCCTAAAAGCACAGAATCCCGATATAGTTCTTCTGCAGGAGGCATCCAGCAGGGGGCGACAGTTCACAAATTCATTCCCTGAGTTCAGGCACTCTCAGATTGGGGAATTTGCGATTTTAACTAAATATAAAATATTAACCGCAACGAATATAACACTTCCTGACAAACCTTATCGAATTTTAGGAGCAAGATTTGAAATTGATTTCAAAAGCAACCGGGTGGCAATATATAATATTCACATTCCAAGTCCAAGAAGTGATTTACACCGTGTCTTTGGTTTGAGACTTTTTGCAGGGTTAGTAGGTATTTTTTATAAAAATGAAAGGTTTGAAAATATTAGGTCAGAGTTTGATCAGAGTTGGCAGCAACGGAACATTATGTATGAGCATTTGATTTCTGTTTTAAAAAACGAAGAGCTGCCATTCATCGCATCAGGCGACTTTAATATCCCAAATTACGGACCAATTTATCGGGAGTTTACTCAGATAGCCCTCGATTCATTTAAAGAGTGTGGAATTGGTTGGGGATATACTTTCCCCGGAGATACGCGGAATCCGATTTCATTATTTGGACCATGGCTAAGGATTGACTATATATTTGCCGGTAAAGGATTTTCACCAGTAAGTGTATCTACAGAACCAAAGAGAAGATCGCAACATCGGGCTGTTGCTACTTGTCTTGCATTTAATCCCCCCAAATAGGTTGTCCTTGCAAAAATGACCGGTATTTCTGTATTCTATGTGATGTTTTCAAAAACGTTAACACAATTTTTATTGCAAACTCTTGCAAAACTTTCTATATAAAATGCTATTATGAAAATCGCCATTGTGGGTATGGGGTATGTGGGGCTTCCGCTTGCCATTCAATTTGCAAGGAGCGGAGCGCAGGTTGTAGGTCTGGATATTGACCCTTTAAAAGTTGAGAAAATTAATGCCGGGGTTAGTTATATAAAGCATATCAAGTCTGAAGACCTTGATTCAATGAGGGAACAAGGAAGACTTGTCGCTTCAACAGACTTCTCTTTAGTCAGAGAAGTCGAAGCGGTAATAATATGCGTGCCTACACCACTCACACCGCAACGTGAACCTGATATTTCTTTTGTCTTAAACACTGGTAAATCCATCGCTCCTTATTTGCATAAAGGTATTCTTGTTGTTCTTGAATCTACAACTTATCCGGGGACAACTGATGAAGATCTCCGCAAGGTACTCGAAGAGGGGAGCGGTTTGAAAGCCGGTCTTGACTTTCATCTCGCGTTTTCCCCGGAACGGGAAGACCCGGGCAATCCGATGAGCAAAGTTCGCGAAATTCCAAAGGTAGTTGGCGGACTTACCCCTGAATGCCTTAACAAAGCCATTAAACTTTATAGTATCGCAGTAAAAACAGTTGTCCCGGTTTCATCATGCAGAGTTGCAGAGGCAGTCAAACTTCTCGAAAACATCTTCAGAAGCGTCAATATTGCTCTTGTGAATGAATTAAAGGTTGTCTATGCCGCAATGGGAATCGATATTTGGGAAGTTATCAATGCTGCTAAAACGAAACCTTTCGGGTTCATGGCATTTTATCCGGGCCCAGGACTTGGTGGACACTGTATCCCAATAGATCCGTTTTACCTAACATGGAAAGCTCGCGAATATGGACAGCATACCCGCTTTATAGAACTTGCCGGAGAAATAAATACTTCAATGCCTAATTATGTATTGAAAAAAGTCATTGATGCTTTGAATGAACAACGGAAGTCTGTTAAAGGCAGCAAAGTGCTTGTTATTGGAATTGCATACAAAGCAGATGTTGACGATGACCGCGAATCGCCGAGTTATCATCTTATGGATTTGATTGCTGGTATGGGTGGAGAAGTGGATTACTATGATCCATATATTCCTGTAATCAAACCAAGTCGCGAACATTCTAATTGGGCAGGAACAAAATCTGTTGAATGGACAAAGGAGAAAATTTCTGTGTACGACATTGTATTGATCGCCACAGCGCATAAAGCTATTAATTACAGAGAACTTGGCGAATGGGCAAAATGTATCGTTGACACCCGGAATGCAATGGGCGAATTCCCGGAATTCAAAAGCAAGGTCTGGAAGGCTTAAAAGAAATAGTTATTTTAAATCTGCTCTTTCAAGAGCCTGATATATTGCGCCTGCGGGGTCGAGAATGCTCTGCATCAGGACTACAGATTGCACTTTCCATGAACCGGGACTACCTATTTTATCCGCCATTTCCTTTATTCCTTCACCAATTTTCTTCTGTTCCTTTGGCGGTGCATTTTTAATCCGCGCGAGGGTTAAATGCGGCTTAAATTCATTCTCTTCTTTATTGTCTCCAAAGTCTGCGAGTCCCAGGTTTAAAGCCTTTTGCAGTCCCATAAGTTTTTCAATGTCTCCCTTGACCCCAAGCCAAATAACACGCGGGAAGTTAATATTCGGAAACGCCCCTAAGTTTTCTATTAATAAATTAAAAACACTGAACTGACTGCATATATCTCTAAATCTCAACTTTAAATCTTCGATTCTGCCAATTTCAACATTCCCGAAGAATTTCAATGTCAGATGGAGTTGCTGACGGGAACACCATCGGATAAACTCGCTCTGAATCTTCCTGTTAAGTTTATCGCGTACCCTGATGCATTCGTCTATCACTGAATCATCAGGCACAACCGCTATGAAGCACCTGTAATATTCGCTCATGTTTTTAAAATTACGGAAGCCTTGATCCACGAGAGGCTTCATAAAGATAATACCAATCCTCCCGGGTTAGTTCAATATCATCTGCCTTAGCTGCTTCACGGATTCTTTCGGGATTTATTGAACCTACAATAGGCATAATTTGCGAAGGATGTTTCAGTAGCCATGCTAATGCTATCACAGATGATGACGTTCCATATTTTGATGAAATTTTAAGTAATGCTTGACGTACTCTCTCAACCTTATCTGGTGAAGCTTTCGTTATTGAATATTTTGTTTCCTGAAAGATTAAACCCCCGCCCAAAGGACTCCATGCCATTGGAATTATCTTTTCGGTGATACAATGGTCGAGTCTCCCGTCCTCAAAAGCCGATGTTTCTAATAAACTTATTTCAATTTGATTGGTTATTATTTTGAAGGGACAATACTTTTGCAACATCGTGATTTGAGATGGCGAAAAATTACTTACACCAAAGGCTTTTACCTTTCCCTGCGAATGCAGTTTTTCAAATGCCTCAGCAACCTCTGCCGGATCGCATAAATAATCTGGTCTATGCAAAAGATAAATGTCTATAGAGTCAATGCCAAGTCTCTTTAATGAATTTTCGCAGGAACTTATAATATATTCTTTTGAAAAGTCGTAGCGGTATGGAAATTCAGGTTTTGGATCTCCCGCTCGTCTGACACCGCACTTGGTAACGATAACCACATTTTTACGCATTCCTGAAACTTCTTTCAAAGCTTTGCCTAATAAAATTTCTGCGGCTCCTCCTCCGTAAATATCCGCATTATCGAAGACTGTGTAGCCGGTTTCATAAGCTGTTATAATAGCTTGAATGCCCGCTTTTTCATTTTCCGCTGTAAGCTCCCGCGGATTAGAACCAGCGACCCGCCAGCAACCATAAGCCAGCCTCGAAAGATTAAATCCATAAGAGTTTTTCCCTATTGTTTTCATACTTATCATTTAACCATATTAGATATTCAAATAAAGATTAAAAATTTTTATAATGTTATTATTGATTTTTTTATAAATGATGGTTAAATGACTGCGGTATGGAATACAAAATTTCGACTAAAGCGGCATCATTGACGCCCTCGCTGACCTTGTCAATAGACGCAAAGGCAAAGGCGCTAAAAGCCCAAGGCGAGGATGTGGTGGGATTCGGGGCAGGGGAGCCTGACTTCGACACGCCTCAACATATCAAGGAAGCGGCAGCAAAAGCACTTTCCGAAGGGTTCACAAAATACACCCCAAGTAGCGGTATTCCTGAACTCCGGCAGGCAATAGCAGATAAGTTTAAACAGGAATATGGATTGGAATATAAGCCGTCTCAGATAATTGTTTCATGTGGTGGCAAACATTCATGTTTTAATGTCATTTTTGCTACATGTGAAGAGGGAGACGAGGTGATTATTCCATCGCCATACTGGTTGAGTTATCCTGAAATGGTTAAACTTGTCGGTGCAAAACCTGTAATAATCGAAACCACAGATAAAACCGAATTCAAAGTAACCCCCGAACAATTACGTGCCGCTATTACCCCACGCACCAGACTATTCATCCTTAATTCACCGAGCAATCCGACTGGCACGGTTTATACGCCGGAAGAAATTAAGGCGCTTGGCGATATTTGTGTAGAAAAAGGTATCCTCATAATGAGCGATGAGATTTACGACAAATTGGTTTATGATGGAGCAGTTCATAAGAGCGTTGCCACATTTTCAAAGGCGCATTATGAGCATACAATTATTGTCCATGGTTTTTCAAAAGCTTATTCAATGACTGGGTGGAGGCTTGGGTATCTGGCTGCCCCTGAGCCAATAGCAAAGGCTATTGATGCAGTCCAGAGCCACAGCACAAGTAATCCAACCTCTTTTGCCCAAAAAGGAGCGCTTGCGGCTCTTAAAGGACCGCAGGACCATTTGAAAATATGGCTCGAAGAGTATTCAAAACGCAGAATGTATGCATGGCAAAGATTGAATAGTATGCCGGGAATTTCATGCGTTAACGCAAAGGGCGCATTCTACCTGTTCCCGAACATATCAGGAACAGGGCTGAAATCCACAGAATTCTGCGCTAAACTCCTTGAGCAAGAAAAGGTTGCTGCAGTTCCTGGTATTGCGTTTGGAGCCGATGATTATATCCGCATCAGTTATGCGACGAGTATGACTAATATTGAAAAAGGACTCGACCGCATGGAACGTTTTGTCCGCAACCTTGTGAAATAGTAATTAGAAATATTTTAAAAAATATTATTCTGAAAAAAACAGCGGGCGAGAGTTTAAATTCGCCCGCTGTTTTTAATATCCCAAGGTATACCTTTCTTATTAGTGTTATAATGCTTTTGTAATTCCCGGCATTGCAATGGGATAATTTCCGTTTGCATCGGGCTTTGCTGAATCCGGAGGTGGAGAATCTAATGTAAAGTTCTCAAGTCCGGGTGCAAGTTCAAGATTCGAGTTGAATGCTTCCTCCCAGGTAATCAACTTACCACTTTCGCATGCCATCCGTCCCATAATTGCGGTTAAATTGGATTTAGCGCAACGTTCTGTCTCATTGTATGGTTTATTGTTCCGGATTGCATCGAATAACAAATCATGTTCAACCTGGTAATGATCGCAAGGTGGTCCTTTGTATTGCCATATTATTTTATCGCTATCTGTGCGGTGTCCTTTGAAGATACGCGGATTTGGAATGCCTTCACCCAGAACAGCGCAGCCTGTTGTTCCGTGAATTACATCGCCGAAGAAATCCCAGCACTGGCTGATATGACGCCCCTGAGCGACCATCCGCGTGCCATCGGCAAATGTATATTCAGCCATATAATGATCGAACAGCTGATCGGGTTCTTTTCTGACTTGTCTGCCCCCCATGCCCTGAACTGAAACAGGCCAGTCATTTTTGACCCAGCAACACACGTCAATGTTGTGGATGAGCCAGTCAACAATAAAACTCCCGTTAAGCCATGTAAAGCAACTGTAATTTGCAATCTGGTATGCAAGTTCTGTCATACCAGGCGCTTTTCGCGAAATTCCAACCGGACCATGCATCCGATAAGCCCATGCAGTAATAACATCACCGATGATACCTTTGTGAATTTGTTCGATAGCTTCCTCAAGCGGTTTATAGTGGCGACTCATTAGACCGCCAGCAACTTTTAAATTTTTTTCCTGAGCAAGTTTGCCCACTTTAAGGACTCTTCTGATTCCAGGAGCATCGACTGCGAATGATTTCTCCATAAAAACATTCAAATCTTTGTTTACGGCATATTCAAAATGTATTGGTCTGAACGCTGGCGGGGTTGCGAGAATCACTACGCTGCCTTTATCAAGGGTATCCATTGCTTTTTTGTATGCATCGAGCCCGATGAATTGTCGTTCAGGTGGAACATCAATCTGATTCCCATGTCTTCCTTTGAGGATATTTAGGCTGTTCTGCAATCTGGTCGGGAAAACATCTGCCATCGCCCATAAAATTGTTGGACCTTTCGTAGATAGCGCCTGTCCTGCGGCACCTGTTCCACGACCGCCGCATCCAATCAACGCAATTTTTATAGTGTTATTTTCCGCTGCGTGAACAAACGGGATAGCGGTTTTTGCCAACGCAGCCCCTGCCACTAATGTGGCTGCTGTTTTTATGAACTCTCTCCTTGTCGGAGTTGAGTTACTGTCTTGGGGAAATGAACCCTTTTTCAAAAACGTACGTGAATTCTTATTTGTTTCCATAGCTTTAAACCAGTTTTACCCGGATTAATAAAATAGCAAGAATTATTTTAAAGAAATTCAAACGTGGATAATTACTTAGGATTTTTTTCCTGCAATTTGCGGAGTTTTTCTTCGACTTTTGGATTAGATTCAATCTCAAGAGATTTTTTCCAGTAATCACGGGCTTTTTCCCACTGCTTCAACTCATAATAAACATCGCCAAAATGTTCAAAAATCGTTGCATCCGGCTCTTTGGATAATTTTGCTGCTTTTTCTAAGTATTGTAATGCTTTATTAAATTTCTTTTGTCTGAAATAAACCCAACCGAGGCTATCGAGATATGCCGAATTATCAGGTTCAAGTTTAAGGGCTTTTTCAATCAACACTTTAGCCTTATTAAGGTTGATGTTTAAATCCGCCCACATGTAACCGAGATAGTTTAAAGCCTCCGAAAAATTAGGATCAAGACTAAGACATTTATCGAAATATTTTTCTGCTGTTTTGTAATCCCCATTTCTTTCAAATGTTGCACCCAATTGAAAATAGAATGGAGCAGTCAAACGATTTGTTTCGTAAGCCTTGGCAATTATTTCTGCCTCGGTTAACGCTTTCAATGATGATTTATAATCCTTTTTACGGGCATATGCTATACCTGTATAGAATTCAAGTATGAATCTACGCTTCTGGAAACGTTCTCGTGCCCGATTAAGATATTTCAGGGCTTCATCAGGCTTATTAGCATTAATATAGGCGCCTGCAATGTCATAATAAGCTGGCTCAAAATCTGGGTTTAAGACCAAAGCGCGCTGCAAGACCTCTGCGGCTTTGTCATAATCTTTAATCTCATAGTAGAGACTTCCAAGATAATAATAGGCATTTGGGTTAGTAGGCTGCTCAGCGATTATGGCTTTTACCTGCTGAATTGCATTGGTTCTATTACCACTGATAATGTAAAGATTCATCAACTTTTCCCTGACTGCAACCCTCATCTGCGCATTATCAGAAAAATATGAGTAAAGCTCTTTATATAAATCAGCCGCTTCCTGAAATAATCCCGCTTTTTCATATATTTCTGCTAATTTGAGTGTAATTGGTGAAGTTTCACGGGTGTGTGGAAACCCAATTTTAAGAGATTCTAACAGATTTGTTAAGGCGGGGAGTAAATTTGTTTTTAGTTCCGCATCCAGTTGAATTATGTTGGCAACGGAATCTGCAGCTTCTAACCGGTTATCCAATTTTATATTTTTAGATTCAATGAGATTTATAAGGATTTTTTTTGCCTTATTTTTGTTTTTCTGTTGCAAATAAATGAAAGCAAGGTTTTGAGATGCACGGGGATGATCCGGGACTTCTTTAAGGATTGACTCAAAAACATGAATTGCCTCATTGGTTTTGCCATTTAATAACTGAATATATCCAAACCTTTCACGGACGTTATGAGAAGCATCTTTTTTTTGACATGCCTTTTCAAGGATTTGATATGCCCGATTAGTTTCCTTACGGTTAATCAAAATATTAACAACATTGATGACCAGTTCATCATTCAATGGATCTTTTAATGCTGATTGAATGTAGTTCTCAAGGGCGTTGGTTAGATCGTTTTTGATTTCAAACCTTAACGCATTCGCATATCTGGCAAGGGCTTCGGCGCGGTTTTCAACTTCAGGTTTTAGTGTTGTTTCAATTTTGAAATTCCCCGCCTCATTCCATAAAAAACCATCCTTCTGCCGACCGGATTTATTGTCCGAATGTGGAGTTATAGTCTTACATCCACTGGTGATTAATAAACCCAGAGCAGCAAGCCAGACCAAAATGAAATTCTTAAAATTCATAAAGCGTTAGCGTTATAGCGTTAATCAAAAAATCACGCCAACGCCCTTTCTATGTTATTAAAAGAAACTGAACCTGACTTATTTCTGCCAGGTGCGCTTTTTGTGTCTGTGCATCTTCAGTTTCTTTCTTCTTTTGTGTTTGTTGATCTTTGCTTTTCTTCTTTTCTTTAGCGATCCCATATTTCTTTCCCTTTCTTAACTAATTGTTATTTTTTAATATACCACTTTATTCAACGGATATTCAATAATACCCTCCGCGCCAAGTTCTTTCAGACGCGGTATTAAATCCCTGACAATATGCTCATCAATAACTGTTTCTATAGCAAACCATCCTTTCTGACTCAACTGAGAAATTGTTGGATTTCTTAAAGCCGGTAATGATTTTAAAAGGTTCTCAAGGTCTTTTTCAGCCACGTTCATTTTTAAACCGACCTTTGATTCTGCCTCAAGGGCGCCACGCAGAAGCATTGCAATAGTTTCTATCTTTTTCCGTTTCCATGGATCTTTCCATGAATTATGGTTTGCTATCAGCCTCGGTGTTGAAACCAGAACGGTCTCTATTATTCTTAATCTGTTTGCCTTAAGGGAACTTCCGGTTTCTGTAAGTTCCACAATAGCGTCAACAAGTTCGTGTGCTTTGACCTCTGTGGCGCCCCATGAAAATTCTACTTCGGCTTTTACACCATGCTTTTTAAGAAATTTTTTCGTTATGTTTACAACTTCTGTTGCAATCCTTTTACCCTGTAGGTCTTGAATCGATTTTATTGGGGAATCTTCGGGCACACATAAAACCCAGCGGGCTGGTTGACTTGTTGCTTTACTGAATATAAATTCTCCAACTTCATGAACTTTTGAATTATTTTCTAAAATCCAGTCTAACCCGGTTATTCCGCAGTCCAGGTAACCATGCTCGACATATTTACTTATCTCTTGAGCGCGGATTAACCTGATTTCCAATTCTTCGTCATCAACATAAGGGATATATGAACGACTACTTACAGAAATATTGAAGCCTGCCTTTGCCATTTTGGCAATAGCAGCCTCTTGCAGGCTGCCTTTCGGAAGCCCGAACTTCAATTTCGGTTTTGAATTATTATTGTTGTTCATTTCTTACACGCTATTTATTTTAATTTAATTTTATAATTTTTAAACTGACTTTTTCCAGAAAACCCGTCTTCCATCGACAAAAATCTCGTTTCTCGCAATACCTCCTATGACTTCGGGGTATAAAGTCCATTCTTCCTTTTGTATCCGCGCATGTAAAGTTTCCGGTGTGTCATTGTCAAGAACCGGTACTGCTCTTTGAGCGATAATCGGACCGGTATCAATCCCCTGATCAACAAAGTGGACAGTGCATCCCGTTATTTTAACTCCGTACTCGAGGGCTTGTTTCCAAGCTTGCAAACCGGGAAATGCCGGAAGCAAAGATGGATGAATATTTATGACCCGCATTGGGAAAGATTTAAGAAATTCCCCCTTTAATATCCTCATGAATCCAGCCAAAGCCACAAGTTCAACCCCCGCATCTTTTAATGCTTTGATATACTCGGGTTCAGAAACTTCATCGAGTTTAGTCTTGTATTTTCCGGGGTGTATATAACGTGCCGGTATTCCACGTTTTCTTGCATTTTCAAGAATTCCAGCATCAGGGACATCGCTCAAAACAATAACAACTTCAGCAGGAATTTTGCCGCTCTGACATGCATCTGCAATGGCGACAAAGTTACTGCCTTTTCCTGAGCCGAGAACCCCGACTCTCAATTTTTTAAATTCATCCATGAACAATTAGTAAACAAAATGAAAATAGTAATATCAAGTTTTATCAAGGAAAAAGTAATAGGTCCCCGGCTTTTTATAAAACCATGTAAATAATTGATGTTAATAAATACCGCAGATTTATGATTATTTTTGAATTAAATAAGATATCTACTCACAAATTTACTTTAATAATGAATCGAAGTATTTTTTCAGTTCATCTGACGGAGGAACGCCTGTTTGTTGGAATTGTATATTTCCGTTTTTAAACCCTATTAAAGTAGGGATTGCATTAATGCCATATTTTTTGGCTATGTCCGGCATTTTATCCACATTAACCTTAACAACTGCAACTTTACCGGTATATTGATTAGCGTAGTCTTTTAAGATCGGAGCCAACCGTCGGCATGGCGGGCACCAGTCAGCATAAAAATCTACAATTACAGGCATATTGTTCTTTAAGACCAGATTATCAAATTCCTCCTGTTTTGTAATTGGAACAACAGCCGAATTTGTATCATCCTGCTTTGCACAGCCGGACATTCCTCCGGAAAGTAGTGATGCAAGAAGCCCAATTGTTGCACCATAAATGGCACCACGCCACCACGTGGATGTTAAAGGACATGTTCCACTCGAACATTGTCCAAAATACCCCATTAGTGCACCAAAACCAGCACCAATGAGGACCGTAATTATTGTTGACAGCATGATTTATTATCCTTGCCGATGCCTAACTTTTTCAGGATATTTTCCGCCGGACAAAACCCCGTGAATGCGGATTGAATAAGATTTAAACCAACAAATGCTGGCAGAATATGCCACCATGGACTTACCCAATGGGCAAGCGCTGTGCCAATTAACACAAGCGTTCCTGCAAGAATCCTAATGGCTCTTTCAGTGGTCATATTACAAACCTTTCTAAATTATTAATTGTTTTTTTACCAACCACAACAACAACTGCCCCCCGAACAGGAACTTTCACTTTCTTCGTTCTGTGACGGTGCGACTCTGTCGATCATTTTCTTCAACGCACCCTCCGTCGAAAAGCCTACATATACATCAGCCACTCTCCCGCCCTTGAATATCATGATTGTAGGGACTCCGCTGATGTTATAAGTTGCTGCTAACATAGGAGCCTCGTCCACATTAACTTTAACGAACTTGACGTTTCCGTTATACTGCCCCGCCAACCGCTCAAGAACTGGTGCGAGCATTTTGCATGGACCACACCATGGAGCGTAAAAGTCCACTACCACAGGTGTGTCAGAATTCAACACTTCTTGTACGAATTCAGTTGATTTTATTTCCTTAACGTTTTTCATAGTTTTCAAACCATTCAATTTATTTATATTAATTTATTCATCTATAAAAGAGTCAGGTAATTGTGAAAAGTTACAAAAAGAAAATAATTCTGTTTAAACAAGCGACTGGTGTTTTGAAATTCCGATGGCTTTTATTTTATTAATCTGAAAAACATTTTTGGCTGGGTTTGAATGATGGTTGTTTGGTAGAGATTTTGCGGGTTTTCTGGCACATCAGTCCAGTTTATCAAATCTTCGCTTTTTTGAAGTTTGAATCCCTGTTCCGACCAGGACATAATAAGGTTGCTTTGTTTTTTCAGGTATTTAATAACAGGCCGTAGCGATTTTGTTTTAACTGGGAACATTGTGTCCTTTGCAAGCGCTGCTATCCCTGTGGCGTTGGTATAACTCAAATCAGGACTGCCAGGTTTTGCAATTATGATATGTCCTTCCAGTGTAGTATTTTCCGGCAAGGTATTTGAAGGAATTGTTATATTACGAGAAGCGCCATTAAGAGCGCCTTCAGAAAGCGGTGCAGGGGACATGAATACTATGTTACTTACTGAATCAACAATTAAGACTTGAACAATATCAAGGGAACTCCCTCCGAGATCATTCCAACTTAACGTAAAGTCTTCATCAGGTTTAATTGCTTGCGCTTCGTCAAAGTTCAAGACCTGTGGAGTTGTTGGCCAGGATAATGGAAGAAGGACTAAGAAGAACCTCAGATTTGACGTTTTAATACCATCGTTAACGGTATACATTTTCATTGTATAGTTGACAGGATTTAAAATATTTCCTACCGGATATGCGCTGTCTAATGCCGATAAAGAATTAAAAAATTCAGTGTATCGCCATACTCTGTCATCTGTTTCGGGTAAGAGCCAGTGTGTCTGGCTCGAACCGGAACGGGAGACGCTCGCATTAGTCAAAACGCCGTTTTGATTGGCAACTACAAATGCATTAAAACCAAAGCCATTTGTGGGTAACTGTGACACTGTTGAGGAATCTGTCTGGCGATAGTGTTGCGATTTGATGACCCCAAAATAACTAACATCAGCAGCAAAACATTGAATAAAAAAGGAAAATATTAGAAATGCGATAAAGTTTTTCATATAAAATATTATAACGGATTTATAATTGAAAATAAATTTAAAAATAAAATTCAATTGTTTATTCATAACCAAAAATTTAAAATTTTTTTATTAACTCCGAATTATTCAATGATTTCTGCGTCTAATTCTATAGAAACTAAATGTGAAAACCTTTTTGCTTAATGGTAACGATGTCGGAGATTTTTAATAGTAAGTCCGTGAAAAGAGCCTTGCATAAAAACACAGGTTCGCATGGATTCACTCTTATAGAATTACTTGTGGTTGTGGCAATAATAGGAATTCTTGCTGCGATGCTATTTCCTGCGCTTGGCAAGGCGAAGATGAAGGCTAAAACTATTCAATGTGTTTCTCAATTAAGACAGTGTGGTATGGCAATGCAAATGTATCTTGGTGATTTCGACGACACTTTTTTCTGGGGTGACCCGAAGTCGCCTTCAATAAATTACGAAGGGATGGAATGGTTTGTTTGGGCTGGTCGCACGAATGGTAATCTTTATACCGGACAGTCAAATATTTTTAACAGAATAGATAGACCTTTAAACCACTATGGATTAAATGAAAAAGTGGTTCTTTGTCCGCTTGATCAAGGGAGGTACGACACAATTCCGGATAGGTTGTTCGACCATGTTGGCAACTCATATTCATTCAATGCAAACGGACATCCGAAATTGAAAGATGGTGGACTGGCAGGCAGAAAACTGGCATCCGTCCGTAATCCTTCTAAGACGCCGCTATTTGCTGACAATGTGGTTTTATTTGACGACAATCCGACCGGCTGGCATAAGGCGATACCCGCCGGAAACGTTTATTTTGTGGACAACCATATTGAATTCCACACATCAATGACCGCTGAACTTCTGGAATGGTAATCCTACTGCCAACGGAACAATCTTTTACCAAATAATTAATAACGGAATTATACAAAGTGTTTAATCTCATAAAAATTCAGCCATAAAAACTGCTTTTTCAATACAATCAGGGAAGGTAAGTATTAGTGTTATAATATGGATAATCTGGAAGCTTTGATAAATGAAGTCAGAAACTGCAAAATATGTGCGGAGCATCTTCCTTTTCCGCCAAAACCGATATTTCGTGTTTCTCCGACAGCTGTTTTACTAATCGTTGGACAGGCTCCCGGGATACGTGTGCATAAAACCGGCATTCCATGGAATGATCCATCAGGTGACCGCTTGCGAAAATGGCTTAACCTTGACCGTGACCTTTTTTATGATGTTCGTAAAATTGCGATTATTCCCACAGCCATGTGTTACCCTGGAAAAGGTGCCCGTGGAGATTTGCCACCACGTCCGGAATGCGCGCCGTTATGGCATCCGCAGTTTAGGAAATACATGCCCAATCTGAAAATGACTCTGCTCGTAGGCAGTCATGCGCAGGCTTTTTATTTAAAAGGCAGGCTTAAGAAGACAATGGCTGAAACCGTAAAATCATATAAAGAATACCTGCCTGAATTCTTCCCTTTGCCTCACCCAAGCCCACGAAATATGTTATGGTTTAAACAAAACAAATGGCTTGAAACAGAGGTAATCCCTGCCTTAAGGGAGATTGTATCGGATTTACTGAAAAATTGTCCTGTTTAAGGTAGTTATGATTTCAAACCTTTTGTGTCGAAGACAAATTTTTCTCCTGATTTCATCATTTGATCCCAGGTGACCTCGCCATTTTTATAACATGCCTGGCGCCCGAGAATTGTTGTAAGATTACTTCTAACACTTGGTGCTACTGTTGGATTCGAGAAATCGCCTTTGGTAATGTTCTCGTAAAATGTTGCAATGTTTCTTACTGCTCCATCAACATAAAGATTAGGAGTATTCCCGTTGTATTTGTCTTCGCGGGAAACAAGGCTTACTTTGCCGCCATAATGAGTTTCAACCGTACCGGTTGTTCCATGTACACGGCACATAATATCGTCATAACCAAATCCAACCTGTTTAGACTGGAATGTACAAATAATGTTATCCGGGAAATAAAAGATAACTGAGAAATGATCCCAGCAATCACCTATAAACGGACGTGCTTTCCCGCCAGTCCCGTATGCCTTTATTGGGTCCATATTGATGAACCATGTGGCAACATCAAGCGCATGAATGTTTTGTTCTGTAATAACGTCCCCAGAGAGAACACGATCAACCCCCCATGCGCGGAGACGAAGTTCGGGATTTTTAGGATCCTTTCGTAGCATTTCATCAACACTCTGGAACATCAGATTTGCCTGATATTCTGCCAGAACTGTTATTATTTTGCCAATTTCACCTTTATGTGTCCTCGAGACAACTTCTTGATAAGCCGGATGCGCCCTTGTTTGGAAATCAACCAGAAATGCGAGTTTCTTCTGAGTAGCTTTTTTGCCACTTTCCGCTATTGAGAGACACCCTGGAACATCGACGGCAATTGGTTTTGCTATATATACATGTTTGCCTGCGTCCACAGCTGCTGCCGCTTGTTCGGGATGGAAGTAAGGCGGTGTCTCAATTACCACAGCGTCTAATTTTAATTCGAGTAGCTTTTTGTAGCCGGATAGACCACTGAAGCGGTTGTTTTCAGGAATATTAAATCTTTTGCCAGCAGAATCCACACGGTCCTGGAAATAATCGCTAACTGCAACTACGTTATAACGACCGTCTTTTTGAAACAAGTCTGTTATCCACTGACCTCGGCCACCACAACCAATTATACCAATATTTATCTTGGAATTTGCTTCTGCGCCTTTAACCAGTTCAGGATTGATTATTGTAAAGGCAAGACTTGCCGCTCCGGCTGTTTGCAAAAATTTTCTTCTGTTCATTTCCGATAGATTTTGTTTTTTCATAATATCTCCTGCATTGAGTTCTTATGGTATGATGAAAAAAACCGGCTTTTTATTCAAGATATTTTGTGAATAGGGGTTATTGAAAATTATAAAAAAATGGTCGGAGCGGCCGGATTCGAACCGGCGACGTCTTGGTCCCAAACCAAGTGCTCTAGCCAGGCTGAGCTACGCTCCGACTTATTAAATTATAAAATATATCTCTTATATTTTGCAATTAAAAATGAGTCTCAATTTGATTTTAATTCACAAACAGCGCAACAAAATAATCCTATTTGACAGAATAAATCAATAGAAAAATTTGTATCTAAAAATTGACATGGTATAAAAACAAAACCGGGTCGCCCAGCCAGGGGGTGGCCATTGCGACCCGGGGAATTTCGATAATACACGTAGGATACTGCAGGATACTCGGCGCCGAGTTGTATCAGACCCTGCGCCGAAAACCTTACAAAATCTTCTCAAATAGCATTTAATTATTCAAATTTGTGACGATAAAATAAATCACTACGATTACATTTTGTCAATAGGAAAAATAAAAAAATTTTATTTTAGTGATGCTTATGTAATAATAAATAATATTAAGTAATTCTTATGATATCGATAGTTGGATTTTGGAATTCAGAGATATTATCATGCATTTCAGCAATCTATAATAAATTGATATTCAATATATTATGATTCCAAATTTCGAAAAAATTTTTATACAATTTCTATTGCCCAAAAATTCAAAGAAATGGATTGACTTCGTAAACTTTTAATTTCCGAATTTTCATATATTTATTTTTCATTTTTAAAATTATTTTTAACCCCACAGATTTATCACATCAGAACCAAAATGTATCACGTAATTTTTAACTTTATTTAGGACTACGGCAATTTACGATTCATCTCAATAATTTCAGGGCAGGCTACAGTTGTGGTAAAAGACTGAACCATGAATTACAATCGTAAATTTTTAAAATTCTACACTTTTATTCTATGAATTTCTGAATTCATCAAAAAATTATTTCTTGAAATACGAAGAAAATTCACTAAAATTCTTGTAGATTTTTTAAATATCTGGCATAGATATTGCCGGGTTTTAAAAGTAATGGGCCCTTAGCTCAGGGGTTAGAGCAGGCGACTCATAATCGCTTGGTCGGGGGTTCAAATCCCTCAGGGCCCACCAACAAGAATCTAAATCATCGGATTTCAAATTTTCCATGCTATTAAAAATTTTCTAAAAAAACTGTTGTTAATTCTTCGAATTATTACAATATTTAATTTAGAGACTTTATGAGACTTATAATTAATATTCTATGTATTAATATTTTCTTTGCTTTCAGTTTAATAAGCGCAGAGGAAGGGGGACAACCTTTATATAAAACGGGATTTGCCGCGGTTGTTAAAATTGGCACTGAGATTCAAAAGGTCATTGATGAAAAATACAAGAATGTAGTCAACGAAATTCCTGTATTTCTTGAGACAGATTTAATGCCTTCCATCAAACCCGTTGAGTACCCGGGTCCAAATGGACCTATGCGTGCTGTTTTTATATCTGCGGGTTTTATAGATCTCGTGAATCTTGTTGCTCATGCCAAAGCGATTGACAGTGTTCAAAAAGGGTATTTTGAGAATTATGTTCTCCTTCTTTCAAAGGAAACCGGTGCAAAGGAACTTTCGCCATTACCGGATGGAAATGATAAGAAATTTCAAACTGATGATATACTGAATAGCCAGCGTAGTTATTTTAATCAAATGGTTGCCATGGTTCTGGCAATTGAACTTTCTCATCATTATCTCGGGCATTTTAAAAAGTATGCTTCAAAACTTGAAGATTCTTCCGGAAAACAGGTGCCAATAAACGATTTATTGACCCCTGATGAATGGAATGATTCTCTCAAAGAAGGTACACGCGTGGCTCTAAACTGCGGTTTCGGAATAGATGGCATAAAGGCGCTGTATGATGCCATTGCTAAAATGAAACAGCGACCTGCATGGACATCTTATTTTCTGCCACGTACGGCAAAAGTTGATAAGATTAAGAAAGACCTTGAAAAAATGGAGAAAAAATTCTTTTCAGGCGACCTGTAATTCACTGTATCTCTTGGATCGATTAAATATCCACAGCAATATCGGGGATTTCCCATTTTTGAAATAATTGCCATCAATTAAAGCACTTCACTATATGTCAATCTTTTCGGAAGTTACAATAATGAGATCCCTTCAGATTTCAAGGAGATTATTTCAAATTTCAAGAAGATTATTTGTGCAAAATTTTATCCGTAGGATTTTAATTTTCTAAAAAATCTGATAAAGTCGTTGTCGGATTGATTATTTTGATATGTATGTAGTAGTTTTAAGCAATGGCTGATATAAAAACACGGATTGCATTTATAAAAAATTGCCTTCTGCAAGGCAGGATGCCTCATGCATGGCTGTTTACCGGTGGCACGCTTGATACGCTGGTCTCAGCCGCTAAAGAGGTTGCTCTTTTATTGAAATGCGAAAATCCACCCCTTAGAAGTGATGGCGGATATCCGCTTGAATATTGCAATGTTTGCTCTAATTGTTTGCGTATCCAAAATGATAATCACCCTGATGTGTTCTGGCTACGTCCTGAGTCTAAAATGCGTTTGATTTCGGTGGACGCCGTAAGAAATCTAATTAAAGAAACTCAGATGAAACCCCTTGAAGGGGGCTGGAAAGTTGCAATTATTGTCGCTGCGGACAGGATGCACCAATCTGCTGCAAATGCATTTTTGAAAACTCTTGAGGAGCCACCGCCTCAATCTGTCATTATTCTTCTTTCGACCGAACCCCACAGACTTCTGGAAACGATTGTGTCACGGTGTCAGAAAATAGATTTCGGAGAATTTGAATACGTTGATGTTGAAAAATATAAAGATTTTTTAGATGGTTTTCTGAATAATTTGTATAATTCACGAAATTCGATTTTACCCCGATACCAATTGTTGGATTTAATTGTAAAAAAATTAGATCAGATCAGAAAAAATATTGAAGCAGAATTAACAAAACAATCCTCATTGAAAAAATATGAAGACACAGAAATCAACTCCGGTGTGGAGGAAAAATTTGAAAAGGAACTAAAGGCTTCGATTGAAGCTGAATACAGGAGACAGCGCCAGGAATTAATTTCAGCTATTCAATGGTTATTGCGAGATATATGGCTTCAAACACTCAATGAAAATTTATCACCATTGCTTACATTTCCTTTCTTTCGAGATAAAACTTCGAAAATAGCAAAAAGAGTTTCCCAGAAGGAAGCCCTTGAGAATCTTGATGTTATTGAGGAAACACAGAAATTGCTGTTTACAAATGTTCAGGAATCATTGATTTTTGAAACAATGTTGCTGAGAATAAAAGCATAACTGTCAATATATCCTGAATATTGAAACATACAAAAATGGAAGTTGTGAAAAAAGATATTTCGACGGCGATTAAAGATGTCCTGAATGGTATTATTTTTGCTTTAATTCTGGTAAAAGGTGGGAATCCAGTCATTTTTTCCGAAAAAATCCCTGCTCCTCAAAATATTTGGGAGATAATTTTTTCGCCTTTTCCGTTTAGTTGGTTACTCGCTCTTGTATTTTTGTTGTTGGTAATAAATTTTAGGGACTTCGAATTTAAAAAATTGAAAGGATTGCCATTTTCATTTTATCTGATTTTTATTTGGTTTATCTGGCAACTTATTTCATCAATTTTTACAGTTGATGCAAATTTAACCCTGTGGACAATGCTTCATTTCTCGGCGTGTCTTGCCTGTTTTCTATTAGGGTTTTTCCTATATCGAGATTTTTTGCAAACCTCTAATTATTTCTGGACAGCGCTTTGCATATCGTTTTTCTGGATTTTATATAATGGAATTAACCAGCATTTTGGGGGACTGGAAGAGATAAGGAAAAATTTTGAGCAGATTCTCGCAGGACTTCCACCGGAGCAGAGGCTTTTATTAGATACTTATGAATTTAGGGTTAAAATTATGAGTAATCGTATTTTCTCAGTTTTTGTTTATCCTAATGCTTTTGCAGGCGTCCTTTTATTAATGACGCCGGTTTTGTCTTACAGTGTTTTTAAATATCTTCAATTGCGGGGATTTAAAATAATAGGATTAGTCCTTATGTCAGTCATGGTTATTCTCAGTGTCTGTTGTTTGTATTGGACAGGCTCAAAAGCCGGATGGCTTGTCTTTTCTGTAATGTTAATTTTTTTAGTATGGGAAAATCTGATTATTTCAAAAAAGATAAAGATAATAATCGGCATTTCTATCGCGGCTTTTTTAATTTCAATTCTTTTCATAAAACACAGTGAGTATTTTCAAAGAGGGTCAAAAAGCGTCGGAGCGAGGTTTGATTATTGGAGTTGCGCATTAAAAATTGCTGTGAAGCATCCGATTTTAGGCACAGGTCCTGGAACGTTTTCGAAACCATACCGAGAAATCAAAAAGCCTGAATCCGAAATGGCAAAACTTGCCCACAATGATTACCTTGAACAGGCTTCAGATTCGGGGGTCATAGGATTTATCGCTTATACCGGATTTATTATTTCAACACTCATTTTCGGATACCGGAATTCACTGCATGACAGTATGCTTTTTGTTTTATGGCTTGGATTTTTAGGATGGAGTTTGCACTCCTTTTTTGAATTTCATCTTTATATTCCATCTATTGCATGGACTGCATTTCTATTTGCAGGGATTATCCATGGCAAATCGGCAGATTCAGCTGTTAGAGTAATAAAATCTGTTAAATGATTTTCAATTAAAAGCCTATAAATTTGGACTACGGATTTTGAATATAAGAGACAGGAGCGGCTTTTATTTTACCTCTTAGCGTTTGGATTTTTCGGGGTTCGATTATACCGGCAGGAGTAATAATTCCTGTGACAAATTCCGG
>Ga0315298_1003967_pt1 | contig 22708 bp, 23 predicted proteins | sample WHS_1_MG_FD_203077 | JGI IMG/M metagenome (GOLD analysis project Ga0315298, IMG submission 203077) | Extremophilic microbial mat communities from Washburn Hot Springs, YNP, Wyoming, USA - WHS_1_MG | ecosystem: Environmental > Aquatic > Thermal springs > Hot (42-90C) | place: USA: Wyoming...
TCAATCCGAAGGAAGTCGAGGTGCCGATGATGCTGGTTGGTGGCTGGTTCGATATCCATGACCTGACCAGGACATTCAACGATTTTATGAAATACGGCAGCGCTTTGGCCAAGAGGGACTTTCGCCTCCTGGTCGGCCCGTTTACTCATGAGGGAGTCGCTAAGGACGAATTGCAGGGAGAGTTGCTCTTTCCCAACACCGGCGGGTTCGCCAGGGAAGAACAGCGCAAGTTCTTCGACCGGTGGCTCAGCGGCATCGATGAGAGTGCCGGGACTATCCCGCGGATTACCTACTATCTGACGGGTAGAAATGAATGGCGCTTCAGTGAAGTTTGGCCGCCGTCAGGCGTTACGCCGGTAGCGTGGTATCTTCAGGCTGGCGGTGGTCTGAAACCGTCTCCGCCAGCCGGGTTGACGCCGGATGTGTTCGTCAGCGACCCGAAAAACCCGGTGCCAACGGTCGGCGGCAACAACCTGAATCGCTGGACGCTTATTGCCGGACCTGCCGACCAGAGCAGGCGGGTCGAGACCCATCCCGATGTCCTGATCTACAGTTCGGAGGCCTTGCCGGAAGCGATGTCTATTGCGGGCGATATCGAGGTCAGGTTATATGTGTCTTCCGATTCAGAAGATACCGACGTTGCCATCCGTGTGACTGATGTCTATCCGGATGGCCGTTCCATGCTCGTCTGTGACAGCATTCAGCGGATGAGTCTGCGCGAGTCATTAAAGGCACAGCAGTTTCTGACACCGGGTCGGGTCTATCAGGTGTCTATCAAGGCCCCGGCAACGGCTCATACCTTTCTCGAAGGCCACAAGGTGCGGCTTATCGTTTCCGGGAGCAATTACCCTCGCTACGCGCTTAACACCAACAGCAGGCAGGGAACGCCGAAGGCAGCGACTAACCTGCTCTACCATGACCCGGAGCATCCCTCAGCACTGGTACTACCGGTGATGAGGTAGCCTCTGGCCGTGTGCCGTCTGTCCCGTATGGCTCGATTGACGCTGACCGGCTTGTTTTCTTATACTAACCGCCATATGACCATCTTGCGCACCCGTAATACTATGCTGTCCCTGCTCGGCGCACTGGTGCTCCTGGTAATCGTCGATGGTCTCCTCACGCTGTTCCTGGTCAGGAGCGGCATCGGACATGAGGGCAATCCTTTTCTGGCGTCATGGGTCGGCAACAATATGTTTCTGGTACTGAAGGTAGTCGGCGCCCTGCTCTGCGCCGGCATCCTTTGGGATGTGTACCGTCAGTTTCCGAGAGTTGGAACGATCGCCACGTCCTTTCTGACCGGGTTCTACGGCCTTATTGTAGCCTGGAATACGGCGGTGTTCCTTATCTGGGGGTGAAGTGGCGATGAACTGGGTTGACATCATTATCATACTGGTGACTCTGGGCTACGCCTTTTCCGGTTTCTCCCAGGGGGCAATCCGGACCATAGTCGGTCTTATCGGGCTTATAGCCGGCATCGTCCTTGCCGGTCGGTTTTATCCGCAGTTGTCGGTGGGGCTTTTTGGTACCTCACAGGGCTGGGAACCGGTCGTTGCCTGGGTGATAATCTTTGTCGTCGTGAATATCGCCGCGGCGGTGGTCGGGTGGGTGCTGGCCCGCCTGGTCAAGGCGGTGCTGCTTGGCTGGGTGGATAAGCTGATAGGACTGGTCATCGGTGCTCTTGTCGGCCTGCTGACCTGCGCCGCCCTGCTGGCGGTAGTGATGAAGTACCTGCCGGCGACCGACGCTACAATAGCGGGTTCGGGGCTGGCGACATTTTTACTGGACAAGTTCCCGATTGTCCTCGGTCTTCTGCCGTCTGAGTTCGGCTCCGTCAGGGACTTTTTTGCCTCGTCGGTGTGACGGTAACTATCTCTCGGTCTTTACCCACAACCGTTCGCCATCGGTCGTGAACTGGACCGTACCGTTCACCGCGGTCACGTACAGTCGGCTCTCGCCGACGCGGTCTTTCAGACGTGATACCACCTCGGCATGGGGATGTCCGAATTGGTTGCCGGCGCCGGCGGAGATGACTGCGGCCTCCGGGCTGACCGCATTCAGAAAGCGCGCTGAGGTCGAAGTCCGACTGCCGTGATGGGCCACCTTAAGTACGCTCGACTTTAACGGCGCGCGGTTCGTCAGGAGTCCCAGTTCCGCCTCGTAAGCGATATCGCCGGTAAGCAGGAAGCTTACCTTGCGCCATGAGAGGCGCATGACCAGTGCGTTGTTGTTGACATCATCGTCAGTACCCGCCAGAAGTTTTTCCCCCGGGTGCAGAATGTCCAGCCGGATGCCGCGTCCCAGGTCAAAAAACTGCCCGGCGCGGGCAATGATGCGTTCAATGCCTTTATCCCGCACTGCGTCCTGCCATTGCCGGTAGCCGGCCGACGAGTACACCAGTCCGGGTTCAACCACCTTTTTCACCTGATACCGGTCGAGCACGGGCAGGAGACCGGTGAGGTGGTCGGTCTGTGGCTGGGAAAGCACCACCAGGTCAACCGTCCGGTCCCAGAACGGCAGTAATCGGCCAAGGTAGTTGACTGCGGTCTGCACTCCCGGGCCACCGTCAATCAGTATCTTCTGATGGTCCGGCGTCTGGATAAGTATGGCATCGCCCTGGCCGACATCGAGGATGCTTACGTGGAGCTGTTCATCAGGTACGGTCAGCGCCGCCGTCCATACCAGGCAGGCAATCACCAGCAACGGGATGACCAGCCATTTCAGCGCCCGCTTTGAGGCAAAGGCTGAAAGACCCCTGGTAATGTTGCCGGTCGTTACGGGGACTCTCTCGAACACAGCGATGACCCGGCGGCGGTACTTAACGGCGCAATAGATTGCGGCCGCAGTGGCGTAGTAGGCGATTACACCCCGGCCGCTGAATGTAACCTGGACCGAGGACAGTGGCAGGACATGGAAGCTCTGGACTACCCATATTAGGTAGCTGATAAACAACCATGCCGCCCAGCCGGCTATCCAGCCCAGCGGCCAGGCGATAAGGGCGAATACGGCGGTTATGGCGGTGGTAACGATGATGCCGGGCAGGGCCACGGCGCCGAAAATGGTTGCCGGCAGACCGACCAGCGAGACGATATCGAAGTAATAAGCGATGACGGGATATACGGCGACAGTGGCCGCCGCCGTCACCGCAAGGCTGTCGGTGAGGAAGGCAAAGGCCCGTGCCTGAGGTGTGGCTTCACCGAATGCCCGGGCGACCTGCTCCCGGCCTCGTTCCTGCCATGCTGGAGACAACAGCACCAGTCCCGCCATGGCCAGGAAGCTCATCTGGAAGCCTGCCTGCCACAGCACCTGCGGCTGGAATCCGGCCATAACCGCGCCGGCGAAAAGCAGGGCATCGATAGCGCTCTTTTGCCTTCCGAAAAATTCGGCCAGCAGGAACATGCTCCCCATTACCGCCGCTCTGACCACCGGTGGCTGCATGCCGGTCAGCAGGACATAAAGCCACATGCCGGCCATGGTCAGCCAGACGTAGATATAGTGGCGCCGCCCGATAAGCCAGACCATGGCCCCCAGCATGATGCCGAGGACGATGGTCAGGTTGAGTCCGGAAATGGCCAGGATATGAGAGGTGCCGGTCTCGGAGAGGGCCCGGTTAAAATCGGCGGGTATGCCGCTCCGCATGCCGAGCAAGATGCCGGCGGCGATGGCCGCCTGCGGTTCCGGTAGGACCCGGGTCAGGCTTTGCGCCAGGGCATGGCGTGCCATATGGAGCCACTGGAGCGGCGGCCATCCCTGCCCCCGGGCCAGCACCTGCACTCCCGGGAAGCTGACAAGTGAGTGGATGCCCTGGCGGGCGAGATAGGCCGGGTAGTCGAAGTCCGCAAAGGCCTTCGGTGATTCCAGCTTGCCGGTAAGGCTGAGGGTGTCGCCGTAGCGGTAGTCTGATGTCGGCGGCACCCGTATCAGGGCTTCACCGCTGACATCGTGCCGTGCGCCGTCTATTCGGACCGACTGGGCTGAGAGCCGGAGGGTCGTTGTCCGGTTTCCCGGCTCAGGGTCGGAAACCACCATGCCGGTAACCGTGACCGTGCCGCGGTCGTTGTAGTAGGCCAGGTGGTTTTTATCAATCACCGGCAGGCTGGCCGGGTACCGGAGCATCCCGCCGAGCAGGGAAAAAAGGCAGAGCGATACGGCCAGCAGAGGTTTCCAGCGATGACGGAGGAAGGCAACGGGAATCAGCGGTATAACTCCGATTCCCAGGACGGCAGCAGGCAGGTGGAACAGCGAACCGAGGAAGATTCCAACGAGGAAGGCAAGGCTGAGATAGATCAGGACCATTGGATTATTCTGCTCAATAACTTCCGCATCCCCGCCATGCTCGAGATGGCGGGTGCCCTCGTTGCCATTTCGAGTTCATCGTGGGGGTCGAGAGATTTTGCGGTCGGGAGAGCTCCAGACACCTCTACCTCTATGCTTTTAGCAGCTCCACCACCCTGTCAAGTATCCTGTCGGCCACTTCCCGCTTTGGTAACAGCGGCAGCCTCTCCGTTTTTCCCATGCGGTCGATGATGATGACGCGGTTGGTATCGGCGCCGAAAACGGTATCGGCGGCGATGTCATTGCCGACGATGAGGTCGAGCTTCTTGCGGACAAGCTTATCCCGGGCGTTCTTTTCCAGGTCCTCACTTTCGGCGGCGAACCCGATGCGGAGGAAGTTGCCGGTGAGGCTGGCCAGGATGTCCGGAGTACGCTCCAGACTGAGGGTAAGGGTTTCGGCTCTCTGGCGCTTGAGCTTTCTCACCGAGACCTTTGACGGGCGGTAGTCAGCCACGGCCGCGGCCATGATAAGGGCATCGGCGCCATTGACCGCTTTCTGCACCGCCTCAAGCATCTCCTGAGCGGAGACAATGTTGACCAGCTTTAGTCCGCCCGGTTCGTGCAGATTGGTGGGAGCGGTAATCAGCGTCACTTCGGCGCCGCGGTCGCGGGCGGCTTCGGCTATGGCATAGCCCATCTTGCCCGAAGAATGGTTGGTGATACAGCGGACGGGGTCAATGGCTTCCCGGGTGCCGCCGGCGGTGACGATTATCTTCTTCCCGGCAAGGTCGCCCTTTCGGCCAAGCACCCGGCTGACAACTCCGAAGATTTCCCTGACTTCGGGAAGCCTGCCTTTGCCGGTCCAGCCGCAGGCAAGCCGGCCGGATGCCGGCTCAATAATGGTGAAGCCCCGCTTCTTTAGCTTTTCCAGGTTCTCCTGCGTGACCGGGTTTTCCCACATATTGACGTTCATCGACGGTGCCAGCACCACCGGCGCCCTGGTTGCCAGGACGGTGGCGCATAGCTCGTTATCGGCAATGCCGTAAGCCAGTTTGGCGATGGTATTGGCGGTGCAGGGAGCGATGACAATGACATCGGCAAGGTCGGCCAGGCTGATGTGCTGGATACCGAACTCCGGGTTATCTTCCCACATCGAGGTCGTTACCGGTCTACCGGTGATGGCGCGGAAGGTGAACGCCGTCACCAGCTTCGTCGCAGCCTCGGTCATGACCACCCTGACCGCGGCCCCGGCCTGGACAAGCTGGGAGGCGAGGTCGACCGCCTTATAGACGGCGATGCCGCCGGTGATGCCGAGAATAACGTTCTTACCCTTCATTTCACCCTCACCCTGCCCTCTCCCTCAAAGGGAGAGGGATGAGATCCAGCAAATGGGCTGCGCCCTATTAAACACACCCCGGGCGGGAGTTCGCAAGATGGTTGCCGGCTTTGTCATCATGACTTATTCATCTCCCAGATGACACGCAGGCCAATCAATATCAGGTCCGGCTCCACGGTGTCGATGATTTTGGTCTCCTCGGCGATGAGGGCGGCGTTGCCGCCGGTAGCGATGACCTTCATCGGACTGCCGAACTCCTGCTTGATCCGCTTGACGATGCCTTCGATTAACCCTACGTAGCCGAAGACGATACCGGACTGCATCGCCGCCACCGTGTTCTTGCCGATAGCCCGCTTTGGCCTGACCAGGTCGATACGGGGTAGGGCCGAAGTGCGTGCTGTCAACGCCTCGGTAGCGATAACGATGCCGGGGGCAATAGCACCGCCGAGGTGGTCGCCTTCTTTTGAGACGACATCGAAGGTGGTGGCGGTACCCATATCAATCACGATGCACGGCCCGCCGTAGAGATGGTGGGCGGCGGCGGCGTGGACGACGCGGTCAGCACCGACCTCGCGGGGGTTGTCCTGGGTAATGCGGACGCCGGTCTTGATACCGGCACCCACCACCAGTGGCGCCATTCCGATGTAGCGCTTACTCATCTCTTCCCAGACGTGCCCGATGGGCGGGACGACACTGCACATGACGACGCCGTCAATTTGTGACAGCTTCAGGTTCCGGGTCGCCAGAAGATTGATGAGGATGATGGCGTACTCGTCCCACATGCGGTGGACACCGGTGGCGATGCGCCATGTCGCCTTGACTTTATCTTTTTCGAAAACGCCAACGACGATATTGCTGTTGCCGATATCTATGGCGAGGAGCATAAAACTGCCTCCTATGTCCCGGCCAGGAACGGACGCAGTTCCCGCGCCGTGTCTTCCGGCCGCCTCAACATTGTATAGCTGGACTGGAGTATCTGATAGACACTGATGTCCGATTGCTCCAGCGGGCCGAAGGTGGCACGCTGCACGAGCCGGGCATGGCACCAGAACCCCCGGCTTTCCGGCAGGCCGGAATAGAGCGCCAGGTTGAAGCTGAAATAATTCTGGCTGGCCATGTACCGGAAGACCCTTTTCAGCCCGCGGCAGAAATCGCGGAAATCGGCTTGCGAAAGCCCCAGAATGGTAACTTTCCCAGGGAAAACGGCGGTCACATCCAGCATCCAGGAGCGCGAGACAAAACTGGTGAACCATTCGGTACCGCCGACCGCGCCTGCGTACCGCTCGTTGAGCCTCTTTTCCTCCAGGACATAGTCCGCCCAGTAGTTGCGGCCGCAGGCATTATAATATGATTCCGAAGCTGACAACAATCGGTCGTGCTGGGTCAGCGGCGATTCCGAAGCAAATGCCTGGATATGCGGGTGAAGCTGGCTGGAGCAGGCGGCGGGCAGATAGTTCATGCCGAGGAAGTGGTGCCGGGACTGTGGATGATAGCCGGCCAGCCGCCTCAGGTAATCCTGGCAGGCGAGGAAGCCGTTGAGCAGGGCGGTCTCGTCGAAGTCAACGTGCCGGTCAAAATGCCGCGGGCTGAAGACAGCCACCGCGCTGTCCGGTACCCAGGGGACAATATTGGGGAAAAGAACGCAGTCGCCGACTTTGATGCGGCCTTCTGGAATGAAGTCGGGCGGGAACTTCGAGGCCCAATTCTCGATGTTCTCCGGGCAGAATGGGCAGGGCTTTTCCAGCGATCTGGCAACCAGCGTCGGGAAATCAGGTTCTTCCAGCTTTATCGCCCGCAGGCCGAGGAGCATGCCGATATCGCCGATGAGCGGGTCGGTGCGCCACTCGACTTCGGCCGACTGTTCCAGCGGCCGAGAGGCCGGATTTAGCCAGCGGGAAGGGGCTAAGGTGCGCTTGAACTCGATAGGCATAGCTTGCCTCAAACCATCTCTCTATTTCAGTCCTTTGATTACCTTCGGGAGTGCTGTCAGTAAGTCCCCGGCCAGCATTCCGGCATCTCCAAGCTCGTCTCTGACCAGTTCTCCGGCTCTGGCGTGCAGGGCGACACCGCAGGCGGCAGCCTCGAAGAGGGGCAAGCCCTGAGCGGCCAGACCGGCGATAGCACCGGCCAGGACGTCGCCGGTCCCGGCCGAGGCCAGTCCGGGGTTGGCGGCACCACTGATGCGGGTCCGGCCGTCGGATGCGGCAATCACGGTGAAGGCGCCTTTCAATACGACCGTTTTGCCCCAGAGTTTGGCCATGTCCTGTGCCGTCTTCACCCGTTCGCGCTGGATGTTTTCAACCGGTAGCTCGGTCAACCGGGCCATCTCGCCCGGGTGCGGCGTCAGGACACAGTGCGGTGGCAACCGCTGCCACCACCGGGAATGCCGGGTAAGAATATTGAGGGCATCGGCATCGAGGATGAGTCCCGGTCGCTTCCTATCGGCGACGCGGCTGAAGACGGAGTTGAGAAACTCGATGGTAGCCGGGTGCTGGCCGAGACCGCAGCCGATGAGCAGGGCGTCGTAGTTATCAAGCGCCGACTCGACCGTGTCCCCGGCTTCCGGTCCGATGATGCCCGGCTCCGCTTCCGGCAGGGGTAGATAGGTCGTTTCCGCCAGCTTGGCGGCTAAGACCGGCTGGAGGCTTCGGGCGGTGGCCAGGGTGACCAGACCGGCGCCGACGCGGGCGGCGCCAGCGCAGGCGAGGAAGGCGGCCCCTATGTAGTTGATGGAGCCGGCGATGACCAGTGCTCTACCGAAGGTGCCTTTATTGGCCGAGAGCGGACGCCTCGGCAGGACGGACTTTAGCCAGTCGTCAGTGATGAGGTCGACCGGGATATCTTCAGCGAGGTCGGCCGGGATGCCGATATCGGCCAAAATCAGCCTGCCCGTCTTTTCGGCACCGGGGAACCGGAAAAGTCCGTGCTTGGGGAAGCCAAGTGTGATGGTCACGTCAGCCGTTGGCGTCGCCGGGTCGACCGCGCCGCTATCGGCGTCGAGCCCGGATGGCAGGTCGAGGGCGACAACAAGCTGCTTCCCCCGGTGCGCCTTCTGGCTCACACGCTCCAGCACCTGTTTGAATATGCCGGAGATGCCGCGGCTCTTGCCGGTCCCGAAGACGGCATCAAGGATAATGTCCGAGGTAAGGACCAGGCTGTCCAGTTTGACGAGTCCCGCGTCAGCCTCTGCCTCAACAGTGCTGATGTGCCGTTGGCGGGCCAGGGCAAGGTTCTTGTCGTCAGCGGGTCGCGGTTTTAGCAGGTAAAGCGTAATCCCGGCGCCCCAATCGTGGAGGTGGCGGGCGGCAACCAGCCCGTCGCCGCCGTTGTTGCCGGGGCCGATAAGGATCAGGATGGAGCGCCCGGACACACCGCCGACAAGCCGGTCGATGTGTTTGGCCACGGCTAATCCGGCGTTGTCCATGAGTGTACTGGTCGGCAGACCGCGCGCCTCGCAGGCCTGCTCAATCCGTCGCATTTCTTCGGATGTCACTATTTTCATGGCGCCCTCCATCTCAAAGGGACTTTAAGGGGTCGTCGCCCCCTTGAAAGCTACTTGAGACCATGTATCGGGAATACCGTGCGTTTCAATTCCGCCACCACCTCCCGGGCGGCTTGGAAGCAATGCTCTCTGGTGGTCGGGTCGATATCCGGCCCCTCGTTATCACGCAGACGCTTGATGCCGTATTTTTGCTGGATGACTGGCGGCGTTTCGTCGGGCCAGTCGCGGCCCATCATGATGCCGTACGCCAGCGTCCAGGAGCGGCCGACCGTGGCCACATCATAGCCGCCGCCTCCCATCGCCAGCCACCTCGGACAGAGCTTCTTAAGCTCACGTACGACTTCAGTGTAGCCCCGGGTCGTGAGCTTCATGTGGGTCAGTGGGTCATGATAGTTCGTGTCACAGCCAAGCTGGGTGACAAGTACGTCCGGCTTAAACCTGTTGACCAGCGGCGGCACGACTTCGCGGAAGGCCCAGAGGTAGACTTCGTCATCGGTGTCAGGCTCGAAAGGGATGTTGATGGTGTAGCCTTCGCCATCATCGGTGCCTATGTCGTGGACATCGCCGGAGCCCGGGAAAAGGTATTTACCGGACTCGTGAAGCGAGATATCAAGCACTCGCGGCCAATCGCGGAAAGCGTTCTGGACGCCATCGGCATGGTGAGCATCGATATCCACGTAGGCTACGAGCAGGCCATGTCGGGTCAGCCATTTGATAGCGATGACGATGTCGTTGAAGATGCAGAATCCGGAAGCGAAGTTGATCTGGGCGTGATGGTAGCCGCCGGTGATATTGAAAACGGTATCGTATTGCCCTTCGTATATCAGCCTGGCGCCGAGGAGCGAGCCTCCCACCGCCAGCATGCTGATATCGTACATGCCCTCGTAAGGAGGGTTGTCACCATAGGGGACGATGTTGTATTTTGAGGAGTTAAAGACCTTCTCGCCGCGGCTGATGCGTTTGACGGCATCGACATAGTCCAGGCTGTGGTAGGAAAGCACTGCCATATCAGTGACCGGTTCCGGCGCCAGCATTTGGGAGTCAGGAGTGTCGAAAGCGCCATAGGCCTTGAGCATCTCGTAGGTCAGCTCCAGCCGCTGCGGCCGCATGGGATGCCCTTCGCCGATGTTGTAGTTGGCGGACAGAGGTGAGTAGATAAGGGCGGTACGGGTCATCCGGGGATGTCCCCCAGGGCTTGAAGCCGTCGCGTCATGGCCTCCCAGTGCGTGCCCTGCCAGTAGATGCGGCGGCATTTAGGGCACTGCATGTACCGGGTCTGGGTCTGAAAGACGTAGGGCGGTACCAGTTCCCGGACGGCGTCGCGCTCCCGCGGCAGGAGCGGTTCGTTGCATTCGAGGCAGATAGAGAACGGCCGGTGCTGGGGTTCCAGTTTGAGCACTTTCATGACCTGCCGTAATTGAAGCCACGGGTTGTCATCACTGAGCAAAATAGTCCTTGCCCGGCCGGTCACGACCGGCTTTCGCCGTGGTATCTGTCTATCCCGTGTCAGCATGATTCGGTTCTCGGCGAGGGCGATTTTCACCATCTGACCGTCATCCTCGCCGCTGAAAAGACGCGTATCGTAGCCCATCAGCCGTAGCCACCGGGCGAGCTTGCCGGCGTTTTCGTCAACAATGAACTTCAAACCCATGCCGTCCCATGTTAAAACACGCGCAGGGGGTTAAAGTCTGTTTCGTAATCATAGTGGTCGATACCCTCCGCGCGCTTGAGGCGGTTGACGAGGAAATATGTCAGCGGCGTGACCAGTGCCTCGTAGGTGATTTTGGCAATCCAGTGGCTCAGACCCATCACCGCCAGCACCGGTGCAGGCAGTACGCCCCAGAAGGCGATGCCCAGCACCACCAGCGTGTCCACGCCCTGGCCGGCAACGGTCGAGCCGATAGTCCGCGTCCAGAGCCACCGGCCGCGGGTGAGTAGCTTCATTTTAGCCAGGACGAAAGAGTTGGTGAACTCACCGCCGAGGTAGGCCAGGAACGAGGCCAGTAAAAAACGGGGCGTCGCGCCGAGGATGCGTTCGTAGGCCGACTGGGCATCGAAGACTGGGGCCGGCGGTAGAATCTGGGCAAGCCAGATGGCGATGACAGTGATGAGGTTGCACAGGAAGCCGAGCCAGATGACCTGCCGGGCGCGGCGGTAGCCGTAGACCTCGGTCAGAATATCGCCGAAGACGTAACTTAAAGGGAAAATAACGATGCCCGCCGGCAGGACAATGCCGCCTATGGATATTTGCTTGACGATGATTATGTTAGCGGTGATAAGGCAGGTGACAAAGACGGCCGTCACGACCACAAAACGGTAAGAATAGCTATTGTTGGTAGCCGCCAAGCTTTTCAAGCCCCTTCGTTAAGCAAACGTGCTGACTATTTTACCACGTACATAGGCAAACGTGTCATGGTTAGGTCATCCGTCGCTCGCCGCAGGTGTAGCGCCAAAGCATCCAGCGAGCTGGAGCAACCTCGGTGTACGGAGTGTGGAAAGCCGCTCTACCGGGCCGGGTGTTTGCCTGTCCACCGTCTGGACAGGCTGTGCTTTATCCCCATGAGGTCGAGGGTGCGGGCGATGGTGTGGTCGACGATGTCATCAATGGTTTTCGGTTTATTGTAGAAACCGGGGATTGGTGGCAGGATGGTGGCACCCATGCGGGCCAGCCGGAGCATGTTCTCGAGGTGTCCGGCATGGAAAGGCGTTTCACGGACGAGCAGTACGAGTGGCTTGTGCTCCTTAAGAGTGACGTCACCAGCCCGGATGAGCAGGTTTTCAGTATATGAATTGGCCAGGGCCGACATCGTCTTGATCGAGCACGGGGCTACCACCATGGCGTCGCGCAGGAAAGACCCGGAAGAGATAGCGGCGCCGACATCGTCGATGCCATAGCTGTAATCTACCATACTGCGCAGGTCATCGGGCCGGTACTTCGTCTCGTGGCGGATAATCTTCTCACCGTTCTCGGAGATAACCAGATGGGTCTCGATGCCCTTCATTCTGGAGAGGACCTCCACCATCCGTACGCCATAAATGGCACCCGAAGCCCCGGTGATGCCTATAATTACAATCATGGCTTGTGAGAATATCAGCGCCAGCTAAGGTTGTCAATCCGGAAGAGATCCCCGGGGATGGTGCACCGGTTCTTGAAACACCAGTCGGGCTACCGGACTACCTTGAATCCGCCTTCTTCAAGGTGCTTAATGACCTCGGCAAGGTCCTTGCCCTGCAGCTCACAGCCTTTGGGGATGGTGGTCACGCGGCCGATGGTGTTGCGGGTGACCGGGTTAGCGACGCCAAGGAAGCCGAGTTCCTTGAGGATGGGTATCAACTCCGGATAGGCTTCAGTCAGGTCATAGACGCTCTTTTTGAGGTCAAGTTCTTTCATCAATCAGCCTTCTCTCCCCTTCCAGCTTCTTTATATCAGTTATGTCCTGAGTCACCTCCAGTGTCCCCAGGTATTTGCCGTCGCGATCCCTGACCGCCAGATAGCGGATGTACACCAGACGGTTGTGAAAGTTAATCCAGAAGTCGTAGGAGTCACGCTTGCCTTCCTTGAACGATGCCAGGATTTTCTCTACCACATCGACGCTCTGAGGTGGATGACAGTTCTGTACCCGGCGCCCGATGACCGATTTCGTTCTTGTGAAGATGCGGCTCTTGCCTTCTGAGAAGTACCTGACCCGGTCTTCAGCGTCAACGAAAGTCAGGTCGGCTGGAAGAGCGTTCAATAAAGGCATAAGCTCGGTCAGACGGATGCTTCCTGTGGGCAGGACAATAGCGTTGTCGCGGATCTCCGTCTCGACCAGCAGGGCTTTCTGGAGTTCCTTGACCATGACATCGGTCTCATCCGGTAGCTTGATGAAGACGTAGCCGATTTTGTCGCTTTCTTTGAGGATTTCTACCCACTCCGATGGGGAGAGTTTTTCCAGGGAGGTTGGGAAGAGGATGTTCTCCTCTTTGAAAATCATGCCGGTTATTTCCTCAATCAGAGGGTACAGGTGTTTGGCCTGATACGTGGCGACGTCCTCGGGTCTGGCAATACTGTCAAGCTCGGCTATAGCAGATTTCAGCAGGCCGCGAATTTCGTTGTCCTTGCCCCACATCACCTTGGACGGCCCCATGAAACCGTGCTTCTCCAGAAAAGGGAAGAGCAACTGCTCCTTGCGCTCATAATGAGTATCAACTTTCTTAAGGGTCTGTATCAGGTCTCTTAACGATGTTTTGTAGGCTGAGAGGTCGGTGACGGGCCTGTCGAGAGTCTCCTTGATTGACTCGACCAGCCTCTCAACCTCACGGTTTTCCTGTTTGAAAAGGTAGACCGGGTGAGAAGGGGATATCTCCGTCGCCACTGCCTTCTCCAGGGCCGACCGGAAAATGAGGGCATGCACATTGCAGAATCTCTTTATCTCTTCCGGTGAAATGCCCTCGTTGATAAGGCCCTGCTCAATTTCGGCGATTTCTGATGAAGTAACGTTGCCGACCTCCCTTTCGAACCGCTCTTTAGCCTGTTCTGCCGACATCCCCTGATGGAGTTGCCGGATTATGTCCTTGACTACGCCCATTTTTGCTTCTTTACTTAAGACCGCATCCATAAACAGATTGCCTCCTGGATAAGTTACTGCGGAACGCCTGATGGTTTGGGATTATAAAGCATGTTGAGTAAATTGGTAAAGTATGCTTGAAGCTTGAAAATGCCGAGCACACGTCCTATGATACCGGTTCGTGGTAAAGAACCGGATAACCGTGGCGGTACATGAGGACTATGCCGACCGTCTTGACTCGAGGTGGCTGAGAAAAGTGGTGGCGATGGTGCTGGATGAGGAGAAGGTAACGCCGCCGGCTGAAGTCAGCCTGCTGGTCATCGGCGATGCCGAAGTCCACCGGCTGAACCGGGACTACCGTGGTAAAGACTGTACCACGGATGTCCTTTCCTTCGGGATGACCGGTGGGGCGGATAAGACCTTCGTAACCCCGCCTGATGGCATCAAACACCTTGGCGAGGTCATTATTTCCTACCCCCGGGCGGAGTGCCAGGCTAAAGACGCCGGCCACAGCGTGAAAGCCGAAGTGGCGCTCCTGGTGGTGCATGGCATCCTTCATCTGCTGGGCTACGACCATGAGAAGGCCGCAGACAAACGCAAGATGTGGCGGCGGCAGAAAGCAGTCCTGGCGAAGCTCGGCGAGCTATAACTTGATAACCCGAGGGTGGACGCGGGCGTGCTCCGCAGTAACAATGGCGTCGATTTTCTCAATGGCCTCGTCGAGCCGGTCCTGGTGATTGACCACCACATAATCGAACATTTCTAGGGCGGCGACCTCTTCTTCCACTTTGGCCAGACGGCGTTCAATATCAGCGGATGACTCACTGTTGCGGGAGCGGAGCCGCCGCTTGAGCTCCTCGACCGAAGGCGGCATGAGGAAGATGAAGACTGCCTCCGGCGCCAGCTTCTTGATGGTGGCGGCGCCCTGGACGTCAACCTTAACCATGGTGTCCTTACCGGCTTTGAGTGCCTTTTCGACCTCGCTACGCGGCACGCCGTAGTAGTTGCCGTAGACCTGCGCCCACTCGATAAAGCCATTGTCGGCAATTAGCTTCTTAAATGAGGCTTCAGTAAGGAAATGGTAGTGGACGCCCTCGGTTTCGGTGGGGCGCTTTGGTCGGGTGGTGGCGGTGACGACGTAATGGAACGGGTAGCGGCGCTCCTTCATCCGGTAGATGACGGCGTCCTTGCCGACGCCGGACGGTCCGGAGATAACGATGAGTAGAGGGCCAGTCTTGATGTCTTTTATCAAAGGGTTATCCTTTTGAAGGCTTTGGCTCGCCGGTATCGCGTCCGGTGGCGGCACGGTTGACGATGGCTTCGGGGGACACCGCGGCAAGGGTAACGTGGCCGGTGTCGAGCACAATGACAGCCTTTATCTTCCGGCCGTGAGTGGCATCAATAAGGAGGTCTTTGTCTTTGGCCTCACGGATGAGGCGCTTGACCGGTTGCTGGTTGGGTGATAGAAGGGCCAGCACGCGGTTCATAGCCAGGACATTCTCGAAGCCAATATGTACCAGTTCAGTCATCCTAACCCCCTGCCTCCTTTCCTTCGAAGGAAAGGTGAAAGATTTTGAAGAACCTGCCATTCAGTCTACCCTGACAGTTTAAATAAATCGTGCCAGAAGCCGGGATACGAGATAGCTACGGAATCAGCCTGCAGGATAGTTGTCCTGCCTTTCGCGACCAGTCCGGCCACAGCCAGGCTCATGGCCAGGCGGTGGTCGAGGTGGCTGGAGACTTCGGTGCCCATCAGCCTCTTGCCGCCATAGATTATCATGCCGTCGGGAAGTTCCTCAATGCGTGCGCCGAGCCGGGATAGCTCGGCCACGGTTGCGGCTATGCGGTCGGACTCTTTAACGCGCAGTTCAGCCGCATCGCGGATAGCTGTCCTGCCATCAGCCATGCAGGCGGCCACGGCCAGCACCGGTATCTCGTCAATCAGCCTCGGTATAAGGTCGCCGGAAATCTCTATGCCCTGAAGGCGGCTCGACTCGACGGTGATGTCAGCCACCGGCTCGTCTCCTTCGAGACGTTCGTTAGCGATTTTGAGCCGGGTGCCCATGGCCTTCAGAGCATCAATGACACCGGTGCGGGTCGGGTTCATGCCGCAGTCCCTGATGGTTATCCGCGCCTCGGGATGAATTGCCGCGGCCACCATCCAGAAGGCCCCGGAGCTGATATCGCCGGGCACCCGCAGGCTGAGCGGTTTGAGACCACCCCCCGGCTTCAGTTCCACCCGGGTGCCGGAAGTTTCCAGCCGGGCGCCCATACTGCGGAGCATACGCTCCGTGTGGTCCCGGGACTTCGATGGTTCCTCAACTGTGGTCTTTCCCCGAGCAAACAGCGCCGCCAGAAGTACCGCCGATTTCACCTGGGCGCTGGCTACGGGAAGCCGGCAGTCGATTCCTCTGAGTCTGCCGCCGTGTATGGCCAGGGGCGCCAGCGAGCCGTCGTCACGGCCCCATATCCCGGCACCCATCTGTTGCAGGGGTTCGATGATACGCTTCATCGGCCGGGAGCGGAGCGAAGCATCGCCGGTAATTACCGAAAAAAAAGGCTGGGCGGCAAGGATACCGGCCATGAGGCGGATAGTGGTGCCGCTGTTGCCCGCGTTGAGGACATCTTCGGGTTCCTTAAGCCCGGCTTTCGCTGTGCCGTAGATGATAGTTGAGTCCTCCCGCCGCTTGATGCTTACCCCGAGGGCCCTGAGGCACCGTATCGTGGAACGGACATCGTCGCCCGGGGCCAGGTTGGTGACGGTTGCCGTACTATCGGTCAGGGCGTTGAGCATCACGGCCCGGTGGGAGATGGACTTGTCTCCGGGCGGACTGACCTCGCCGGCAAGCCTCCGGGCTGCCCGGATGGTTACTGACGATGGCTCTTTAGCCATTTGTCCCTGGCCTCTCTGGCTTCGCTGAAGGCTTCACACAGCGCCTCGTTGCCATCGGCAACCAGCCTGCGAAAGCGCTGGAGCTCCTTGCTAAAATCGTCAATCCAGCGGGTGATTGACTGCCAGTTGGTAAGGCAGATATCGGTGTAGATGCGGCTGTCCCCGGAGGCAAGCCGGGTGACATCGCGGTAGCCGGTGGAGGCGAGGCGTGCCATTTCGTTCCACAGTTCGCTCCGCGTGGTACAGGAGACAAGCGCCGAGGACAGTATAAGCGGCAGGTGGCTGATCCCGGCGACAAGAAGGTCATGCCTGGCGGGGTCAATCATCAATGGCCGGGTACCGAGCTTCCTCAAAAGGGTTGTTAGTCTTTTGACCGAATCCAGACTGGTTTCTGCCGAGGGCGTCAGGCACCAGACACAGTTTTGGAACAGGGTGGCTTCCGCGGCGTCGATACCTGCCACCTCCTTGCCGGCCATGGGGTGACCGCCGATAAAGTTGACGTGAGCAGGAAGGTATTTGACAGCCCATTCCATCACCTCGGCTTTGGTGCTGGCGGTATCGGTTACAATGCAGCCCCGTTTCAGGGCCGGGGCGATGGTGCAAAAGATATCTTTGACCGCCCTGACCGGTGTGCAGACGAAAACTATGTCGGCTTTGAGGGCGGAGTGTTCGGCAGTGCTGGTGCCGATATCAATGGCGCCGGTTCTCAGCGCCCGGTCGGTCGTGGAAGCGGTCCGTGAATAGCCGGTGACAACGGCCGAGGGCACGCTTTTCTTGATAGCCAGTCCCAGCGAGCCGCCGATAAGCCCAAGCCCGATGATGGTAATACGGGTAGGTCTCTTGTTCATCGTGGTGTGGCGGACATTATACCATCAGTCGGGGACTGCTTCGTGCTCTCAGTCAATAAAGCGGAGCGTTCGCGGGGCGGAACGACAGTCGCCGGTCATCTCTCCATTGTTGCCCTTACTCTCCAATGCTATACTCAAGTCAACATGTTTAAGGAGTCAACATGTCGTTCAGGAGAGTTGACGGGCGCGCTGTTGACGAACTCCGTCCGGTAAATATCACCCTTGGCTATCAGGTCTTTCCTGAGGGCTCCTGCCTGATCGAGCTGGGGCTGACCCGTGTCCTATGCGCGGTGACGGTGGAGGACCGGGTGCCGCCGTTTCTCAAGGGTGGTGGGGGTGGCTGGGTGACCGCTGAGTATGCCATGTTGCCCCGCTCGACTAAGGAGCGGACGCCGAGGACGGGTGCTGGAGTGTTGGCGGTGGGAAGGAGCCAGGAAATCCAGCGACTGATTGGGCGGAGCCTGCGGGCGGCGACCAATTTGGACGCGCTCGGAGAACGGACTTTCACTGTGGACTGCGATGTTATTCAGGCCGATGGCGGTACCCGGACGGCGGCGATAACCGGCGGCTGGGTGGCTTTGTATGCGGCAATGCACAAGCTGGTAAAAGACGGTGTTTATAAGTCGATGCCGCTCAGGGCCGCGGTAGCCGCGGTCAGCGTCGGCATACTCGGGCCGGACGAGCTTCTTGACCTGTGCTATCAGGAAGACTCCCAGGCAGGGGTGGACTTCAATGTGGTCATGAACGACCAGGGACAGTATATCGAAGTCCAGGGCACGGCCGAAGGCAGGCCTTTCTCACGGGAGGTGCTTGATTCCCTCCTCGCTCTGGCTAATAAGGGCATAAGACAGCTTTTCAACGCCCAAAAGGAAGCGCTGAGGGGGCTGAAGTAGCAGTGTGCGCAGAGTGGGTCGTCAATTACCGCCGAAAATGTCCAGCTCTTATGCGCCGGGTGTAACCTGAAGAAGCGGAATAGGATTCGTTGATTATCCACTGGCCGCTGGCATCTTTATTGATACCCAAGATGATAACTATGAAGACCGGATGGTGTCGGTGCCCATGTAGGGTTTCAGCGCTTCGGGAATCGTCACCGAGCCGTCGGCGTTCTGGTAGTTTTCCAGTACGGCGATAAGGAGGCGGGGCAGGGCGACGCCGGAGCCGTTGAGAGTGTGGACGAACTTGAGCGGCTGGTCGGGGCCGGGACGGTACCTGATGTTGGCCCGTCGGGCCTGGAAGTCGCGGCAGTTGCTGCAGGAGCTGACCTCAAGCCACTCGTTGCAGCCCGGTGCCCACAGCTCGATATCGAAAGATTTGCTTGAGGCAAACCCCAGGTCGCCGGTGCATAGCTGGACAATCCGGTAAGCCAGCCCCAGCCGGCGCACCACGTCCTCGGCATCGGCTAGAAGCTTGAGCAGTTCCTGGTCGGAAGTCTCAGCGCTGGTAAACTTGTAAAGCTCTACTTTGTCAAACTGGTGGCCCCGCTTGATGCCGCGGGTGTCCTTGCCGGCCGCCATCTTCTCCCGTCGGAAGCAGGCGGTGTAGGCGGCGTAATAGATGGGAAGTTTGCTCCCGTCGAGTATTTCGTCACGGTGAAGGTTGGTCAGGGGTACCTCAGCCGTGGGCACCCACCAGTAGTCCTCGATTTCATCATGGTACAGGTTGTCGCCGAACTTGGGCAGGTTGCCCGAGCCTACCAGGCACTCCCGCTTAACCATGAACGGCGGATAAATTTCGGTATAGCCGTGCTCGCGTGTGTGGAGGTCGAGCATGAACTGGATGAGCGACCGCTGGAGCTTGGAGCCGGCACCTTTGAGGACGTAGAAGCGGGTGCCGGCGAGTTTAACACCCCGGTCGAAGTCAATGATGTCCAGCTTCTCGCCAATGTCCCAGTGAGGTAATGGCTTGAAAGTGAAAGTCTTCGGTTCGCCCCAGGTGCGTATGACCGGGTTATCTTTGTCAGATTTACCCAGGGGCACGTCCGGGGCCGGGATGTTCGGGATGCGAAGCAGTAGCTCCCGGATTTCCTCGTCGAGTTTATTGATGCCTTCTTCAAGCGCCGTTATCTGCTCGCCAATCTGCTTCATTTCGGCAATCAGCTGCGGCGGCTTTTCTTTGGTACGGCCGATTTCTTTGCTCACCTGGTTACGCCTCGCCCGCAGGTTCTCCATCTGGAAAAGCGACTGCCGGCGCTTTTCGTCAAGCTGGAGAATGGTATCGAGCGGGGCGGTATCGCCGCGCCTGTCCAGCGCCTCCTGGACGACCTGTCGGTTCTCTCTGATGAGTTTGATATCAATCATGGTCCTGCTCCCGGGACTTCAGCTGGGGGAAGAACACCACCTCGCGGATGGTCTGTCGGTTGGTGAGGAGCATGACAAGGCGGTCGATGCCGATGCCCAGCCCACCGGTCGGCGGCATGCCCTGTTCCAGCGCCATGATGAAGTCATCGTCAATAACCTCGGTATCGGTATCAACAGCCCGACCCTTAACCTGGTCCTTGAATCGCTCACGCTGGTCGAGCGGGTCATTCAACTCGGTGAAGGCATTAGCGATTTCCATACCGCCGACATAAAGCTCAAAGCGCTCCACCAGCTTCGGGTTGTCGCGGTGGCGCTTGGCCAGCGGCGCAGTTTCCACCGGGTAGTCGATGAGAAAAGTCGGCTGGATAAGGTTCGGCTCGATATAAGTTGAGACAAGCTCATCGAGGAGCTTGCCGCGCTCTTTTTTCGGATCCACCGTCATGCCGCTCTCTTCCATGGCCGTCCGCAGGGACACTGTGTCCGGGTACTTATCAATATCACGGCCCCAGAACTGCTTCATCGCCTCACGGTAGTCGAGCCGTCTATATGGCGGCCTGAGATTAACAGGCTTGCTGTCAAATTCGATTGTGGTCTTGCCCAGCGCCGCCGTAGCGGTATGTTCAACCAGGTCTTCAGTAAGCCTCATGATATCGTTGTAGTCAGCGTAGGCCTGATAGGCCTCGAGCATGGTAAACTCGGGGTTGTGTCTGGCGTCGATGCCTTCGTTGCGGAAAACGCGTCCGATTTCGTAGACACGGTCCAGACCGCCAACGATAAGCCGCTTCAGGTAAAGCTCGAGAGCGATGCGCAGGTAGAGATCCTCGCCTAATGCCTGGTAGTGGGCGATGAATGGACGGGCCGCAGCACCACCGGCCAGCGGCTGGAAGACCGGTGTCTCAACCTCGACAAAGCCGCGATTGTTGAGGAACTCGCGTACGGCGGTGATGATGCGGCTCCGGGTAAGGAAGGTGTGCCGCACCTCCTCATTGACGATCAGGTCGAGGTAGCGCCGGCGATAGCGTACGTCAGTATCCGCCAGCCCGTGCCACTTCTCGGGCAGGGGGCGCAGGGATTTGGCCAGGACCCAGTAATCAGCGACCTCGAGCGTCACCTCACCAGCTCGGGTGCGGAAAAGTTTGCCGGCGGCGCCGATGATGTCGCCCAGGTCGAGGTCTTCGAGTAAGGAATACTTCTCGCCGAGCAAGTCTTTGCGGAAGAAGAGCTGGATTTTGCCGGAGCCGTCATTGATATCGGCGAAGGTGGCCTTGCCCATGCCGCGCATGGCCATAATGCGGCCGGCAAGCTTCATTTCGGGGAGGGTGTTACCCCCCTTTTCCTGTTCGAGGAACAGGGCAAGCGCCCCGGCTATCCGGTAGCTTCTCTGGAAGGAGTGGGGATAAGGGTTGATGCCTCTGGCCCGGAGACGTTCCAGCTTGTTGAGACGCTGTTGCCCGAGAGCATCCACGGGAGCACCGCGTCCTAAGCTATTTCCGTGATCTTGAGCTTGAGGAGGCCGGCGGGGACGGTTACCTCGACCACCTGACCCACCTTAGCGCCCAGAAGGGCCCTGCCCACCGGCGATTCGTTGGAAATCTTGTTGTTTATCGGGTCGGCCTCGGCTCGGCCGACAATGGTGTACTGCCATGGACGGCCGTCCTGGTCCACGAGATGAACGGTTGAGCCAAGATTGACCCGATTGGACTTGCGCGGCGACTCGATGAGCTTGGCCTGCTTAATCATGCTCTCAAGTTCGAGGATGCGGCCTTCGACGAAAGACTGCTCGTTCTTAGCGTCTTCGTACTCGGCGTTGTTCTCGGTGCCGCCCATCTCCCGCGCCCGCTTGATTTTGTTGGCCACCTCCTGCCGCTTTACGGACAGCAGTTCCTTGAGCTCGGCTTCCAGTTTGGCGAGCCCTTCGGGCGTAACGAGAAATTCCTTTTGCGCCATAGCCGCTCCTTGAAGGGTATAGAAAAAACTGAGAGTCGCGATACTCTCAGTCGTGGCACAGCAGAGAATATTATTATACGTGATAGCCACTACATTGTAAAGTAGTGCTATAATGTGATTACTGTCAAGGCTTAGTCGGTGCGAAACCTGAAACTTAACTCTTTTAACTCTCCGTCCGGCCATGCACCAGCGAGTTCAGTGCCTGCACCCACGGCCGGTTTGAGTGGGGACCGTAAAGCGCCGGTACGCCTGCATCCAGCCATTCCGCAGACCAATCGCCCCTTCGTTTCCCGCCAGGTGCGGCGGCCGGGGCCGTCGCTGGAGTTAACGTCGTTATGCCCTTCCTCGGCCTTATCCAGGCGCTGATTTCCCCGGAGTAGCGCAGTTCCAGGAGCCGGGCCATCCGCTGAGCACCTCGTTTAGTCCAGCTCATTCCCCGCCTCTTCATCCGGCAGGCCACCAGCTTGTCCACGTTTCCCTCAATTGCCCCCAGTCCCCTTAAGGCCTCGCCGCCGAGCCTTATCCGGTAGTCAGCCAGACCACAGGCATTCTCTAATAGATATGCCCGCAACCATCCGATCTCAAGGCTTTGCTCCTTATCTCTTTGTGCCTGTGCCTTCATCAGCAGCCTGTCGGCTTCAGCAATGTTTCCGACAACGCAGAGACGATATACCTCGTTGGACAGTAAGACATCGCCGCCTGTGCCCCGGAGCAGTGCCCGGCGCAGATGGAAACCGATCCAGCTGGTACGCCGCCCCCATAATTTCACTACCGTCCCTAACAAAGTGGGCACCATCACCGCCAACGACAAGACGCTCGACCCGGCTTAAGTCATACTTTTTGGCAAGCTTTAAGGAGAAGCCGTCCCAGAACCGGTCACCGTCCATCATTCCCAGGTACACCGTCTTCTCTTTAAGCCGGTAACGCCCCTTTCCCCCCACCTCCTTCCATCCCTCATAGGCAATGCCCGCCTTGATTTCGCCTTTTTTCTCCTTCTCCCGCTGCAGAGCGACATTTACCCCGTCAGCCTCAATAAGCAGCAGGGGCGCTGTTTGCTTCCCGGATG
>Ga0315298_1003968_pt1 | contig 22706 bp, 18 predicted proteins | sample WHS_1_MG_FD_203077 | JGI IMG/M metagenome (GOLD analysis project Ga0315298, IMG submission 203077) | Extremophilic microbial mat communities from Washburn Hot Springs, YNP, Wyoming, USA - WHS_1_MG | ecosystem: Environmental > Aquatic > Thermal springs > Hot (42-90C) | place: USA: Wyoming...
ATTATATCGCTGAACCCACCCTGGCCGACGCAATTATGGACAGATTGGCAGGAAATGCTCACAGAATAGAATTGAAAGGAGAATCATTACGCAAGAAAAAATCAGAAAAATAATACTAATTTTATCACTAAATCCATCGTCAATATGGGTGGCTCAATTTCCGCCGGAACAGTGGCTCAATTTGTCCGGAATAATCAGCATATGCATAATTATTTTCTCTGTTTGTTTGTGGCTTGTCCACGTCAGGGATTATCAGGAGTAAACAAAATTTTAAACGGAAGTTCAGCATAAGGGATATTTTAGATAAGAGCTACCAAAAAATGTAGTATAACATACATAAGATCAAAATAATACCAATAGAAAGCCATTTAAAAACCCAATCTGTTTTGAATAATTCTTTCTTTAATTCTATTGCTCCCGGATGGTTCTTCTTCGATTCCATTAATGAGACAACAATAATAATTGCGCTTATAATTAAAAACACAACTCCTATTCTGTCGAGAAAAGGCAATTGCGGATAAAGGTATTTTAATATAGCAGATACTGGTATGCTGACAGCAGATGCAATAAGCACCGAATTCGAAGTAGCCCGTTTCCAGAATAATCCATAAAAGAACAACGCGAAAATGGCAGGACTTATAAAACCGGTATATTCCTGAATGAATTGAAATGCCTGATCCAGATTTTTAAGCGCTGGTGCTATCATAACAGCGATAAAAATAGCGACAAAACTGCTGACTCGGCCTGTAAATACCATATTTTTATCTGTAGCTTCTTTTTTTAAATATTTTTTATAGATATCGAAAGTAAAAATGGTAGCTGTGGCATTTATCATAGAACTTAGCGCAGATACTATTGCACCCGCCAGAGCAGCCAGTGCAATACCTTTTATACCTACCGGAATAAATGTATTTACTAACCATGGATATGCCTGGTCAGGCTTTGTTATATCAGCTTTTAATACAAATGCTGCTATCCCGGGTAGTACAACTATAAAAGGCATAAGTATTTTCAAATATCCTGCAAAAAGAAGCCCTTTCTGAGCTTCTTTCATATTTTTAGCTGCAAGCGCCCGCTGTGTAATATACTGGCTGCAACCCCAATAACTCATTCCGGTAATCCAAAGTCCTGTTAGGATTGTTCGGATACCAGGCAGGTTTGTAAATTCAGGATTATCCTTTGATAATATTACATGAAATTTTTCAGGAGCCTGATCAAGCATATCTGTAAAACCAATTATTGGGCCATGACCTCCTGAAATAGCATTCAATGCAAGAATTGTAGTCAGAAAACCGCCTAAAATGAGAACAGTCACCTGTATAACATCTGTCCATGCAACAGCTGTAAGCCCTCCGTAAATAGTATAAATTGCTGAAATTATTGCAAGTCCGTAAATGGCATATTCCAATGGAACTCCGAATACCGTTTTAAGTGCTAATCCGCCCAAATATAAAACGGAAGTAAGGTTTACAAATACATACAATGCCAGCCAAAAAACAGCTAAACTTGTTCTCACCCGGCTATCATAACGCTGTTCGAGAAATTGTGGCAGAGTATATATTTTTTTGCTGATATATACCGGCAAGAACCATTTGGCAATAATAATCAGCATTATAGCCGATAACCATTCATAAGAAGCAATAGCAATGCCACTTTTAAACCCAGAACCCGACATGCCGATGAATTGCTCAGCTGAAATATTAGAGGCAATAAGCGTTGTCCCAATAGCCCACCATGTCAGAGAATGCTTTGCCAGAAAATAGTCGTCGCTGGTTTTTTCCCGGCCTTTTTTTGTTCGCGAAACCCATAGACCCACGATAACAAGGATTGACATGTAGACTATAAAAATTATATAATCTATCGTGGAAAAGTTAACTCTTTGAATGTTCATAATAATTAAGGATCGTTTACTTTATTTATTCCGATAATAATTGTTGTTAACTTTTACTGTCTAGCAGCCTCAAAAAAAGCAAGCACGTTTTCTACCGGGGTGTCGTCCTGGATATTATGTGCAGGGGCTATAATATAGCCGCCACCTTTCCCCAGAATTGAGATTCTTCGTTTTACCTCATCCTTTATTTCCTTAACTGTGCCGGTTGGAAGAAGTTTCTGAACACAAATTCCTCCAAAGAAAGCCAGTTTCTTACCATAGGTATCTTTTAACCATTCAGGCTCCATTCCCGAAGCCATTGGTTGAATCGGATTGAGCACATCAAGACCCAGATCGATGAACCTTGGTATCAATGGCAGGACTGAACCGCATGTATGCCATGCTATTTTAATATCAGGTCTGACTTTTCTGAATTCTTCAAACATATATTTTATTCGTGGTGCAAAATATTTATCAAAAATGTCCAATCCTATCATCAAACCGCTTTGTGTGCCAAAATCATCTCCACACCAGATCATATCGACTCCAAGTTCAATGAGCCGCTTTCCTATGGCAGTATGAATATGCATTACTTTATCGAGCAAAGGCTCTACATATGGGGTTTCCAGGAGTAGGTCCATAAGAAACTTTTCAAGTCCGACAAGGTACCACGACGTCTCGAACAAAGAGCATTCAAGGTCTCCGATAATGCCATACTCATTTCCAAATTTTCTTATTGTTTCTTCTGCAAACCGGAACCTCCCGGGGGCGTATGGATCAGGGAACGTGTATTTTTCGATATCCTCTTTCGTCTCAGCGTGGGCCAGAGGGAACAATTCAAATTCATCATAGAGGCCATGACTCCTGGTGCCAATTCCCCACTCGTTAATATTTAATCCATCGGCTCGTTTTCGGGTAGGGGCATTATCAGGCGCACATGAAGCCACGCAAATGCAATCAACTCCAAGCTTCATCAATAAATCCTGAAAAGATATTCTGAGAGAACTCATTGGTGAATCGAGCGGTTTTGATGGTTCCATGGCAAAATGCCTGTACATCTTTTCAGCAGCTTGCAATGTAAACGAGGCGTAAATTGGCGGCCGGTCGGGTTCTTCAAAATTCAAGGCTTTCAGTAATCGTTCTTTTGAGTTCATTTTATTTGATATTTGGAATTAAAATTAGTTTCGCAAATGAGCCGAATGGCCTTTCAATTTGATCGGGTCTTTCATAATTCCCCCAATCGAGGTCGTCGTAACTTATCTTATTAAGGAGGATGAGTTTTACAGAGCTATCTGCCTTCACTTCTGATCTGGCAGAAAGCTTCCCGTCACTGACTGCCATTATACCGGAGCTTGTTGCCTGGTTACTTAATGAATAAGTTAAAATATCCTGCTTTGAAGACCTGAAATCGTTCGGCACCGGAAGCCAGTTTGTATGTTTGCCTGTTTTTTGAAACAGGAAAAAATCCTTTGTATCATTTTCCCAACTTTGAGACGGGAGTGAGCGATATTTTTCACTATCCGAATTCCGGCTCAGTTTTATAGCCGTGCCATGTGGACGGCCAAGGTGCCCTTCCGTGTAATAAGACCAAAAAACATTTCGATTCCATTGCAACTTATCCAGTCCTTTGTCAATATTATAGTAAATACCTGCTTCATGCACTGTTTCAGGATTATTCTCTACTTTATAACTGGTTAGTATTTCACCATTCCCGTTAATCCGGATAATAAATTCAACCGGAAAAATCCCGGATGTGCCAAGGATGGTTGCTGTAAAAACACTATCCGTTTTTTGAAAGCGGAAATCTGTTAATTTCCATTCTCCTGCGGTTTCAACAAGGCTGCCTTTGTTGCCTTCTTTGGCCACCAAAGTCAAATAAGGGCCGTTGTCAATGATTTTGGTCCCCTTGCAATAGGCAGAGGAGATCAACCCATTTTGTTTGTTAAAAGTGACCTTAAACTCTTTCCCTGATACTTCCGCCTGAGCTGCTGTTTCAATTACGTTTATCCCGGCATTTTTTTCATTTTCCACAGGCAATGCTGTTTGTATTGGTACGTCATTAATCATGTAAATGTCAATCATCATTTCTCCGGAATAAAAAGCAATGTTTACAGGTTTCCCTTTTAATACCAGATTCCCCGGGATGGTCAGATTCCCCTTATCATGTGGAGGAATAGAAGGTGATAAAACAGTTTTTCCGTTGCAAACAATTTTAAGTTCTGACGTATTGGTATGATCAAAACGGTTAAATAAATCAAGAACAATATCTTTGCCCGGTGCAAAAACTGAATCTTTATCGTATACCAGACGCACAGGCGAATATGCTTTTTTAGTACTCCAGAACTCCGGTTTCTGTCTTCTCCATGTGTCCACTATACCCCATTGACCATAACCCACGCAGGTATCGGGAAGCATAAATATTTCATCGATCATACCCCATATAGCGCCGCCCAGGCATCCCTTTGAATCAAAACAGCCCGACCACATTTTATCCAAACTTTCGCCCCAGAAATCATGTACATTAGGATCGTTCTTCAATGTAAATGTATTATAACAGGGAACATGAGCCCATTCATCATTTAGCGTCGGGATAGTGTCATTTTCAAAATTGGTAACACTTAATTTATTGTCACAAACTTTCCCGGTATATGCAGGATAGTGCATACTCAGTATATCAAAACATTTCTTATCAGAAGGGACTGTACCGGGATAACTAAAGATCACGGGACGACTTTTATCTGTTGATTTGATATAATTATATTCTTGCTGAAAGTTATCATCATATTTGCTTTCATTGCCTAAAGACCAAATTATTACTGAAGGATTATTCCGGAAAGTCTGGACCATCTCTTTTGTCTGAGACAACAGTGATTCTTTGAATTCCGGACCATAATGCTTAATCGAATCATAGTCGCCGAGGCGGTTGAAGCGTACAAAACACACGGCGTTTTCAACCTCGAGATAAATACCAATTGAATCGCAAAGAGCTGCAAACTTTTTCGTGGGAGGATAGTGTGATGTGCGTATAAAATTTATGTTAGCTTCTTTAGCTAATTGGGCATCAATCAGGTCATAGTCGGGAGTAGCGACCCTGCCGAGCAATGGATGGATATCGTGGCGACACACTCCGCGAAGTTTTACCGGTTTGCCGTTTACCAGCATTTTGTTACCAATTACTTCAACTTTTCTGAAACCGACTTTCTGAACTAATTTTTGTATGGTTTTTCCCTTTTGAGCCAGTTCAAGATTCAGCGTGTAAAGTCTGGGGTGTTCAGCATCCCATTTTAAGGGATTGATAATTGAAAATATTAATGTATGATTTTCATCTTTTGCAATCAGTTTAATCCTGTTATCAGCTAATTCTACCAAATTACCGTGGGGATCACTCAACGATACAATCAACGATGCATCATCCTTCAATTGAAGTGACAAATCAATTACAAGAATTGCATCTTTGTACCCGGCATCGAGGTCAGTTTCAATATTATATGAGTCAATGCGGCTGAACGGCAGAGCTTTAATGTAAACATCGCGAAGAATTCCTCCAATCTGGTGTTTGGCATATCCGCTCGCGTATGATTGTTCGTTCTTTTTATCGGTAACTTCCACGGTTATCCATGCCTTCTTACCGGGTTTTACAAGCGAAGTAATATTGCATTCCCAGTGAGTAAACCCTCCTGAATGATCACGGACATAAACGCCATTCACCCAAACACGGGCATAACTGTACACGCCGTCAAAGCAAAGTATGATATCTTTGCTTTCGAAATATGCCGGTATCTCAATTTCTTTTTTGTAAACGAAAGGTTTGTCGTGTTTTATGGCAAATCCCTGCATCTGGCACTCGCCGGGAACCTGTATATCACTCCATTGCTTCAGATTGGTGTTGCTTTTTTCAAAACTCTCAGGAACATTCATTGAAATCTTCCAAATGCCGTTCAGTAAAATATGATCAGTTTTTAAATTACTACACCCAAAAAGCAATGGGAAAAAAAGATACAATAATCTTGCTTTGGCTATTTCTTTCATTTTTAAATTGGTTATATTATCGCATCCTTTATTTTATAATTGTATAAACCCCTATCATAAACCATTTAAATCTTAAATAAATACATAAGGATTTCCCTGGTAAACCACAATAGTCCAGGGCAGGTAATATCATTTACGTTTGCTGATTTTTATCATGACAACTCCATTCGCGGGAACCGGGGCACTAAATTTCTTCTTGTAAACGCCCACCTCTTTCTGTCTCCAGAGATCACGGACAAACTGCTTCCCTGAAAGTTGTAATTCGGCCCAATCTACAACTACTTCAGTTGTGCTTTTTCCCCGGTTAAACAAGCCGACAACTATTGAACCGTCTGCCATATTTTTGACCATCAAAAACTGGTCGTCAGTTTTCATAATCACCGAACCGCACTTTCCTAAAGGATCCTGGTCAACTTCAATAACTTCGGGGTTACAAAGAATATTAAGGGTAAATTCATCCAGTTTTGACATATCGCCACTGAAAAACAACGGTGCTGCCATCAAACACCACAGCGATATGTATGAATACTGCTCCTTTGCTGTCAATGGACATGGCTGGGGGAGTGTGAAAATCGTCCCTTTTTGTGCGCCAATCCACCCAATCTGAAGATAATCAGGATCGTTCCAGGCCCCAGGCTTCGAATATGCGCCATACCTGGCATTCTTAAGCGCTACAGAGAAGAAACGGTCGGGAAAATGAGAGTTGGGGAGGATATTCCCACTGCTGTCACGAGGATTCCCGATGCGCGTTGAGTCAGGCATATATTTATTGGTCACGCTGGCATTCATCCAACAATCATCAATATATACATACTGGTAGCCAACATCGGCCATACCGCTACCGACCATGTTATCGGCGGCATCACGCATAATTTTATCTGTGATCCGGTTGAAATGTACATACCAGGAGTTCCATCCCATCGGAGGAGTGAGCGAAAGCTGATCACCTGACACTATTTTAAATTTTCGCTTGTCCTTTCCTTTTGAATTATCTGTAAGTATCAAAACTTCGTATTCGCCTTTTTGAGGAGCTTTCCCCGTGATGATTCCTGTAGAAGGATCAAGTTTTAATTCAGGTAGCAAACCCTTTACTGAAAAGAGGATCGGACGTTCACCCTTGCAGGGAATACGATAAAGAAACGGGTTACCCGGGCGACAACCATAAACCAACGGGCCATTGATACGTGGCTGAGGTTTCGGACGTGGCGTATATATTTCATTTACACTATTTGTTGCACAATTTTCTTTTTCTATACAATACGATGCAGACGATTCCGTTGACAGAAAGAAGATAAGTGAAAGCACTAATACACAAGTGATTGAATCTCTTTTCATTTTTCTTTTCATTATTTTTAGTTTGCACCTTTTACATTGTTTTACTTTACATCAGGATTATTTAATGACCGGAAGGCAGCATTTTCAATCTTTAGAACTACGGCATTGGGCCATTGATAGTTAGTGTAAAAACGTTGACCATTCACTGCGCTTACTACTAACCCGATGGGTGTTGCTGAAAGGTAAATTTTGCTATCAAACTCCTTCTTATATTCAACCAGTTCACTTTTATAGCCCAGGATGCTCACTTTTGTTTTTTCATTCCCTTCTATATGAGTTAGCATGAAGTTCTTTCTCAGGATAGGCTTTGAAGGTAACTTCTCTTTCCGGTTTACGCGAATCTTCAGGAAGAAAAATAATCGGCTTTTTTATATAATAGGTACCTCCCCTGATATATATCGTGATTTTACCTTTTTTCTTTCTTACTTCAGCCTTTGCTTTGTCAATTGAGGCAAAAGGTTTTTCTTTGGTTCCGGGATTGAGGTCGTTTCCTGTTAAGGATACAAAAAATTGAGATTGAAAGTGACAAGAACTTGCAATACAAGAGCTAATAATGTAACTTATCAGGATAACCTTAATTCTCATAATGTATTATGTTAAACCATTTAAAATCTTATATTAGAACTTTCCCCTATAAACTGTGATATTTGAGGATTGTTAATATTTATTTCCAAGGTCGGGTTAATTCATCTGCAACCGCTGTGGATAAGTCCGGAACCTTGAAATAGATGCACTTGCCGTCAGGATCAGCAAACTCAGTAAGAGTCAGTGTTATATTTTTTGCATTACCCAATGCCCCGACAATGGTGCCCGCTTTCAGACGACATCCTATACCGCCGGGCCTCACAGTGCTATCTGCCACGGGTGTTTGTTCAATCGATGCCAGGTCAATCACGATACGGCCCACATCTGAAGCTTCTTTGAGGGCAAGTGACTCATTCTGTGCGGGGTTGAGGCAGAATACCAATGGTCCCCGCATGACAGCAACGCGTCCAGCCTGTCTCTGCCTGCCCTTAACAAGGCGCCATTCCATTGGCATGTCTAGTACTACCTGGTCGCCGGCTTTCCAGGATCGCTTGATGACCGAGAAGGTTCCTGGGATACATGTTGTTTCCAATGGCTTCCCATTGACCGAAATCCTGGCACTGCCGCACCATGATGGGATCCTCAGCTTCACCGGAAATGATGCTGGTTTTGAAGGATCAACTCTGATAACAACTTTACCCGAACTTGGATAATCGGTCTCCTGCTTTATGGCAATGGAAAGTCCTCGCTCCATTTTAATATGAGCCGTGGAGGATGAATAAAGGTTTATAGCCACCCCATTTCCTGAACGGTAATAAACCATTGACGGAAGTTCTGAAATGATTCTACGAAAGTTGCCGGTACAACAACATTCACCGCAATATTCACGGTTCCCTTCGAATGGTGTAAAGTATCGAAGTCTTCTGCCATCCGGCGATTGTGCACCAAACAACGTATTGAAAATAGTTCTTTCCATGAGATCTCCGTAACGCGAGTCACCTTTTAGCCTGAGCAGGTTTTCATATACCCTTATCTGGTAACAGACTGAACAGGTCTCCTGCAGATCGCGACCCCCATCCTGATCGTCTGTCCAGATTTCGGCCTGCCCTACTCCCCCGGTAATCACCATTCCATCTTTGGCAGTTATAAAATTCATGGCTTTCATGGTCGGACCCAGTAGTTTCTCATCCGGTTGTACGCGATACAACTCAAGCTGGGCAAGGCATGAGGCCAAGTAGGCATAAGTATGACCTTCAACCAGCGGGCGACGGCCAATTACAATACCAGGATCCCAGTTTGGTAAGTTACGCTGATTAACTTCGAATTCCAGGTAACGTTTGTCACCTGTGACGCCATAAAGTGTAAGCATAGTCCGGTCCAAACCAGTCACGCTGACAAACGCCGCAATTTCTGTCGTCTTCTCCCAGTCTGAGGGCATTGATGACCAGTTTTTGAGGATATAGTCAGCAGCTTTCTGAGCAGCAATAAGGGACTGCTTATCACCGAAAAACTTATAATCGCTGGTCAACCCGTAGATAATATAATTCATCTCGTGAAGATCCCAAACCTTCCACATCCTGTTTTCCGGGATCATATTCCCGATATAGCCATCGTTTCCCTGCGTCTTAATTATCTCACTGATCAGATGATTTTTCAGTGCGATTACCTTTGCATCTCCTGTATAGTATGCCATTTTTACAGCGGCATCGATCAGCTTGCCAAGAGCTTTGTAACTGCCGTCCTTGCCATTCTTCATTTGAAAAGGAGGCAGGAAGTCTCTGTCGACATCAAGAAGCAGAAGGTTATTTGCCACGGTTATGTCAATGCGCCGGCCGATTTCACCCCCGACTTTAATATCGGCCATGTCAATCGGAACCAGCTGATCTTTAACGGCATGATTAACACTTTTATTTTGTGTATAACTACTTACTATGATTATTAAAATCACCAAAAAAACAAACTGCTTCATATGGTTTGTTTTAAGGGTTTAAATTCTTTTTACTACAATGGTCAATATTTGATTTTGTTTCTTATTCTTGCTTTTTCCCTACCGTTATCGCCAACAGAATAGGAACTTCAGGCTGTAGCGAGGAATACATTTTAACTGTTTCAACCATTTTATCGGGATATGGATTATCCCATTTCTGAATGTAAAACTTTTTATTGTTCAAAAGGGCGACCCATCCACCTGGCGCCCAAATGCTCCAGTCTTCAACATTCCAGCCAGCTTTCACCGGCACCTTCACTTCTGAACCGTCTTCACTGTATCGTATAATGTAATACCACAAGTCAGAACCTACGGGGCTTTGGTTAAATTTAAGTTTCCCGGCTGGCCCTATCCATACTTCAGGTGGTACTTTGTTAACAAAACCGTCTGTAAAGGCAGTTGCCTGAAGAAAAAATAAATAATCAAGTTTCTTCTCAATTTTTATGGGGTAACTTGCATAAGCCTGATTAGTCAAATATTGACCTGAACGTAATATTATTGCCCCTTTTTCAGGGTTTGAGGATAGGGTAAATGGAATTCCGGTTAACATGAGCGAAGCGCCTTTTAATTTAGCCATGTCCTCGCCGGGCCCGAGATCAAGCCAGCCTTTCCCATCTCCTGCAACTGAATCACTTAAGGAACGATTACACCAGGGGGCTATATCAACAGGAAAATATTTTGTATCTCTGGCGATAGGCGATGCAATTGTTTTAGAAATTTTACCATCGTTCTTAAAAACAATATTGTAGACATAAGGATTGGCAAATACTTCCGGGTTAACAGGCTTGTCATCCAGATAAATATTTTCAAAAATGATATCCTTTATCGCATGGTTTTCACTAAAACCATCCATATGAATGTCGGCAGTCTTGTAACTGTAAATGTTTTTGAAGTGAATATTTTCAATCCTTCCACGTTTAGCCGATTTATTATAAAAACCTTTCTCTATAATTAAGCTGATAAGTCTTTCACAGTTTTCTACTCGTATGTTTTCGTAGGTAATATCGGATACCGTGGCGCTATCACCATTAAAGATCCCCATTGCATAATGCCCAATATATCGGTTACGCTGTTCCAGAATATCAATATTTGAGAAGAGAACATGGCTGATAGATTTCATCAATGTTTCATGCCCTATCTGTAAACCGCAGGCCCTGTCACTCCAAATGATGCTATTAGTTACTTTTACATTTTCAACATCATCCGGCATACCTTTCAATGCGATGCAATCATCATTAATGCGGAGAAACACATCGTTGATAATAACATTTTTTGAACCAACCACATCAATGCCGTCAGAATTATCTACATATCCAAATTCCTTGACATTATTCACGACCACATCCTTACAGGAACTGAATACCAAAGTCCAAAATGGCGAATCATTGAGTATAACTCCATCCACTTCAATATTACTGCAATTCTTAAAATGAATGAAAAATGGTCTTTTAACAGTATCCGGTTCGCCCATGTATTGCCGGTAATAATCAGGTTGTCTGCCCAATAGGGTGGAACCTTCAATTATACCCCGACCTTTAATTTTTATATTTTGTGCGTTCTCTGCCTCAATTCTGGCCCGAAGTATAGCGCCACCTGCCAGGTAAATTGTTTGATTACTCCTCATCTTTAAAATGCCATATTCTCCATCTACATAGTAGATACCTGGTCTGAAATATAATACGCTCTTATCACCCAAACAAGCGAGATCAATTTTGCCAGGATCAAAATAGACAACGTCTTTTCCATTAGCAGAAGGGACATTAACTTCTTGACTATTGGCAAAGACCACCAGGTTATCGTCAATATTCCCGTTAATTTCTATTGATAGTTTTCTGGGTTCATTCAATTCAAAGGATATCTTATTTTTGTTCAAACTGTATTTAATGCCATAAAACGTTGGCCTTATGCGCACAGACTTTATATCCAGGTTGCTTACCACAACCTCAATCCTGACCTTTCCCGAAAAATCAAACTGTGTAAAAGCACAGGTTCTGTCCTGGTTATTCAATTCAAAGAATACCGGAGCCTCATAAACAAAGCTTGGTTTATTATTTACAAACACCTGAAACTTAGTGCTTGGTTCTATACCTTCTGGTCCGGGATAGACAATCACTCTGGAGTGAGGCAGACAGCTCGAAAATAAAAATAGGACCAGCAAAAAATGAAATGAAGTTCTCATATTACTCTTCATTTTTAGTACCATTTGTAAAAAAATAGGAAGATGAAATTGTCAATCCTTTATCATCAGTTGCATTTATTAACCAAATAGTTGTTTTGGCAGGTAATGGCATCGCTGTTATTCTACTGTCCTGTATGGTTGCCTGGACAGTTTGCCATTTTCTTAAACTGTAAGGTAATATAGTGTCCAAAGTATAGCTGATGCTCGCCCTTTCTAATTTTGTGGCGCCGGTTACTAAAGCAGTAACCTGGTCAGATGTTGATTCAACTGACCCGATAACAGGTAAAGCCGGAGTGCCCTTCAGGTAATGGTCGATAAAAACACCGATTTCTTTGGGTTCACTGCCTTGTCCCTGCCCATGAGTCATGGTTGTGGTAATCCTGAAGTTAGATTGTTTACGCACCAGATTATATGTGCAGGATAAAGCATTGGGAGGATAGAACATATCATTGGTTCCAGCTACCCACAGGAAAGGCATTTTGGCCATGGCAATATAATGTGAAGCATCATATTTGTCAGTCCACCTTTTCTTTTGATCAGGAGTCATGGTACCAAAGTCTTTCTGATAAAAATAACTTCCGGGTTTCCATATAAAACCGCAGCCATAAACAGGCACAGCACATTTAAACCGGCTATCCAAACCGGCTGCAATGCAGGTCAGGAAACCACCCCAGCTGATTCCTGTAATGGCAGTTTTTTCAGGATCCACTTCCTTAAATGAACAAAGAAGGGAATGAGCAAGGATTACGTTGCAAACGGCATGGTATACCCATTGTTTGTCTGTGGTGCTGTCAATACTGGTAAATTTTTCAACAGGATCCTGAGAAGGGCCACCTTTTGGCAATCGCTGAATATTTACGCCATTACCGCCTAGATCCATCGAAATAGCAGCATATCCCCTGTTCGCCCATTGGACTACCCATTCCTTTATAGCATAGCCTCCGCCGCCATGGACTAAAACTATTCCCGGCAAATTATGGTCCTTCGACTTGTCGCCGCTGATAGTGCCGGGTGTGGCATAGTAAGCAAATACCTGTGTTTTGGGAATAGCGCCATAGGCCTCACCTTCATATATGATTTGCCTGACCTGGGCATTATCATCATTCAACCATTGATAAGCCGGCGGTTTTTTTAAATGATCAACATCCCATAAATCCTGCTGGTTAGTAATCTTACCCTGATTTGTCTCTTTGCAATTAAATAAAAAAAAAACGGTCGCAATCATTATAATTAACAGAACATATATTCTCATATTTGTGTTTTTTTATTTGTTTTGTTTTCTCTTTTCAGCCACTCAATAAACTTTCAGTTTTGATTGAATATTCAGGTCAACGGGCGATTGTCCGGTCATTTTTATTTCTCCAAGCAAAGCTGAGATCACTGCGGAGTGCATAACAGGTGTATTGGAGTATGCATTAATACAGGTATTTACCCGTTCGAAATATTCGTTTATATTATAAGGATTCCCAAAATTTACCACTATTATTTTTTCTTTGGGCATGGCGTTTACTCCCCATACTGTTTGAGCTTCGTCATCGAAGAATTCCAATGGACCAAACGGGGCATGTGGAGTACGGGCTAAAGCAAAGATGATACGATCATATTTTTCGGTGGAGTTATCCGTCCATCCCTGGGTTTCATACAAAATATCGTGGCGGAAATCCACGTCAAAGCCCCTGCTTTTTAATTGACCGGCAAAAGCTTCCAGTTGTTTCAGGTTAGTGTCACCGCCTTTTCGTGAAACAGGGGTAACGCCTACAACCAATAATTTCTTATCTTTTGCAAGGCTTAAGGGTAGTGCTTTGTTTCTGTCTCTAATCAGTGTAACAGCCTTTTCACTGATGGTGCGTGATATCGTTTCGGCCTCTTCTTTTTCATCCTTTGTCATATCCCTGATCAACTCTCTGCCTGTCACGAGCAACCCGAACCGCTCCTTCAATGCCCACACCCGCTGTACAGCATCGTTGAGCCGTTCGATTGGAATCTCACCCTTGTTAATCCTGGCTTCCAGTGTATCCATATAATCATAGGAGGGCCAAAGCAACACGTCTACCCCTGCTTTAAAACTTTCAATTTCACTTTCCAACGGGCTGTCGTACCAACCTCTGAAACCGCCCATCACCATGGCATCTGAAATAATAACACCCTTAAACCCCATTTCACCCTTCAACAGGTTGGTTAGAAGTTCTTTTGAGAGTGTCGCCGGAGGATAGAAACCATGCAGTTTTTCTTTTTGATAAGACGGCAACGTGATATGCCCCGGCATGATGCAAGCCACACCACTGTCAATCAAAGCCTGAAATACCTTGCCGTGTTTTTCTTTCCATATATTGAACGGAAGGAAATTACAGGAGGTTAATAAATGCTGGTCGCGATAATCAACTCCATCGCCCGGAAAATGCTTAATTGTAGCGGCAACTCCATTACTCTGCAAACCTCTGATTTGCTGACTAAGCAACCGTATGGCTTTGTCAGGGTCATCGGAAACGCTGCGGACATTAGTTATGGGATTGAACGGATTCATATTCAGGTCAGCAACCGGGTGCAACACCCAGTTAACGCCTACTGTTCGGCTCTGGAGAGCAATGGCCTTGCCATATTTATAGGCCAGTTCCGGAGAATTAACAGCCCCCAACGACATAGCATTAGGGAATGAAATCATACCGGGCAAGTCCACCCCTCCTTCATAATCCTGCAGAAAAATCAGCGGCAATCCGCTGGCATCCTGATATTCCTTGCAAGCCGCACGTGTATATTCAAAGTAATCTTTATACTTTATATTTTCATAAAGTTTCCATCCCATGAAAAAGCCACCTACCGGGTATTTTTCAAAATATGTTTTCAGAGAACCATTGCCCAATTCCAATTCTTTTGACCGGTCTGGCAGCATCAGCATAGTCTGACCGATCTTTTGCCTTAATGATAAGTTTTTCCATGAAGTATCTTTTGGAGTAAATAATGCTGATTTACCAGTCTTATTCGAAAAATTTGATTGTTTTTTTCGTTCCTGGTTGCAAGCAACATTGGCCAAAATCAAAATGATAAACAATAATTTCAGTTTCATTTTCCTTTGGTATTATTTAGTTTTAATTAATCCGATTTCTGAAAATGGTATGGCTTTAAAAGCCGGCAGTTTTTTATAAACTTCAGCATTTTCTTTCAATGTGAAATTCAGTTCTGATGCGTTTACAAAACCAGGGTCTTCCCTGGTGATGAAGTTATTATCAAGAATGGGGCCCCATTCTTTTTTCCCGACATAAAGCTGCCCAATATTTACAAATACATTATTTTGAATGTCGTTGTGTTTTGGTATCTCGGGATGATCCTGAAAATAGGTGGCCAATTCCGGATAGGCTTTTGAATAAGGAGGCTTGTCATAGTTAACTGCTTTCAAGCGTATATCAAACGTGCCGCCAGGGGCAACTTTTGCTTTGCCCCAGGTAGCCTGCGCATCTTCCAGGTGAAAAGCAATAGGGCATTCAATAAAAATATTATTGAATACCGGATTAAAACTTCCTCCTAAAATCATAACTGTCCGTGAACCAGCTTTGTAAAATACGTTTCCATAAAGCTGCGTTCCGCAGGCGCCATCATCATAATACACTGCCATAGCAAATTTTGCATCTGTAAAACCGGTAGCGCCAATGTTTTTGAAAAAATTGTAACGGATGATGTTGCCAAATTCAGAAGGATCGCGACCTATATAAACAGCGCCCTGATCCTCTATAAAATTACAGGCTTCATTAATTATATTATATTCGATAAGGTGGTTATTGCCGTGAATATAGATAGCGGTAGCCGGGCAGGGATTAAATTGGCAATGTTGCACTTTGTTTCCTACTCCGTCAATATTAACAGGTGCTTTATACGAATAATCTCGGCGACCGCAGTTGGTAAATTCACAGCTATAAACATAATTACCTGCAGGTTCAAGAGTTTTGCGATCACCCCCGCCAAGGCTGATGCCTCCGCAACCGGTGTTTTCAATTTTGCAACTGATGATCCCATTGTTTTTCCCTCCTTCACGGTTAAAGGTGGTGTTTTCATACATCAATTCATACAGGCTTCCCAGACGTCCTGATAATTTTTTATCAGGATAAAACGGATGTACCTCATCAGGATGACGGTAAATTGAGGGTGGTTGGCTGCCCATTCCAATGCATACTCCTACAACGCCCAGATTCCTGATGGAGCAGTTCTCGATTTTGTCGGATTCCGTATTTTCCATGTAGATCCCTATTCCCCTGCCTGCTTCAAAAGTGATATCTTTAAACTGAATATAGCTGGCTCCTTTCAATGAAACCAATGCATCTTCCAACATAGAAACCATGATGGTATCAGAAGACTTTAATTCTTCAAACGGATAAAAATAAAGTTTGCCCTTTTGATGGTCAATGTAGTATTCGCCCGGTTCGTCTATTTCTTCCATCAGGTTAAAAAAGTAATACTGGTTCCATTCTTTTCCTCCTGTTATACCCCACATGTGCGCATCGGCAAAGCTTATTATCCCTGCTGCCGTATCAATATCCTTCACCCTCAACTGATCTGTTGCCCAGGCAAAATTAAAATTACCACAAACTGTAAGATTTTTAGCCAGTGTCCATTGGGAAAGTTTTTCTTTATTAAACCGAATCTTCCCGGGATAAAAGTCTTGACCTTTAATGCCTTTATCAACCACATCTTCCGGCTTAATCTGAATTTTCGCCTTATTTGGATATCTTGCTAAGCTATATGGTTTCCCATTGATAAACAGCTCCATTGCAGCATTTACATATGGGCGTCGGAATCCGGTTATCTGATTGGTACCGTAATCCAAAATGCCAAGTGCAGCAAGATCAATTTCACAGATATTGGAGATAGCCTCTTTATTAACGATCCGTTGAGCCACATCTGGCGAAATAGGTTTTATATTATTGCTATCAATCTTTTTCCCTCCGGAGACAATAACCTTTTCACCAGGGAAAGCGCTGAAAACAATAGGACAATTTTCACTTCCCGAGTCATCCTTAAGCAATGTAAAACCTGATGATAATTCGTAAATCCCTCCTCTTAACCAAACAGTAATTCCGCCTTCAGGCAGTCGACCGTTATTCTTTTTCTTCAATTCACTAACGGCCTTTTTCGCGTCATCAAGAGATGAAAAAGGATTAGATTTGCTCCCATTATTTGAAGAAGAACCATAAGGGGCAATATAAAATTCATGGACATCACGGATGGAACATGATGAAGTCAAGAACACGACCAGCAAGATTAAGCAGGCCTGTAGATATTTTTGTTTCATTTTTTAATTCCCTTATTGAAAAAATTGCTCATGAATAACATCTGGTATTGTAATGCATTGTCCCAGTAAGACCAGGAATGTTCGCCGGGACGAGCAATAAAATCATGTGGAATTTTCATATACAGCAGTTTTTCATGTAGTTTTTCATTAACCTGGTAGAAAAAGTCGCCGGTGCCGCAATCAATGATCAGAGCTAATGATCCAGGGGTTAACAAATACGTGAGATTAATTACACTGTTTTGCTCCCATCTTTCAGGGTGTTCGGAGTATTTCCCAAGCCTTTTTGAAATATCCCAATTTTCCGGGAAGGGCCGCAGATCCAACCCGCCGCTCATACTGCCAGCTGCGCCAAAAATATCCTGATGTTTAAATGCGAGGTACAAAGCGCCATGTCCGCCCATGCTTAATCCGGTTATAGCTCTCCCGGCAGGGCTTTTAACCGTTTTATAGTGTTCGTCAATCCATTTAACTAATTCCTTAGAGATATAAGTTTCATACCTGTAAGATGAGTCAACAGGGCTATCAAAATACCAACTGGTAGTGTTACCGTCGGGGCAAACAATTATCAGATGGTACAAATCTGAATATTGAACAATATTGGGAACTTTTTTTATCCAATCAGTGCAGTTTCCTCCCGCTCCATGCAATAGATAAACAACAGGGAATGATTGATTCAATGAATAATCCTCAGGTTTAATAATTATGGCTTTGATGCCTTTTTTCATGGATGCGCTGTAGGTTAATACGGTATCCACGGTGGAAGCTATTGCATCTGATACAAAATAGAAAAGAATCACGAGGCTGAAAACCACTCTGATCATGTTTAATTTTTTCATTTCAAATTCAACTTTTATGTTGTCATTTATTATTGTCCGTCTAAAAATAATACTCTTAGAATAAAATCTCTGGTTATTATCTGTCCCCACCCCGGATCGTAGTGATAAGTATTACTCCATTAGCTCCTCTTGAACCATAAATTGACGATGAAGCACCTTTTAATATCTCAATTGATTTAACCTGGGATGGATTTATGTCATCTATTTTGTCTACAATAACGCCATCCAGTACAAAAAGAGGTGTTGTGTCTTTATTAGATGAAATGCCCTCTATACGGATTAAGTTACCTTTTACCTGTACTCCGGGAACCTCTCCTGCAATCATATCAAAAATATATTATTGTATGACTTATACCTGTTCTTTTGTCCTTCAATTTTGGATACTAATGTTGAAAGATTATCTTTTTTGATTTTTCCATAACCGACATCCACCATTTCACTCTCCTTCCGGGGCGGTTCATTAGTTTTAGCATTGATTGGGCCGAGGTTAAAATTGATTACATTTTCCCCATTTATATTCATCTCTTTTACTCCGTTAAAAAGAGAGACTGCCAATATCTTTTTTGCAGCCGGACTGACTCTGACGCGGCACATCCCCTTTGAATCAGTAATAACATTTGTTTTAATCGAATCTACAAATATGAAAAACCCTTCAACAGGTTTCATGCTTGCATCCACAACAATGCCGCTGATTTTTATCTTTTTATTGCATTTCTGGACAAAACTTGCCTGAACCGAACAGATTAAGATAAGTATTACAGAAATAACCGAAGAGTTTCTGAAAATTTTCATGTTATTTTAGTTGAAGTGAATAGTCCATCACGATTCCTATGTTTTAGTTTGCTTTTCAACCCTGTGACCTGTACGTACAATTTTACCTTATCGATTTAGCGATTGTGTGCGGTTTTTATCATCACTTCCAGACTGCCACACCCGTACCCAGTCAACATACATTGGCCATTCATCACTTCCAAGGATGAGTAACATACCCTCAGGGTCGTTGTCTAAGATGTTGAAGATACCTGCCGGGGTCGGGGTAATTGTTCCATTGGCCAGGGGACTGGGTGGCGCAGTGGCGGAATAGATCTGAGTTATCTTGGCAACACCGTCAAAATACCAGATAACCTTACCAGGGGACCACAGACAACCATAAGTATGCCACTGATTATAGTCTGTAGTAGGCTGATTTTGCCAGTTATTACTATTCTGATAATGAGTTTTTGAGTCATCGGCCCAATCATGCAGGGTTCCTATGAACGCCCCCGTATAATCCGCTTTGCCACCGGTATAAGCCTCAAAAAAGTCTAATTCCGCCCAGTGAGCAGGGTCATTTGTCCTGCTATGGTGCGTAGAAAGTGACCACCAAGCTGGCCATCCTCTAGCTTTTTTCCCCAATGCAGGGTCAAAACGCAACCTGGCTTCAAAATACCCATACTTAAAAGAGTGTCCAACGTTGCCATGACATGAAAAAGAAGAGAGCATCCAGTTCGCAGACCAGGTATTATTTGACAAGGCGAGGACCGAATTGGAAACGCTGTAGGTAGAAGGGTCAACGATGCCGGAAGACCATATTGGTCCATCAACATACCATTTGTAGCCAGATTTATTTGTCCCCTTTACATCAATGGTATTAATGGAGTCAAAATCGTCGTTGAATACGAGCGTTTTATAGCCAGCTTCAACCGCTTGTGGTGGAGGAGTAATCCCTTTAACAGGCGTTGATGAACCGGGAATAAACCTTTTATCATTTTGTGATTGTGCAAAACTGTTTACAATGAACACAAACAATAAAAAAAACGTGAAATACACTTTTTTCTCATTTTTCATTTTCATCCACATTTGAATTAAATATTATGATTATTCAAATTATTGATTTTTGTGTTAAACAATTCTAATATAATTTGTTTAAGATCCATTTTGAAATAAATTAATCAAGTCTATTTCGGTTTTAAATTTTCATATTTCTACTTTTTCTTCTCCGCCTGCCATACCCGTACCCAGTCAACATAAATGGGCCACTCCGGATCGCTCCCCAAAATAAGTAACATACCCTGTGGATCCGTATCGAGAATGGAAAAGGTTCCAGCAGGTGCAGGATCAGGAGAGCCGGAACCTGCATTAGGCAATGGATCAGGTGGGGCTGTGGCCGAATAGTTTTGAGTCATCAGGGCAACACCATCAAAATACCACGTTACCTTACCCGGCATCCACAAACAACCATAAGTATGCCATTGATTAAAATCCGTCCCTTCAGGTAATAATTGTACATTATTAGCATTCTGATAGTGTATTTTTGAACTATCGGCCCAATCATGAACGGTTCCAACAAATGCCCCATTATAATCACTATAACCGTTGGTATATGCCTCAAAGAAATCAAGTTCAGCCCAGTGTTTGCAATGGAACATTTTATTCACCCTGCTATAGTATGTCGAAAGAGCCCACCATGCGGGAAAGCCCTTTGATACCTTGCCCAATGTAGGGTCAAACCGGAGCCTGGCTTCAAAATAACCGTATCTGAACGTGTGGCCGAAATCGTTATTAATGCAATAAGAGGAAATCGCCCAGTTATAGTTCCTGGGACATCTTGTTAGGTTAAGTACTGAATTTGAGACACTTAACGCAGAAGGTAAAGTATTGGGGCCACCAAAAGGAAGGCCAACATACCAGTTATACCCTGGTTTTTCAGTAGCGTTTATATCTATGGAATTTATGGAGTCGAAATCATCATTGAAAACAAGCGCCTTATATCCTGCTTCAACCGCTTGTGGTGGAGGAGTAATTTTTTTTAAAGGAGTTGAAGATCCCGTAACTGTAACATTATTCTTATCAGGTTGCGCAAAAGCGCTTATCATGAATATCAATGATAAAAAAACAGTAAAGCAGAACTTCGTCATTTCTTTTTTGACTAATATAAAGTCAAATAATAACAGTCTTTTCATTTATAGATAAATATGGAGTTAATAAAATTTCAAACCGATATTGTTATTGTTTTAAATAAATTGTTTTCCCCTCTTTTGAAGATTGCACCGCACAGTCAAGAATTTCCATGGCAATAAGATTCAAACTCAGTGAAGAAGGGTCATTTTGAGCAAGTTTAATATTACCCCTCACCACTGAAGCAAAAAATGAAAACGGATTTGCAGCAATTGCTTTATCTAATCCGATTGTAAGTGATTGCTCCGGTGATTGTTCACTTGTCTTAATCTTCATGTGTACATTATCGGTAGTGATAATATATCCTGTTTTACCATAGATTTCCATATCTTTTCTGTTGAAAGGCCAATTCCAGGATGCCTGTATTATTCCCTGCACCCGGGGGTAAGTGATAATGATAGTTGCTTCATCATCAACTTTTGGGTACAGGTCAGGTTTTATTTGCTGAGTGACGGCGGTTACTGATAAGGGTTTTTCGCCATCCATTAGGTAGGTTATCAGGTTAGTTCCGTAACATCCAAAGTCCGTGATAGCGCCACCACCATTCAATTCAGGGTCAGTTAACCAGTTGGTAAAATCCCTGCTGCAACCTATTTCTATTGGACCTTTATGACCATCATGAACCACTATTTTCCGAATTTCACCTATAATCTTATCCTGATTGGTTTTTATATATGCTTCTTTAGTAACAGGATACCATGTTGTTTCATAGTTCGTAATTATTTCAATACCCCATTTTTCAGCAAGATCTTTCATTTCTTCCGCCTGCTTATAATTAATAGCCAAAGGTTTTTCAACCATCACAGATATCCCATGCGGGGCACATATCTGAACAACTTTTAAATGATCGCTGATTGTTGTAAAAACAGATACAGCTTCTGGCCTGGCTTTTGCAATTAATTCTTCCGTGCTGCCATAAATAATCTTTTTGTCTATACGGTATTGTTTGATGTACCTTGTAACAAGGGCAGTGTCAGGTTCTGCTATTCCCACAATCTCAACGTCCGGATTTTTAAAGTTTTGAAATACCCCATGAACATGATCATGCACTAACCCGATAATTCCAAGCCGTAAAGGTTTGTTTTTACCAGCTTCATTATTTATCTGTCCATTAACTGTAAAGTAAACCTGAATTAATAAAGCAACGATTAAGAAAACTTTACTTCTAAATTTGTTCAAACGCCAAGATTTGTCATTTAAGGTCATAACTGATTTTTCAATTATTTCTCATACATCGAATTGAATATCCTACTTCTTTATGTCCGGCAAAATTGTTAATAGTGCTGTAATGGCTGTACAGGTATCGGCTCGAGCCATGATATTTATCACTTTCTGTAGAACTCCACCAGTAAGCATAATCTCCCATGCCGTAAAATCCACCGTCAAAATTACGATAGCCACCTGGCAACGCCGCAAATCCTGAGCTGTCATTTGTCGCAGCATCATTACCTACAGCGCCTGCTTGTGGAAATGGATTCCAATCGGTTTTAGCCGCCATCGATTTTGCAATATCTATACCACTTCCTTCATATCCATAACCATTATCTATTAAAAATGCTTTTAAGCTGTCCCATTCAGCATCTGACGGTACATGCCATCCTGCCGGACAAAGTTTACCGGTGTTAACCGCATACCAATTATACAATGCACCATATTTAGCTTTATAAACACCTGAATCATTGTCATACCAGCAATAAGCCGGTGTTGTGAGTCCAACCCATTTACCA